>Ga0209890_10000054_pt1 | contig 53021 bp, 44 predicted proteins | sample OrgsoiDNA2013049_FD_185799 | JGI IMG/M metagenome (GOLD analysis project Ga0209890, IMG submission 185799) | Permafrost soil microbial communities from the Arctic, to analyse light accelerated degradation of dissolved organic matter (DOM) -... | ecosystem: Environmental > Terrestrial > Soil >... | reverse complement strand
CTTCCCGGGCCCGTTCCGCCGGTGGCACCACCGCTGCCGCCGCTGCCGCCGCTGCCGCCGCTGCCGCCGCAAGAGGCTACCGAGAGGGCCAGGGCCAAGAGAAGGGAGAGGGCGAAGCTCGGCCTAACAAGCGAATAAGGGCGCATCAAGACTGCCTCCGCCTGGGGGGATCCGGGAAACAAAGGGCGGCCGTCGGGCACCGCCTTCACAGATTGCACCTTCGTGGGTCCGCGAGCGGCGAAATCTTCAAAGATCACGGCAAATCGTGGCCGGGAGCGGCATGCTAACCTCCGTCGCCTGAAGACCGTCACCGGAAACATCACCGGGCTCAAGCCGAGCCAGAAGCACGCCCTCGAGCGCATCTACCGGCGGCGCCTGCAGCCGTCGGAGGTGGCGTCGGCCGAGTTGGCGACCTTCCTGGGGGCCGTCTCGCGCGAGATCGAGCGACAGGTCGGGATCCTGGTCGACCGGCGCGGCGAGATCGAGCACGTCTTCGTCGGCGATGCCTCGCGCATCAATCTTCCCGAAATTGGCCGTCTGCGGGCCGGGCGCGGGCGTTTCCGGGGCCTGCGCCTCGTGCACACGCACCTCCGCAACGAGCCGCTGACGCGCGACGATCTCGTCGACCTGGCGCTCCTGCGGCTGGATCTGGTCGCGGCGATTGGCCTTCAGCCCGACGGGCGGCCGGCGGATCTGCACGTGGCCCATCTGTTGCCGCCGCTGCCGGGGCAACCGCCTTGGCGCATCCTGCCGAGCGAGCCGTTCCACCACAGCACGCTCGACGCGGTGGCGCTGACCGAGGCGTTGGAAGAGGAGTTCGAGCGGGTGGCGCCGTCGGCGGTCGCCACCGACACGCGCGCCCGCGCGCTGCTGGTCGTCGTTGATCTGCGTCGCAGGCGGCCTGGCGCTCCGCCGGCGACGGCGTCCGATGCGGGCGATCCGGGCGGGCGGGTCGCAGAATTGCGCGAGCTCTGCCGGACCGCCAACGTGCGGGTGAGTGGCGTGATGGAGCAGCGCCGCCACGAGGCCGATCCGAAGTACCTGGTTGGTCGTGGCAAGCTGGAGGAGATCCTGATCCGCGCCATGCAGGTCGACGCCAACGCGCTGATTTTCGATCCCGATCTGACGCCGGTGCAGGCGCACGCCATCGCCGACTTCACCGACCTGAAGGTGATCGACCGGACGATGCTGATCCTCGACATCTTCGCGCAGCGGGCGAAGAGCCGCGACGGCAAGCTGCAGGTCGAGCTGGCGCAGCTTCGCTATCGCCTGCCACGGCTGCATGAAAAGAACACCATGATGAGTCGCCTCACCGGCGGGATCGGCGGCCGCGGCCCCGGCGAGACCAAGCTGGAGGAGAACCGCCGCCGGGCGCGCGAGCGAATTCACCGGCTGGAGAAGGAGATCGACCGCTTCGGCGAGCAGCGCGCCGGGCGGCGGGCGGAGCGGGTGCGACGCGGATTGCCGATCGTTGCCATCGTCGGCTACACCAATGCCGGCAAGTCGACGCTGCTCAACACGCTGACCGGCAGCGAGGTGCTGGCGGAGGACAAGCTGTTCGCCACGCTCGATCCGACCACGCGGCGGCTGCGGTTCCCGCGTGAGCGGGAGATCATCCTGGCCGACACCGTTGGCTTCATCCGCGATCTGCCGCGCGATCTGGCGCGGGCGTTTCGCGCCACGCTGGAAGAGCTGGACGAAGCCGATCTTCTTCTGCACGTGGTCGACGCGGCCGATCCGGCGCGCGAGCAGCAGATCGCCGCGGTCGAGACCATCCTCGGCGACCTCGGCCTGGGCGAGACGCCCCGGCTGCTGGTCCTCAACAAGATCGACCTCGTCCCCGAAGAAGAGCGCTCGCAGCTGCCGCGCGGCGAACGAGGCCTTCCGGCCGTACCGATCTCGGCGCAAGATCGGTCCACCGTGGCCCCGCTGTTGGAGTCGATGGAGACGGCGCTCTGGCGCGAGGGGCGGGTGGCGCGTCCGGAGCACGACGGCGGCGAAACCGAAGTCGCGACCCAAATCGGCACTGGGGGCCACCCGTCGTGAGCCTGCTGGTCTGGGCCGTCGCGGTCCTGGTGCTTCTGGGCGTGCTGATCCTGGTGCACGAGCTGGGGCATTTCATTTTCGCGCGCCTCTTCGACGTCAAGGTGCTGCGCTTTTCGCTGGGGTTCGGCCCACGCCTGTTCGGGTTCACGCACCACGAGACCGAGTACCGGCTGTCGCTGGTTCCGCTCGGCGGCTACGTCCGCCTGCTCGGCGAGGATCCGGGCGAGCCGATCCCGCCCATTGACCGGCCGCGCGCGCTGGCCGCCAAGCCGCTCTGGCAACGCTACACGGTGGTGGTCGCCGGGCCGCTTTTCAATATGCTGCTGCCGCTCGTCATCTACTTCGTTCACTACGCGGGCCAGCGGACGCTGCTGCCGCCTACGATTGGAACGGTCCTTCCCGACCTGCCGGCGGCCACCGCCGGGCTGCTTCCTGGCGACCGTGTGGAGACCGTGGACGGCCGCCGCGTCCGCTACTGGGAAGAGTTGGAGCGGGTGATCTCGAGCTCGGCCGGCAAGACGATGCGGTTTGCCATCCGGCGCGGGCCCGACGCAGAGGAGCGCGACGTGACGCCGATCGATCTCGAACGGCTCGGTCCGATGCGCGCGCGCGAGCATGTCGGCTGGATTGGCGTCTCGCCCCGCTTCCACCTGCCGGAGATCGGCGTGCTCGATCCGGCGTCGCCGGCGGCGCAGGCGGGGCTGAAGACGTTCGACTTCGTCACGGCCGTGGGCGGTGTTCAGGTCGGCACCTGGACCGAATTCGCCAACGCCGTCGAGCACGCCGGCGCGTCGCCGCTTCGGATCAACTACCTGCGCGGAGGCTACTCCGCCGTGCCGTTCGCGCACGTCGAGATCCAGGAGCCCGGTTCGGCGATCGTCATCCCCACCGCCGTGTTCGATGCCGCCGGCCGTCGCCACTACGAGACCGGCATCCTCTCGGCCGAGCTGTTTGTCTTTTCCGTCGAGCCCGGGAGCCCCGCCGACCAGATCGGCCTGCGCCGCGGCGACCAGATCGAATCGCTCGACGGCGCGCCGCTCCCCCATTGGGACGTGCTGCGCGAGCGGCTGGCCGATCATCCCGAGCGCATCTTTCGCATCGGATGGCTCTCACCCGGCGGCGAGAAGCACGAGGCGACCTTCCGTCAGGAGGTCCGCTCCGAGCTCGACGTCTACCGCCAAGACGAGCAGCACCTGATCTTCGGCGCGCTCAATCGGCTGGCCTGGAAGACCGACCCGCCGATCCCCATCACCAACCGCTTCGGTTATGCGGCCAGCCACGCCTTCGAGCGGACCGGCCAGATCATCGTGGCCATGATCTATGGGTTCGGGCAGATCGTTCGCGGTCACGTGCCTTTGACGACGCTGGGCGGGCCGATCATGATCGGCTACGCGGCGGGGGTGGCGGCCGAGCAGGGGTTCGATCAGTACCTCTGGCTGATGGCGCTCATCAGCATCAACCTCGGCCTATTGAACTTTCTGCCGGTCCCGATCCTCGACGGCGGTCTGCTGGTCTTCTTCACGCTCGAGCTGTTCAAGCGGCAGCCGCCGTCGCCGCGGGCGCGGGAGATCGCCACTTACGTCGGGCTGGTGGTGGTGGTGACCTTGATGCTGTTCGCGATGCGCAACGACGTCGTCCGCTACCTGCTTCCAAGGTAAGCAAGAGACAAGCAAAGAAGATGAGCGAGACGACAAGCGACAAGACGGGCGCGCTCTTTCTCTGCCTCGATACGTCGACGCCAACGGCGCGCGTGGCGATCCTCGACAGTGACGCGCAATTTCCTGAAGCGCTTCGTTTCGCCGTCGAGGCGACGGCCGAGCGCCACGCCGGCCACTTGCTCCCGCTCTGCGCCGAGGCCCTGCGTGCGGTCGGCGTCGCTCCGGCGGCGCTGGCGGGGATCGCCTGCGGCGGCGGTCCGGGCAGCTTCACGGGGCTCCGTGTCGGCCTGTCGGTGGCCAAGGGATTGGCCATGCCGACGGGCGTCCCGCTCTACGTCGTCTCCTCTCTGGAGGCGCTCGCGCTCGACATTCTTGGAAGACCATCAAACGACCCAGTCGCTTCCCCGATCACCGCAGTCCCCTGTCTCGACGCCGGAAAAGGGGAGATCTACGTCGCCGCCTACGTGGTCGACCCGGAGCGATTGGTTCGTGAAGTGGCGCCCTGTGCCCGCCTGGTGCCGGCCGCCTTCGCGTCGTGGGCGTCGGGGCTCGACAGGCCGCTCGTCACCGGCAACGGTGCTGCGCGCCACCGCGACGCGCTTCGCACCAGCGAAATCGTCGACGTCGCTGGCCCAACCGCCGTCTCCGTGGGGCGTCTGGCGTTCCTGAAGCGCGCGCGCGGCGAAGCCTCAGATCTGGCCTCAGCCGTTCCCTTCTATGGTCGACCGCCCGACATTACCGTAAAGAAGCAGGCGTAGGACCACCGGTCTCACGTATCATTCGCGCGTGGCGGAGCCGGTCGCGCCCACTCCCATCGCCTGCTCGCTGACGTCGTTCGCGCGGGAGCTGTGCGGCATCGACGACTACGACGGGCTTATCGAGCTGGTGCGGCGCGAATTGGGGGCCCGCTTCGGCCTGACCAACGCCTGGCTGTATGTCATCGAACGCGAGGAGGACGAGCAGGCGTTGCTGGTCGCCGCTGCGGGGCCCAAGGCCGCGGCCATCCGCGAGGAGCTGCCGGTGGCGCCCACCGCCGGAGACTGGCTCAACGCCGCCCTGCGCCGCGACGAAGGGCCGATCGTCATCCCCGACGCGCGCGACCTGGCGGAGAACCCAGACGTGGCGCGCAGGCTCGACAACCGTACGGTTGTCAACGTGCCGATCTGCATGGTCGACCGCGCGCTGGGGATCCTGGGGGGTGGCACCTTCGGCGACGAGGGGGCCGTCCCTCTCGACGAGGGCGCCATTTCCTATCTTTCGCACCTCGGCAATCTGGCCTCGGTGGCGATCGCCCGGTTCGTGCTGCGCGCGCGCGACGAGGCCAGGGCCCGGCTGCAGGCTGAGCGCACGCAACGTCAGCGGCTCGAAAGCTTGGGGCTGCTGGCCGGCGGGGTGGCTCACGACTTCCGCAACCTGCTCACCGTCATTCGCAACAGCGCCGGCTTCATCGCCGCCGAGCCCCTCAGCGAGGCGCAGCGAAAGGACCTCGGGGTGATCGCGGAGGCCGAGCGAAGCGCCAGCGCGTTGACCGGAAAGTTGTTGATGCTGGGTCGTGACCAACCGCCCAGACTGGTGGTCTCCGAGGTCAACGACTTCGTGACCAGCTGCCTGCCGCGCCTTCAGCAGGCGCTCCCCCTGGACATCCGGATCACCTTCACTGGCGCGGAGGGGTTGCCGCCGCTGCGCCTCGATCCGCATCAGTTGGAGCAAGTGTTGATGAACATGGCCCTGAACGCGCGCGACGCGATGTCGGCCGACGGCCACCTTGTGCTGGCGACGCAGGCGGTGACCATCGACGACGGGGATGCGCGCGCCCATTCCTCGGCCCTCCGCGGCAGCTACGTCCGCCTGACCGTCGCCGACAACGGCTGCGGGATGTCGCCCGAGGTGATCGAGCGTGCGTTCGAACCGTTCTTCACCACCAAACCCCAGGGCGAAGGGACCGGGCTCGGACTGGCCGTCAGCTGGGGCGTCGTGCAACAGCACGGTGGATTCATCCATTGCGCCTCCGAAGTGGGCGCGGGGACCACGCTCGAGATCTACCTCCCCGTCGTCGAGGAGCTCGCTCCTCCCCAGAGATCGCCTCCCGACGAGTCTTCTGCGCCAGGCGGAATGGAGCGAATTCTGTTCGCCGACGATCAGCCCTATCTGTTGGACATCGTCGCTCGCGTCCTGTCGCGCGCTGGCTACACCGTGGTCGCCGTCGCCAACGGCGCCGCCGCGGTCACCGCCGCAACCCGGGAGAGCTTCGACCTTCACGTCCTCGACGCCATCATGCCGGTGATGAGCGGTCGGGAGGCCTGCGAGCGCATCCGGGCCGCGCGGCCAGAGGCGCAGTTTCTCTTCATCAGCGGCTTCAGCGGCGCTGCCCTGCCGGTGTCGTTCCTGGCGGAGCTCGGCATCAGGGTCCTCCCGAAGCCGTTCGACGCCGTCACCCTGCTGCGTGAGGTGAGGGCGACGCTCGACGCGGCGGCTGGCCGCCCGCCCGGCGTCATCGCCGAGGCGAGCGGCTCGAGGTAAAGCTAGATGATCCCCCTGGCGCGCAGCTTGGCGAGCTCGGCGCGGACCGCGCTGAGGCCGCCGTTCGTGTAGAGGATGTAGAGGCGCTCCGCGCTCAGGTTGGAGAGCGCGGGGTTTCGATAGTGCAGGTTATAGTTGGCGGTGTCGCTGGGCGAGAAGCCGAACTCCGGCGCCAGCGTGCTGAGCAGGATCTGAGCCACCGCGACCGACGGTCCGGTCTGAGTGAAATCAGCGTCCGACAGGTTGTGCAGCTGGTACTCGACCGGCGCGTTCACCTGGGTCGGAGACGCGGCGTTGAGATCCACCTCACCCAGGTGCTCGACGGCCGGAAGGCGCAGCTTGGAGGCGCCGTCGACGCGCAGGTACCCCTTCGCCACCGGATCGATCCCCGCGATGATCGCAGCGGAGCGCAGCCAGTTGACCACCTTGTACTCGTTGCCGGAGGTCGGGTTCGAGTGGGCGGAGGCCTGCGTGATCACGAACTTGGGCGAGAGGCCCCGCGCCATCGATTCGGCGATCCCGATGATGTGGTGCGCCCCCGTGCGCGAGTCGCCGGCGGCGCCGAAGTTGTCGGTCGTGCCGTTGCCGCCGAAGTTGAACTCGGCGAACTCGCTCCCATCCGCGTTCCACTGGAACACGATCGGCTTGCCCCAGTCGTGCAGCAGCGGCGCCGCGAAGATGATGCTCTGGTCGATGTCGAGGTCGGTGTGGCCGAAGCCGTGGCCGTCGTCGTCGGCGATCTGCGGCAGACCGCCGGGTCCCGGGTTGCCGTAGACGCGGCGGTAGTTCGAGGCGAGGCTGTCGTCGCTGAGATCGTTGAAGGTCTCGTGGATCGGCAGACCGCCCGGATAGGAATGGTGGCCGCCAAAGACGCTGCCGGGCGCCGAGAAGAACGGCTGCGGCAGGTGCGGGCAGCCGCTGCCAGGTTGGAGCACCGGCGGGAGGATGCCGGCCAGCGCGCCGCCCGGGAACGCCGCCGCGTCGGTCGGAGATAGCAGACCGGCGGCCGAGAGTGCGTCGACGATCGCTTGCTTGCTCGCGGCGGTCTCACCCGCGCGATGGTGGATGCAGGCGAACCGGTTCTCCACCAGATCTCGAACGTTCACCGCGAGGGCGTGATCGGAGATGCGCCCGATCCGACCGTTGATGAATCGCAGGGCCGACTGCACCAGGCCCGAGTTGCTTGCGATGCGCACCGCCTCGGCGTTGCCCGCGCCGATAACCGTCTGGTCGACGGCGTGAGCCGTCCGGACCGCGCCGGCTGAAAGAAGACCTACCACCAACAACTGCACGAAAGATCTTTTCATGACTCGCTCCCTGGTTGAGCTGTCGCGCGGCAGGCGACCTCGCCTTCGTGCGCAGCGCTCATGCATTACCCGCATGGCGCGCGCCCGGCCGTCACAGGTCGGCGACGATCGGAAGGAGATCCCGTCGCGCGTGCCCGGTTCTCACCGGGATTCGAACGGCCGCACCGATTTTCGAAACGGCTCGGTCTCAATGTGACGGAGGGACGACGCTCGGCCGAGGCGTTCGTCCGTCCGGCGTGCTCAAGGTCTGGACGAGCGAGCGGTTGAGCAGCTCGAGATCGCGTGCCAGCCCCTGGATCTTCGACTCCAGGGCCTCGAACATGTCCGCGCGCAACGTCAGCAGCGTCTCGTCATACGAGCCGCCGTCGCCGAGCAGGCGGTCGCGCGCGGCGGACTGCTCGGTGGCGGGCAGGTTGCGCTCCAGGTCCCGCTGCCAGGCCTCCAGCAACTCGTCGCGGGGGGTCTTGCCGTCCGAGGCGTCCGGAAGGGTCAGCATCTGGAACACAAACGGCGGGTAGAGGTGGTCGGGGTCGATGCCGCTGACGAGTGGCACCAGGCGGTTGCGCGAGTGCGCGAACTGAATCGATCGCTCCTCATGGGTCAGAGCCGCGATCCCCAGGACGGCGGTGCCCACCCCGGCGCCCACCCCTATCACCGCGGGTCCGCGGGAGCTCATGTCCTCGATCGCCCAGGCCCCGGCTACGATGCTGCCGACGGCCCCGACCACCAGTGAGGCAACGGTGATCGTCAACTGCCGCGTCTGTTCCTTGTGCGTGAAGTCGGGCAGTACCTTCTGGATCATGTCCGCGGTGCAGCCGGCCTCGAACGCGGCGGCCAGAAGCTGCGAGTGAAACGCCACGACGCGCAACGTGAGCTCGTTCTCCATCGCCAACAGGTCGACGGATGGCCTGTCAGAGGTGGCGGCGCGCGCGGCGAGGATCCGCGCCAGCAAGGGCTCGAGTCCCGCCGCCAGCGCCGCGCGACGGGCGTTGTACGGCAGGGGGTCGAGATACACCGCCAGCGCCGGGTCCCGCTCGGGACCAGCCAGGGGCATCTCATAGGGGCTGCTTCCATCCATGATGGCGCGCGCGCAGTGGAAGTCGCGCTCGTCGATCGGCCTCGCATCGATCTCGGTTCCCCCGGGGCCCATCATCGAGGTCCCTGTCGCGCATGCGCCTTGCGCCACCGTCCAAGCTAGAAAGCCGAGGACCGGAAAGAACCGAGCCGAGAGCGGCGAAAGCCCGCGCACCACCAACTCTTAACAGACCTAGAGGACCCAGTTCCGTGAATTTTGCGCGGACTGCACGTCGCGGGTTTGCTTTGTTCAGCTGCCGGTGAGCGCGGCCGCGCGGCGGGCTTCGTCGACGAAGCCGTCGAGAAAGCGCGAGATCGGTTTGGTGCGCTTCAGGGTTGGGCGACAGGCGAGGCGCACGTCGATGGGGGGGACGTCAGCGGCTTCGATGGCGAGGCGGCGGCGATCGTCGCGCCCGAGCGCCAGGCCGGGCACCAATCCCATTCCGAGACCCTGGCGGACGTAGGACAGCAGCAGCGAAACGCTGGGGAGATCGATCGTCGACAAAGGCCGCAGGCGCAGGCGGCCGAGGTACTCGTCGAGGATGCGTCGCCCCTGGCTCCCGGGACGCAGGCGAAGGAGCGGCTCGCGACCGAGTCTCGCGCGAACCGCATCGGACGCTCCCTTCTTCTGGAGGCGCGGCGCGACCCAATAAAAGCGCTGGGTGCAGAGCTGCGTCTCGTCCGCCGTCAGCGCGCGATCGGTGCTGACGACCGCGATGTCGACCTGTCCAGCGGACGCCAACCGCGCTGCCTCGATCGAGTTGGTGGTGGTGATCTCGAAGCGGAGCGGCGCCCCTTCCGCGAACAGCCGGCGCAGCACTGGCAGGAGCAGCGCCTCCCCCAGGTAGTCGCTGGCCGCGATCCGCAGGGTCGTCACCCGCGCGGCGGTCATCTCGCCGAGCTGCACCTCCAGCGAGGCCGCCTCGTCGAAGAGGCGCGTCAGGCTTCCCAGCAGCGCTTCGCCCGCCGCGCTCGGCCGGATCCCGCGCCCGACCTTCTCGAAGAGCGCGACGCCGAAGCGGTCCTCGATCCGGCGGATCTGCTGCGACACGGCCGAGGCGGTCTTGTGGAGGCGGCGCGCGGCCTCTCCGACCGAACCTGTCTGGGCGACGACCAGCGCGTCGTGAAAGGCGGGGATGAGGGAAGGGTCCATCGTTCTACGTTCCGACGGTTAAGTATAACTTAACGGTCACGACGGTCGTTGTCACTGGACGGCGCCGCGCTCCGGGGCCAAGGTCGACGGGATGAAACCCCGCACGATGTTCGAGAAGATCTGGGAGGCGCACCTGGTGCGCCCCGCCGACGCCGACACGCCGGCCATTCTCTACGTCGACCTGCACCTGGTCCACGAAGTGACCTCGCCGCAGGCCTTCACCTGGCTGCGCGAGCGCGGCCTCAAGCTCCGGCGCCCGGAGCGGACGGTGGCCACCATGGATCACTCGACGCCGACCACGCCGCGCGGCCGCGACGGAAAGATCCCGATCCTGGACAACGCAGCGGCGATGCAGATCGCGGCGCTGGAGAAGAACTGCGCCGACTTCGGCGTCGAGCTGCATGCGCTCGGCACCGAGGGGCAGGGGATCGTGCACGTCATCGGGCCCGAGCTGGGGGTCACGCAGCCGGGCGAGGTGATCGTCTGCGGCGACAGCCACACCAGCACCCACGGCGCGTTCGGCGCACTGGCGTTCGGGATCGGCACCAGCGAGGTGTCGCACGTGCTGGCCACGCAGACCCTCTTGCAGCAGCCGCCCAAGACGCTGGCGGTAACCATCGAGGGGACGTTGCGGCCGGGTGTGACCGCCAAGGACCTCGTGCTGGCGGTGATCGCGCGTCTCGGCATCGGGGGTGGCACCGGGCACGTCATCGAGTACCGCGGCTCTGCGATCCGCGCGCTCTCGATGGAGGAGCGGATGACCGTCTGCAACATGTCGATCGAGGCTGGCGCCCGCGCCGGGATGATCGCGCCCGACGAGACGACGTTCGCCTATCTGAAGGATCGCCCGCGTGCGCCCCAGGGCGCGGCTTGGGACAAAGCGGTGGCGGCCTGGCGGCTGCTGCCGTCGGACCCGGGCGCCACGTTCGATCGCGAAGAGAAATTCGACGCGGCCAAGCTGGAGCCGATGATCACCTACGGGACGAACCCCGGCATGGGGATCCCGATCGGCGGCGATATCCCGGCCTCGTCGGGGCCCAGCGACGCGAAGGCGCTCGCCTACATGGGCCTGACCGACGACAAGCGGCTGCTCGGGCACAAGGTCGACGTGGTGTTCATCGGCAGCTGCACCAACTCGCGGCTGTCGGATCTGCGCGCTGCGGCGTCGATCTTCAAAGGCCGCAAGGTGGCACCGGGCGTGCGCACGCTGGTGGTGCCGGGCTCGCAGGCGATCAAGAAGGCGGCCGAGGCCGAGGGGCTCGATCGCGTGTTTCTCGACGCGGGTGCCGAATGGCGCGAGGCCGGCTGCTCGATGTGCATCGCCATGAACGGCGACCAGCTCAAACCGGGCCAGTACGCGGTCAGCACCAGCAACCGCAACTTCGAAGGGCGGCAGGGCGCAGGAGGACGCACCTTCCTGGCCAGCCCGCTGACCGCCGCCGCCGCCGCCGTCACCGGCCGTGTCACCGACGCCAGAGAATTGACTTAAGGAGACGACGACCATGGAACCTTTCAAGACACTGACCTCCAAGACGGTCGTTCTCCCGGTCGAGAACGTCGACACCGATCAGATCATTCCGGCGCGCTTCCTAAAGGCGACCAGCAAGGCGGGCCTCGGCTCCAAGCTGTTCGCCGATTGGCGGTTCGACGGCGAGGGGAAGCCCAAGGGCGACTTCGTGCTCAACCGCCCCGAGGCGGCCGGCGCGGCGATCCTGGTGGCGGGCGACAACTTCGGCTGCGGCTCGTCGCGCGAGCACGCCCCCTGGGCGCTGGTCGACTACGGGATTCGCGCGGTGGTAAGTACGTCAATAGCCGACATCTTTCGAAACAATTCCTTGAAGAACGGCCTCGTGCCGGTGGTCGTCGACAAGGCGGCCTACGCCAAGCTTCTGGCGGCGCCGGGCGCCAGCCTGACGATCTCCGTCGAAGACCGGACCTTGACGCTCCCCGACGGATCGCGTGCGTCATTCCCCATCGACCCGTTCGCCCGCTACTGCCTGCTGAACGGCGTCGACGAGCTGGAATTCTTGCTTTCGCACGAAACGGCCATCGCCGCTTTCGAGGCGCGCCGCGGCTGAGTTTTCGGTGTTTTCCCGAGATTGAATCTTCGCTGCCAGCAGCGCTATCATCGTAGGCGACGGAGGTTCGACGCATGGAGAAGATCCGCGTGGACACGGGGTCGGCGGCGGTGCAGATGGTGGTGAGGTTGAAGGAACGTCACGGCGAGCTGGAGCGACGGCTGGCACAGCTGGAGCGGCACCTGTCGCTCACGCCGGACGAACAGGTCGAGCGCAGTCGTTTGAAGAAAGAGAAGCTGCGCACGAAGGACGAGCTGCAACGCCTGGGCGCCGTTCGCGCTCCATAGCGGCATACGGGCATACCGGATCGTCTGACAGGCGCAATTGAACGAGTCGGCCGAGCACGCCGCTTTCATCGAGCGGCTGCGGCGATCCGGCATCCGCGTCGATCGCGAGGGGCGGTTCATTCACGAAGGGGCCGAGGTCACCCACGAGGGTCTGCGGAGGGCGCTCTTTCGCTGGCTGGATCGGCTGCCGGCACCCGATGGCCGCTACATCTTGCGGCTCGACGAGGGGCGGTTCGCCTACCTCGACGTCGACGACACGCCGCTGGTGGCGCGGGCGGCGCGGATCGATCCCGCGGGGACGATCTGGCTGGCGCTTTCCGACGGCGACGAAGAGGCGCTGGATCCAAGGACGCTGACCGTCGACGGGGCCGGCATTCTCCGGGCCTGGGTCCGCGGCGGTCGACTGGAAGCACGGCTCGCGACGTCGGCCCTCGCGGCGCTCGGCGATCTGCTCACGGAGACGCCCGACGGACTCCCGGCGTTGCGCGTGGCGGGGCGGACGGTCCCGATCCCGGCACCACCGGCAAAGTGACGACGAAGCGCGCGCCGCCGAGCGGCGACCGCGCCTCCGCGACCCGAACGTCGCCGCCGTGGTCGAGCATGATCTTCCGGACGATGGCCAGCCCAAGGCCGGTGCCGTGCTCCTTGGTCGTCACGTAGGGGTCGAAGATCCGCTCCCGCGCGTCGCTGGCCACGCCCGGTCCGTTGTCGTCGACGACGAGCGAGGCCGTGTTGTCCCCTTCCGCGAGAGCGATCCGTACCCTCGGCTCGTGCCCTGCCGCCTCGGCCGCTTGCACGGCGTTCTCCACCAGGTTGGCGAGCACGCGGCGGATCAACATCCGGTCGCACAGCGCACCGACCGGCCCGCGCCGCTCGACCTCGAGCGCCTTCTGCCACTCGGGGTGCGCGCGCGAGAAGTCATCGACCACCTGTCCGAGGTCGACCGGGACCGGCGCGACCTTGGGGAGCTTGGCGAACGCCGAAAAGTCGTCGACCAGGCGACGAATAGCGCCGACCTCCTCGGTGAGGATCTCCTGCGCGGTGCCGAGCAGCCGCTCGTAGGCCGGATCGCCGCCGCGGTATTTCGAGGACAGCTCCTGCACGGCGAGCTGGATCGGCGTCAGCGGGTTCTTGATCTCGTGGGCCAACCTCCGCGCCACCTCCTGCCAGGCGGCCAGCTTCTGCATGTAGCCGAGGCGCGACCGCGCCTCCGAAAGCTCGGCGACCATGCGGTCGAACGCGCGCCCCAGATCGTCGAGCTCATCGGAGCCGCGCGGCGCCACCCGCACCGTGAGATCACCCTCTCCGACGCGGCGGGCCGCGTCGCTGAGCGCGGCGACCCGGCCGGTGGCGCGCCGGGCAATGAAAAGGCCCAGCGCCGCCGCGATCAGCAGTACCGCCACCAGCGCCACGCCGAGTCCGTGGAAGATGCGCGGCAAGACCACAGGCAGCAGGCGATCGAGCTCGTGCTCCTCTTCCATGGCCGCCCGCAGCGCCAAGAAGTTGGCGTAGATCTCGCGCGGGATCCCGAAGGTCAGCTCCAGGATGCGCGGCTCGCCGCCGCTCTCCCGCAGCGCGACCAGGTTGGGTGGCGCCTCGCGCGCCTCGGCGATCACCGCCGGCGGCGCCGACCACTCGTCGACGGTGCGCGCGCCGGCAAGAATCCGCGCATGCAGAAGATCGGGCACGTCGGCCAGATCGCCCGCGCGCTCGAGCGGGCTGGCGGCGATCTCCGCCGTCCGCGCATGGAAGCTGTCCTTCATCTTCTCGAAATAGGCTTTGTAGACCTCGACCGCGCCGCCGAGAGACTTCCGGACCGCCTCCTGGTGCTGGTCGGTGATGGCCTCGACGCGGCCGATCGTCACCGACATGAGGTAGGCCGTGGCGCCGAGCGGCAGCGACGCGACGGTGAAGAGCGCGAGCAGGATCTTCCATTCGAACCGGCCGGGCAGACGCAACAGCTTCATCAGCGAGACCTCCCTGGTTGCGGCCGAGGTTGCCGCGTCGGCGTCGGCGCGACGCCGAGCACGAACGGCTGCGAGATGAAACGGACCTGGCGCTCGCTGTCCTCGATGCGCGGGTTGACGAAGATGCTGACGAACGATCCGAAGAAGCTGTCGCCAGCCCCGAGGCGCCGCTGCCCGCGCGCCGGCTGGACCAGCCAGCGGCGCACCTCGATCAACAGGTCCTCGGAGATCGGGTTGAGATCGCCGCGAACAGCCAGCACATATTCGGCGCCGGGGCGCAGCCGAGCCAGGTCGACCATCGGGAGCTCGAACAGGACGGCGGCGCGCCAGATCGCCTCGTCGGCCGTGGGCGAGACCGCGCGCCGCTCGACGCCCAGACCGTCGGAGGTGCGCACCCCGAACTTTTCGTCCCAGATGTCGTAGACGATTTCGGCCCGCTGGACGGCGACTGCGACCGGCTCGCCCGTCGAGGCCTCTTCGAGGGCCGCCCGGACGAGGACGCGGGTGGCGAAGCCTGACTTCAGGCGTTCTCGCTCTGCCTCGCCGAACAGATCCTGGAGCCCGACCGAGACATTGAGGCGGCCGTTCTTGGTGGCGAAGCCGACGGCGCGCAGCGGTGCGGGATCGGCGGCCGCGGCGGGGGAGGGGCCGGCCGCCAGCGCGCTGGCGAGGACCACGGCGGCGGCGACCCGGTGGCACCACATCAGAAAGAGCTGCGGCTGAGAACGTTGGCGATCGAAACCGTGAAGACGCCGACGTAGGTATCGAGACGAAGGCCGAGATCGCCCGTCAGATCGATGGGCGGCGACGTGAGGGTGTCGTCGTCGCTGGCCATCGCCAGCACGCCGACCGCCACGAACGCGTCACCGCCATAGACCCAGCCGCGATGGCGCCAGATCGGGACCGCGTATTCGATCAGCAGGCGTCCGGCATAGTTGGCATAGCGCTGGCCGGCGATCGACGTGCCGAGAAAATTCGGTGCCGGCTGGGTCGAGAAGTTGATCCCCAGCGCCCGGCGCGGCAGCAGGAGATCGAGATCGCCGATGAAGAAACGGTCGAAGTAGGGGGCCTGTCCTTCGATCGCGCCACCGAAGAGGTGAAAGCCGAGCGCGTGCCCGTGGGGCATCTTCAGGTAGACCGACCCGTTGAAGACGGTCTTGACGTAGCTGTAGCTCGAGCCGAGCAGCCAGGTCCCCACCTCGCCGGAGAGCGCCAGCCGCATCCCGGAGCGTGGCAACACGGGGTCCGATCGGGTGTCGTAATCGAGGCTGGCCGCCACCGTGCCGACCCGGCTGGCTCCCTCCTGGACCATGAAGTCGATCGGCACCGAGGTCCCGTCGGGGAGCGTCTGCGACCGCAGCGCCGGCAGCGTCGCCGAGAGCTGCTCCTCCCGAAAGGCCACGGTGACGTGCAGGTTGTGGGTGAACGTCTTGCCCGCGGTCAGCACGCCGCCGACCCGACGGACGCGCGTGGCGATGAAGCGGCCGGGATCGGCGTCGCTGTCTGGCCCTGACGTCCGGTAGAATTCGCTGCCGTCGTTGTAGAGCCCGGTCACCGACAGGCCGACGCCGTTGGGGCCGCCGAGCGGCGGGACGCCGACATGCAGCCGCAACCCCAGACCGGCGTGCGCCTCGGGGACCAGCGGCTTGGTCGAGACGACGAACCCGGCTCCCAGGTTGATCCCCCGGCCGAGGAAGTTCATCTCCGAAGCATCGGCTCCGCCCCAGAACAGCGTCGCCTCGCTGGTGGCCGGGAACAGCTCGTTGATGACCAACGTACCGCGCTCCTCGACGTTGACGACCAGCACCACCGACCCGCGCTTCGATCCGCGCGTCACCGAGAGATGAACGTCGAGAAAGTAGCCCAGCGAGAGCAGCCGGTAGCGCGCCGCCTCGACCCGGGCGTCGGAGGCGTCGAGGGAGACGCCGGGTCCGAGGCCTAGCACTGCCAGCTCGCCGACGATGAGCGAGGTCTCTGTCTTGCGGTTGCCGGCGACCCGCACCGCCTCGATCACATAGCGGGGGCCGAAGCGCGGGTCGGGGAACGCCACGGCGTCGGCCGCCGAGGGGCCGCCCGCAACGTTGGCGTCGCCGGTGTCAGCGCCGACGGCACCGTCCGGCGATCCCGCGGCGACCGCCGCGCGTGCGCCCGCCAGCAGAATCGCAGCGGCGACGAGGCGGGCGCCGGCCCGGGCGAGCATGCCACGCAGCATACCCTGACCGCGGAATTCCGAGCGTGAGCTAAGCAACGGCAGCCGTCGATTGCCTTCGGCCGGCCCGCCGGCGTTGTGATTACAGCCTTCGGGTCAGTTTCAGGTCGGTCAGCGAATCGTAGGTACGCACTTGCTCGGGGAGGATCTCGCGCGCCACCAAGCTCCGCGTCGCGCGATCCAGCTTGCAGACGTCGTCGAGGTAGTGCTTGAGACCGCGATCCTCGCTCGCCTCCAGCGCCGTGATTGCGGCGTCCGCCGTGTCGCCCCCCATGCCCAGCCAAGGCGAGGAGGCCATCGCCGACGCGTCGCCGGCATCTTCTTCGTGCGGATCGCCGCCAAGAAAACGAATTCGCTGTTCCAGGGTCGCGATTCGCCGCTCGTGCGACGCGAGGCAGGCGCGCAGCTCGTCACCATCGGGCGCCGCCGCGAATCCAGGCAGCGCGCGCCGGTAGCTGGCCACCGTCGCCAGCTCGTCGTGCAGGAACGCGATCAGCGTCCGAATGCTTGCTTCCTCTCCCATCGCGTCTTTCCCGATCAAACTTGGCCATCGCCCGCGCTCGGTGAAGAGGGTCCTTCCGCCACCAGCGCCAGCAAGGTGTCGCCGTACAGCTCGAGCTTCTTCGGTCCGATGCCGGAGATCCCGAGCAGCGCGTCAGGCGAGCTCGGCCGTTCTTCGGCGATCCGCATCAGCGTCGCGTCGCTGAACACGACGTAGGCCGGTACGCTGCGCGCGACGGCCAGAGATCTGCGCAGCGTCTTGAGTCGATCAAACAGCTCGGCGGTCTCCACCGTCAGCTCCTCCGGCGCGCGCGAAGACCGGTCGGTCGGGCTCGCCACCGGGCGCCGGGGAGCCCGGCGGGCCGTCCGCGCCGCGGCCAGGGGATCGAAGCCGGCGCAGCTGGCGCACGACGTCCCACAGCGCTCGATCTGCTCGCCGAGGTGGCGGACCACCAGCCGGTGGTGGCAGTCGCGCGCCGAGGCGAAGGCAAACATCTCCCGGATCTGGTCGCGCTGGCGGGCGAGAGCGGCCGGATCCACCTCGTCGCCGGGGCGCTCGCCGAACCGCTCGAACGCCATCACGTCGGCCCACGAATAAAACAGGATGCAGTCGCTCGGCATCCCGTCGCGGCCGGCGCGGCCGATCTCTTGATAGTAGCTCTCCATCGAGCGCGGCATGTCCCGATGGATCACGTAACGGACGTTCGACTTGTCGATCCCCATCCCGAACGCCACCGTCGCCACGACGACGTCGACCTCGTCGCGCGAGAAGGCATCCTGGACCCGCGTCCGCTCGGCCGGCTCGAGGCCGGCGTGGTAGGCGGCGGCCGCGATACCGCTCGCGCGCAGGTGCTCGGCCAGCGACTCACAGGCCTTGCGGGAGAGCGCGTAGACGATCCCGCTCTGCCCGCCGCGCGCCACAATGAGACTGGTGATCGCCGAGCGAACGCCCTTCGTGCCGGCGCTGGCCCCGTCGTGGTCGCCCTTGCGGTAGGTCGAGATGTGCAGGTTCGGACGGAAGAAGCGCCCGCGGAAGCAGGCCGGATCGATCATCGCCAGCTGGCTGATGATGTCGGCGGTGACGGCGGGCGTGGCGGTGGCGGTCAGTGCCAGCATCGGCACGCCTCCGAATTTGCGCTTGAGGCCGGTGAGGTTCCGGTAGGCCGGCCGGAAGTCGTGCCCCCATTGGCTGATGCAGTGGGCCTCGTCGACGGCGATGAGACGCAGGTCGAGGCCGCCGAGGACGCGCCCCACGGAGGCCTCGATCCCCTCGGGCGCCGCGTAGCAGAGCTCGTACTCGCCCGCGCCAAGCGCCCGGACCCGCCGCTGGCGCTCTTCGGACGGCAGCGACGCCGAAAGGTAGGTCGCGCGCAACCCGACCTCGGTCATCGCGTCGACCTGGTCCTTCATGAGCGCGATGAGCGGCGAGACCACCAGCGTGATCCCGCCCAGGACCCGCGCCGGTATCTGATAGGTGAGCGACTTCCCCGCGCCCGTCGGCATCACCCCCACGCAGTCCCGGCCAGAGAGCAGCGTCTCGATGATCTCCAGCTGACCGGCGCGGAAGGACGGGTAGCCGAACACGTCGCGCAGGACCTCCAGCGGCGGGGGCCCTGATGGGGGCGCGGGGACCCTTCTGGGGATAATCCCTATCCCTCTTGGGGCCGACAAGGCGCGGCCGACCTCCCGCAGCAGGTTGACGGTCGCCGGGCTGAACGCCTCGGGACGTCGCCTGAACGCGCCGCGCAAATCGGTCAGAGCGCCACCACAGGCAGCCCGAAGCGCCAGATCGCCCTGGTCGCCGGCGCGCCAGCGCTCCGCCAGCGCGCGTGCGGCGGCGTCGATGTCGGCGGCGGTTGTCGCCTCGGACGGACCAGCTTCGGTTTCGAGCTCCATGGGGCCGTTATCGGCGTCCACGTTAACGAAGTGCCTTGTTGCCGTCGAGAGCGCGGTTACGTTTCGGTGGGGAGGGGACGGGAATCATGGAGGAGCTCTTCTTGGCGGGGCGGTTGCTGGTCGGGGGCTTTTACCTCCTGAGCGCGTTCCACCACTTCACCGACCTGGAATCGCTGGCCCGAGCCACTGGATCGCTGGGGGTTCCGCTCCCCGCGGCAGCCGTCGTCGTCGCCGGCATCCTGCTCGCCATCGCGGGCGTGACGCTGATCCTCGGCATCTATCCCGACATCGGGATCGCGGCGCTGGTCCTGTTTTTCGTGCCGGTCACGGTGGTCATGCACGCCTTCTGGGCCGACCGCGATCCGGCGATGCGCCAGCTCGACCTGGCCAACTTCGGCAAGAACGTGGCCCTGCTGGGATCGTCGCTGATGCTCGCCGTGGTCCCGCGCCCCTGGCCCTTCAGCCTCGAACGCCGCGCGCACCTGCCCGTCAAAGTGCCCGTTTGAACGTGGGACCCTGAGAGGGTCCCACACCCCCCGCGAAGGACTCCGCCGGGCAAAGCCCGGCTCCGTCCACGCGATCAGGAAGACGCTGAGGTGTAGAGGGCGAGCGCTCGGCGCCACACGCGGCGCGCGATGGCCGCGAAGATGAGGCCGCCGGCCAGTGCCGCCACCGCCGTTTTCCCGTCGAGCTTGCCGAGCAGTGCCATCGCCGGATAGGTCGTCAGAAGCGCGATCGGGAAGACGAAGGTGAAGATGATCCGCAGCGCGCCCCGGAAGACGGTGATGGGCCAGCGGGCGGCATCGAACAGCGACCCGAAGAGGTAGGAGAGGTTGTCGACCTTCACCACCCAGAACGAGGCGCTCACCACCAGGATCCAGAACGAATAAAGGATGACCACCGCCAGGGCCAAGAAAGCGAGGCCGGCCCCGAGCTCCAGCGGGCGCGGCCAGCGGCCGAGCTTGGCGAAGGCGTAGCAGAAGATAGCCAGCGCGCCGAACACGTCGACCACGTGCCACGGCTCGATCTTGGCGGTCGAGACCAGGAACTGCGCGTCGGCCGGCTTGAGCAGGAAAAAGTCGAGCGTGCCGTGACGAACATGCTCGACTACGGCCGTGAGGCTGGGGCTGACGGCCCCCTCCAGCACCGCGTGCAGCAGCGTGAACCAGCCCACGACCACCAGCGATTCCGGGAACGACCAGCCGGCGACGGTCTTGCGCACGCCGAAGACGACCAGGAGCGGTACCAGGGTCACCGCCATCCAGAGGATCGCGATGAGGCCGCGCACCACGAAGTCGGTGCGGTACTGCATCGCGGTGAGCGTCGAGATCGCCAGCTGCACGCGGAAGAGCCCGGTGTACCGGCGCAGAAGGGCGACGGGGCCAGCGGGGCGGGGAGTGAGGGCGACGTCGACGGACACGTCATCCACCGTAGGCCGAGAACGTCCGCAGGCCGACGCGCCAGACCCAGAGCGCCGCCAGGCCGAAGAGCGCCACGTAACCCCACTGGACGCCGAGCGCCATGACGGCGTCGTGCCGTCCCAAGAGCCCGACCAGCGTCTCGACCGGAAACCCGAGCATGAACCGAAACGGCAGCACGTTGGCGGCGCCGCGCACCCAGTGCGGCAGCGCCTCCAGCGGGACCAGATAGCCCGAGAAGATGGCGTGGACGCCCAACCAGAGCTCGAAGATCCCCAGCGCGCTCTCGGCGAAGAACGCCAGCGATCCCATCAGCACCATCGAAAAGAAGATCAGCAGCCAGGCGCCCACCAGTGAGGCGAGCAGGATCAGCAGCAACACGGGGTCGTGCCGCAGCAGCCTGTCCCAGCCGCTGTAGAGCATGATGGCGACGACCGGCGAGATGACCGCCGCGCGCATCGGCACCGCCGACAGGTGCTCGGCCGCGAGCGCCAGGATGGGGTGGATGGGGCGCAGCAGCTTGGCCGACAGCGTCCCGTCGCGGATCTCCATCGAGAGCTGCCAGACCGCCCAGTTGCTGGTCAAGAGGCGCACCGCCAGCACCCCCAGGTAGTAGGCGGTGAAGGCGCGCTGGTCGAAGCGACCGACCGGGCCGTCCGCCGCCACCGCGTGCCAGATGGCCAGCATGACGAGCGGCATGTTGGTGGTGAGGATCCAGACCAGGAACTCGGCGCGGTAGGCGACCACCTCGGAGACGCCGATGCGCAGGAGGGTGGGGAACGCCTTGGCGGCGCGCCCGATCTCGCTGCCGAGCCCGGGGCGCGCCGGGGCGGTAGGGGCGGCGGCGGTCATTCGTGCGCGCGCGTCTCGTCGCGCGTTCCAGTCGGGTTGGCCTCCGTCGCCTTTTCCTGCGCTTCCTTGGCTTGCGCCGTCTTTTCCTGCGCCGCTTGCGCCTCCCTCGCCTGTGCTTCTTTCGTTTGCGCCTCTTTGGCCCGGGCGCCGAACAGCTCGCGCATCACCTCCTCGAGCGGTGCCTCTTCGATCGTCAGGTCGACGATCGGCAGCGCGGCCAGCGCGTCGCGGACGACCGCCTGCAAGCGCGCGTGGGGCACCGACAGCACGGCCTGCGCCGCGTCGGCGGAGACGACGGTCCCCAGCTTCTCGAGGTCGGCGCGCTCGACCGCGCGAGAGAGGCGCACCGTGAGCCGCTTGTCGGGCCGCACCCGCCGCGCCAGCTCCTGCAGATTGCCGTCGTAGATGAGCCGACCGTGGTCGATGACCACCACGCGCGGGCAGAGCGCCACCACGTCGTCCATGTAGTGGCTGGTGAGCAGCACCGCCGCTCCGTACCGCACGTTATAGTCGCGGATGAAGTCGCGCATCTTGGCCTGCATCGAGACGTCGAGCCCGATGGTCGGCTCGTCGAGGAACAGGACGCGCGGCCGGTGCAGCAGAGCCGCCACCAGCTCGCACTTCATCCGCTCGCCCAGTGACAGCTGGCGGGTTGGTTTGTTGACGAGGTCCCCGATCTCCAGCAGCTCGACCAGCGCCCGCACCGTCTCGTCGGCCTGGGCGCGCGGGATGTCGTAGATCGCGCGGTTCATGGCGTAGGTCTCCGACGGCGGCAGATCCCAGAGGAGCTGCTGCTTCTGCCCCATCACCAGCGTGATGAGCTGCAGGAAGCGCGGGTCGCGATCCTGCGGTACGTACGACCCGACCCGCACGGCGCCCGACGTCGGGTGCAGCAGACCGGCCAAGACCTTGAGCGTGGTCGTCTTCCCGGCGCCGTTCGGGCCGAGAAAGCCGACCCTCTCCCCCTCTGCGATCTGGAACGAGAGATCTTCGACAGCCTTGACCAGCTCGTACTTCCGGCTGAGCACCGATCGCAGCGCGGCACCCAGGCCAGGGGGGCGCTTGTGGACGCGGTAGCTCTTCGAGAGGTTGCGGACGTCTATCAGCGGGTCAGGCGGCATGAGGTGAGGTTGGAAGTGGATGAGGCAGGCCTTGCGCGGCCGGGATGGGGTGGGGAAGGCTCAATCGTACACAAGTAACCCGACCCAGAGCAGAGTTACGCCGGTGTAACCGGATCAGGGACCTTGTAGCGGCGCGGCGCGATGACCGACCGAGGCGTCGGGGGTGGTTTCATTCTTGCTCAAATTCACCATCGTGATGAATATCGATGTGGGAAGCGGGGAGGTGGGCAAGCGGCGGGATAGAATCTTGATCGTCGACGACGATCGGGACGCACGCGAGCTCATCGGTCAGGTACTGGCTGAGGCGGGCTACCTGGTCGAGGTGGCGGCAGACGGCTTCGAGGCAATGGCCAAGTTGCCGCGGGCGCTCCCGGACCTGGTATTGACCGACCTGCGGATGCCCGGCATGCACGGCGTCGATCTGGCGCAAAGGATCCGGCGCGAGAGCGACGTGCCGGTGGTTCTCACCACGGGGAACGAGACCTTCGATCTTTGCACCGACTCCGAGGCGTACGGCGCGGTCGCTTGCCTCATGAAGCCGATCAACCTGGAGGAGCTGCTCTGGACCATCGACTGCGCGCTGGCCTGCCGCCGCGTCTCCAACGGGACGAAGTCGCTCCTCGCTTAGTTCGGGACCCTCAAAGGGTCCCGCGCCCCCCGCGAAGAGGTCGAGCCGGCAAAGCCGTCTCGCCCTCACGCGCCTAGACATCGCTGCTCTTTGGCGCGATGGTGGCGCCGATGGTGTCTCCGCGCGCCCAGGCGGTTACCCCCGCGGGCGCGCCGCCGTTCATTCCCAGGTCGCCCAGGTCGCCCAGGTCGGACCTCCTGTCCGCGTTCTTGTTCCTGGGCCTGTCGCTGGTCCTGACGGTGATCCTCGATCGGAGCTTTCCGATCGACTCGGACGAAGGCTATACGCTGAACGCGGCCTGGCAGCTCTGGAACGGCTTCAGGATGTACGACGACTTCCGGCTGTTCGTCGGCCCAGGCTCCGGGTATGCGGTGTTTTGGCTCTGGAAGCTGCTCGGCAGCACAAGCTACCTGGGGGCGCGGCTTCTGGCCGTCGGCTTCTCGTTCTCGTCGACGATGGCGCTTTATCTCCTGTTGCGCCGAAATGGAATACGAGCGCTGGGCGTGGCGCTCACCGTCGTCGCTTGGCTCTTCGTCAGTGCCCTCTATGTTCCCCTCAATCACAACACATTCAGCAGTTACGCGGCGATCTGGTTCCTGGTTCCGTTCCTCCGGCTCGTTGAGCTGCCCGACGAGCGACGCACGCCGAGAGATGCGCGTGTCGACCAGGTCCTGGCCGGTTTGGCGGCCGGCCTGGTGTTCCTGTTTCTTCCAACCAAGGGGTTCCTGCTGGCCGTCGCCGGCGCCGCGTTCCTGCGGGCCACCCGACCGGCGCTGACTCTTCTCGGGGCGTTTGCCGTTGTGACCGCGCCTGTCTTCTTGCGCTGGGGACCCGTGACGCTCATCCGCCAGTGGCTGATCATTCCGATCACCGAAGGCTATCTCGGGCATACCTCGGCCTCAGGACGGCTCGCCGTCGTGGTCCTGCTGCTTCTCGGCCTGTTGGGATGGGTGGCGATCCGGCTCGACGATCGGCGGCTCAAGGCGCTGACTGTGGTTCAGGCCGCCCTCTGCGCCAGCATCAGCCACAACATGGAGCTGAACCACCTCGCCATCAACGCATTTCCTGTCGTGATCTTCGTCGCCCTCGCCCTCCAGCGGCTGCTCGAGCGATGGGGGAGGATCCCGCGGTTCTCCTCGGAGCTGGCGCTGGCGATCGTGACCGCGACCGTCCTCTCCTGGAGCTTCCTCTCGCCCGTCGGGAGACAATATTTCTCGGGGAGCACGCTGGACGTCGACCTCCTCGGGCACCAGCCGAAGCTTCTGTCGAGCCCACGGCTCGAGGCGGCGCACGCGATCTACGCCGGGCCGTTCCTGCCAGGTTTCTACTACCTGTTCCATAAGCGGAACCCCTTTTTCGTCTCGGAGACGGTGGTCTGCGACGAGGCCTGTCAGCAGCGCCTCGTCAGGCAGCTGGCCGACGTCCGGCCAGAGCTGGCGTTCCTGAACTACGCGATGATCAGCCACCTCAAGTACGACCAGAACGCGCCGGTCGATGCCTATCTGCGGGAGCACTACGTCTCCTGCGGGACTCGCGGGTTCTTTATCGTGCGCGCGGCCGAGGCCCGTTTTTGTCCCTGATCAAGCCGCGCCGAGCTTGGGGACGATGAGGACGGGACAGGGAGCGTGCTGGACGACGCGCGCGGCGTTGCTGCCGAGGATCAGATGGGCGAGGCCGCTTCGGCCGTGGGTCCCCATGATGATGAGGTCGGCGGCGGTCGCGCGCGCGCGCTCCACGATCTCGCGATCGGCGCTCCCGACCAGCGTCGCGCTCTCGCAGGCGACGCCGGCCTCGCGCACGCGGGCCTCCTCGGCGGCGAGCCCCTCGGCCGCGCGCTCCAGGGCCGGGCCGATGTCGATCGGCAGCGAGGCCAGGTCGATCGGCGGCGGCAACGGGTAGGCGATCTCCACCGCGACGTGCACCAGATCGAGCGTGGCGCCGAACATCCGCCCGAACGCGATAGCGGCCTTCAGCGCCTCCTCCGAAGGATCGGAGAAGTCGGTCGGGACCAGGATCCGTTTGAGCGCCGTCAGGTCCACGATCCGTAAGCTATTCACGGATCGGCTGGCCGCAAACCTCGGCCGTCGCGCTTGACCTTCCGGCGCGGCGCTGGCAGGAAGGCGCGATGTCCATGCAGGTCATCGCCGCCCGCATCCGCGGGTTCATCTGCCTCAACGCCCACCCGGCCGGTTGTGCCGCCAACGTCGACGCCGAGATAGCGGTCGCCCAGCAGGGCGCACCGGGCACCGGGCTCGGCGCCGCGCTGGTGATTGGCGGCAGCACCGGCTACGGCCTCTCCAGCCTGCTGAGCGCGGTGTTCGGGTATGGCGCGCAGGGGACGGCGGTCTGTCTGGAGCGGCCGCCGCAAGGTGAGAAGACGGCCTCGGCCGGCTGGTACAATCTGGCGGCGGCTCAGCGCCGGGCACGCGCCGCCGGCCACGAGATCGCGGTCGTCAACGGCGACGCCTTCAGCCGCGAGATCAAGGATCAGACGATCGCGCGTCTCAAACAGGCCGGGAGCAAGCTCGACCTCGTCGTCTACAGTCTGGCGGCGCCGAAGCGTCTCGATCCGACCGACGGCGTCAGCTACAGCTCGGTCCTGAAGCCACTCGGCGAGTCGTTCCGCAGCAAGAGCATCAACCTCGGCAACGAGCAGGTGGTGACGGTCGAGATCGCGCCCGCCTCCGACGCCGAGGTGGAGGCGACCCGCAAGGTCATGGGGGGCGAAGACTTCGCCGCCTGGGTGCGCGCGCTGGCCGACGCCGATCTGCTGGCCCGCGGTTGCCGCGCCGTCGCCTATAGCTACATCGGCCCGGCGCTGACGTTCCCCATCTACCGTTCGGGGACGATCGGGAGGGCCAAGGAAGATCTGGAGAAGACGACCGCGGAGCTCTCCGCGCTGCTCGCCACGCGCCTGGGAGGTGCGGCCTACGTGAGCGTCAACAAGGCGCTGGTCACGCAGGCCTCCTCGGCCATCCCGGTCGTCCCGCTTTACATCAGCCTGCTCTACAAGGTGATGAAGGCGGCGGGGACGCACGAGGGGACGGCCCAGCAGATCTCGCGCCTCTTCAGCGAGCACCTGCGGCCTGGCCGGCAGCCCCGCACCGACGGCGAAGGGCGCATTCGCCTCGACGACCTCGAGCTGGCGCCGGACATTCAGGCGCAGGTGACCGCGCTGTGGGACCAGGTGACGACCGAGAACCTCCCGGTCCTGTCCGACTACGCCGGGTTCCGCACTGAGTTTCGAAAGCTGTTCGGGTTCGAGGTCCCCGGCGTCGATTACACACAGCCGGTCGAGATCGATCTGAAGATCGCGTGAGCGAGCGACGGCTTTGCCGGCGCGCGCTCACGCGGGACTGCGCGGGACCCTCCCAGGGTCCCGAACTTATTGACCGTTACTTCGGCATCGGCTCGTCGTCCGGGGCCGATGCCTTCTTCTTCTTGGTGGCCTTCGGCTTCTTGTCGGCGGGCTTGTCGGCCTTGGCGGGCTTGTCGGCGTTCTCGGGCTTATCGGCCTTGGCGGGCTTGTCGGCCTTCTCGGGCTTTGCTGGTTTGTCGGCCTTCTCGGGCTTGGCGGGTTTGTCGGCCTTCTCGGGCTTTGCTGGTTTGTCGGCCTTCTCGGGCTTGGCGGGTTTGTCGGCCTTGTCGCCTTTGGCCTTGGTGGCCTTCTGACCTTTGGGGTGCTTGCGCTCGGGCGACGGGTTGATGTCCCCGGGCTCGGGCTCGGTCCTGACCTCTTCCTTGGCCGACAGCAGCCGGAACTCGATGCGCCGGTTCTTCTCTGTGCCTTCCTTGGTGTCGTTGTCGGCGATCGGCTTGTCCGGTCCGTAGCCGACGGTGCCGATCCGCTTCTCATCGATGCCGGCGGAGACCAGGTAGTCCTTCACCGCCTCGGCCCGCTTGCGCGAGAGCTTCATGTTGAACTCGCGCTTCCCTTCGTTCGAGGTGTGCCCCGAGATCTCCACCCGCAACGCCGGGTAACTCTTGAAGACGATGACCGCCTGCTTCAGCAGCGGGAACGACGTCGCCTTGATGTCGGCCGAGTTGCGCCGGAAGTTGATCCCCTTGACGACGCCGCTGAACTGCTTGACCTGCGCCGGGACCTCGTCAGGGCAACCGTCCTCGTCCTGGTAGCCGTTCTTGGTCTCCGGCTCGTTCGGGCACTTGTCGTCCTTGTCGAGGATGCCGTCCTTGTCGTTGTCCGGATCCGGGCAGCCATCGGCGTCCTCGAACCCATCCTTGTCTTCGGGGTCGTCGGGGCACTTGTCCTTGGAGTCGACGATCCCGTCTTTGTCCTTGTCCTCCTCGGGGCAGCCGTCACGCTCGGGCGGTCCAGCCTTGTCGGGGCACTTGTCCTTGCGGTTCACGATGCCGTCGCCGTCGGTGTCCGTGTCGGGGCAGCCCTTGTTCTCTCGCGGGCCGGCCTCGTTGGGGCAGTTGTCCTCGGTGTCGGGGATGCCGTCACCGTCGGTGTCCTTGACCAGCGTCGCGACCGGTGGCGGCGGGGGCGGCGCATGGCCGCCGAGCGTGATGCCGACGCCAGCGGTGAGCTCGTAGTCGGGAGAGAAGCCGTCGGTGGTGACGTTGGGGGCTGCGAGCACGCGGCCGTCGAGGCGGAGATGAACCAGCTTGTTGAGCGCGAACATCACGCCGGCGCCGGCGTAGAAGTTCGCGTCGCTATCGCCCTTCTGAATGGCGACCGCGCTACTGCCTCCGTTGCTGGAGAGCACCGTCGAGGCGCCCACGCCGGCCAGGATGAAGGGCGTCACCACGCCGTGCGCGATGGCGCCCGGCGCGATGTTGAAGCGGAGGTGGATGCGCTCCGCGCTGATGAGCACGCTGGCCCCCGCCTTGTTGTCGGAGGTGGGCATCATCAACGCTTCGCCTTCGATGACGAACATCGGGTTCAGCATCACTCCGACGCGCAGGCCGAACGTCGGGGAGCTCTTGGGGCTGGCTGCGTTGGGATCGTCGGGGACACCGAGCTCGAGATTGTGGGCGAACCAGTGGTAGCCGCCGGTGATCCCCAGCTGGACCTTCACGCCCTCGCTCGTCTCCTGGTTGTCGTCCTTGCCGTCTTGCGCCACTGCGCGCGACGCGGCAAAGGACAGCAAGGCGCCGACCATCAGTGCCAGGACGACGCGCGGTCCCCTCCGAAAAATCTGTGCCATGGGCGACGACTATAGACCTGTTTGGCCCATTGCGAAAAGACCGCAGCGACGGTGAGTTCGACTCGATGTAGGGGATGCAACTCCTAGTATGCAAAGGGGTGTTGTCCCGGCGGCTGAGGGCGCGCTATAAGCTCTGCGCCGTCGCCGGTACGTCCCTTCGCCCTGTCGACCGAGGAGGTTTCATGATCCGCTCCGCCGCCAAGCTCTCCGCCGCCCTTCTTCTGTTCGCCGCCAGCACCCTCGGTGCCGCCGGCGCCGTTCGAGCCGACGAGGGGAAAGGCGGGAAGTGCACCATCGCCACCAAGCCCGACAGCCCGACGGGGAAGGCTTGCGCCAGTGGGGGGCGCGCCGAAGCCAAGAAGGTGATGAAGGAGATGGTGAAGGTGGCCAAGGCGAACGGACAAAAGTTCACCTGCGACGGTTGCCACAAGGACCTCGACAATTACGCTTTGACCCAGAACGCCACTGACGAGTTCAAGAAGCTCGAAGCGGCCCAGACCAAGAAGTAAAGGACCGTCCGGCGCCGTCTAGGGCGGCGCCGCGCGACGAACTAAGAACGATGAAAACCGTCACTGAATTCTCCGGGATCTTGCTTCGCGAAGCAGCGCAGGTGCGGCGTACGCATCGACCGGCGCCTCCGCCGAAGCCGGCGGCCGAGCCTGTCGCGTCCGAGGGGGCGGAGATCGAAGCAGCGATCGAAGCCACGCCTGTCGCGGAGGCGGCCGGCGCGGAGCCGGGCTTCGAAGCGGCGATCGCGGCTGCCGCCCAAGGGGCGGACGCTTCGACGACGTCGGAGGGCGTAGAAGGCGCAAGCGAAGCAGAGCCCGCCGAGGCGAGCTCATCCACGGAGGAGGCGCCCGTCGAGGGGAGCGCTCCGGCCGAGGAGGCGCCCGTCGAGGGGAGCGCTCCGGCCGAGGAGGCGGCTGTCGAGGCTAGCGCCTCGGCGGACGAGACGTCCACTGCCACGGAGGGTGAGGCGAGCGACGGTGAAGCCATCGGGCAGCCGGCCGACGCGGAGGCGAGCGCGCCGGCGGACTCGCCCCCGGATCCAGGAGCGGCGCTGGCGGCCGCCGAGATCGAGGAGAAGCTCGGGATCAAAGAAGATCGCCTGGCGCGCCTGATGGAGGCGCTCGAGGTGATCCGCGACCGCGCTGACAATGTTCGGCTCGTGCGCGTGATGAGCGGCGAAGATCCGCCTCCCGGCGCGAAGAAGCAGGGCGACTTCTATTACCTCGTCGACCTCATGCCGCGCGCAGAGCCCCGGCGCAACGACCGCGGGCGGGGCGGTCCCGGAAGGCACGGTGGCGGTGGCGGTGGCGGCGGCGGCAAGCCTGGCGGCGGCACCGGCGGAATAGGCGGAGCCCATGGCCCGGGCGGCAACAAGCCGGGTCGCTTCGAGTTCGGCTCGGGCCGCGATCGAGATCGCGATCAGGGCGTCCCGGGCGGAAGCCCGGTCGCAGGTCCCGGGTGGATGGTCACCCGTGCGCCCGGTGGTGGTCCTGGGGATGGGCGCCGCGACCATCGGCGCACCGGCGGCGGTCCTCCTCCGGGCGGCGGACGTGGTCCGCGCGGCCCGGGCGGCTTCGGTGGCGGCCCCGGCGGCGGCCCCGGCGGTGGACGTGGCCCGCGCGGCCCCGGTGGCTTTGGCGGCGGCCCCGGCGGTGGACCGGGTGGCGGCGGTCCTGGCGGCTTTGGCGGCGGTCCGCGCGGCCCCGGTGGCTTTGGCGGCGGTCCCGGTGGTGGCGGTCCGCGCGGCCCGGGTGGATTCGGCGCCGCTCCTGGCGGCGGTCCTGCTGGTGGCGGTCCCCGCGGTCCGGGCGGCTTTGGTGGCGGCCCTGGCGGCAGCGGTCGCGGCCCGGGTGGCGGTCGCGGTCCTGGCGGCGGCGGTGGTCGCGGTCCTGGCGGCGGTGGCGGCGGCGCCGGTGGTCGCGGTCCTGGTGGCGGCGGTGGTGGCCGCGGGCCCGGGTTCGCGCGTGGCAACAACCAGGGCGGGCCAGGTGGTCCGCGCGGGGGTGCGCCCAATCGCGACGCCAAGGGCTGGCCGATCGCCGACGCCAGCGCGATCGATCCCGATCGTGGCGCTCCGGCGCCCATGAAGGTGCCGGCGCCTCCCGCCAAGGCGGCGCCCGAAGCGGCGCCGCCCGAGGCCTCGGCGCCCGACTCCCCCAAATCGTCGTAGTATCGCCGGCGCGATGGGGCGCGCCGACGGAAGCCAGGGAAGCAAGGCACGCCAGGTGCGATCGGGGAGGGGGATCCTGGCCGTCGGGATCTGGTATGCGCTCGGGATCTCGGCCGTCGTCGGCGCCACGGCGGGCGCGCCCGCGCCGCCGCCACCGAAGCTGGTCCCTGAAGCGGGCCTCGCCTACGACGTGCGCGACTCCAGGACCGGGAAGCCGATCCCCTGCAAGCTGACCTTCGTCGGCGTCGACGGGACGCGCGATCCGGAGTTCACGCGTGTCGACATCGCTCGCCAGGAGGGCGACGGCGCCATCGCCGCCTTCAACCGGGTGATGTCGCTGTCAGGCGTCGGCGTGGCGCGGGTGCCGCTCGGGACCTACGACGTGACGGTCAGCCGGGGGCCAGAGTGGGAGATCTCCACGACCAAGAAACTCAAGCTGACCGCGCACGGGGCGACGATCTCGGCCAGCCTCGCCCACGTCGTGGAGACGCCCGGGTGGCTGTCGGCCGACTTCCACGTCCACGCGGCCCGCTCGTCTGATTCGCGCGTCCCGATGCACGACCGGATCTTCGAGTTCGTCTCCGACGACGTGCAGATGATCGTCGCCACCGATCACAACGTCATCTCCGACTACGAGCCGTACATCAAAGAGCTGGACGCCGGCCGCTACATCACCAGCGCCATCGGTGACGAGCTGACGACCAACGGGTGGGGACACTTCGGGGCTTTTCCGCTGCCGCGCGACATCGAACGGGCGGGCGAGGGGGCCGTGCTGGTCCACGGCCGGAAGCCCGACGACTTCTTCAAGGACGTGCGGCGCGACGCCCCCGGCGCGATCATCAACGTGCACCACCCGCGCATCGACGCCGAGATCGGCTACTTCGATCTCGGGCAGTTCGACCCGCGCAGCGATCGCGCGGGTCGCGCCGGTTTCTCCTGGGACTTCGACGCGCTCGAGGTGATGAACGGCTACCAGGATCCCGTCCGGCGCAGCGTCGACCGGGTCGTCGACGACTGGTTCTCGCTGCTCAACCACGACCACCTGGTGACGGCGACCGGCAACTCCGACAGCCACCACCTGACGTTCAACATCGGCGGCTACCCCCGCAACTACGTCAAGGTTCGGGAGGACAAGCCCGAACGGATCGATCCGAAGGAGATCGCCAGCGCGATCAGGGGCCACCATGCGTTCTTCACCACCGGCCCGTTCGTCTCGCTGCTGGTCAATGGGGGGACCATCGGCGATCTGGTCCCGGCGCGCGGCGGGAAGGCACACGCCGAGGTGACGGTGCAGGCAGCCCCCTGGGTCTCGGTCAGCCGCGTGACGCTTTATCTGAACGGCGAGGAGGCCAAGCGCTGGACGGTCGCGCCGGGGACCGACGCCGTCCGCTTGAAAGAAACCTTCGATCTCACCACGCCGCGCGATGGCTACGTCGTCGTGCGCGTCGACGGTGATCGGTCGATGTCACCGGTCGTCGGCGACGGCAAGACGTTCACCGCCTATCCGTTCGCGCTGACCAACCCGGTGTTCCTCGACGTGGACGGCGACGGCAAGTACCGCACCGGCCTGCCCCACGGCCACCAACTATAAGTTCGGGACCCTGGGAGGGTCCCGGGCCCACCTCACGCGCTTAGGGCGTGCTCGCGGTCGAGGTGCTCTTCGGGGCGACGAGGTACTGGCTGACGTAGGCGCTTCGGCTGTTCATGAAGTAGGCAACCTGCTGCTGGTACATGGTCACGTCGGCGTCGCTGTACGGCTTCTTGGTGTCCATCGGGACGTAGGGGGCGATCTGCGCCGCCACCCGCGCCGCCTCGCTCGCCCAGTCGAGCTGCTGGGCCTTCCCCAGGATCTCCATCAGCTGCCCGCCGAAGTCATGGAAGCATGACGGCGTGCGGGCGCAGTCCTTGGCCAGCTTCGACTTCAGGGTGGCGATGAAGTCGAAGTCGCCGGTTGCGTAGGCGTCGTTGATCCCCTGGGGGATGAAGTAGAGCTGCTTGCTGGTCGGGTCGGCGTAGATGCGAACGTTCGCGCCGACCGGCTCCGGGTCGGGCGCGTAGGGCCATCCGCCCCAGTGGCCCGTCAGCACCATTAGCGCCCAGTAGCGTGCGAACTCGTGCAGGTTGACGAACTGGCCGGCAGCCGTCGTGGCGCCGCTCGCGGGCTGCTGGTCGAGCGCGCTCATCGTGTCGGTAATGAGGGTCGTGTCGTCGGTGCCGTCCTGGTACTGGAAGTTGGAGAGAAATTTTGTGGAGAAGTCGCCGTAGTTGATGGTGTAGATGCCGCCGCTCGCGTCGCTGAAGGAATAGCCCATCATCGTCCCCTTGGCCTCCTCGACCGTGGCGTAGAGCCCGAGCGCCGCGCCGTTCATGGTCACCCAGGCGTGGTTGCAGCGCGGGGTAGGGACCGAGCCGATCTGGCGCCCGATCCAGTAGGCCAGCCGTTCGTGAATCATCGACGGGTCCTGCACCATGTTGTTGAGCAGGAACTCTTTGATTCCGAACAGCCGCGCCCCTTTGACGAACTTGTTGATGTTCACCCGGAAGGCCGGTTTCTGGTCGATCGGCTGGAACGAAGAGGTCCCTTTTAGGTTCACGCCGATCGGGCCGTACGCGCGCCCCTCGAACGTGAGCGTCGCCTGGACCCAGGTGGTCGGCGCCGCGCGCAGCGAGGCGAGGTTGGCGTCCGAGATCTGCAGCTCGAACTTGGGCTGCAGGTCGTAGCCGAGCACGCGATCACTCATATCGCCGGCGGGGGCAATCATCTCGGGCGGATCGCCGGCAGCTTGCGGCGTGAGCGGTTGCCCCATCCCCGTCGGGTTGGCGGCGCCGGGTGAGGCGTTCCACTCGGTGACCCAGTTGCTCGACCCATCCGGCTCGCGGGCGGCGGAGAGATCGACGGACTGGGCGCCGAAGCTCAGCCGGTCGATGAACGAGCCGTCCGGGCGCGCCAACCCCAGCGAACCGCCGGCGGCGGGCAGGGAGAGATTCACGTGCGTTGGGCCCGCCCCTGGATTCTGGTCGGCCCACAGAAGGAGAGTCCCGTTCGCCTTGGCGACCACCCCCGCTGGGAAGATCGCCTTGCGCGGCGAGTTGAAGTCGTCGGTCAGCGCGTAGCCGGTGAGGTCGATGTCCTGCCCGGTGGGGTTGTAGATCTCGATCCAGGGCGAGGCCGCTCCGTTCTCATCCGTCGTCGTCAACACGTTGAGCGACATGATCTCGTTGATCGAGAGATTGGCGTCGCCGGTCGGATCGACGTGCGAGCCCCCATCCCCATGCGGGCCGCTGGTCCCCGAGCCGCCGCCGCATCCCGACGCCCAGACGCCGGCCGCCAGAAGACCGACCAGCGCCCCTCGGGCAACGCCACTCCTCATCCGTCCTGTCACGCTTCCTGTGCCCATCGTCACGCCCCTTCGCCACCGGCCGCCGAAATCCACCGTCCTCAACACACAAGCAACTCGTCGGCCATCGCCAGGGCCGATCGAAGGGGCGCCGGCACATCGAGTTTCATCGTTGCTCGTTGTCGTTGCTCGTTACCGCTGGGCGACATCGTGGTTCCCGTCTCGTCGAATCCCCGGCTGTTCGCCGCCGATTTTCGGAGGCCCGGTTGGGCACCGCGCTTGCTGAACTTCCGGCGGGGCCGGAAAGAAGATGGACGGGCGATACGGATTTTTCGCAGCGGTCGCGACAGCCTCGCTGGTCTCGTTGGTCGATTGCGGCACCTCCCACTCGACCCCGGACGCCGTCGCGCACGACCCGTCCGATGGTTCGGTTCCGTCGGCCTGCGCGGATCTGTTCGACGAAGGGACGCTGGCGACCTACTCCGTCGACATCGCCGACGCGGACTGGACCGCGATGGAGGCTGAATTCCAGAACGTGACCGCGCTCGAGAGCGGGACCGACTTCGTCATCTACCATCCGATCGTCTTTCACCGCGGCAGCGAGACGGTGAGTGATGCCGCCATCAAACTGCACGGCGCTTCGTCCTGGTACCAGACGGCCACCCTCGACGGCGACCGCGCCAAGATGCAGTTCGACGTGTCGTTCGACCAGAGCGATCCGAATGGGAAGTTCCACGGCGTCACGCGCCTGGTGTTCGACATGCCGCGGTCCGATTGGACGTTCCTGCACGATCGCCTCTCAGAACACTGGCTGCGCCAGGTCGGGATCCTGGCCCCCTGCTCGGTCAACGGGCGGCTGATGATCAACGGGGCGTACTACGGTCTCTACTCGGTCGAGCAAGGGGTCGGGAACGCCGTCGTGAGGCAGTTCTTCCCTGCGAACCCCAAAGGCGATCTATGGAAAGGCGGCACGAAGGCAGAGACCAACAGCAAGAGTCCCAACTACGGGCGGCTCACCAGCTTCCAGACGGCAGCGGATCTGGGCGCGCTCGCGGCCATCGTCGACATTCAGGACTCGGTGACCTCCTGGGCCGCCGAGGCGCTGCTCAACGACGCCGACGGCTACTACGGCGGCTCGCACAACTTCTACCTCTATGATCAAGGAACGGCCGGGTTCGTCTTCCTGCCCAACGATACCGACTCGACCTTCGACTGGCTGAACGAGTTCGACGCGGTCGGGGCGACCGATCACCCGATCTACTTCTGGTATGCGCGCTCCAAACCGGCGCCGCTTCCGGGCGACAAGTGGATGATCGTCTTTGGCGACGCTGCATGGCGCGCCAAGTACGCCGAGGCGATCGCCGGCCTGCTGGCGAAGTGGGACGTCGGTCAGATTCAGGGTTGGATCGACAGCTGGTCGCAGCAGATCTCCGATGCGGCTGGCAGCGACCCGCACACCTGGGCCACCGCGGCGCAGGTTCAGCAGGCGACCGCGACCGCGCGCGCCGTCGTCGCCCAGCGCGCCACCTATCTCCAGACGTTCGTCGACTGCGAGCGCGGGGTGGCCGGAGCGGCGACCGACGGCGACGGCGACGGCTACCGGTGGTGCGACGAGTGCGACGACGGCAACGCCGCCGTGCACCCCGGCGCGGCGGAGACTTGCGGCAACGGCATCGACGAGAACTGCAACGGCCAGATCGACGAAGGGTGCGGGGGCACCGACGCCGGCGGCCAATGAGAAAAGACGAAGGGCGGAGCCATGGCGATGATCGAAGGACGAGGGGGATGGGGCGGTGATGAAAGTGGACGTGGCCTGCGCGCCGCACTGGCGCTGCTGCTCGTCGGCGCGGCCGCCTGCGGCGGCGGCGGCAAGGCGACAACCAGCGGCGGAGGAGGCAGCGCGGGTGCGATGGGAGCGATCGGTTCGTCGAGCGGCACAGCCAACGACGGCGGGGCCTCGAGCTCCCCCTGGGCGGCGCTGTCGCCGCCCCAGGTGAGCGTTCAAGGAGGGACCGCGCTCTCGGCGAGCGGGCAGGGACAGAACGGGGGCGTGGTGCACCTGGTCTCGCAGGGCGACACCTCGTTCGATCCGACGCAAGCGCCCGCCAAGCCGACGATCCCGGCCACGCCGACGGGGGCGACCGCGGTCGTCGCGTCGGCGCTCGGCGCGGATGTGTCGATCAGCGGCGACGCGGTGGTCAGCGCGGACGTGACGACCAGCGGGAGCGACGCTGTCCGCAAGATCTCCGCCAGCGGCGATCTGTACGTGACCGCGACCCTGCAGGCTGGCGACCTCGGCGGGGGGCGCCAGGGGCTCGACCTCGAGGCAGGCGGAACCATCTATGTCAGCGGCGCCGTCGACGCGAGCGGCGCGTCCGGGTCGGGCGAGGCGGGCGGCGCGCTCACCCTCAATGCCAAGCAGGTGATCGTCACCGGCAGTCTGTCGACCGCTGGCGGCGACGGCACGCAGAGCGGCGGCCCCGCCGGCGCGCTCTCCGTGCGGACGAGCGGCAACGTTCTCCTCGCGGGTTCAATCCTCTTTCGGGGCGGCGCCGCCAGTGGCAGTAGCGGCGGTGGCGCGCAAGGGGGCGCCGCGGCGACGCTGACCATCGACGCGAACGGCTCGGTGGCGCTCGGCGGCACCGTCGACGGGCGGGGCGGCGTGGCCAGCAGTTCGGCGTCAGGTGGGACGATCGCCGGAGGCGCCGCGGGAGCGATTCACGTCGGCGAGACCGCGCCTCCCACGACGATCTTGGTGTTCGTTCCAGTGGTCGTCAGCGGCGGCGCGGGTGGCGCCTCGGCGGGCACGGGCGGCACGATCAGGCCCGAGCCCGACACCGGCAACGTCAATGTCGCCGGTCCGATGGAGCTCGATCTGCGAGGCGGCAATTCGATGACCGCCCCCGGCGCGGGCGGCCTGCTCAACGGCGGCGCCCGCAAGGATCCCGGCAGCGGGGGGGTGCACGTGAGCGGCGAGATCGTCGCCAGCGGTGGCGCGATCATGACGGGTGGCAGCGGCAACGGCGCCGATGGCGGCCGCATCGACATGGAGCTGGCGCCGACCGACGGCGCCGTCACCATCGAGCAATCGGCCAAGATCACGGTCGAAGGAGGCAACGCGGGAGGCAGGGGAACCGCCGGTGGTGGCGGGCACGTCTGGTTCTTCACCAAGGACGGCGACGAAACCATCGCCGGGACCATCAGCGTGCGTGGCGGCAGCGCGCCCGACGCGGGTGGCATCGGCGGCGGCGGCGGGATGATCTATTTCCTCTCCGACAACAACCACAACGCCGTCGAGGTCTGTAAAGGGAACCTCGATGTTACCCCCACCGGCGTTCTGGACGCCTCGGGCGGCAGTGGGTCGACCGGCGGCAGCAGCCGCAGCAACGGGGCGAGCGGCGTGGCCCCGTTCCCCGAAATGCAGGAAGAGTTCGCCATCTTCCTCAACTGCGACGCCGAGCACGGGAACACCTGCAACTGGATGAAGAACGAGGGCCATCTCATCGCCCGCGGCGGCGTCCACAACGGCAACGGCGGCGACGTGGTCTATCACGGCATCCCGCCGGGAGTCCTGGGGACGGGCGGCCCGAACTCGGGCGACTACCCGGTCCCGCCGGGCAACGTCGACACCGCCGCCGACGGGAGCGGTCAGTCGGGTGACTTCGACGGACAGTGAAGTCAGGCTGCGATCCGCTCCAGGTGATCGAGGATCGTGCGCACGTTGAGCACCCGGGTAAAGACGTAGAGCGCGGCGGAGGGCGCGTCGTCGAGCAGCGTCTCGCCGACGCGCAGGCTCTTGCTGGCGGCGAACAGGATCTTGTGCGGCAGGCCGGCGCGCACCAGGTCGATGCGGCGGAAGACCGCCTCGCGGCTCCAGAAGCCGAGTAGCTCGAAATAGACGCGCGCTCCGCCGTCGGTCCGCACGAAGCAGAGATCGGGGACGCAGAGCCCCGCACCCGGGAGATCGAGGATGGCGGGTGCGCGATCGATCTGCCAGCCGCTGGCGGCGCGCTCGAAGGCGGCGACGAAGGTCGCGAGCTCGTCGGGGAGCGCGTCGCCGGGCGTTGCGATCGCGGCGCTGGTCTCCCCGGCCAGCCGAAACCGCAGGGGGCGGCGATCGGCGCCCCAGCGAACGTCGGCGTCGAGCGTCCAGCGGTCACAGGCGGCGATCGCCGGCAGCGCCAGCGCCAGCGAGAGGCCGTAGCGGCCACCGCCCTGAAACAGGCTGAGCGGCCCGTCCATCTCGACCCGGTAGCCGGGACGTTTTTCGAGACGGGTGATGACCGGCAACAGGCGCAGGAACTTCAGCGAGCGGAAGAGGCGCCGGTAGAGCGCGGCGTCGTTCGCCTCGACCTCGGCGACGATCTTGGTCGCCCGCAAGAGGACCGCCTGAGCCTCGGAGATCTCGAACCCGGCCGCCAGCAGCGCGGGGGCCGGCACCTCGACCGCCAAGAGACGCTGGGCGCCCGGACGATCGGCGTAGAGGGCCGCCTCCAGCGCGGGCGCCGTCGTGGCGTGCGCGCGCGCGAAGCCGTCGAGAAACGCCGCGCGATCGAACGGCGCAAGGCCGGCGCTTCGCCGTGCAGCCGCCGCCTGCGTGAACAGCTCGCGCCGCAGCCCGGTGGCGGTCTCCCCGGCGGTCTCCTCGAAACGGAGCCCGTCGCGCACCAGCTTGCCGACCGCCGCGCCAAGCCGGCGCTCGCCCCCCTCTTCCAGCGCCGTCGCCGTCTGCCGCAGCGCCTCCTCGACGTCGTCGCGCAGGTTGCCGACCTCCGCGCGCGCCCGCGCTGTCAGCGCCACCGCCAGCGTCGCGATGCGCTCCCGCCGGACGTCGTCGGTCGGTGTCAGGCGCAGCTCGCCACCGCGTCGGCGCGCGCCGACCAGCTCAGCGGTAAGCACTGTGATCGCGCCTCCGCGCGCTGGTGAAGGTTTCGGCCGTATTGACCGTGACCAGCTCGTAGAGGAGGGCGTGCTTGCCGGCCTGCGCGCGCAGGATGCGCCCGAGACGCTGCACGTGCTCGCGGACCGACGCGCTCCCCGACACCACCACCGCCACGTTGGCGGCCGGGATGTCGACCCCTTCGTTCAACACCTTGGAGGTCACCACGGCGCCGTAGCCGTTTCCCGGCCCCCGGGCGAGCCCGGCCAGGATCTCGCTCCGCTCGCGCACGCGCGTCTCGTGGGTGATGATCGGGATTAGGAACCGGCGCGAGAGCGCGTAGGCCGTGGCGTTGTCCTGGGTGAAGAGCAGCACCCTGTCCTCGCGATGTCGATCGAGCAAGAGGCCGACGTAGTCGAGCTTGGCCGGCGCGGCGAAGGCGATCTCGCGCTGCTTGCGATAGGCAGCCATCGCGCGCCGCCCGTCGTCAGAGCGCGACGACCGGATGATGAAATCGGACCATCCCGACGGGCTCGACATCCGGATGCCGTTCCTGGCGATGAAGTCGCGGTAGAGGGCGCGGGCTTCGTCGTGGGCACGGCGGTCGTCGGGTCCGAGCTCGACGGTGAGGCGTACGGTCTCGTACGGCGCCAGGTAACCGCCTGAAAGGTCGACGATGTCCTTGCGGTAGACGATCGGGCCGCAGAGCTCGTCGAAATCAGCGTGGCGGCCGTCGGCGCGCTCGGGCGTCGCGGTCAGCCCCAGCCGGAACGGCGCCACCGCCGCGCGCGCCGCCAGCGCGTAGGCCGGCCCCGGCAGATGGTGGCACTCGTCGAACACCAGGAGGCCGAACTTGTCCCCCAGGTGCTCCATGTGGAGGTACGCGGAGTCGTAGGTCGACACAGTGAGCGCTTCGACGCCGTAGTCGCCGCCGCCGATTACACCAACCGGAACGCCGAACGTCGCCCGCAGCACGTCGTACCACTGCCGCACCAGATCCAGCGTCGGGGCCAGCACCAGCGTGCTGCGCCGGCGGTCGTCGATCGCCAGGCAGGCGACGTGCGTCTTGCCGGCGCCCGTCGGCAGGACCACCACGCCGCGCCCCTTGGCCGCGCGCCAGGCGGCGAGCGCTTCATCTTGATATGGCCGCGACGCTCGCCTGACCAGCGCGCCGGCCCCGAGCTCGCTGTACCCGCGCGCGCGATCCTCGACAGCATGGCCGTCGCGCGCCAGCGCCCGGCGCAGGGTTGCGTAGCCGGCCGCCGGGGCGCGAAAGCAGGCCGTGCGGGGATCCCAGAGGCATCCGGGCGGCGCCGGGGACCCCTGCGGAAGCCCGCCGAGCTCGATCGTGCCGCCCCGAAAGGTCAGCGTCAGTGAAGGGGATGCGGCCGTCGTGATGAGACGGTTCTAGCCCTTACTGAACCTGGTTCGGAAGGCCCGAACGGTCAGATCGGCGGCCCCTTCGATTCCCAGCGTCCCGGCGTTGACGACCAGGTCGTAGTGGGACGGGTCGGAGATGTCGGCGCCGTAGTGCTGGTTGTTGAAAGCGATCCGTTCGCCGTCGATGCGGAGGATCTTGGCGCGCGCCTCGTCCTGGCTGAGATCGTCGCGCGTGGCAATGCGCTCCACCCGCGTCTCGAGCGGCGCCAGGACCCGCACGCGCAGCGTGACCTGCGGGTCGAGCAGGAAGTGCGCGCCCCGTCCGACGATCACCCCCTTGCCGTGGCGCCCCAACGTCAGCACCACCTTGGAGAGGTTCCGCAGGTAGTCGCTGGGGGCGAAGGCGCCGCGCTTGATGAGGCCGGAGACCCACTCCGAGATGCGGTCCTGCACCCGCTCGTCGAGCGACTCGACCAGCTGGTCCCGCACCTGGGCCTCCTGGGCCACGTCGTGGATCAGCTCCTGCGAGTAGAACCGGAAGCCGAGCTGCTCGGCGACCATCCGTCCCATCTCGGCGCCGCGCGCGCCATACTGCCGCGACAGGCAGACCATCGGCTGCTGGACGTTCTTCCCTTCGATCCCCTTGCGCTCAGCGATTCGTCGCTCCTCCTGCCAGAGCAGAATCTGCCGGTTCACGAAATGATCGACGTTCCCGATCATCGGACCTCCTCAGCGTCGCACTCGCGACCAAGATCGATCAAGCTATCACGGGTGTCTCGACCGTCAAGACGGCAATGTGGCAGCCTGGAATGTAGGGTTGGGCTCCTGCGATGAGCAACGATTCCGACGCCCCGTTGCGGGCGACCGCCAACCCGACCCAGGCCGGCGACTGGGCGCTGGTGCTGGCCGCGGCCGGGATCGGGTATCGACTCGACGAGCGCGAGGGGCGCTTCGTGCTGGCGGTCGACGCCGCCGATGCCCCCGCCGCCGAGACCGCCCTCCGCGGGTTCGACGCCGAAGGGCCGGTCAGGCCGGATCCCCCGGCGCCCGACGCAGGCGCGAGCGCGCTCGGAATCCTCTCGGCGATCGGGCTATGCGCGATGTTCTTCGTCGCCGGCCCGGCGGGGCCCGGTTCGCGCTGGTTCGAGGCGGGGGCCGCCTCCGCCGAGCGGATCGCCTCCGGCCAGTGGTGGCGGGCGCTGACGGCGCTCACGCTGCACGCCGATCTGCTCCACCTGGCCGGGAACGTCGTCGCCGCGCTGATCTTCGTCGCTGCGGTCGGGCGCTGGTTGGGCGGTGGCCTCGGGGCGCTGGTGATTCTCACCGCTGCGGCGTCGGCGAATCTCCTCACTGCGGCGGTGCACCGGACGGCGTTCGTCTCCGTGGGGGCCTCCACCGCGACGTTCGCGGCGCTCGGCCTTTGCGCCGGGTTGCAGGTCGTGCGGCGGCTGCGCGGCGGGGCGCGGCGCAAGTACGCCTGGGTGCCGCTCGGTGCGGGCCTGGGGCTCTACGCGATGCTCGGCGTCGGCCCGGGCGCCGACACCTACGCCCATCTCTTCGGGTTGGGGCTCGGTGCGGCGATCGGCTCGGCCGTCGCGCTCGGCGACATGCGGGCGCCGCGCACGAGCGTGCAGCTGCTGCTGGGCGCGGCCGCCTTGGCAGTGATGGCCGCCTCCTGGGGCTTGGCGCTCCACGCGATTCGTTGAGCGAGGGCGCCGTAGGGGAGCTCGACGGTGAACGTCGAGCCGGCGCCGGGCGCGCTCTCGACGCTGACGGCGCCGCCGAACACGTTGACGATCTTTTTGACGATCCAGAGCCCGAGGCCGATTCCCCCGAAGTTCCCGCTGTTGGCGGCCCGCTCGAACTGGCCGAAGATCCGCTCCTGGTCGGGGGGCGCAATGCCGAGCCCCTGATCGCGGACGGTGAGCCGCGCGTGCCCTCCCTCCGGTCCCGCTTCCGCCCGCACGGTGACGTCGATCGGCTTGCCGTCGCCGTACTTGACCGCGTTCGAGATCAAGCTCGACACGATCTGCTCGAGTCGCTCGCGATCCCAGCATCCGATGGCGTGCTCTCGCGCGTCGATGGTCAGCCGGCTGCCGAGGCGCGCCGCCTCGTCCATGAAGCTGGCGCCGACCTTGCCCGCGACCTCCGCCAGATCGACGGGGCCGATCTGGAGCTCCAGCTGGCCGGCCGCCAGGCTGGAGACGTCGAGCAGGTCGTCGATGAGGCCGCGCAGGCGCGCCGTCTGCGCGTCGATCTTCTCGACCTTCGCAATTAGACGCGCCCGCTCCGAGCCGGCGTCGAGGCGCGCCAGCCGAAGCAGGTTCGACACCTCCAGCTTGAGCGCCGTGAGCGGCGTGCGCAGCTCGTGGGAGGCGACCGAGAGGAAGTCGTCGCGCAGAACCACCGCCTCCCGCAAGAGGTGCTCGGCCTTCTTCTGGTCGTCGATGTCGGTCGCGGTGGCGATCCAGCCGAGCACCGCGCCGGCGTCGTCACGTTCGGGGACGGCGCGGACGAGGTGCCAGCGAAAGAGTCCATCGCTGGCGCGTCTGAGCCTCACCTGCCGTTCGAACCTTGGCTCCCCGCGCAGGCCACGCTCCCAGTGGACGCGCGCCTCGTCGCGATCGTCCACGTGGAGCATCTCCCAGAACGACCCGTCGGTCAGTCTGGCCGCGTCCAGGCCGCAATACTCCAGCCCGGCGCGGTTCCAGTAGTGGACCCGGCCCTCCGCGTCCGCCGCCCAGATGCACTGGGGCATGGTGTCCAACAAACGGCGGTCGCGCAAACGACGGTCGCGTTCCTGGCTCGGTCGCATCGACCGACCCCCCAAAGGGCTGGTCACTCCTCAGCGCGCGGCGCCATGGGCTCCTGCCGCGCGCTGAGCGCGTGCGATACATGGCCCGCACGCTCTATGGCCAGCCGGTCAACGTCGGCGCGTCGGAAGAGTCGCCGTCCCCCGACGGTCCTCATCCCCGGCAGCCGGCCGTTGTCGGACAGAACGCGGACCGAGTCCGCAGAAAGGCCGAGGACGCGCGCTGCGTCGCTCGGCGTGAGCAGGTCATTTGGATCTAGCAGCATGGTGGTCACCTCCGGTTTCCTGGAAACAGCATTCGGGCAGCAAATATGGCAATTAAGCACCTCCCGGATGGGCGCAAGAGCTGCGGCCGATAAATAGGAGGTCCCCCCCATGCCCCGACCGCTCGTTGCGGTATTTCCCTGAGCCCAGGAGGGCGTCTCTGCCGGGCCGGCTGGAAGGATTGCGGAAATTCGTGTTACAAAGGTAACTCAGCTTGAGCGTTCCCTTTTCCTCCCCCGAGGCAAGCACCGCATGACCACGTGGCCGCCCGCGTCTTCGTTGTTGCGTGGCCTCTGCGCGCTCTTCCTCGTCCTGTCACTGTCGAACCGCGCTGGCGCCGAGTCGCAGGACGATACGGTCGCGAAGATCACCCAGTTGAACAAGGACGCCGTGACGGCGTTCCAGGCTCAGAAGTTCGACGATGCCCGCAAGATCCTCAAGCAGGCGCTCGATCTCGCGGACTCGACAGGGCTGCAGCAGCACCCCATCACGGCGCGCACCCACATCCACATGGGGATCGTGATCATCAGCGGGTTCAAGCAGCGCGATCTCGGCATCAAGCAGTTCAAGAAGGCGCTGGAGATCCAGGCGACCATCAACCTCACCAAGGCCCTGGTCACGCCCGAGATGACCGACGCGTTCAACGAGGCCAAAGGGGCCGCGCCCGCCGCCGCCGCGCCCCCCGCCCCCCCACCCGCGCCGTCACCCACATCGCCCCCCCCGCCGGCGAGCCCGGAGCCGCCTGAGGCCCCGGCCGAGCCGGCGACGCCGCCGGCCGACCAGAACGAAGAGCCGTCGGGGATCGTCCACCAGCCGATCACCGAGGGGAAGAAGGGGAGCGCCATCTCGGTCACCGTCGGTGTGCAGGCCGACCTGAAGTTCGACAAGATGGTCCTCGCCTATCGCCCGGAAGGTGCAACCGAGTTCCTGGGGCGCGAGATGAAAGCGGTCGCCGAGGGGCGTTACGGCGCCGAGATCCCGACCACCGCGACGCTGGGCGCAACAGTCGCCTACTACATCGAGGCCGACGACGCGGACGGCAACCCGGTGGGGACCAAGGGGACGGTCGACAGCCCGCTGGAGATCAACCTTGGGGGGGCTAAGGCCGCCGTGCACAAGTCCGAAGGCGAAGAGGAAGAGGACGACGAGCCTGATCACCGGTACTTCGTCGGCTTCATGCTCGGAAGCGGATTCGGATGGGCCACGGGCCCGGGCGACACCAACCATGACGTGAGCATCTCGCCTCCGGGCATTGCCCCCGCGACGCTGGTGCAGATCGCGCCCGAGTTCGGTTACTGGCTGACCTCCTCGCTCATGCTGTCAGTGCAGCTGCGCTACCAGATCATCACCGGCACTGTCGACCCGTACTCCTCCTCCGGGACCGACTACAAGACGGCGCACTACGCTTTCGCGGCGTTCGCCAAGGCGACCTGGAAGCTGGGAGACGACGAGGGGAGCTTCCACCCGTTCTTTTCGCTGATGGGTGGCGGCGGCTACATCCGGCACGTGGTGACCCTACACCCCACCCGCGCTCCGACCGGCTGCGGGCCCATGATGAACCAGGCCTGCGTCGACACCATCCAGGGGGGGCCGATCCTGGTCGGTCCCGGCGGCGGCGTCTTCTACGATCTCACCGACAACCTTTCGCTCGTCGGTCAGGCGAACGCGGTCCTCGGGTTCTGGGACTTCACCTTCAACCTCGACATCAACGTCGGCGTCGCCTACGGGTTCTGACAAGTTCGGGACCCTGGGAGGGTCCCGCGCCCCCCGCGAAGAGGTCGGCCGAGCGGAGCTCGTCCGCCCTCACGCGATCGTTCACGCCGTCCTAAAGCAGTCCTAAAGCCCTGCCAGCTCCACGAGGGCGGCGAGGGGGATGGCGACGGTTTCGGCGCCGTGGGCCAGCTCGTCGCCCAGCTCGAAGAGCGCCCTGCGGATGAGGTGGCTGTCGAGGATGAGCGGCTGATCCTCGGCGGTGGCCAGGAATGGCATTCCGGTCGTCGCCTCGAGATAGGAACGCAGGAAGGCGCTCGAGACCCAGCGGTACCAGGCGTCCGCCCAGGGCTCGGCGATCGAACGATCCTCCGAGCGCACCACGCTCTGCTCCAGCAGCGCCGTGAAGGCGGCGTAGTGGAATGAGCGGATCATCCCCGCCACGTCGCGCAGACACTCGTGCTTGCGGCGACGCTCGGCCAGCATCTCGGCCGGGGGCCCCTCGAAGTCGATGATCACGAAGTCCTTGCCGGTGTACAGCACCTGCTCGAGGTGGAGATCGCCGTGCGTTCGGATGCGCAGGCCGCTCCACCGATTGTGCAGGAAGGGCTCGAAGATCTTGAGAATGCGATCGTGCCCGTCGACCAGGGTATGCCCCAACGCGGCGGCGTCGGGGGGGAGGCGCCCGAGCGCGCCCCGCAGGAGCCGCAGCGACCGCCCGACCAGGTTCCGCATCGACTGGTACTTCGAGCGCCGATCGAGCGCGCTGTACGGCTCGGGCGCGAAGCTCGGATCGTCGCTGTTGGACGCGAGCGCCACGTGCATCTCGGCGATGCGGTGTCCCATCAGCGCCGCCAGGTCGAGGTAGGCGCCGATCGCGTCGCGCGCCGCGGCCGGCGTCTCCGCCTGCGCCAGCTCGAGCAGCGGGCGCGGGGTCCGTTCGGGCGGTGGATCCTGACGGTGGCGGGTCAGCGTCCGCTCGAAGTAGCGGCGAAGCTCCTCGCGCGCATGGGTCCAGGCCGTCCCCTCGTTGGGGACGAACGCCTGCAGTACCGCCAGCGTGCTCGGCTCGGCGCCGCGCCGCCGGTATTCGATCGCGCCCACCACCGCGGGGACGAGGCCCGGCGCACGGGCCTCGATGACGCGCGGGATCTCGAGCTCGGGGTTGACCCCCGCTTCGAGCCGCCGGAACATCTTCAGCAGGTAGCGATCGCCGTAGCGGATGGCGGCCGCGGCGTGCGCGGCGCTGATGTTGGTCGGCTCAGCGGCGGGCGCGTCGAGCGCGACGTAGGGGGTCGCCTCGACGATGCCGCGGAGTCCGCTGGCGCGTCGTTTGTCGACGATGGCGGTCAGGATCGCGCGCGCGGCGCCGGCGTCCTCCATGGCGTCGACCAGGACCGCGTCGCCGCTCTGCAGCTTCAGCCAGGCGACCATCGCCTGTGGCGGGGGCGGTCGCCCCTCCACCGGCTCGACCACCGCCAGCGGGATCACGTACTCGTCGGGATCGCGATCGGCGTACTCGACCCGCGCGATGAGCAGGAACGCGCCCCCCAGCGCGATGGCCTCTTCGATCCGGAGGGCGGTGATGCGAAAGGCGCGCCCGGCGAACCAGTGCCGGGTGTCGAGAAACGCAGGGAGGGCGTCCTCCAGCGCGACGCGGTCCTCGCCAAAGAGGAGGCTCTCGGCGCTGGCGCAGGCGATCGTGGGCGGCTGGTAGGCGGCGGCCAGCTCGGCGGCCGTCGTCGACGGGGGTGGCTCGATCGAGAACCAGTGAAAATCGTGCCCGCCCAGGGTCAGTAGGTAGGGGAGCTCGCCGATCGGCGGAAACTCGGTGTGGCCGAACAGCTCGACCGGCCGCATCCCCTTCCACTTCCCGAGATCGAGCTCCACGTACTGGGGGTAACGCGACAGGTTGGCGACGACCAGGATCGTCTCATCCTCCAGCTGACGCATGAAGGCCAGCACGCGGTAGTTGCCGGGGGTGAGCACCTCCATCGTGCCGCGGCCGAAGGCCTGGAACTGCTTGCGCAGTGTGATGAGGCGCTTGGTCCACCAGAGCAGCGAGTTGGGGTTGTTCTGCTGGGCCTCGACGTTGATCGACTCGTAGTGGTACTCGGGGTCGATGTTGATCGGGAGGATCATCCGCTGCGGGTTGGCGCGCGAGAAGCCGGCGTTGCGGTCGGCGCTCCACTGCATCGGCGTGCGCACGCCGTTGCGGTCGCCGAGGAAGACGTTGTCCCCCATCCCGATCTCGTCGCCGTAGTAGAGGACCGGCGTCCCGGGGAGCGAGAAGAGCAGGCCGTGTAAGAGCTCCATCTTGCGGCGGTCATTGCCGACGAGTGGCGCCAGCCGTCGCCGGATGCCGAGGTTGATCCGCATCTCGGTGTCGTGAGCGTAGGCGCGGTACATGTAGTCGCGCTCCTCGTCGGTCACCATCTCCAGCGTCAGCTCGTCGTGGTTGCGGAGGAACAGCGCCCACTGGCAGTTGGCGGGGATCTGCGGCGTCTGCGCCAGGATGTCGAGGATCGGGAAGCGATCCTCCATGTGAATCGCCATGAACATCCGCGGCATGATCGGGAAGTGGAAGTTCATGTGGCACTCGTCGCCGGTGCCGAAGTAGGAAGCGGCGTCCTCGGGCCACTGGTTCGCCTCGGCGAGCAGCATCCGATCTTTGAATTTGCCGTCGATGTGCGCCCGCAGCTTCTTGAGGAACTGGTGCGTCTCGGGGAGGTTTTCGCAGTTCGTCCCCTCCGCCTCGAACAGGTACGGCACGGCGTCGAGGCGCAGACCGTCGACCCCCTTTTCGAACCAAAAGTCGACCACGCTCAGGAGCGCCTCGTGCACCGCCGGGTTCTCGAAGTTGAGATCCGGCTGATGCGCATAAAAGCGGTGCCAGTAGTAGGCGCGCGCCAGCGGATCCCAGGACCAGTTCGAGGACTCGAAGTCTTTGAAGATGATGCGCGCCTCGTGGTAGCGCTCCGGCGAGTCGTTCCAGACGTAGAAGTCGCGCTCGGCCGATCCGGCCGGCGCCCGCCGCGCCCGGCGGAACCAGGGATGCTGGTCAGAGGTGTGGTTGAGGACCAGCTCGGTGATGATGCGCAGGCCGCGCCGGTGCGCCTCCTCGAGCAGGAGGTCGAAGTCGGCGAGCGTCCCGCAGTCGGGATGGACGTCGGTATAGTCGGCGATGTCGTAGCCGTCGTCGCGCTGAGGTGACGGATAAAACGGCAGCAGCCAGATCGCTGTGACACCCAGGTCCTGGAGATAGTCGAGCTTGGCCGACAGGCCGCGGAAGTCCCCCACGCCGTCGTTGTTGCTGTCGAAGAACGAACGGACGCGCGCCTCGTAGATGATCGCGTCCTTGTACCAGAGGGGATTGTCGCCGAGCGGCCTCCCCCGCCGAGGCGGAGAGATGAGATGTCTTTTCACCCTTCCGGCCTCCGGCGACCGTAGAGCTCGGTGAGGTCGCGCAGGCGGTCGGCGACGGCTGGTGTCAGTGCACCGGGTTCGAGCCGGAACGACCAGTTGCCGCTGGCGGTGCCGGGCTGGTTCATGCGCCCCTCCGATCTGAGACCAAGCAGGTCCTGCGCCGGGAAGATTGCCACGTTGGCCACCGACCCCATGATGGCCCGGATCATGCGCCAGTGGATCTCTCTTCCGTCGTCTCTTGCGTCGTCACCGTCAGGTGCGCCCAGGTAGCGGAGCGCCGCCCGTCGCTCCAGCGTCGCCTGTTCGGAGTCGCGTGTGCCGCTGCCGAGGTCGTGGAACCATCCGGCGGTGGTGTCGTTGTCGTGCGTGCCGGTGTAGGCGACCGCCGCGCGCGGGTAGTTGTGCGGCAGGAAGCTGGGCGCCTGCGGATCGGTCCCGAAGGCGAACTGCAGGACCTTGATCCCCGGGAACCCGAACCGCGCGCGCAGCGACTCCACTTCCGGAGTCACCACCCCGAGATCTTCCGCGATGAGCGGCAGGGCGCCGAGAGCGGCGGTGATCGCCCGAAAGAACCGGGCGCCAGGCCCGGGTCGCCAGCGTCCTTTCACCGCGGTCGGCTCGCGCCCCGGGATGGCCCAATAGCGCGTGTAGCCGATGAAATGGTCGAGCCTGACGGCGTCGAACATCGCCAGCGTGGCGCGGAAGCGCGCGATCCACCAGGCGAACCCGGTGGCGCGCATCTCCGCCCAGCGGTAGAGCGGGTTGCCCCAGCGCTGGCCGGTGACGCTGAAGTAGTCGGGCGGCACGCCGGCAACCAGCGTCGGCTCCCCCGCGTCGTCGAGATAGAACTGGTGGCGGTTCAGCCAGACGTCGGCGCTGTCGTGCGCCAGGAAAATCGGCAGGTCGCCGATGAGGCCGACGCCGCGGGCGTGGGCGTATTCGCGCAGCGCCCGCCAGTCGCCGAAAAAACGCCACTGCACGAAGCGGGTGAAGGCGATCTCCGGGGCCAGCGTCTCGCGCGCGCGATCGACGGCCGCAGGGTCACGATCGCGCAGCGGCGCAGGCCAGCGGGTCCACTGTCTCTCGCCGTTCTCGCGTTTGAGCGCGCGGTAAAGCGCGAACTCCTCCAACCAGTCGCGCATCTCGCCCGCGAAGCGGGACAGCTCCGGGAGGGCCAGAGGGGGGGGGCCACCGCTGTCCCCGAATGCGGCGAACGCTGCACGGAGCCGCTCGTCGGGCGGCCGCTGGCGGTCCTTCTCGCCGAGCAGACCGTCGGCCACCAACCGATCGGTGCTGATCAGCGCCGGATTCCCCGCGAAGGCCGACTGGGCGCTGTACGGTGAATTACCGTACCCGGTCGGTCCGACCGGGAGCATCTGCCACCAGCTCTGTCCGGCGGCAGCCAGAAAATCGACCATCTCGCGCGCTGTTGCGCCCAGATCCTCGCCCGGAAGGCTGGTCGGGTGCAGAAGCACTCCGCTGGTTCGATCGGTAAGCTTTGGCAGGCGCAACGATGCCCCCCAAAGCTTAACGTCGCAGATCGGGCTCGGGGCGATTTTCGCCTGCTATAGTTGATCCATGGGGCGCGTTCTTCTCGGCCTTCTCAAGGGCGGTGTCGTCGGCGCGCTTATCGGCGCAGGCGCGTTCAAGATCGGGATCGGCGGCGGGTTCCTGGCGACCGTCACCTACGCCGTCGTCGGTGGCCTGGCCGGCATCCTGTGCGGCCGCCCCCCCTGGCGGCAGGACACGGTCTGGACGACCGCGCTCAAAGGGATCTTCGGCGCCGTCGTCGGCGGCGCGCTCTACTGGGGCGCCGGCAAGCTCTTCGGCGGCGCGCATGTTGCCTTCGCGGCGAAGCTGGGAATCCCGGACCGCCCGTTCGTCGAGCTCCCGGTCCTGATGGGACCGCTCATCGGTGCAGCGTGGGGCGCGTTCGTCGAGCTCGACGACGGCGGGTCATCCGCAGCGGCCTCCAAGGGCCAGCTCAAGCCCAAGAAGTAAGGCCCCGCTCCGCCGCGAAGCGAAGCGAAGCGTTACGTCGTTTCGTCGAAGGCGCCGAGCTCGCGCAGCACCTCTTCGTCGCCGGGCGCGTCGTCGTCGGCCGCAGCTGCGGCGTCCGCGGCCGCGGCCTTCTCGCGGCGCTGCTCGATGAACGAGCGCCGCATGAGCAGGACCGTCTCGGCCAGCCCGAGGGCGATGTAGGCCATGATCAGCACCAGGAAGATGAGCGCCTTGTCGACGCCGTTCATCACCACCAGGATCCAGCAGGCGGCGATCAGGACCGCCAGCTCGATGGTCCGGCGGGTAAGCCGCAGGTCCTTGAAGGACCGGAACTTCACGCGGGAGACCATCAGGTAAGAGAGCACCAGGACCACGGCCGCGACCACCCCGTCGCTGGCGATACGGTAGGGGTGGACGTTGTGCGCCACCACCACCATCAGCACGAGCACGCTGGCCGCCGCCGGGATGGTCAGGCCCAGGGTGTATTTCCCGGGGGCGTGGTGCCCTGCGGCCGCCTCGCGCCGCGACAGCACGTTGAAGCGCGCCAGCCGCATCACCCCGGCGCAGACGAACAGTCCGGCGAAGAAGATCCCCAGCCGTCCGAAGCTGGTGAGCCCGAACTTGTAGACCATCATGGCGGGCGCCACGCCGAAGGTGATCGCGTCCGCCAGCGAGTCGAGGTCGCGGCCGAGGTCGGTCTGCGTCTTGGTCAGCCGGGCCACCCGGCCGTCAGCCGTGTCGAAGAAGAAGCCGAAGCAGATGGCCAGCGCGGCCTGGTAGAGATCACTCCCCGTCGTTCCCGAGGAGGCCGAGAGCGAGATCGAGATGAACCCGCAGAAGACGCTCGAGAGGGTGAACAGGTTCGGAAGAATGTAGTAGGTCTTCCGGAAGTCCACGGCGGGTGAAAAGATAGCACGCCTGGGGGTTCCCCATACTGCTCCCGGACCTTCCCGATACCCTCCCGATGATCCTCCCCCACTGCTCATGATCCGCGCGGTCCTCTCGCTCATCTCTTTCGTGGTCGCCACCCTTCTCGGGTCGGTGATCGCGGTGCTGACCCCACCTTTCGACCGGACCGGCGAGACGGTGATGGCCGTCGCCCGCGTCTGGTCGCGCATCGTCCTCGGCGCGCCGGGGGTGAAGCTGAAGATCGAGCTCGCCGGCAAGCTCGATCCCAAGCGCCCCTACGTCTTCATGGCCAACCACGCCTCGATGATCGACATCTGGGCCGTCTTCATCGGCGTTCCGCTGCCGTTCCGGTTCATCGCCAAGAAGCAGCTCTCCTTCATTCCGCTGTTCGGCTGGGCCATGGGCGCCGGCCGCTTCATCTTCATCGATCGCCAGAACGCGGTGGCGGCGCGGCGGAGCATCGACGAGGCGGCGCGCCGGATCAAAGCGGGGCAGTCGGTGGTGATCTTCCCGGAAGGGACGCGCACCCGCAACGGGCGGCTGGGGTCGTTCAAGAAGGGGGGGTTCCACCTGGCGATTGATTCGGGCGCCGACATCGTCCCGATGGCAATAAAGGGGAGCCGCGAGCTGATGCCCCCCGGCTCGCCGCTAATCCGGGCCGGTCAGGTCCGTCTGCAGATTGGCGAGCCGATCTCGACCGCGGGGCTCGGCCCGGCCGACCGCGATCGGATGCTGAAGCTGGTCCACGCCCGCATCGCCGAAATGCTCGGCGAGCCGCCGCCTCAGTAGATCACGCGCAGCAGAGTGAGCCCCTGCGGGGGGGCGGTCATGCCGCCGATGGTGCGGTCGCCGGTCGCCAGCATGCGGGCGACGGCGTCCGGGAGCAGGCGGCCGCGGCCGATGTCGATCAGCGTCCCGACCAGGATGCGGACCATGTTCTTGAGGAAGGCCGTCGCCTCGATGTCGATGACCAGGACCGCGCCCTGACGGTCGACGTCGATGGCGCGCACGATCCGGCGGGTGGTGCGGCGGTCGCAATCGGAGGCGCGGAAGGCACGGAAGTCGTGGTCGCCGACCAGCGCCGCGGCCGCCGTGCGAATCGCCTCGACGTCCAGCGGCTCGCGCACGTGCCAGGCGCGGCGCGCCCGGAGCGGCGAGCGGACGAAGTGGCTCCAGACGGTGTAGCGGTAGACCTTGCCGCGCGCCGAGAAGCGGGCGTCGAAGTCGGACGGCGCCTCGGCGACGTCGACCAGCGCCACGTCGGGGGGGAGCGCCGAGTTGAGCCCGCGCAGGAGGCCGTGCGGAGGGATGTTGACCCCGATCTCGAAGGTCGCCACCTGGCCGTCGGCATGGACGCCGGCGTCGGTGCGGCCGGCGCCGCGCACAAACACGCTCTCGCCGGTCATCGCCCGCAGGGCGTCCTCGAGGGTTCCTTGAACCGTCCGTTCCTCGACCTGGCGCTGCCAGCCGGAGAAGTCGGTGCCGTCGTACTCCACGACGACGCGGAAACGTCTAGCCACGCAGTCCCTGGCTTAGAACTCGAGCAGCAGCCCGAGCGTCCAGTTGGTGTCGCCGACGTGGAGCCGGTTCGCTTCGCCGAGGCCGGAGATGTCCGCGTGGTAGACCTCGAAGGTCAGCGCGGTGTGGTTCACGCCGAGGTCCTGATCGAAGTCGTGTGAGGCATCCGGGTCGAGGAAGTCGAGCACCAGCGCCACGCCGCCGGCCACGTGCCACCCCAGCGTCCCGCCGCGCCCACGTCCGCCGCTGCCGGCGTCGGCGATGTTGCCGTTGCCGTCGGTGTTCTGCCAGTAGGCCCAGTCGAGCCCGACCTTGCCGAAGGGGACCAGCGGGAAGCCGCGCTCCTGCAGGAAGTAGTCGAGCCGGTAGACCGCCGAGAGACTGAACGGGATCACCTTCAGCTGGGACTGGTCGCCGCTCAGCATGCCCGGCGCGCTCGCCACCGGGGCCGTTCCCGTGACGGAGAAGTAGCCGACGCCGACACCCGCGGCGAGGGAGCCGTAGCGGTGCCAAAATTGGTAGTCGAGCTCGATGCGCGTCAGGAGGTCCTGGCCGGAGCCGAAGTAGTCCTTGTACGGCGTGCGCGCCCCATTGAACTCGCTGTCGATGTCCGGACGGTAGGGGCCGAACGTCAGCTCGAAGGCGAACCGCTGCGGCGACCTGTAGCGGTTGTACGTGTCCCCCTCCACCTGGGCCGCCTCTTGCGCGAAGTCCTGCGC
>Ga0209890_10000053_pt1 | contig 53738 bp, 50 predicted proteins | sample OrgsoiDNA2013049_FD_185799 | JGI IMG/M metagenome (GOLD analysis project Ga0209890, IMG submission 185799) | Permafrost soil microbial communities from the Arctic, to analyse light accelerated degradation of dissolved organic matter (DOM) -... | ecosystem: Environmental > Terrestrial > Soil >... | reverse complement strand
CAGCTGGCTCACCTCGCCGGTGCGCACGTCTGCGCGACCGTGCGCGCCGAGCAACTGCGCGCCGAGGTGGCCAAGCTCGGCGCCGACGTGGTCACCGGCCCGGACGGCGCTACCGCTCACGGTCCGTTCGACGTCATCCTCGAGCTGGTCGGCGCACCCAACCTGGCGGCGAACGTGGAAGCGCTGGCCGTCCGCGGGCGCATCGTGGTCATCGGCATCGGGGGCGGTGCGCGCGCCGAGGTCGACCTGCGCACCCTGATGGCACGGCGCGGGCACCTGATGGCGTCCACCCTGCGCGCCCGGCCCCTCGAGGAGAAGGCCGACTGTGCCCGCCGCGTGGAGGCCGAGGTCATCCCCGCCCTCGCCACGGGTCGATTGCACGTCCCCGTGGCCGCCACGTATGGGCTGGAGCAGGCCGACCAGGCCTACGCGCGCTTCGTTGCGGGCGAGAAGCTGGGCAAGATCGTCATCGACATGGCCCACGTCGCCGCGATCGCGGGATAGGTCGCGCCGCCGCCGCCGACCTTCGCGGCGACGGACGTTTCCCGTCGAGGTGTCATGCTCGACGCTCAACGAGGAGACACGGAGCAGAACTGATGGGCATGCACATGAACGGGTGGGGCCTGTTGCGCTCCCTGCGCGCCGACGAGGCGACCAAGCACCATGTGCTCACCCCCGGCATCTACCGGCGCATCGCCTCGTTCGCCCGGCCGTACCGCGGCGCGCTCGCCGTGTTCCTGGCGCTGATCATCGTTGACGCCTTCGTCGGCGCGGTGAACCCTCTGATCTACCGCGCCATCATCGACAACGGTGTCCTCGGCCACAACGTCAACCTCGTCGCCGTTCTCGCCGGCGTCGTCGCCGGGCTGGCCATCTTCGACGCACTGCTCGGCCTCGCCCAGCGCTGGATCTCATCGCGAGTCGGTGAGGGCCTCATCTTTGACATGCGCACCAAGGTGTTCGCCCACATCAACGAGATGCCCATCTCGTTCTTCACACGTACCCAGACGGGAGCCCTGATCTCGCGGCTCAACAACGACGTGATGGGCGCGCAGCAGGCGTTCACCGATACCTTCGCGTCGGTTGTCGGCAACGTGATCGGGGTGAGCATCACCCTGGTGGCGATGTTCTTCCTCTCCTGGCAGATCACCCTGCTCTCGCTCATCCTGCTGCCGGTGTTCCTGTTCCCGGCGCGCTGGGTGGGCAAGCGGCTTGCCGGCATCACGCGTGAGTCCTACAACCTCAACGCACGCATGAACACGACGATGACCGAGCGGTTCAACGTCTCCGGCGCCCTGCTGGTGAAGCTGTTCGGCCACCCCGCGGAGGAGGTGCGCGGCTTCGCAGCCAAGGCGCGCCGAGTCCGCGACATCGGCGTCCTCCAGGCCATGTACGCGCGTGTCTTCATGACCTCCCTGCTGCTCACAGCGTCGCTGGCCACGGCTCTCGTGTACGGGCTCGGCGGCGCGCAGGCCGCCACCGGGGCCCTCGAGGTGGGCACCGTGGTCGCGCTCACCGCCTACCTCAACCGCCTCTACGGCCCCCTCACCGCTCTCTCCAACGTGCAGGTCGACGTCCTCACAGCGCTGGTCAGCTTCGACCGAGTCTTCGAGGTCCTCGACCTGCCCCCGATGATCGCCGAGAAGCCGGAGGCCGTCCCCATCCCGCGAGGACCGGCAACGATCGAGTTCGACCACGTCGACTTCCGCTATCCCTCCGCCGAGGAGGTGTCGCTGGCCTCGTTGGAGTCGGTCGCCGTGCTCGAGCGCACCAACAACCAGCAGGTGCTCTTCGACATCAGCTTCACCGCGAAGCCGGGCCAGCTTGTGGCCCTGGTGGGACCGTCGGGCGCGGGCAAGACCACGCTCAGCCACCTCGTCCCGCGCCTCTACGACGTGCGCGCCGGCGCGGTCCGTGTCAACGGCATCGATGTCCGCGACGCCACCCTCGAGTCGGTGCGGGCGACGGTCGGCGTGGTGACCCAGGACGCCCACCTCTTCCACGAGACGATCCGGTCCAACCTCGCCTATGCCAAGCCCGACGCCACCGACGACGAGCTCTTCGAGGCCCTGCGCGCCGCGCAGATCCTGCCGCTCGTGGCCTCCCTCCCGGACGGCCTCGACACCCTTGTCGGGGACCGCGGCTACCGTCTCTCCGGCGGCGAGAAGCAGCGCATCGCCATCGCCCGCCTGCTCCTCAAGGCGCCGGACATCGTCGTCCTCGACGAGGCCACCGCTCACCTCGACTCGGAATCCGAGGCCGCGGTGCAGGAGGCGTTGCGCCATGCCCTCATCGGGCGCACCTCGCTGGTCATCGCCCACCGCCTCTCCACAGTCCGCGATGCGGACGCCATCGTGGTCATCGACCAGGGACGGGTCGTCGAGCAGGGCACCCACCGCCAGCTTCTCGCGGCCGACGGGCTGTACGCCGAGCTCTATCGGACCCAGTTCGAGGGACAGGCAGCCCCCGAGCCGGTTGCCGAGGGCGCCCGCGCCGGTGGCTCACCCGCCGCCTGAGCACCGCTCAGTGGCCGCCCCCGCCGCCCTGCGGTCCGTACAGCGTCTGCGGCCGGGGCAGGGCGAAGATCATCAGGAAGACGAGGCCGAAGCAGGCCATCTCGAAGAAGAGACTGTCGCGGAACGCGTGGTCGAAATCCTCCGCCACCGCGCCGGCGGCAACACCCCCCACGATGCACGGTATGGCCGCTGCTCCCCGTGGGGATGTGCTCGGGCAGGCCGCGGCGGGGCTCTGCTGAGGGCAACCGGGTGGCGTCGCAGTGGGGTCTGAACTGCTTGCCCGGGCAACGAAGCAACGCGTGAACGTGGTCGTGGTGGCCGCCGCGGCCTGCGTGGGTACCCCGGCGGCGGCAAGATGTGTGGACAGCACCGGCGCGCGGGCGTTTGCCACCGCCGGCGAATAGCCGCTCACCTGTCCGAAGAAGATGATCCCGATCAGGGCAACGCCGAGCGCCCCCCCGACCTGTTGCACGGTGGTGAGGACGCCCGACGCCGATCCCGCGGAGCCCGCGTGGATGCCGGCGAGGACGATGTTGATCAGGGGCGCCACCACCAGCCCGAGACCCACGCCGCACACCGCCAGTGCCGGGATCATCTGGTAGCCCGTGACCGCCGTCCCCGCCACCCCAAGGGTCAGCCACACCCCGAACATCCCGGCAACCAGAAACATGCAGCCGACGCTGAGGATTCGCTTGCCCAGCTTCGGCGCCAGCCGGATCGACACCCCCGACGCGGCTGCCGAGCAGAGCGCGAATGGGAGCGTGGTCAGGCCCGCCTGGAGGGCGGTGAAGCCGAGCCCGATCTGCACGTATAGCGAGAAGGTCACGAAGAACGCGGGGATCCCGGCCAGGAGCACCATCGCGATCGCCGAGCCGACCACGAAGGCGCGGTCGCCGAAGAGCTGCGGCTCCACCAGGGGGCTGCCGCCCCGTGCCGCGCGCATGCGGATGTAGCGGCCGAAGCCGATCATCACCAGCACGCCGCCGGCGAGCATCAGGTACGCCCAGATCGGCCAGCCGGCGTCGCGGCCCTCCACCAGCGGGAAGGCGATGAGGAACAGCCCCACCGTGGCCAGCGCCATGCCGGGGATGTCGAGGCGGCGGGCGGACGGCGCGCGCGACTCGCGCAGATAGACCAGGGCTGCGATGACCGCCCCAATACCGATGGGGAGGTTGACGAGGAAGATCGGCCGCCAGAGCAGGTCGGCGCCGCCCACGTGGATGTCCGCCTGGATGAGCAGGCCGCCGACCAAGGGCCCGGAGATCGACGCCACACCGATGACACCACCGAAGGCGCCGAAGGCGGCGCCCCGCTCGCGGGGCGGGAAGCTCACCTGGATCACCGACAGCACCTGCGGGTACATCAGCGCCGCCATGGTGCCCTGGAGCACGCGCGCAGCGATCAATGCCACCGGGCTGGGGGCAAGGCCGCAGATCAGCGACGCGACGGTGAACCCGCTCACCCCGACGATGAAGAGGCGCTTGCGTCCGAAGATGTCGCCGAGCCGTCCGCCGGTGATCAGGACCACCGCGTAGGCCAGCTGGTAGCCGGCGAGCACCCATTGGATCTCGGAGTAGGTGGCGCCGAGGTCCCGCTGAACGCTGGGGATGGCCACGGTCACGATCGAGATGTCGAGCAGGATCATGAACGAGGCGATGAGGACCACCGCGAGGGCCTTCCAACGGCGCGGGTCGGCCTGCACCGGGGCGTCGGCGTTCATGGGTCCATGGTGGTGAAGCGCAGGCGGCGAACCGCAGCTGCCCCGAGTCGCTCGTTGAGCAGTGCGACCAGGCGCACCGAGTCGAGATGGAGCTGGTGGCTCAGCGAGGTGTTGGCGACACCCACGAGCAGCACGCCGCGCTCCAGGGTGATGGCCCGGCACATCGGCGCAAGTGCCGGACCCACCACCTCGTTGAAGATGTCCCGGACCTGCACCTCGCGGACGCGGCCGCGCACGCCCAGGCCGCGCAGGGCGGGGTCGATGAGGTCGGAGAGGCGCTCCATCAGTTCTCGGCGACGGCAACGCGGCCGCTGGCGACCTCGAAGCGGCGCGTTCCCGGCGGCAGCACGCCGGGCAGCGGCTCGCTGGACGTGATCAGGGTCTGCAGCCCGGCGTCGGCGAGACCGGCGATGAGATCGCGTCGCCTTTGCGGGTCGAGCTCGCTGAGCACGTCGTCGAGGAGCAGGACCGGCATGACCGAGGCATGGACGGCGATGTGACGCACCTCGGCAAGTTTGAGGGCCAGCACGATGCTTCGCTGCTGACCCTGCGACGCTGCGCTGCGCGCCGGTCGGCCGCCGATCAGCAGTTCGAGATCGTCGCGATGCGGGCCCGCGAGTGTGGCTCCGCGCGCCAGCTCCTCCGGACGCCGCCGGGCGAGGGTGGCGGCCAGGGCTGTCTCGGCGGCGATCGCGTCACCGTCAGGGTCCATGCCGCCGTCCGGCAGGTAGCGCAGGCCGAGCTCCTCGCCTCCCCCGACCTGTGCAAGAGCCGCACGGGCATGGGGAGCGAGAGAGCGCACCAACTCGGCACGCGCCACCTGGATGCGGGCTCCACTGCTGACCAACTCACGCGTGAAGCCGTCCAGGGCGTCGGAGGGCGTCGTGCCCGCGCGGACCTGGCGCAACAGCGCGTTGCGCTGCTCGAGGACGTGGCGGTAGCGGAGCAGGTCGAGCGCTGCTCGCTGATCGAGCTGGGCGAGAACCATGTCGAGGAGCCGCCGTCGCCCCTCCGGGCCGGCCTTGACCAGTTGCAGGTCCTCGGGCCAGAAGAGCACCACCGGGCAGAGGCCGAGCAGGTCGCGGGCACGGCGTGGGCTGCCGTCGACGGTCGCTGACCTGGTCACCCTGCCGGACATCGGGTCGCGGCGGAAGCGCACCGCCAGGGTGCGGTCCGCGGCGGGCCGGAGAACGCGTGCCTCCAGGAGCGCCTCATCACTGCCCCAGGCGAGGACGTCCGCCGAGCCGGCGGCACGCGGAGAGCGCGTCAGGAGGAGGGTCGCCACCGCCTCCAGCAGGTTGGTCTTGCCCTGGGCGTTGCTGCCGCCGACGACGTTCAGGCCGCTGCCGAACTCCACCGACTGCTCGACGTAGTTGCGGAACGCGAAGATGCGCAGGCGTTGGACGCTGCAGGCGCCGGTCGTCGGCGCGGGCAGGAGTTGCGCGCTCACCATTGCACCGGCGCCGTCCGCGCCATGTCCGCGATGAGTGCCGCAATCCGTCTGGTCGCGTCGGGCCTGGCCACCTCGGCCACGGCGGAGCGCATCGCGGCGAGGCCGGGCGACCCTGGGAGGGAGAGCTCGGCCAGGGCGTCGACCAGTTCACGAGCTCCCGGGACGTAGCGGCCGGCGCCGATGTCGACCACCCACTCGAGGTTGCCCCGCTCCTGGCCGGGGATGTACCAGGTGAGGAGCATGGGCAGCCCGGAGCAGAGCGCCTCGCTGATCGTGCCTGGGCCCGCCTTGGTGACCACCAGGTCGGCGGCGCGCATCCACTCGGCCATGTTGTCGACGAATCCCATGACCGGTACGGGTCTCCCGCCGGCGGCGCGCAGCCCCGCGAGCCGGGTGCGGGCGCGCCGGTTGCGGCCGCAGATCACGGCGAGCCCGATGGGGAGCCCGGACCCGGCGATGGCGCGAGCGCGCCCCGGCAGTGACCCGGAGCCATCCGCACCACCGCACACCAGGACGGTGAAGCGGCCCTCGTCGAGCCCCAGCCGGCGCCGCAGGGCGCTGCGCTCCGCGTCGTCGGGGAAGGGTCGAGCAAAGGCCGAGTCGACGGGCAGCCCCAGCTGGTGACAGCGGGCTGCGGGGATCCCCGCCCTCCGGCATCGATCCAGTCCACCGGGGGAGGGGATCACCACTGCGTCGACGTCACGGCACGCCCACCCCGCGTGCACGTCGACGAGGTCGGTGATCACCGTGATCACGGGGACCCGCGACACTCCGTCCTCGCGGACCACGGCCGCGCTGACGTGGTTGAGCAGTGGATGGAAGGACACCACCGCGGCGGGGCGCAACGAGGCCAGGAGCTGACGCAGCGCGCTACCGAGTGAGCGCAGCGCCGAGGCGCGGATGACAGCCACGGCAGGGGCGGAGTTGGTGACGTGGTAGAGCGCCGCCCACACCCATCGCGCGTGATGGATCAGCGGTGAGTACAGGTCGGCGGTGCGGCTCAGCAGTGTTGGTGAGGCCACGGCGGTGGGGTCGACGATGTGCACGTCGAACTCCCCGGGGCAGTCGAGCTCGAGCCGGCGTGCGACGGCGGTGGCGCCGGCGCGGTGCCCGCCGCCCGTGTCGGCGATGAGGAAGAGCAGGGGGATGGCCACGTGGGTTGCAGCCTACTCAAGCACGGGGCGGCGCCGGTCACATGGACAGGTCGACCGCCTGCGCCTCCAGGCCGCCCACCGCGAAGCCGGTCAAGGCCACCTCGCCGGTCCCGTCAGCGTCGGCGACGTACGCCTGCTGGACACCGAGCGCGTCGACGGCGAGACAGACGAGCCGCCGCCCGTCCTGGGTCACGCGCACGCTCTGCAGGTCGGTCGTCCCGATGCCCAGGGTCACCGACGAGTTGTCGGCGCCGACCACACTGATGCGCACCAGCTGCAGGGTCTCACCGGTCCTGCTGACCGCGACCAGAGTTCCCTCCCCGGCGAACCCGAGGGCCTGCAGATGACCGGTCAGGCGCTGCGCGCTGCCCGGTGCTCCCGGCGCCGGCGTCACCACCACCCCGCCGTCGGCGGTGGCCAGGGCGATGCGGCTGCCCGCCGGCGACACCGCCACCGCCGTCGACGCCGCCGGCGCACCGGGGAGCTCGTAGCGCGCGCCCAGGACCCGGTCGACCAGCTCCACCGCCGATTGTGTCCCGGCCTCCGCGGCCGTGCTCAGCACCAGCGAGGTGTTCCCGGCCCACAGCGCCGCCGTGCGCAACGCCGTGGCGGTGGCGATCGTGGACAGGCTCTGGGAGCGCACGTCGAAAAGGTCGACGGCGGAGCCTGCGGCGAGGGCCACCCGCGTTCCGTCGGGCGACCACGACGGCAGGGTCCCGTTGGGGATGTCCGCAAGGACTGTGCCGCGCACGGTGTCCCTCACCTCGAGCGACGAGGTCGAGGTGAGGTTGTCGCTGACGACCACGGCGACGTGTGTTCCATCGGGAGCGGTGGAGGCCGCGGAGTAGGTCTGGAGGGGTGCCTCGAAGGGCAGGGTCCCACAGCCTGAGATGATCGAGCAACGCTCCGCCTGGAGCAGCACCGGGGCGGCGATCGGCTCGCCGGGGGCGCCCCGGGCGAGGGCCGGCAGGAGAACCTCGGTGGAGTCCTCGCCCTGCTTCCCGGCGAGCACCACGGCATGGACAGCCTCCATGCGGGACCCCGTCGTGAAGTGGACGGCCGCGGCGGCGGCGATGAACTGCTGGTCGTCGCCGCGCGCCTTGCGACTGACGCTGATGGTGTAGCTGACGTCAGGCTGGAGCAGCTGGCCGGGCAGGATCACGAACCGGCTGTGGTCGACCGAGTTGCGCACGACCCTGGTTCCGCTGATCGGCGGCGTCAGGGTGATCGCGGCTGCGGTCGTGCTCGCGCTCATAGGCGCGGAGAAGGCCATCGCCAGGCGCGCGTCCACGGCAATGTCGGTGGCACGATCGCCGGGCGTGGCCACCGCCAGCGCCGGCGCCGCCGCCGTGGCCAGGTCCCAATGGTGGTCGAGTCCGTTGCGGTCACCCTGCGCATCGGAGAACCCGCCGGCCAGGGTGAAGTGGTATTGCGTCGCCGCGCGGAACACCGCCGCCGGGTGGATCAGCTCGAATCCCGGCTCCGGGTCGAGCCAGTGGATCCAGCACGGCGCATTCGCGCTCGCCGCGAAGACGGTGGTGACGTCGCACCCGGGGATGGCCGGGCTGACGTTCTGCCCTCCGGAGGTCGCGGTGACGGTGAACCGGCCGACCAGGCTGGAGCGCGTCACCGGGCGGTCGAAGACCACCCGCACCGGCGCGTCGGCTGCGACGGACGTGGAGCCGCGGTTGGGCTCGAGCGAGATGATCTGAGGGGGCGCGGAGAAGCAGGCGGTGAGAACCAGGGCGAGCGTCGCTGAGATCAGTCCGCCCGTGAAGAGCCGGACAACCTGGCGCAGCCGTCCCGGGCGGGCCGGAACGGACGTGGTCCCGATGCTAGGAGGGCCGGGACAGCAGCGCCTCGGCGTCGATGGCCTCGCGCGACGTGTCGTCACCGCGCACCTCGATGTGAGCGGAGCGCTCCGCTGCCAGGGCGGCGACCGCCTCGGTGTTCGTCTGCGGGGCAGGCGACTGCGCGGTGTAGGCGGCCAGCACACCCCCCTCCTTGAGAAGGATGACCCCTGTCTGGTCGTCACCGGCCACGATGACCGAACCGTCGAGCTTCTCCTCGGCGAGGTATTCGAGCAGGGCGGGGAAGTTGACGAAGCGGGCCAGGAGCCCGGTGAACAGCGGCGGACCGGTGAGCAGGCGTGCCACGGACGTCACCGTGTCGACGTCGACGTCGACGACGTCGAGGAGCCCCTCGCCGGTGTCCATCTGGCGGCGGAAGATGCCGAAGGCCTCCTCCCCGTGCGAGGGATCGTCACCACCGGCCTCGGCATCGACAAGCTCGCCGTCGCGGAAGAGGAGGACGCCCGTTGCCGCGCCGCTGCTCAGCCTGATGAAACCGGTGTGGCGGTCGCCTCGGAGCGTCCGCAAAAGGCGCGGGAAGTCGACGAAGGCGCTTTTCAAGCCCTCGTACTGCACGTGGCCGGAGGGGATGGGCAGGCTGCCCATGGAACCTCTCCGAGCGGCGCCCGCGAAGCCACCGGAGGCCACCGGCCTGGTGCGTTCCGTGCCGGGCTGCCGGGACGGCGCGGCCACCGGGGCCGGCGCCACAGGCGCATATGTCGGGGAGAATTCAGCCGGGGCGTACGCGGGGGCGGTCTCGGACGCGGGCTTGCCGGTGCTCCAAGAGTCGATCGTGGCGGGCTCCGGCGCCTGCTCGGGCTGCGGGGCTGCCGAGGCGTCTGGCGACTGGTCCGACGCCGACGCAACGGGGTTCCAGATCGACGGTTCGGGCCTGCTGCCGCCGCCTCCCTCGCCGACACCGGACGCCTGGCCTTCGATGGTGTGAAACGACGGTGCGGCGGACGCGATGCCGGCGGCCACGGCGGCGGGCTGATCCGCGTCCTCGGCGGCGGCGATCAGCTCCGCAGGCGACGACTTGATCGTCTCCTCGGCGGGCAGCTTGGCGCGCGGATCGAAGTGGTAGTTCCCGCCGGTCCAGGCGAGTGCGCGCAGTACCACGGCCTCGCCGTCGCCCTCAGGGCCGGTGGCGTGGAAGAGGTGACCGAACAGGAAGAAGAGGGAGCAGCTCTCTGCGCCCGCCTCCAGGCTGAGCGTGCCGGTGGCCCGCTCCGACTGCATCGTCTGCAGCAGCGAAGCGAGATCGGACTCCTGCAGCGAACCCTGGGTCTGCACTTGAGGTGACTCCTGTGACGGGCGGTCCTGATCTCCAGAGGCGAGGCAGACGACCCCGAAATCGGCCGTATAGTATCAACCGCCCAACGTTGCGGCCAGTTCGCCGCGATCTCTGCAAGTCAGCTCGACGCCCCTAGAATCGGGAGGCGATCAAGAGTTGTGAAGGATCATACGTTGGATGCTCGTCAGCCCACAGTGCTGGTCGTCGAGGACGACGAGCTGGTCCGCAAGGCGATCCGCCTGACCTGCGAGTCAGAGGGCTACGCCGTGGCCGAGCTCGACCGCGGTGCCGGCGTGCTCGCCGCATTCGACGAGGCACACCCCGACCTCGTTCTTCTCGACCTCATGCTGCCTGATGTCAGTGGATTCGACGTCTGCCGAGAGATCCGTCGCGCGGGCCACCGCGTTCCCGTGCTGATCCTCTCCGCCAAGCACGACGAGATCGACGTCGTGCTCAGCCTGGAGATCGGCGCCGACGACTTCATCAACAAGCCCTTCCGCCCCCGCGAACTGCTCGCCCGCATGGCTGCGCACCTCCGCAAGGCGAGTGAAGCAACCCCGCGCCCCGGCACGGGCAGGCGTCTCGCCTTCCGGGGGCTGACGGTGGACACCGCCGAACGGCGCGTGGTGCGCGGAGCCGACGAGGTGGAGCTGACGCACACCGAGTTCGACCTGCTCGCCTTCCTCGCAGGCAATGCCGGGCAGGTGCTCTCGCGGGACCGCATCCTGTCGTCGGTGTGGGGGTACGAGCACCCCATCGCCACCCGCGTCATCGACGTCCATGTGCGCAACCTCCGCCGCAAGATCGAGCCCGACCCCGCTCAGCCGCGCTACATCCTCGCTGTGCCCGGCATCGGCTACCGGTTCACGAGTACGCACCCGGAGAACGGTCAGTAGACTGACGCCGATGCCCACACCGCCGATGCTGCGTTCCCGCGGACCATCCGCGGGCGGGCGGCTCGTCCCGGATCCGCTGGTGGCCGTCAACGTTGCCGCCATGGCTGTCGTCGCTGCCGGCCTGTTCTTGGCCGCGGTCCTCGCGGTCTACGACTGGCGTACGCCCGGGGCCGAGGCGCCACTGGTGTTCTGGATCGCCGTCGTCGCCGTCGTGCTGTTCGTTCTCGATGTCCTGGTTGTGGGTGTTCGCTACGTGCGCCGGCTGCGGCTGGGACTGTAGGTGTCGCAGCACCAGGGAGCAGGTCCGCCGCCGAGCGACTCGCCCCAGGCCCGCCCCCCTTTCCCGTCGTACGAGGAGTTCGCGTCGGACCTACTCGAGGCGATCGACGCCTCGGGCCTGAGCATCGAGGACGTCCGCCACCACGTGGAGCCTGGGATCGGCGAGCGCCGCTTCGAGTGCACGGTGCGCCTGTCTCCATCGGAGCCGCCGTCGCGATACCACGTCCACATCAATTTCGCGTGGGACGCGCTGATGACGTACGTCGCCAGCTACGGGAGCGGCGCCGACTGCGAGCTGTACCACGACGAGGAGGACGCCCAGGACTGCCCGCACCAGCACCTCGCCCCCCAGCCCTTCGTCGAGGTGGAGGCGGAGTTCGTTCTCGGCGACGGCGGCTATGAGCTGCAGGACGTGGGCGAGGTCGGGACATGGGTGGCGACGGTGCAGACGTTGATCGGCAAGGCATTTCCCGACGACGACCGACCCTCCGTGCACATCGGCCTCGCCGCACTCGGGCGGACCACGCTTGTGGAGAAGTTCACCGCCGAACACTCCTGGCTCATCGATTTCGAGCGCACCCCCGACCTCCTCCTGATCACCCGCCAGGTGCAGGCGGCGCTTCGCATCGTTCCGCAGCTGGCCGATCGCCTGCCCATCTGAGGCTCCGCCGCGGCCTACATGCCGGACGGGGCGCGGATCTCGTTCAGCAACCGGGTGATGAAGGGGCGGTTGGCGATCTCCGGGTGGGGCACGGTAAGCCCAGGCTCCGACACCTCGAGGTCGCCGGCCTCGCCGAGGAGGACGATGTCGACGTCGGCGCGGCGCGGCCCCCAGTGGTAGCTGTCGCGCCGCCCTGCGTCCCTCTCCGCGTCGCGGCAGTGGCGCAGCCATCGCTGCGGCGGCCACGCTTGCGGGGCCCGCAGGCGCAGGAGCTGGTTGTGGAAATCGCCTTGACCGGTGACCCCGATGGGCCGTGTGAGGATCTCGCTCGACGCCGCGTCGACCGTCACCCCGTCGCGCGCCAGCAGGCGGCGGAGCATGGCCAGCGCCTGGCCCCGGTGACCGAGGTTGGAACCAAGCGCCACCCAGGCAACGTCGGTGTCCGTTGGGCCGTCGGTGCTGCTGGTCAACCGGTCGGTCCGGGCCGCGGCAGCGCAGCGACGGCCGCCGGGGTGCCTCGCACCACCGCGTCGGCGACGCGCGCGGCGCGCACCACCGCCGCCACGTCGTGGACGCGAACCATGCTCACGCCGGCATCGATGGCCAGGGCGACCAGGGCCAGGGTGCCCTCGACACGGTCGCGCGGGTCGACGCCGCCGAGGATGGCGCCGACGGTGGACTTCCGCGAGGGGCCGAGGAGCACCGGCCGGCCGAGTCCGCCGAGCTCGCGTAGGCGGCGCATCAGCTCGAGGTTCTGCGCTGGGGTCTTGCCAAACCCGAACCCCGGGTCGACGACGATGCGCTCGGCGCCGACGCCGTGTTCCTGGGCGAGACGAACGGACTCGCGCAGCGACGCGCAGATGTCCTCCATGAGGTCGCCGTAGTCCGTGCCCCGCTGGTTGTGCATGGCGACGAGAGCCACGTGGGGGTGCGCGCCGAGGACCTGCGCCATGGCCGGGTCACCACGCAGCCCCCAGATGTCGTTGACGATCACAGCCCCCGCCGCGATCGCGGCCAGCGCCACCTCCGACTTGCGGGTGTCGATGCTCACCGGGACATCGACGGCGGCGCAGACGGCGCGCACCGCGGGCAGGACGCGGGCCAGCTCCTCGGTGGCGTCGACAGGTGACGCGTTGGGGCGCGTGCTCTCCCCGCCGATGTCAAGGAGATCCGCGCCCGCGGCGACGAAGTCGCGAGCGCGGTCGACGACTGCGCCCACGTCGTTGGAGATCGAGTCGCCCGCAAAGGAGTCCGGGGTGACGTTGAGGATGCCCATCACCAGCGTGCGCACGCCGAAGTCGAGGACGTGGTCACCCGCGTGCAGTGGTGGAGGCGGCGCGCCGCGAGCCATGAGGGCGTCTCCGATGGCGCCGCCGAGCGACTCCGCGGCGGCGCTCCACTGGGCGAGGATGGCGGGCAGCCGGCCCATGGTCATCAGGGGGCCGAGGAGCAGGGCGCGGCGTCCGTCTGCGTCGCTGAGGACGGTGCCGCCGCCCTCACGGAGGGCGCGCTCGAGGACGCGCGTGAGGTCCGCCGACAGTCCCTGCACCGCCAGTGCCTCGACGGCGCCGTGGGTGGCAAGCGCGGTGAGCCGGTCAGCGGGAAGCCCGAGACGGAGCACCGCGTCACGCAGCGCTTCCTGCGGACCCGGCAGGAGGGGGCGCACGTTGTAGCGCGCCGCGGTCGCGGCGTCGGTCACGCGCCGTTGACGGGCGGCGGCAGGTCGGCGGGCTGCAACTCGCCGGCGGCCTCGCGCTTGGGAACCATGACGCTGCGCCTGAAGATGCAGACGCGCTCGCCGTGCTGGTTGAAGGCGCGTGTCTCCACGCTGACGATGCCCCGGTCGGGCTTGCTCGACGACTCGCGCTTGTCGAGCACGGTGGTCTCGGCGTAGATGGTGTCGCCGTGGAAGGTCGGGTTCTCGTGCTTGAGGTTCTCGACCTCGAGGTTGGCGATCGCCTTGCCGCTGACATCGGCGACGCTCATCCCCAGCGCGAGGCTGTACACCAGGTTGCCCACCACCACGTTGCGCTTGAACTGCGTCTGCGTGGCCGCGTACTCAGCGTCGGTGTGGAGAGGGTGATGGTTCATGGTCAGCAGGCAGAACATGTGGTCGTCGAACTCGGTGATCGTCTTGCCCGGCCAGTGCTTGTACGTCGCCCCGACCTCGAACTCCTCGTAGTAGCGCCCGAACTGCATCGGCTCACCCTCTTGGTCGGGGCAGACCCCCCTTCGCCGCCAACTCTAGTGGACGCCGCCTGCGCCGGTCCCGGGCGGGGCTCGGCCCTCCTGTACGCTGCAGCCGTGTTCGCCGCCGCGCTGCCGCCGGAGTCGGGAGCAGGCCTGATCGTCCACGGGGAGGCGCTGGCACTCCTGGGTGGACTCCCCGACGGTTGCGCGGGCCTCGTGTACGCGGACCCGCCCTTCAACACAGGAAACCGGCGCGACGGCGTGCGGGTGCGCGCCACCCGCGATGACGCCGCGACGCGCCGCGGGTTCGCCGGCGCCACCTACCGCACCGAGCGCACCGGAACTTCGGGATTCGACGACAGCTTCGACGACTACCTCAGCTGGCTGCGCCCGCACTGTGAGGAGACGCGACGAGTGCTGGCTCGGCACGGCACGTTCTACCTGCACGTCGACCCCCGTGAATCGCATTACTGCAAGGTGCTCCTTGACGAGGTCTTCGGTCGCGACTGCTTCCTCAACGAGGTGATCTGGGCGTACGACTACGGGGCGCGCTCGACGAGGCGCTGGTCCGCAAAGCACGACGTCATCCTCGTGTACGCACGCAGTGCGGGGGCTCATCATTTCGACCTCACCGGCGTCGACCGCATCCCGTACATGGCGCCCCGGCTGCAGACGAGCGAACGCGCCGCGCGTGGCAAGACGCCCACCGATGTGTGGTGGCACACGATCGTGCCGACCAACTCGCGCGAGCGCACCGGGTACCCGACGCAGAAACCCCTGGGGGTGCTACGGCGCATCGTGGCCGCCTCATCGCGTGCCGACGACCTTGTTGTCGACTGGTGCGCCGGCAGCGGGACGACCGGCGTCGCGGCCCAGGGCCTCGGCCGCCGCTTCATCCTTGTCGACCGCAGCGGCGACGCTGTGACCGTGATGCGGCAACGACTTGGGCAGGATGTTCCAGTCCTCGACCTGAGCGGTTGACGGGCACGCCGCCTCATTCAGCAGCGGCCGGGCCTGCGGTCCGAGTGGGCCGGGTCGCTGTGCACAATGCGGCGGTGAGCGGTCCTCTCGGCCTGGTCGGCAGCGGTGAGTTCACGCCGGCGACCGAGGCGGTCGACATCGCGCTTCTCGAGGGTCGTGAGCAGCGCGTGGTGTTCCTGCCCACAGCCGCGGCGCTCGAGGGCGCCAAGCGAACGTCTTACTGGGTGGAGCTGGGACGCACCCACTACCGGCGCCTGGACGTCGAGGCGACGCCCCTGATGGTGCTCGACCGCTCTCACGCCGATGATGCCGCGATGGCGACGCAGGTCGCTGGCGCGGGCCTGATCTACATGTCGGGGGGCGATCCCACCTACCTGGCGAGGACGCTGGTGGGAAGCCGTGTCGGGGACGCCATCCGCGAGGCGTGGCTGGGCGGAGCTGCCGTCGCCGGCTGCTCCGCGGGAGCCATCGCGCTCGCGGAGCGCGTTCCCGACAGCCGCCGTCGCGGCGAGCCGTCGGTTCCCGGTTTCGGCCTGGCGCGCGGCGTGGCGGTGCTCCCCCACTTCGACCAGATCGACCGCTGGCGTCCCGGGGCCACCGAGTGGTTCGTCGAGCACACGCCACCGGGCGTGCACGTCATCGGCATCGACGAGGACACAGCCATGGTCGGTGGTCCGACTCACTGGCGGGTGATGGGCCGAGGCTCGGTGTGGATTCTGGGCCCCGGCGAGCGCATCCAACACGGGGACGGGGCGGCGTTCTCCATCGCCTGAGCGACAGGTCGTGGGTCAGACCTTGTAGCGCTCCAGGAGGCCGCGGGCGATGATCAGCTTCTGGATCTCGTTGGTGCCCTCGCCGATGATGAGCAACGGGGCGTCGCGGTACAGCCGCTCCACCTCGTACTCCTTTGAGAAGCCGTAACCCCCGTGGATGCGCATCGCCTCTGTGACGCACGCGAAGCAGGTCTCGGTGGCGAAGAGCTTGGCCATGCCGCACTCCACGTCGGCGCGCTCACCGGCGTCCTTCTTGCGGGCGGCCATCTGTGTCATCAACCGGGCGGCGGTGATCGAGGTGGCCATGTCGGCGAGCTTCAGCTGGATGGCCTGGTGCTTGGCGATGGGGACCCCGAACGCGTGGCGCTGCTGCGCGTACTCGATGGACAGCTCGAAAGCGCGCTGGGCGACACCGACGCCACGGGCGGCGACGTTGACGCGGCCCACCTCGATGGCCGCCATCATCTGCTTGAACCCCTGGCCCTCGACGCCGCCGAGCAGGTTGGTGGCGGGCTGGCGGTTGTCCTCGAAGACGAGCTCGGTCGTCTCCACTCCCTTGTAGCCCAGCTTCTCGATGCGCTTGGTGGAACGGAACCCGTCGTAGACCTTCTCGGCGAGGATGCATGACATCCCCTTCCAGACCGGTTTGGCGCCCGGGTCGGTCTTCACCAGGGTCGCCACAACGGTTGAGTGTTCACCGTTGGTGGCCCACATCTTGGTGCCATTGACGACGTAGTCGTCGCCGTCGCGCACCGCCCGGGTCTCGATGGCCTGGACGTCACTGCCGCAGTTGGGCTCGCTCATGGAGAAGGCGCCGTGCATGGCGCCGGTCGCCATGGCGGGGAGGAACCGCTGCTTCTGCTCGGCGGTGCCGTAGGTGTCGATGAGGTAGCTGACGATGAAGTGCGTGTTGATGACGCCCGTGATCGACATCCAGCCGCGGGCGATCTCCTCGCAACACATCGCGTAGGTCTCATAGTCAAGCCCCGTGCCGCCGTACGCCTCGGGGATGGCGAAGCCGAAGAAGCCGAGCTCCTTCATCTTGGCGACGATCTGCGTGGGGTATTCGTCGTCGTGTTCGAGCTGATGCACGGTAGGGAGGATCTCGCGCTCCACGAAATCCCTAACCAGGGCAACGATCTCACGCTGCTCTGCCGTTTGCTCCACGCTCACGGGGTGGAGTCTACGGGCGCCGCACGCTCGCCCGGGTCGGGTGCGCCCGCACTCACCGCCAGGCACCGCCGCTGCGCGATGTCGACCGCACGCGGGTCGACGTCGGAGGCCGCCACGGTGCAGCCGGCGAGCAGCGCCGCCACCGCCGAGGAGCCGCTGCCCACGAACGGGTCGCACACCGTCATCCCCGGTTCGGCGCTGCCGGAGAGCATCTTGGTGAAGAGCGCCACCGGTTTCTGCGTGGGGTACAGGGCGCGGTGGATCCGCTTGATCGCCCACACGTCAGGCAGGTCGCGGCGAGACAGGCGGCGATGCCCCTTGGTGGCGAACACGATCGTCTCGTGGCGGCGCCGGAAGTAGTGGCCCATGCCCAGGTTCACCTTGTCCCACACGATCACGTTCTTGACCGCGAACACCTCGCGCATGAGGTGGCCGAGGGAGAGCAGCGAGAAGCTGTCGAACATGACGTAGATGTGCCCGCCGTCGGCGAGCACGCGGTAACACTCGCGCAGGAACGCGACGAAGCTGGCCGGGTCGTCGCGGAACTCCGTGAACCAGCGGTCGTTGTCAGCGTCGGAGTAGCGCCCGACGATGCGTCCGCGACCGAAGGACATGTGCTGGTTCATGCCGCTGTAGGCGGGGTCGGTGGTGATGACGTCGACGGAGCGGTCGGGCAGCGACGCGAGGAACGCGAGGCAGTCGGCCTCCTCGATCCGCCACTGCGGACGCAGCGGCTCAGTGAGCGCTAGCATGCCGCAACGCTAGCAGCGATCGACGCCGCGCAGCCGCCGCATCGGTGGCCGAGCAGCGGGTCAGCCGCCCTGCGGCACGTTCAAACCGTAGCGCTCGACCACGCCGGGCAACCAATCCGGGCTGCCGAAGCTCAGGCCGTACCCTTCCGCGATGCCTGCCATCGCCTCCATCGTGAAGGCCCCGCCCTCGACGAGGTCGGCAAGCTCGGCGAAGAATCGCTCGAACCCCGCGGGGCTGATGATCTCGATCATGCGGGCGCGCTCGGACCCCGCGTTCCACATCGCGTGCATCTCATTGCGTGGCTTGGTGATGTAGCCACCCGGACCCAGCACGACCTCGCGGTCCCCGGAGCGAAAGCCGATCTCGCCCTCGAGGACGATCGAGTACTCATCCTCGCGGGTGTGCAGATGAGGCGGAACCAACGCACCGACCTCAAACGGGTGCTCGACCACGGACAGAGCCCCCGTCGTGTCCTCCGCGCCCAGCTTGAACACCACGCCAATGCCGGGGGCCAGGCCACCCGTCCGACCGCCGCCGGGTTGGACGATCGTCAGCGGCGGAGATTCGGTGGTGCTCATGCAGGAGACCTCTCGTATTTGGATGAACGATACTGTTCACCAAAGAGTGAGGCACGGGTGCGAGGATGTCAACAGTTGAGTGAACAGCGTCGTATCGTCAATAAGCGGCCGTACCAGATGCGCGACCGGGCTGAGCAGGTCAGCAGGACCCGCCGGCGAATTGTCGAAGCCACGGTTCATCTCCATACGAGCATCGGCCTCGCCGCGACGACGGTGGCCGGCATCGCCCAGCAGGCGGGTGTCACGCGTCTCACGGTGTACCGACACTTTCCCGACGTTGAGCAGCTGTACGCGGCGTGCAAAGAGCACTGGTTGGCGCAGCAGGTCCAGCCGGACGTCGCTTCATGGGCTCGGACGGTGGATCCGGCCGATCGGCTGCGGCTCGGCCTCTCCGACCTCTACCGCTTCTATCGGGGGGGAGAAGCGATGCTGACCAACGTGGACCGCGACAGGGAGATTCTCCCCGAGGATGTCCGGCAGAGCAATGAGGGGACGGACGCCCATCTTCGTGACGTCTTGCTGCAGCCGTTCGCGGCACGCGGTGCGCGACGTCGCCGGCTCAAGGCCGTGCTCGGACATGCGGTGAAGTTCGCCACCTGGCGGTCCCTGTGTGTCGAGCAGGAACTCTCGGACCGAGAGGCGGTCGAGACCATGACCGCGTTGGCCCTCTCCAGCGCCGGACCTGGCTGGTAGCGCCATCGCTCTTGCTGCCCAGTCTCGGCGACGTCAGGACCGCACCCCTGTGCTGACGGCTCGAGCAAACGGGAGGATCGCCCGGAGCGTGGTGCCCTCCCCGGGGCTGGAGGCGATGTGCAGGGTGCCGCCCAGGGCATCGAGGCGGTCCTCCACGTGGGTGAGGCCGTTGCCGCGGCTGGTGGTGGCGACGTCGAAGCCGCCGCCGTCGTCGCTGACCTCGACTGAGAGCTGGTCGCCGTCCTCGCGGAGGCGCACCACGGCCTGTGAAGCCTGGGCGTACTTCTGGATGTTCTGGAGAGCCTCGAGGATGCAGAAGTACAGGGCTGCCTCGGTGTCCTGTCCGCGCGGTGTCAGATCGAGATCGCAGCATGCTGCCTCAAGCACAGCTGATCAAAGCAGAAATGTGGCGTCGTATCAGTCGATTCTCGGCCTGGTGCCAGGGGTTTCGACAGGTGTGCGTCGCAAGACGACAATGCGCGCTTCGCAGCGGTTGCGTTTCGCGTGACAGCACGCGCACCGTGGATGGTGGGCCCGCTGGGAATACTCCCGGCGCCCGCCACAGGAGGATAGTCATGCGTGCATATGACTTCACCGTCGTCGCACCGAACAGCAGGGGCAGTCTTGCCAATCTCGCGGAAGAGCTTGGCCGCGAGAAGATCAACATCGAGGGCCTGTGCGCCGTCGACCAAGACGGGACTGCCGTCTTTCACCTGATGGCCAGTGATAGGGCCGCAACCACCAGCGCCATCAACAAAGTCGGCTACAAGGTCAGTCGCGAGACGGAAGTGATCGTTGAGCACATCGAGAATCGTCCGGGCACGCTGGGTAACGTCACGCGTCGCCTCGCTGACGCCGGCATCAACCTGACAACGGTGTACCTTGCCACCGACACGCGTCTGGTGCTCGGTTGCGAGAACATCTCGTCACTCGAGACCGCCTGGAGGGGACTCGCGGCTGTCGCGTCCCGCTAAGCGCCGCTTGTGGACCGGCCGGCCTTCGGGCCGGTCGGCTCACCGTGGCATGGCAATTCAGACACTGGCGGTGAGGGGCCGCCTGATGCCTGTTACAGTTCGTGCAGCGCAGGATCACCGCACATGGAGGGCAGACCGATGGCAGCAGCGATTGCGCGTCCCGCGTCCCCGTCCTTCATCGTCCCCGGTCCCACCGTCTAGCTCCACGCAGACAATCGGTCGCCGGCGCGACCGCGCGCTGATCCCGACGTGAGGCCGGGTGCTCACATCACTCGGAGTCCCTCGTGCACATGTCGTCTGCAGTTCTGTCCCGGCTGGGCTGGGACGAGTCCTTCGCCACCGCCTTCGACGCGATGGCGCCCCCGTCGACCGTCCCCGCTCGCGTGGTGTCGGTTGCGTCGCGATCGGTCACGGTCCTGGCCGAGGACGGCCAGCGTGACGGTGTCTACTCCGGCCGGCTGCGCGCGTCGCCGCCGCCGGGCGGTGTCACAACCGGCGACTGGGTAGCCATCGACGACGCCACCGTCCACGGCGTGGTGCCGCGGCGCAGTGCCCTGCTGCGGCGCGCCGCCGGCAACGCGGCGGTTGCGCAGGCGGTCGCGGCCAACGTCGATGTCGTGTTCATCGCCGCGCCCCTCGGTCTCGGTGTCACTGTGCGCAGGTTGGAGCGCAGCCTCGCCATCGCGTGGTCGAGCGGTGCGCGTCCCGTCGTTCTCCTCACCAAGTCGGATCTCAGCGTCGATCTCGGACGCGACCTCGAGTCGGCCGCCGCGGTTGCAGGCGGGTCCGAGGTGATCGCGGTCTGCGCCGCAGGCCCTGGGCTTGCCGAGGTCCGATCATGCCTGCCGGCGGCGCACACGGGCGCCATCGTCGGCCCGAGCGGGGCGGGGAAATCGACGCTGATCAACGCCCTCTGCGGCGCGTCGAGACTGGCCACCGCGGTGGTGCGCGACGATGGTCGCGGTCGTCACACGACAAGCAACCGCGAGCTCGTGGAACTACCCGGCGGCGGGCTGCTCATCGACACGCCGGGCATGCGCGAGATGGGTGTGTGGGACGCCCAGGTGGGCATTGACGCCGTCTTCGCCGACGTCGGCGAGCTCGCCTCCCGGTGTAGGTTCAGCGACTGCTCCCACGACCGCGAGCCCGGTTGCGCGGTTCGCGATGCGGCGAACGGCGACCCCGCCATCCTCGACAGGCTGGCATCGCTGCGCAAGCTGGAGCGCGAGCAGCGCTTCCAGGACCTGCAGGTGGACGCCCGGCTGAGGGCGGAGGCGCGCCGCGAACACCGCCGCTGGGCACGCGCGGTGCGCAGCCAGCCGCATCACTAGCTGCGCACCCAGACACCCGCTACGAGCGGCCCGCGCGCGAGCGTCTATGCGCCCGCAACCGCCTCCGCGGTCGCGTCGCGCGACGACGGTGTCAGCCCCGCCGCACGGCCCCGTGCCTCGAACTGCACGGCCATCTTGCGTGACGCCTCGTCGATCATCTCGTCGCCGAGCATCACCGCCCCACGCCCCTCCACCTCGGTCGCGTGACGGTACGCGGCGAGGATCTGCACCGCCTTGTCGAAGTCTGCCTGGCTGGGCGTGAACACCTCGTTGCACGCCTCGATCTGGCCGGGGTGGAGCACCCACTTGCCGTCATAGCCGAGCGCGGCCGACCGGCCGGCGGCATCTCGGAATCCCTCGATGTCGCGGATCGCCAGGTAGGGACCGTCGACCACCTGGATCCCGGCGGCTCGCGCCGCCACGGCCAGCTTGAAGAGCACGTAGTGGAAGATGTCGCCCGGGTAGCTGTACGAGTTGGCGACGGTGAGGTTGGGGAAGTGCATGGCTGCCGAGAAATCGGCCGGCCCGTACGTGATCGTCTCGAGACGCGGGCTCGCCGAGGCGATCTGCTCGGCGTTGGTGAGGCCCTGGGCGTCCTCAACCTGGGCCTCGATGCCGATCCGGCCCACCTCGAGGCCGAGGCCCTGCTCGAGGCTGCCGAGGGCGCGGTCGACGAACGCGATGTCGCCGGCGTTCTGCACCTTGGGAACCATCACGCAGTCGAGCACGTCCCCCGCCCCGCTCACCACCTCGCGGATGTCGTCGAGCGCGAACCGGCTGCCGACCTGGTTGATGCGTACGACACGCACCTTCCCCTGCCAGTCGTGCGAGCGCAGCGCCTCCACGATCCTGCCCCGCGCCGCCGGCTTCTCCATCGGCGCGCAGGCGTCCTCGAGATCGAGGAACACCTCGTCAGCCGCGGATGCAGCCGCCTTCTCCATCATGCGGGGATTGCTCCCCGGGCACGCCAGCACCGAGCGACGCAGGCGCCAGGGCACGACCGCTTCCCTCAGGCGCCGGCCGGCGACGGGTCGTCGCCCTCGGGCTTCGGAGAGGGGTCGGAGGGCGTGTCCGGCTCGGCGTCGGGCGCCGGTGGCCGAGGGCGATCGTCCCACGACTCGCTGGCAGCGCTCGGGGAAGGCGGGGCTGTCCCGAAGCCGGGGATCTCGCCGGTGCCGGTGGCTCCGTCGGGGCCGGGCATGGGGAAGCCCAGACCAGTGAACAACTTGGCCAGCTCGTCAGGTCCGCCGAGGTCCTCCTGGACGCGGTCCATCATGCGCATCAGAAGCTCCTGGATCTGCGGGTCGCCGGCCAGCTTCTCCTGGACACCGCCGAGCTGGCCGAGCAGATCGTTCATGGCAGCCTCCTGCGCCACCTGCATCAGCACGGGCTGGCTGGAGGCGGCAACCACGGTCTGCGACTGCTCCCTGAGGATCTCGAAGCCGCGGCAGGCAAGGCAGGTGCCCTGGTGCTGGCAGCGGCAGAGCTGTTTCTTGAGCTTGTCGAACTCGCGGTGCAACCCGCTCAGGTCGACCCCGGTGCCTTCTTCAGCCATGTGCTGATCGTAGCGGTGCGTGGGCGCGAAGGCACCGTGACCGCGCAGGGCGGGGGGCGGGCTGAGCCTCCGCCCTGTGCCACGATGACGACGTGTCCACGGGCTGGCGTCACCGCCGCATCACGCTCGACTGGGGTCGCTTGTCGGTGCAGGTCGCCGGCACGGGCTCACCGATCCTGCTTCTTCACGGCCTCGGCGGCAGTGGCCGTTATTGGGCTGGTCTCGGGCCGCTCCTCGACGGCACGCGAACCCTGATCGCCCCGGACCTGGCCGGTTTTGGTCGCTCCGACAAGCCCGGCCTCGACTACGGACGCGAGTTCCACCTCGACACCATCGACTCACTCCTGGCGGCTCTGCACATCGAGGGTCAGGTTGCGGTCGCCGGCCACTCCATGGGCGGTGTTCTCGCCGCCCTGTTCGCGCGCCGTCACCCCGAGGCGGTGGAGTCGCTGGCCCTGGTCGCGGCACCATTTCCACGACAGCAGCTGCGTCCCAATCGGATGCCGAATGGCCCGGTCCGCGTGGCTGTGTACCGATTCGTGCAGAGGTTGCTGCCCGCGCTGTCCCCGCTGGTCAGGTCGGCAACCTTCCCGCGCGCGGTGGTCGCCGACTACCTGCGCCACACAGTGGACAGTTACCAGAAGACCTCACATGCGCTTCTCTGGGATCCAACCGCGGACGCGGACCTGCTCGGCCTCGACGATGCCCTGCGCGGGCGTCCGCAGATGTTGCTCTACTCCAACGAGGACACCACGATCGCCGGCGACAGCCTCGACCGCTGGCGCGCCGTACTGCCGGCCGCCGCGGTGGTCGTCATTCCCGGCGCGCATCAACTCCTGCTGCGCGACCACTTCGCATCCCTCGCGGGCTGGTTCGAGACGCGCGTGACCACGCCGGGAACCGTCCCGTCACCCTGACCACGGCTACCGCGTTGGCAGACATCGTGTTGCAATCGCACTTCACTACGCTATAGTCAGGGCACGCGGGAGCCTTCGGGAACCGCTGAGCGGCCATCGGGGTCGCCACGCCGTCATCGCAGCGTCCGTTGCTGCGCTGATGCCCGAATCCATCCCGAACCGGATGCATGACGCCGGGGATTGCACCCCACCGGCGTCCGAGGTTTGACCGTCCGACTGATATCCCCGGACCTCGCTCTCGACCGTCTCCATCTCATCGTGCCCGACGGCAGTGACGCCATGGTGGTGCTCACCACGCTTGCGGATGGGGATGCGAAGGACACCGATCCACGTGACCTCTTCGCGCAGAGGATCAGCGAAGTCGGCCATCTCACTGTGTCCTTTGGTGACGAGGAGCCGCCGAGCCTGCGCGTCGCCCTGCCTGACCTCACCCTCGAGTGCGTGCCCCAGGAGTCGCCCGACAACCAACGCGACCACCTTGCGCTGCGCGTGGTGTCGATGCGGCCGGCGATGGATCACCCCGACGGCAGCAAGGTGCTGACGGTGACGGCGCGCACGCCCGTCGTCACCGCGGCCAACGGGGTTGCCAGCGACACGCGCCGCCTGCTCGAGTGGCGATCAGCAAGCGCGGAGGCGGCGAAATCGTCGGAGCTGTACGCCGCGCTCAAGCTTGTCGACAGCCTCGAGAAGGCGGAGCGGCAGCGTGCCGCCACGCAGCGCACCCACTTCATCGCGGCCAAGGAGTACTGGCGCTGCAAGCGCTGCCGGGCCCTCTGGCGGCCCGCCGACCATGAGCGCTGCCCGTCCTGCGGTCACGAGTTCACGGACGCCGACCGCCGCCAGCCCGAGGTGGGCAAGGTGGAGTTCACCATCCCAGCGACAGAGCAGATCAACCTCACCGCCGACGCCGCCGTCCTTGTCGAACCCGAGGACGAGCCCAACTTCGTGGGTCGCGTCTCGCGCATCGACCACCATCGCCACACGGTCGAGGTCACCTGCCGCACCTTCGAACATGCAGGGACCGAGGGAACGATCACGCCTTCCTTCAACAAGGCGCTGTACCAGGCCAAGCGCAGCGTGCTCGCCGCCATCGCCACGCGCGATTTCGGTGTCGGTCTGCTCGCCCAGCTCATGGTGTCGCCGCAGTCGGTCACGGCGCCGGCCTACGTCGAGGGTGAGGAGTCCCGCCACTGGCTGACCGCGGGGATGATGGCCAACCCACCCCAGGACCGCGCGGTCGCCCTCCTCAGCCGGCTCGCCGCCGGGGAGGCGGTGTTCATCCAGGGTCCGCCTGGCACCGGCAAGACGACGGTCATCGTGGAGGCCATCAAGCGACGCCTCGACGCCAACCCGGACGAGCGCATCCTGGTCACGTCGCACAGCAACCTGGCCGTCGACAATGCGCTCGAGCGTCTCGCCGACACGCCGGGGATGCGCGCGGTCCGGGTGGCCCGCGCCGAGCGCGTCCACCCCACCGTCGAGCGCTTCCGCTGCGATGACGAGGACGATCCCCGGCTTCTCGAGGCCAACTGCTACTTCGCGACGTGTGCCACCGCAGCGACGTCGGCGATCACCGACATGAACTTCGACATCGTCATCCTCGACGAGGCCAACAAGGCCCGTGTCGACGAGGCCCTGCCGGCGCTGCGGCTGGGCTCGGCGCTGGCCCTGGTCGGCGACCACAAGCAGCTCCCGCCCGTCGAGGACGACGCGCTGTACGGCATCGTGGAAAGCGACGAGGCGCTCGAGACCCTTGTCAACAGAAGCCTTTTCGAGCAGGCGTGGGAGGGAGGTCTGCAGCCCTCGGCGCGCTGCCTTCTCACCATCCAGCACCGCATGCACCCCGACATCGCGGCCTATGTCTCGAAGGCCAGCTACGACGGCCAGCTCGAGGACGCCCCCGAGGTGCAGGCCTACGACTACATCACGCGCACGCCCTTCCCGGTGGCGCTGCATTTCGTCGACACCGAGGGCATGCGCGGCGGTCGTGAGCGCCGGGGTCCCGGCGGCGCGTTGCGCAATGAGGCGGAGGTTCGCGTCGCCGCCCAGGTGGTGCGCCTGCTCGACGAGCGTGCGCCGCGCGAGATGAGCATGGCGGTCATCGCCATGTATGCCGAGCAGGTGGAGCGGCTCCGCCAGGCTCTGGGGCGTCGCCGCTTCAAGCGGACGGTGAAGATCGACACCGTCGACTCCTTCGAGGGCCGCGAGGAGGACATGGTGGTGATCTCGCTGGTGCGCTCCAACGAGCGCGGCCGGATCGGCTTCCTGCGCGTCCCCAACCGCCTCAACGTGGCCGTCTCGCGCGCCAAGCACCTCGTCGCCTGCATCGGCGACAGCGCCACGCTGCGAGCCGGGGAAGAGTCCATGTACGGCGAGCTCGTCGAGGCGGCACGCTCCACGGGGGGCTGGCTCAGCGCGCTCGACATCGTCAGCCCGGGCACTCCTCAGAGGCGCCGCCGCCCCGGCCCGGCGTCGATCCCACGCGTCGGCAACGACGGCCAGCCGCTGCCCGCCGAGGAGGGTGAGGAGGGCGCTGCCCGGCGTCGCCGCCGCCGCCGCCGTCGCGGTCCCGCGCAGGCCACCGTGGTCGGGGCCACCCCGGATGAAGCGCATCAGCCCGGCGCCGGCGCCGGGACACCCCAGCTCGGCCCCGATGGCGAGCCCATCCGTCGCCGTCGCCGCCGTCGCCGTCGAGGACGCGGGCCGGCCGGCGCCGGGTCAGCTGAAGGCCAGGCTTCCGGCGTTGCACCCGCCGAGCCGGGCGGCATCCCCGGTGCGCTGCACTTCTCACCGGGCGGCGAGACACAGAGCTTCCGACCCCGCCGCCGCCGCCGCCGGCGCGGAGGGGCCGGCCCGGGGACGGGACCGGTCGGGCACCCCACCGGCGCTGATGCCGAAGGCTCCGGTGGTCCGCCGCCGCGCATCGAACTGCCCCCGGCGGCCAGCGCGTGACCGCGCGCCGGGCGCGGGCTGGCCAGCGCCGATCCAGCGCGACTGCCGCGCACTGACATGCCGGCCACACTGACCGTCTACGTCCGGGCCGGGGATCCGCAGTGCGAGGCGATGTGCCACTACCTCGATCAACGCGGCCTCGAGTACATCACCCGCGACGTCACCGCCGACCCGTCGGCGAGCGCCATCCTCTTCGGGCGCCTGGGCCGGGTGGCCGTGCCCGCGCTGGTGGTCGACGACCGCATGATCGTCGGGTTCGACCCCGTGCAGCTGGCTCGCTTCCTGCCCCGCCCCGAGGATGAGAACGCGGGCGTGGCGTTTGGGGCCGCAGTACGCACCGTCAGCGTCGACATCGCTCGCGAGCGCGGCCTGGCCGCAGCCTTCGGGGTGGAGGTCGGACCGGTGCACGACACGTCCCCGGCCGACGTCGCGGGGATCCGCAGCGGTGACCTGATCACTGCAATTGGGGGCTACACCCTGACCGGGGGCGCCGACCAGTTCCGGACCGCGGTCCGTGCGCGCAGGCCGGGGGACACGATGATCCTCACCGTCTTTCGCGAAGGCACCTTCCTCGTGATGACAGTCGAGTTCCCGCGCGACCCCGTGGACGCGCCCGCTGGAGGCGAGCCCGGGACCGGCTGACCCTTGCCCGGCAGGTCGTCTGCGCTCAGGCGGCCCCGGTCGCGGTCGCTCCCCCCCGGCGCATCGCCGTGGGTGACAGCTCCTTCGCCGCGGCGGTCAGGAAGGGCCCTCCCCAGACGCCAACAGAGAGCAGGCCCCCGAAGATCATCAGCGCCTGGACGCTGACCTTTCCCTGTTCCGTCCAGTAGACGTCTTCGAGGTCGAGCCAGAGGGCGAACTCGTCCAGGGTCAGCGCTGACCCCACCCCGTAGAGGAACGAGGTGACCCGGTGGATCGGCTTCTGCTCGGCAGCCGAGTCGGCGATCACCAGCCACAGGTACCCGGTGCCGAGCAGGCCGCCGATGCCGAAGACGAGGTGGTGGAGGTGGCGGCCTCCCGCGTTGAGGTTGTGGAAGGGCCCGACGCCGCGCCGGATCAGGTGGGTGATCGTCCTCGTCGCGATGGCACCGGCGTCGAACCCCAGCGACGAGAGGAACAGTCGCTCGCGGCGCGTGTTCTTGAAGCTGTAGAGGTAGTGGTGGCGGATCCGGCGGTGCAGCGGCGCCCCGGCGCCGGCAACAGCCGTGCCTGCCACGGCCGTCGAGCTCACCAGCCCGGCGGCGGCTCGGTGCGGTTGAGCAGGCGCACGAAGTCCTCCGCGCGTGCCACCGCCTCCCATCGACGGGCGAAGAAGTCCTGGCAGATCATGCGGTTGTCCGCGAGGGCGGTCACGGTCACTGCCCACTGGTTGAGAGCCTTGTCGACCTCGACCTCGTGGGTGTTTGCCTCGTTTCGCAGAACAAGACCGCTGGGCGCAGGACGGCGTGTTCCGTCGTTGCGGCGGGGGGACGCCATTGCCATTGCGATTACCCTCCTGCGAATGAGCCGGTGAGGCGGCGGGCGACGAATATCGCCTGCTCGTTGCAGCGAACCGGCTGCCGAAGACACCAGCGGTCGGCCTCAATTGTTGCGCAAATCGACCCCCGACGGAAAGGGGTGCCCAGGTCAGGTCGACAGGTCGAGGGTGCCCTGCGCCGCGTCAGGCGTGGAGGCCGGCATGGGAGACGAGTCCCAGGGAGGCGGCGCTGTCCCCTCGGCGACCCACGCCGGGACCGCGGCGTCACGCTCCACGAGCCGGTCGACGATCGGCTGCGGCGGTCTGGGGAGGGCCACGTCGAGCAGCGCGCCGAAGTCGAAGGCGTTCACCACCGCGTAGTTGCTTCGGTTGTTGTTGAGCAGGACGTGGACGGTCGTCCCGCGCCTGGCCGCCTCACGGATCGACGGCACCCACTCGCCCAGCTCGGCGGCCGAATACAGGTAGTTGAAGCGGTCGGCGCTGGTGGGGCCGGAGGGTCGGTACCACGTCCTGCGATTACGACCGTGGAAACGCGCGATGCACAGCTTCTTCGACGTGATCGCGAGGATCGGCGGGGCGGTGCCGCTCCCGAGCTGGGGCGCGTCGACCCCGACGTAGACGCAGTCAAGCTCGCGGAGCAGGTCCTCGGTGGCTGGCCACGCGTCGTTGTCAAACCAGCTCCGATGGCGGAACTCGATGGCGACGATGTCGTCGGGGTGCCGCTCCCTGGTCTCCAGGAGGACGTCACGCGCCGCGGGCGTGCTGGTGAACCACGGGGGAAACTGGTAATGGACGGCCCCCAGCTTGCCGCTCTCGCGCAGGGGCACGAGGGCGGCGAGGAAATCGCGCACCTCGTCGTCGGTGGGCCGCCGCGGCTGTCCCGCTTCACGCTCGTGCCGGGTGAGGCTGCGGAACGCCTTGATGTTGAAGAGGAACCGCTCCGGTGTGCGTGCCACCCACCCGTCGACCACATCAGGGCGAGGGATGCCGTAGAAGCTGGTGTCGATCTCCACCATCGGGAAGTAGCGCGCGTAGTAGCTCAACTTCTCGCGCTGTCGCCGTCCCCGCTCCAGCTCGAGCGGATAGAAATCCGTGTGGTCGGCCCAGTTGCAGGTTCCCACCAGGATGTCCGCAACCATGCCGCCCCCAGTGTCCGATTCACCGTCGCCTCTGATCGTCGAACAGTAACCACGACGTGACCGAGTCCGCGACGGCGCTCGTGACAATGAGAAAAACCCGTTCGAAGGGAGTTGACTGAGCGTGACGTCTGCGGTGTCCAGCCAGCCGAGCGCGGCATCGACTCCGCAGCCGGATGGACCGTGGGTCGGACCCACGATACGCCTGCGCCTCTTCTCGACGGTGCTCATCGTGCCTGCCATCGCGCTCTGGATCCGGGTGCTCTATCCGCTGCCCGTGGTCTCGACCTCGTACGCGCTGCCGACCTGGGGACTGGCGGTGCTCTTCTTCATCACCGAGCGCTGGCCGGTGGCCGTCGCCATGCGCCGGAGCACGCCACCCGTAGGCATGTCGGCCGCGCCGTTGGTGCTCGGCCTCTTCTTCTCCGCGCCCTCCACGATCATCACCGCCTTCCTCGTGGGGGCGATCGCCGCGGCCGTCAGCCGCAGGGAGCTGATCAATGCCTCCACCAGCTTCAGCATCGCCCAGTTCTCGCTGTTCTCGGCGGCGGCCGCGCTGGCCTTCCGGGCGGTCATCGGCGTCGTCGGCGCGGCCGGGCACCTGGGCTGGCGCGCGTACCTCGCCGTGGGCGCTGTGGCCGCGGTGCTCATCCTCGCCAGCCTGACCACCTCGTTCGCCGTGGCCCTCCGGGACGGGGGGCTGACTGGCAAGGGTGCGGCCGAGAACGTGGGGCTGGCGATCGCGGGCACCGCGGCGGCGGCGGCGTACGGGCTCATGGCCGTCGGCGTGCTGGGGACCGACCCCGCCGGCGTGATCGTGGTGTCGCTCTTCGGCGTGGTCCTGCTCGGCGGCTTCCGCAGCCTGCTCATCGAGCGCCGTGAGCGCCGCGTCGTGGAGTTCCTCCGTGGCGCGGATGAGGCACTCAGTCAGTCCCACGAGCTCGAGTCGGCCATCGTCGGCCTCATCGGGGGTGCCCGGGAGATGTTCGAGGCGCAGGTGGCGCAGCTCACCATCTACCCATCGTCGCCGGGCGAGAAGGCCTACCGCACCACCGTTCGCGCCGGCGATCCCGCCGGCACCGAGATGATGGTGCCGATCGAACTCAACGACCTCGACGACATCCTCGAGGCCGACTCCGACGGGGTGATCATCGATCGCAGCAGCGCGTCACCGAGCTCACGCGACGTGCTCAACCGCCGCCACATCGACCAGGCGATGGTGGCTCTTTTGCGCGGCCGCTCGCGCATCGTCGGCAGCCTCATGGTGGGCAGCCATGTCAGCGGACGGAGCTTCGACCAGCGTGACCTCCACCTCTTCCAGTCGCTGGCCATCCAGACCAGCTCCACGCTGGAGAACGGCCGCGTCGTGCAGTCGATCGCCCGCCTCACCCAGCTGCAGGAGCAGCTCTCCCACCAGGCCTTCCACGACTCGCTGACCGACCTCGCCAACCGCTCGCTGTTCACCGACCGCATCGACCACGCCCTTCTGCGGCGCATTCGCACCGGCAAGCCGGTTGCTGTGCTCTTCATCGACCTCGACGACTTCAAGGCGGTCAACGACACCCTGGGCCACTCCGCAGGCGACCAGCTGCTCGTGGGGGTCGCCGAGCGTCTGCGCAACTCATTGCGGCGCCCCGACACCGCCGCCCGGCTCGGTGGCGACGAGTTCGCCGTCCTCATCGAGGACATCGAGTCCCCGGCGGAGGCGCAGGCGGTCGCCGACCGGATCTTCGAAGGCCTCGTCGAGCCCTTCCCCATCGCCGGCCAGGCGGTCATCGTGCATGCGTCGATCGGCGTCGCCATCTCCGACGATGACACCGACGGCGCCAGCCGCCTGATGCGCCACGCCGACGTCGCCATGTATGCGGCCAAGGGGGCGGGCAAGAACCGCCATGTCCTCTTCATGGCCGGCATGGAGGCGGAGATCGTCGCTCGCCACCGCCTCCGCGCCGACCTGGAGCGGGCCGTGTCGGCCGACGAGTTCGGGGTGCATTACCAGCCCATCTTCAACATCGGCGACGGCAGGCTGGTGGCCACCGAGGCCCTGGTGCGCTGGCGTCACCCGACCCGGGGCATGGTCGCCCCCGACGACTTCATCGCCGCCGCCGAGGAGACGGGAGTGATCCTCGCCCTCGGCAGTCGCGTGCTGCGCAAGGCATGTACGGCCACCCGGCGCTGGCAGGAGGCCTACCCCACCGACCCGCCGCTCTGGGTCAGCGTCAACATCTCGGCGCGCCAGCTCCAGCAGCCCAGCTTCGTCGACGAGGTGCTCGAGGTGACCGCCGAGACTGGCCTGCCCGCGTCGTCGCTGGTGCTGGAATTGACCGAGAGCATCGTCCTCGAGGGCGCCAACGCCGGTACCAGCATCGCCAAGCTCGCCGAGCTCAAACGTGCCGGCATCCGCATCGCCATCGACGACTTCGGCACCGGGTACTCCTCGTTGAGCTACCTGCGCCGTCTCCCCGTCGACATCCTCAAGATCGCCAAGCCCTTCGTCGACGACCTGAGCAACTCGGAGGACGAGGGCGACTTTGCCCGCGCCATCGTCGGCATCGGCAGTGCCCTGCGCCTGACCATGATCGCGGAAGGCATCGAGAACGCCGAGCAGCTGGCGACCCTGCGCGTGCTCGGATGCCACCTCGGCCAGGGATACCACCTCTCCCACCCGATCACGGGCACTGCCATCGAGCGCCTGCTCAGCGACGGTGGCGCCGACGGGGCTCTGCTGTCGCTGCCGCCCGCCGCCCCCATCCTGCGCGTGTCGCGCGCACGCTAGCTGTCCTGGGCGCCCGCGCCGGCGCCGACCCTCGCGGAGGCGAGTCGGTACCCTCCACCGGTGCTCTCCCACAGCGAACTCCGCGACGTCGCCCTGACCGCAGCCCGCGCCGCCGCAGTCGTCATCCGAGCGGCGCGCCACGACGCCGCGCCGCTTCACACTGAGCGCAAGGGAGCCGGCGACTACGTCACCGCCGTGGATCGCGCCGCCGAGGCGGCAGCGCTCGCGGTGCTGCGCGAGGCCGACCCCTCCATCGACGTGATGGCCGAGGAGAGCGGCGGAGAGGTGTCGGCCCGGATGTGGGTGGTCGATCCTCTCGACGGCACCACCAACTTCGTCCGGGGCTTCCCCGAGGTTGGCGTATCCATCGCGCTGGTGGAGCAGGGCGTGCCACGGGTGGGCGTGGTCACGGCCCCTCTGACCGGGGGTGAGTGGTCGGCGGTTGCAGGTGAAGGCGCCTTCGACGGGGCCGGGCGCCGTCTCGACATCACCGCGTCGCCCGGGGACGGGGTGGTGGCCACCGGCTTCCCGTTTCGCAGCGCGAAGAACCGTCCCCGCTACATCCCGGTGATGACCGCAGCGATGGAGAGCTTCGAGGACCTGCGCCGTGCCGGCGCGGCGAGCCTCGACCTCGCCTATTCGGCGTCCGGGGTCTGGGAGGGGTTCTTCGAGCTCAACCTGGCACTGTGGGACATCGCCGCGGGGAGCCTGCTCGTCCGCGAGGCCGGCGGCGTCGTGACCGACTGGGCCGGCGACGAGGACGCCGTCTTTCGCAGTGGTGACATCCTGGCGGGGGCCCCCGCGTGGCACGAGCGCATGCTCGCCATCACGCGGGCGGCGGCGTAACCCCGCGTCCGCACGAGGACTCTGTGACCAGCATGCCAAGAAGCACCACCGGCGTCGTCGTCGCACGCCCTGATGGGATCCTGGCCGGAAAGCGCATCCTGGTCACCGGGGTGCTCACACCCAAGAGCATCGCCTTCGCCATCGCGCAGGCGTGCCAGGCCAACGGCGCCGAGGTGCTGCTCACCTCTTTCGGCCGCGCCATGAGCCTCACCCGGCGCAGCGCCAAACGACTGGACCCGGCGCCCGATGTGTTCGAGATGGACGTCACCGACGTCGAGCAGGTGCGCGCCGTGGCCGCCGCCGTGCGCGACCAGGGCGGGTCGATCGACGGCGTCGTCCACGCCATCGGCTTCGCGCCGGCGGACTGCCTCGGCGGCCATTTCATGGAGACGCCGTGGGCGTCGGTGGCCACCGCCATGCAGGTGAGCAGCTTCTCGCTGAAGACACTGGCCGCCGAGTTTGTGCCACTCATGCCATCAACAGGTGGAGCGTTGGTCTCACTCACCTTTGACGCTACGCTGGCGTGGCCACTGTACGACTGGATGGGCCCCGCCAAGGCAGCCCTGGAGGCGATCGGCCGTTACCTGGCGCGGGACCTCGGTCCGCGTCACGTGCGCGTCAACACCGTGTCCGCCGGGCCGCTTGAAACCATCGCCGCCAAGTCGATTCCGGGGTTCAGCATCCTCAAGGACGCGTGGTCCGGGCAGGCTCCGCTAGGATGGGATGCGACCGACGCCGGCCCGGTCGCCGACACCACCGTGTTCCTTCTCAGCGACTTGGCGCGTGGTATCAGCGGCGAGGTGATCCATGTCGACGGCGGCTACCACTCACAGGGTGCGCCGCTGCACCCGCACGCTCAGGCCCGGGGAGAGCAATGACAGGCAGCAACGGCAACGGCCGCGCGCGGATCGTGATCACGGGGATGGGGGCGATCAGCCCACTGGGCAACGACGTGGCCTCGACGTGGGCGGCGTGCCGCGCCGGCAGGAGCGGCGTGGGCCCGATCACGCAGTTCGACGCCTCGCAGCTGCCCACGCGCTTCGCCGCCGAGGTCAAGGGCTTCGACCCCGCTGCCGTCCTCGGGGTCAAGGAGGCGCGGCGCAGCAGCCGCTGCATCCAACTCGCGCTCGTCGCCGCGCGCGAGGCGGTCGCGGACTCCGGGCTCGACGTCGCCGCGATCGGCGACGACGTGGGCGTGCTGGTCGCCTCCGGAGTGGGGGGTCTCGAGTTCCTGGAGCGCGCCACGCTCAACCTCCACCAGCAGGGGGTGCGCCGCGTCTCCCCGTTCACGATCCCCTCGATGATCGCCGACATGCCGGCCGGCATGATCGCCATCGAGCACGGCGCCAAGGGACCCAATTTCGCGGTGGTCAGCGCGTGCGCCTCAGCCGCCCACGCCCTCGGTGAGGCAGCGGAGTGGATCCGCCGTGGCGATGCCACCGCGGTCATCGCCGGTGGCACCGAGGCCTCCGTGTGCGCACTCGGCGTGGGCTCGTTCAACGCCATGCAGGCGCTGTCGACTCGCAACGACGAGCCGGAGCGCGCCTCACGACCCTTCGACCGCAGCCGCGACGGCTTCGTCATGGGGGAGGGGGCTGCGATCGTCATTCTCGAGGAGTACGAGGCGGCGCAGCGGCGTGGAGCTCACATCTACGCGGAGTTGAGCGGGTACGGCGCCACGGCGGACGCATCACACATCACAGCGCCTGAGCCGAACGGTGACGGGGCCCGCCGCAGCGTGCTGCGCGCGCTCGACCGTGCCCACGCCACGCCGGCAGACGTCGGCTACATCAACGCCCACGGCACGAGCACGCAACTCAACGACGCCGCGGAGACCAGGGCCATCAAGGCAGCTCTCGGCGAGGTGGCGGCGACCGTGCCCATGTCCTCCACGAAGTCGATGCACGGCCACCTGCTCGGAGCCGCGGGCGCGCTGGAGGCGATCATCTCGGTGCTGGCCATCCGCGACCAGTTTGTGCCGCCCACGATCAACCTCGAGGAGCCCGACCCGGAGTGCGACCTCGACTACGTGCCCAACGTGGGACGTGCGCAACGCATCGACCTGGCCATCAGCACCTCGTTCGGTTTCGGCGGCCACAACGCCTGCCTGGCGTTCTCGCGCCTCGATTAGCCGGCTGAGCCGCCGGCGCCGAGGCGGGCCATCCACGCCTCGACCTCGTCGGGATCGCGGGGCAGTGCCTCGGAGAGATTGCGGAAGCCGTCGTCGGTGACCAGCACGTCGTCCTCGATGCGCACACCGATGCCGCGGTAGCGCTCCGGCACGGTGAGGTCGTCGGTCTGGAAGTACAGGCCCGGCTCGATCGTGAGCACATAGCCCGGGCGGAGGTCGCCGTGGTACTGGTCATCGCGGGCGTTGGCACAGTCGTGGACGTCGAGCCCCAGCATGTGGCTGGTGCCGTGAAGGGTCCAGCGCCGATGGAGCTGACGATCCGGCCGCAGGGCCTCCTCGGGGTCCACGGTGAGGATGCCGAGGCGGCGCAATCCGTCAGCGAGGACGCGGGTGGCGGCGCGGTGGGGCGCCATGAACGGGACGCCGGGCCGGACCTCCGCCATGGCCGCCTGCTGCGCCTCGAGCACGAGCTCGTAGACCTCGCGCTGCTCGGTGGTGAACCGGCCCGAGACGGGCAGGGTGCGGGTGACGTCGGCCGTGTAGAGCTGGCGGCACTCCACTCCGGCGTCGACGAGCAGCAGGTCGCCGTAGTTGACCTCGCCGTCGTTGCGCATCCAGTGAAGGATGGTGGCGTGGGAGCCGGACGCGGCGATCGTGTCGTAGCCGGTGTCGTGGCCCTCGAGGCGCGCGCGGGTGTTGAAAGCACCCTCGACCACCCGCTCGCCCGATTCCATGGCGTCGGGCAGAGCCCTCACGATGTCCTCGAACCCACGGATGGTGGAGTCGACAGCCTGCTGCAGCATGGCGACCTCGAACGGGTCCTTGGCCAGCCGCATCTCGGACAGCGCTGCCACGAGCTCCTCGTCGGCGTCTCCGGCTGGCAACTCCGAGTCGAGCCGTGAGTCGACGTCGCGGGCGACGGCGAGGCTGTCAGCGGGCAATCGGGCCAGGGCCGCAGCGAGGCCGGCGAGTGGAGCGGTGGCAACCTCGAGGTGAGCGGAGGTTTCGGCAAGTCCCAGCCGCGGACCCGTCCACAGCTCGCCGTACGCGGCGTCGGTGAAGAATTGGTGCGACGAGCGGTCACTGCGCGGTTCGACGTAGAGGGTGGCGGTGTGGCCGTCGCCGCCGGCGCTCATGACCAGCACGGTGTCAGGCTCCATCGCGCCACTGAGCCAGAAGAGGTCTGTGCCGGGACGGAAGCGGTAGTACGTGTCATTGGACCGCACCTTCAGCGGCCCGCTCGGGATGACAAGGTTCCGGCCGGCGAACCGCGCCGAGAGCTCAGCCCGGCGCGCTGCGAAATTGTCCGCCGCCGGGTGGCGCGTGGTCGGAGCGGCGCCACCGGGAGCCCACCCGGAGGCCATCAGCTCCACCAGTGCTCGGGGGATCGCCGGGCGGTGCTTGCCCATCCAGATCCAGTTCTCGCTCTCCGGGTGCTCCTCCGACACGTCGGGCGCGACAAGCTGCGGGGCGGCGTCGCTCTCCTCGGGGACCACGACACTGACTGTACTCAGGCGGCCACCGAGGCGGGCGCCGTCACCCCGCCGCCGCGGGCAGTGCCGCAAGCCAGCTGACCGTGGCAGCACCGGCGAGCAGTGCGAGCAGCGGGAAGGCGAGGCGCCGAACCGCGTGTGGGAGGACGACCACGAGCGCTCCCACCGCGGTGAGGCCGGCCGCGAGGAAGGCGAGGCCGTCCTGGCCCAGCGCTGGTCGCGCCAACACCATCGCCGCCGCCGCGACCAGCAGCGACGCCCCGATGACCGACCTCGACCGCCCTGGCCCCAGTTCAGAGGCCAGTGTCCTCGCCCCCGCGAGGCGGTCACCGTCGGCGTCTGGCAGGCCGTTGGCGAGGTGCAGGCTGAGCGCAAGAAGGCCAGCCAGCGGCACCTCTGCCACCGCTCCGCGGAGACTGCCCGTGATCACCATGGCGAGCAGCGGGACTGTCGCAAGCCCGGCCCACCACGCCAGCACGGCGGCGGGGGTGCGCTTGAGCCAGAGGTCGTACGAGACCCCGGCCGCGACTGCAAGCAGGGCCGCGGCGAAGACGTCGAGCCCCAGCCAGGCGGCGGTCGCCAGTGAGACCACGAACCCGGCCAGCGCCGCGGTGAGGGCGGCGTTGCGCGAGATGGCGCCGCGGACGATCGGCTTGAAGGGCTTGGCGGCACGGTCAGCGTCGACGTCCGCCCAGTCGTTGAGCGCGCCGATGCCGAGCTGGGCGGGCAGCATCAGGAGTGTCAGGCCCACCGCGGTGCGCGCCGACGGGAGGTGTCGGGTCAGCAGTCCTGCCGCCGCAACAAGGACGATCGTGACCAGCAGAGAGGGCCCCGGATGGGTGAGGAACAACCACGCCGTGGCCCGTCCGCCCGCCGGATCTCGCTCGTCGAAAACCCGCCACCCGCTACGATGCGGCCAGTCAAGTCGGGGCATCTCCCCTTCCCATGTGAGGCTTCTCTCGATGTCCACCCACGCCTCGACTCCTGCTCGAGCGCCGGCCGAAGCCATTGCCGCATCCGCTGCGCCGTTCGAACACGACGTGGTCGTGGTGGGAGGCTGTGGTCACGTCGGCCTCCCGTTGGGCATCGCGCTCGGACAGTGCGGGATGCGCGTCGCGCTCGTCGACACCAACCAGGTCGCCGTCGACATCGTCAATGAGGGACGTCTGCCCTTCGACGAGGATGGCGCCGAGGCGCCGCTCGCCTCGCTGCGCGCTGCGTCGCGGTTGATGGCGACGACCAGTCCCGAGGTGATCGCCGGAGCGGAGTACGTGGTGGTGGTCATCGGCACGCCCGTCGACGAGCACCTCAACCCCAACCCGAACGCGGTGGTCACGGCCATCGCGGAGTTCGCCGGCCACCTCCGCCGCGGGCAGACGATCGTGCTGCGCAGCACCATCTACCCCGGCGTGACCGCCCTCGTCGAGCGTTACCTGGCGGGGCGCGGCCTGGACAACCCGGTGTGCTTCTGTCCCGAGCGCATCGCCCAGGGCAGGTCGATGAGAGAGCTGCACGAGCTTCCCCAGATCATCTCCGCGCACACCCCCGAGGGGATGGCCGGCGCACGGCGCCTGTTCGAGCGACTGGCGCCCCAAATCATCGAACTGGAGCCCGAGGAGGCAGAGCTGGCCAAGCTCTTCACCAACACGTGGCGCTACATTCGCTTCGCAGCGGCCAACCAGCTGTACATGATGGCCAACGATTTCGGCCTGGACTTCGAGCGCATCCGCGGTGCGCTGATGACCAACTACCCACGCGCCGCGGACATGCCGGGACCGGGTTTCGCAGCCGGGCCGTGCCTGTTCAAGGACACCATGCAGCTGGCCGCGTTCAACAACAACCAGTTCACGCTCGGGCACACCAGCATGATGATCAACGAGGGTCTGCCCCTGTACGTGGTGGCGCGCGCCGAGAGGCGCTTCGACCTTGCCACGAAAACTGTCGGCATCCTCGGCACCGCGTTCAAGGCCGAGTCCGACGACATCCGCTCGTCGCTGGCGTACAAGCTCAAGCGCATCCTCACCTTCAAGGCGCGCCGCGTCCTCTGCGCCGACCCCTACGTCGCCACCGATCCGGACCTCGTCTCGCAGGAGGAACTCCTCGCCGGCGCCGACCTGGTGATCATCGGTGCGCCGCACCGGCGGTACGCGACGCTCGACATCGCCGCGCCGGTGATCGACGTCTTCAACGTTCGCGGCGACGGCGTGCTCATATGAGGCCACGCGTCTCCATCGTCATCCCGGCCTACAACGAAGGCGCGGAGATCGACGACTGTCTCGACCGCATCCTCGAGTCGGTGAAGCTGCCGTGCGAGGTGCTGGTGGTGTACGACACCCCCGATGACACCACAGCTCCGTACGTCGAGGCGTACGCCGGTCGTGACCGCCGGGTGGTGCCGCTGCTCAACACCGAGGGCCGCGGACCGGCGGCGGCAATGCGCTGCGGCATCGAGCACGCCGCAGCCGACGTCACCGTGGTCACCATGGCCGACGGCTCCGACGACCCCATGCAGATCGATCAGCTCACCCGGTTGGTGGAGCGCGGGGTGGTTGTCGCCGCGGCGTCGCGCTACATGCGCGGCGGACAGCAGGTCGGAGGTCCCCGCCTGAAAGGACTTGTCTCACGGCTGGTCGGACTGTCGCTCCACCTCGTGGCGCGCGTGGGCACGCACGATCCCACCAACTCCTTCAAGGCGTACTCCACGGAATTCATCCGCGAGGTCGGCATCGCGTCCGACGCTGGATTCGAGCTGGGCATCGAGATGGTCGCCAAGGCTCATCGACGCGGACTGCCCATCGCGGAGATCCCCACCATCTGGCTCGACCGCAGCCACGGGCAGTCGAACTTCAAGGCTCGCGAGTGGATTCCCCGTTACCTGCGCTGGTATCTGGCCACCCTGGGGCGGCGCCGGCAGCCGCTGCGCAGTGGCTACCGGGTGAGGCCGCATGCCTGGAAGGGCGAACATGAGGACACCGAGGCGGGGACGTGAGCACCGTGCTTCTGACCGGTTCGCAGGGGTTCATCGGCGGCTACATCGTCGAGGAGCTGTTGAGGCGCGGGCACACCGTCATCGGTGTCGACAACCTCTCCAAGTACGGGCGTGTGACCAGGTCATACGACGGCAACCCCGCCTGCACCTTCGTGGAGGGCGATGCGCGCGACGTCGGCCTGCTCACCGAACAGCTCAGCGGCTGCGATCACTTCATCGCCGGCGCCGCCATGATCGGCGGCATCTCCTACTTCCACACCTATGCGTATGACCTCCTCGCCACCAACGAACGCATCATGGCCGCGTCGTGCGATGCGGCCATCGCCGCGCATCGTGCCGGAACCCTGCAGAAGGTCACCTACATCAGCAGCTCCATGGTCTTCGAGTCGGCGACGTCGTGGCCGTCGGTGGAGGGCTCGGAGCGGCAGATCCCGCCGCCGCTGTCGTCGTACGGCTTCCAGAAGCTTGCGGTCGAGTACTACGCGCGCGCAGCCTGGGACCAGTACCAGCTTCCCTACACGATCGTGCGCCCGTTCAACTGCGTGGGAATCGGCGAGGGCCGCGCACTCGGCGACATCGAGATCCTCAGCGGCAACGTCAAGCTGGCCATGAGCCACGTGGTTCCCGACCTCGTGCAGAAGGTGGTCAAGGGTCAGGATCCGCTCCACATTCTCGGTAGCGGCGAGCAGCTGCGCCACTACACCTACGGCGGCGACCTCGCCCGCGGCATCGTCACCGCCATGGAGCATGGCGCTGCGCGCAACGACGACTTCAACCTCTCCACCGCGGAGAGCACCACCGTGCTCGAGCTGGCCGAGAAGATCTGGCACCGCATCCGCGGCGCCGACGAGCCGTTCAGGTACGTGTCGGACACGCCCTTCGAGCACGATGTGCAGCGTCGCATCCCTGACACCGGCAAGGCCCGCACCGTCCTCGGATTCGAGGCGACCACCTCGCTCGACGAGATGCTCGACGAGGTGGTGCCGTGGATCGAATCGGCGATTGGTCAGGGGGTCATCTGAAGGGAGCGCTGACGCTCCCGGCTCAATACCCGTACGGGTTGCTCGTGCCTGCCGCCGTCGTGGGCGCGGCGACCGCGGTCCCGGGGGGGGCGGCCGCCCCCCCCGAGGTTGCAGACACGCTCGACCAGTGCGGGTAGTTGCCGGTGGCGTCGCCGGGCTTGGTGTCTCCGGAGTAGAAGTACAGCGGCCGACCGTTGTACATCACCTGGACGCCCTTGCCGTCGGGGCGTGTCAGCGTCCCCCACTGCCCGGTGATCCCCGTGGCCGCCGTCGGTGTCGTCCCGCTCGGCACTGTGAGCGGCGGCCAGGTGGCGATGCAACCACCGGTGCACGCACTCGTGCCGCTGCCCGCGACGTCCATGTCGAACTGATACAGGGTCATCTTGTTGAAGCCCGCGACCAGGACGAGCCCGTGCCCGCTCACCGTCGCCGAGGCGACCGTCACGCTGGAGCCCGCGGTTTGCGTCGCGGCGCTCCCGCCCGTGGTGTTGGTGGCGACGGTGGTCGCGCCGCCGCAGCCGGCGAGGCCGAGCGCGGCGCCGGTTGCCGCGGCGAGGCGGATGGTGGTTGTTCGCATGTCGCTCCTCCTGTTTGCGTTGTCACCCAGTGTCAGGTAGTCGCCGTCGTCGCGCGCAATGTCCGATGGTCTTAAGACGCCTCTCAGGACACGCCGTGGCGCTGTGCCCACAGCGCCGCCTGGGTGCGATCGCCGACGCCGATGCGGCCGAAGATGCTGGTCATGTGCGCTTTCACCGTCTTCTCGCTGATGGTCAGCCGCCAGGCGATCTGCTTGTTGCTGAGGCCACGCGCCACGAGCTTGAGCACGTCGAGCTCGCGGGCGGTCAGCTCCTCGAACGGCCGCCGCCCACGGCGAGCGGTGACCAGGGCGCGGGCGGCGCGTGGCGACAGGGGCGAGTCGCCGGCGGCGGCGGCGCGCACGCCGCGCACGAGCTCGTCGCTCTCGGCGTCCTTGAGGATGTACCCGATCGCCCCGCTGTCCAGGGCCTCGATGACGCGCTCGTGCTCTGCGAAGGAGGTGAGCATGACCACGCGTGTCTCCGGGCGCACCGCCAGCACGCGGCGCGTCGCCTCGATGCCGTCGATGTCGGGCATGGAGACATCCATGAGGACGACGTCCGGCTGCTTGGCCAGCACGCTCCTCACCGCCTCGTCACCGTCGCCGACGGCGTCGACCACGTCGATGTCGCTCTCGGCGGCGAACAATTCGCACAGTCCGCGGCGCACCAGGGGGTGGTCGTCGACGATCACGAGGCGGATGGGTGTGCCGCTCATGCCGGCACCTTGACCGAGACGAGCGTCCCACCGCCGGGGTGCGATTCCACGTGCAGCGACCCGCCCGCGTCGGCGACGAGATCGCGGAGCAGGCTGAGGCCGATGTGGCCGTCGCGCCGCCGGGAGTCGAGGTCGGCGGGGCTGAAACCCCTGCCGTCGTCGGTGATCTCGAGACGCACGCCGCCGCTCTCGTTGCGCAGGTGTACGTTCACGTGGGTTGCCTGTGCGTGCTTCCCGGAGTTGCGCAGCGCCTCCTGGGCGACGCGGTAGAGCAGGGTGGTCGTCGCCGCTGGCAGCGCGGTGTGGTGGGGGGCGTCGAGGCTCACCGCAATGCCGCTCTGGGACAGCGGCTCGAGCAGGTCGCGCAGGGCGTTGTCGATGCCTTCGGCGTGCAGGTTGGGAGGAGCGATCTCGACGATCAGTGTGCGCAGTTCCCGCATCGCCGCCCGTGTCTCGCCGGCAGCCTGGGCCACGTCGGGGGCGATCGAGATCGGTGGCGGCTTGCCCCCGTTGGTCATGACCATCCGCCGTGCCAGGGCACTCAGCGAGAACGTGACTGCCGCCAGCCGTTGCACGACGCCGTCGTGGAGGTCGCGCGCGATCCGCCGCCGCTCCTGCTCCGATGCGTTGATGGCGCGTTCGAGCAGCCGCTCGCGCTCGGCGAGCGAGGTGCGCAGGCGCCGCGCCATGCCGACAGCAAGCGGGATCTGCAGCACGAACAGCAGCGCAAGGCCGATCACCAGCACCGGCAGGAACGACGACCACACCGACTGCTGGTACTGGGTGATCGCCTGGTAGCGCTGGTAGGTCTCGAAGAGAAGCGGCACCCCCGCCGGCGTGCGCACGGGCAGGTAGACCTGGAGCAGCTTGCCGAAGCCGCGCTCGTACTGGTTCTCGGCGTCGGTGAGGTCACTGACACCCGCGTCGGCGGCGCCGCTTCTGATCGAGGCGAGTTCGGCGCTGTCGAGGGTGAACCGCCGCCCGATGAGGCGCGGCTCGTCGGAGTAGATCACCGTCCCGGCGGCGGTCCACAACTTCACTCGAACGACATCGCCACTGAGGATGCGCTGGCGGACGATGCGGTCAAGGGCGGCGATCGAGGCGGGGTCGCCGCTGAGCAGCGAGTCGCTGAGGGCGGGCTCGACGATGCCGATCCCCTCGACCTGGGTGATGTCCTTGGCGTGGCCGATCGCCTGGGCCTCTGCGTCGCGGCTGACCACAACGAACGTGCCCGCGGCCACGAGGCAGGCGGCAACGAGGCCGCCCGCCGCGAAGCGCGCGACCTCGTTCTTCAGGAGCCGGCGCAGGAGGCGCGGGCGCGGCGTGCTTCCGCGCGGTTCGATTGCGGGCGGTGCGCCGCCGCCGTCGGGCACAGTCATGCTCATTGCAGCCTAGCCGCGGCCTGTTGTCATGGCGTTCACAATGGTCGGCGAGATGGCGGCGCGCGCCCCTGCGTCCTTGGTCTTAAGACCTGCTTTCGATGGTTTCATCACGGGTGCGTGGGCAGGAGGCTTTCGGAGAAGTGGCCGCCGGCAGCGATCTCCTCCAACAGGGCACGATCGGTCAGCCATTCCACCGGAGCACGATCGTCGGTGAGCGGATCCTTCGCCGGCGCCACCCTGGACAGCTGGGTGGAGACGAGCGGTCCGAGCGCGCGCAGCTCGACGGGCAGCGCGGCCAGCCGGGACCGCAGGGCCGGCCCGGACACCGGCTGGTCGAAACCGATGACCAACTCGTTGAAGCTCAGCGCCGGCCAGATCCGTACGTCAGGGAAGATGGTGGCCAGGGTGCCGCTGACCGCCTCGCCGAGGCGGTCGTCACCAGGGACGCGGGCCATGTTGAACGCGATGGCGCCGCCGGCGACGAGGCGCGAGCGCGCCAGGTTGAAGAACTCCTGGGTCACCAGCCAGAAGGGCACGTAGGCCTGGCGATAGGCGTCCACCACGATGAGGTCGTAGTGGGTCTGCGTGGTCGCCAACCAGGCCCGGCCGTCGCCGTCGATGGTATGCAGACCGGGCACCTCTGCCATGCCCATCAGCTGGCGACCGATGTCGGTGACCTCCGGGTCGGGCTCGACGCCGTCGATCTGCACGCCGGGATATTCGTGCGCAATGGCGCGCGCCATGGTGCCGCCGGCATTGCCGATGATGAGCGCGCGGCGCATGGGGTGGCCGAGCAGCGCCGGCACCACCAGCGGCATGTCCCACTCGCCGCCGGTGAGGACGGTGCCCGGCCGGTAGACCGACTGGTCGGCGATACCGTCGTCGAGGCGCAGGGCGGTGCGCCCGTCGGCGGTGTGCACGACCTGGACGTACTGGTAGAGGGTCTCGCGCTCGAGCACCGCCCCGGCAACCGGCTTCACCGCCCCCGGCGGGACGAGCATGAGGCCCACCACCACCACGGTCACGATCGGGGCGCGGCGAGGTAGCAGCGGGAAGGCGGCCACGCTGGTGACCAACGCCGCGCACAGCAGCGTGCGCTGCGTGCCCACCGCGGGGATGAGCACGAGGGCTGGGACGAACGTTCCGACGATCGCCCCCAGCGTGGTCAGCGATGACAACCGTCCGCTCACGCTGCCGGCGGTGCTCACGTCGCGCACCGCCAGGCGTACCGCGAAGGGCGACACCATGCCGAGCAGTGACACCGGCACGCTGAAGAGAAGAAGGGTCGCGAAGAAGGACCCCGCGACCACACCGATGCTGAGCGCGCTGAAGCCCTGGAGGGCGAGTTGGAGGAAGGGATGGGCGATGAACGGCAGGACGCAGGTCGCGGCCGCGGCCACGAGAAGGACGGCGCCGAGCACGCGCGGCTCGGGCCGCCGGTCGGCGATACGGCCACCCAGCCAGTAGCCGACCGAGAGGTACACGAGGATCAGGCCGATGACGTTGGCCCACACCACCGTGGTGTTGCCGAAGTAGGGGGCGAGCAGGCGCGACGCGGAGATCTCGATGGCGAGAGACGCCGCGCCTGCCGCGAAGACGACGAACGGCAGCAGGCGGGGGACCGGCCTCAGCGCTCCGCTCCCCACGTGGCGCCGCCACCTCGGCGCCGGGTCATCACCCTGCCCAGCTGGCTGGGCGGCGCGGTCACCACCACTCGCATCAACTCTCCTCGCCGGCGGCGTGTCCTGCCCGGGGCACGAGAACCGAGTCTAGGCTGCCGCGCTCGGCGCGAGTGTGCGCGCACATGTCCACAAATTCGGGAATGCCCACTACGATCCCGCCACGCACCGGCATTCCTGTGAGCACCCTGATATGCGTTCCCCCCACCTGCTCCTCACCGCCGCCGTGCGCGGCGTCGCCGGGAGATTCGGTCACGGCCGCGACCGCGAGGTCGCCCTCGAAGGCCACGGGTATGCCAGGCCACGCGGCCCCGTCGATCGGTGTCGTGTCGAGGGCTGTGGTGCTCGTGCCACGCGTGTGGTGCTGCGATCCGACGGCAGCGAGATCGCCGTGTGCGCGAGGTGCGGCGAGGAGTTGGAGGCCATCCTCGGGACCATCTCGGTGTCCGGCCACCCGCTGGACTGACCCGCCCCGAGCCGGGGTGAGAGGGATGAGGGTCGGGTTAACGGTTGTTGTACGCCTCGATCAGCTCATCCGGCACACGGTCCTTTTGGCGATGCTCGCGGACGCCGATGCTGTACAACGCCGTCATAGAACAGATGGACGCAGATGAGGTGAGGAATCTGATGCGCATCTCTCCGAGAACTCTCCGGCACGACTCGATGCTCGCGGCCCGAGGAATTCGCGAGTTGCTGGGCAGCCCGCGGTCCCGGTTCGCCCCGGCGACAGCCCACAGTCCCCGGGGACAGGGCCGCCTCGACGACGACCGCTGCCAGGTGCAGGGTTGCCGTGCCCACGCCACCCAGCTGGCGCGGGTTGCTGGGGGCAGGGCCATCGCGGTCTGCGCCCGCTGCCGCGAGGAGCTTGCGGCGGTGATCGCCCCCGCGCTCCTGGTCGCCGCCTCCGACTGACCCGGAGGCGGCGGCCGGCCCCTACGGCAGCGTGAACTCCTGGATGCGATTGTTGAACGTGTCCGCGACGAAGAGCACGCTGCCATACACGGCGAGCGAGTGCGGGTCATTGAAGTTGAGGCTGCCGGTGCCTGCGCTGCCGAAGCCGTTGCCGACGTCCGTCAGGGTCGACGACAGGTGCACGACCCGGTTGTTCATCGAGTCCGCCACCCAGAGGCTGCCGTCGGGGGCCAGGGCAAGGCCCTGCGGGTGGTTCAGCCCGGTCGTGAAGCTCGCGACCCACTGCCCGCTGAGGGTCAGCTCCTGGACCCGGTTGTTGTTGGTGTCTGCCACGTAGACGTCGCTTGCCGTCACCGCCACCGCTTCGGGGTTGATGAACTGGCCCGCGCCGCTGCCGAGCGAACCAAAGGCCGCGAAGACCTTGGTCGCCGGGTTGTAGCTCTCGATGCGATCGTTGGCGGAGTCGGCCACCCACACCGTGCCCGTGGAGTCGACGGAGACGCCCTCGATGTCGTGGAACTGGCCCAGCGCTGTCCCGGTGCCGCCGACGATGGTTGGCGTGCCGGAGAGATCAGCGGCGAAGTGCTGGAGGCGGTCGTTGCGTGTGTCGGCGACCCACAACGTCCCGTCAGGGGCGACGGCGGCGTCCTCCGGCCAGGCGAAGCTGCCGGCGGCGACGCCGCGCATGCCCCTGTCGTTGAGGTAGGTGCCGGCAGCGCTGAAGCGCTCGATGCGCTGGTTGAGCCGATCGACTCCATACGTCGTGCCGTCCGGACCAACGGTGACGCCGAATGCCTGCGCGAAGCCGGGCGCCGCAGCCAGGCCGCTGTTGATCTCGAAGATCGCCTGACCCGACGCGCTGAACTCGTGGATCGAGCTTCCCCAGAAATCGGCAGCCCAGATGTTGCCCGCAGGATCGACCGCGACCCGGCGCAGCGCGTGGAAGTAGGCAGCGTCATCGGGCGGAGCCGGGCAGACCTTGGGGCAGCGCTTCCCGAACTGCGCCAGCCACACCGGCGGGCTCTGGCTGATGTCCCACCGCGCGATGCGCTCGTTGCCGGTGTCGGCGACGTACACCGTGCGCCCGTCGGGGCTGAACTGGACGTTGTATGGATAGTTGAGCTGACCCACTCCGTGACCCGCGGAGAGCCCGTCGCCCAGCACGATGGAGGGGGTGGTCGTCCACACTCCCGCCGCGGTCACCTGGAAGGCCTTGACCTGCTGGTGGTGGTAGTCGGCCACCCAGATGCGGCCGTCAGGGCCGCGAACCGCGTCTCGGGGTGACGCCAACCCGGACGTCGTCGGTGACGTCCACAACCAGGCGCCCGCAGTGCTGTACGCCTTGATGGCCGAGTGACCGGTGTCGGCGACGAGCAGGACGTTGTTGGCGAAGTCGAACGTGATGCCGATCGGTGTGTTCAGGCATCCCTTGCAGCTGCCCAGTTTGCCGGCCGTCCACAGGTGGGCCCCGGCGGCGGTGAACGCCTCGATTCGGCTGTTGGCCGCGTCGGCGACGTAGATGTTCGACGCCGCGTCCACGGCGACCTCGCGTGGCGTGTTGAATTGCCCATCGGCCGTCCCGAGGCTGCCGAACTGCTCGATCAGCGTCCCGTCCGAGGCGAACACTGAGATGCGGTTGTAGCCGGTGTCGGCGACAACGAGGCGGTTGGAGTGGGCGTCCCACACCAGGCCGCTGGGGTACATCGGTGCCTCGGAGGCGCCCGCCAGCGTCTTCAGGAAGGTGGGCTGCGGCGGCGTGGCTGCTGCTGCGCTCAGCGAGGTGATCGCACCCAGTCCCAGAGCAACGCTGAGAGCCAGTGCTGCGCTGAGGCGAACCGACCGCCGCGCATCGGACACGCCCCGATCGGCGCGGGGGAAAGCGCCCCGATCGCGTCGCTGATGAGAAGCACCCACCTGAAACCCCCTCCCCGTTCCCCGACGCGCGCTGTGGACGACTCACGTGGTCGACCGGCTGGCAACGCGTGCCGCGAACGGACCGATGATGACACACGCCTAGCGCATCGGTCAATTCATACAGATCATTCGCGCCAGACTGGCCACAGCGCAAGGGGGCGGCTTGCATCGCGCGATCCGCCTGTGGCATGATCGTTGCAAGAGCGCCAATATGCGCGAATAGATCAGACGCTCCTAGCGCAGCGACCGGAACCTGTGGTCAGGCCGATCGATGCCGGGGCAGGGGGGGATTGCGTTGAAGACACGTCTGCCGGTTGTGATCGCGCTCGGAGCGCTAGTTGTCCTCGGGGCGGGGTCTCTGACCGCCGTGCCGGTGTCGGCGTCGGCGCCGTACACCCTGCACTTCGACCATGACCCGCTTGCCAGTGCGGGCTCGCTCGCCGCCGGGCAGGCGCTGACCTCGGCTCTCCGCCTCAAGAGCGGCTCCGCCGGTGTTCCGAGCACAGTGGTGTACCTCAGTTACACAACGTCGGTCCCCGACTCGGTCAGTGTTCCGAGCGCTCAGTGCGGTGGTGCCACCACCCTTTCAAGCCATGCGATCGCCTGCACGACTGATGCGACCGGGCAGATCCTGGTGACCTACCACGCCTCCGCCGCCGCGCCGGGCCAGGGACTTGTGGATATCAACGCCACCAGTACGCCAGGCGGATTCAGGCTCACCACAGACACTCACTATGTCTACTGCACGGTCTATCGTTTCAGCCCCGCGCCCGTGGCGGCGAGCGGAAGCCTGGCGGCGGGTGCCGGCATCGCGGTGTCCGTCTCCGTTGAAACTGCGGGCGACGCGGCCATGCCGTACTCGGCCCTCTATCTGTCCTTCGTCGCGGCGAGCGGAGGTGGCCATGCCGCCGTGGGAGCCACGCCTCTGACCTCATCGCCGACCCTGTTCACGGTGGGTGGCAACGGTCAACTCTCGATCACTTACACCGCGCCCGCCACGTTGCCGAGCAGCGGGGCGGATTCGATCGTGGTCCAGGACCGGTCGAGCTCACCGACGGTGGTCACCCCTGACGCCTACGCCTTCTCCGCAGCCGTCCCAGTCATCTCGATCGGCGACGCCGGCGCCGTGGAGGCTCATGTGAAGCCGGGGATTCCCCTCCGGAACACGCTGACGCTGTCCTCGCCTCAGCCCAATCCCGTGACGGTTCAGTACACGACGCAGTGTGGTCTGGGCGACAAGACCTGCAGTGAGGACTTCCATGAGGTCCACACCCCAGCCACAGTCACCTTCCCGGCCAACACGACGCATGCCTCGATCACTGTGAGGATCTTTGCGTACGGCGGGGGCTTCGGGGGAGAGGACTACAACGAGAGCTACTTCGTCCACCTCAGCAACCCGAATGGCGCCATTCTCGGGCGGTCCGTCGGTGAGGCGACCATCCTGCCCAACGCCACCGTGCCCCAGGAACTGTGGGTGGGCGACTCCGCTCTCGTACCGATCGCGGCCAGGACGCCCGTGGGCTTCACTGTGACCCTGACCGCACCCCAGAGCACAGCGGTCAACGTCGCGTACGCGACGTCCGACGGGACCGCGATCGCCGGCGTGGACTACACAGCGGCCTCAGGGACGGCGGTCATCGCGCCCGGGTCGAACAGCGCAGTCATCACGGTGAACTGGCTGGCCAACGCGCCACCGGCCGTCAGCAGGACGTTCACCCTGACCATCAGCAGCAGCGGCGGGCCCGCAATCGGGCGCGCAACTGGAACCGGCACGATCCTCGCCGGCTGAGAGGACCGCGGTGGCGCGGACGGCCCGGCGACACAGAGTCGCCCGGGTCGCCCGTGTCCACGTCCGCCGCCCCAGCGGCGACTACGCGCGCACGGACCGCCTGGCACCGCCGTGCGATGAGCAGGCCCCCGCGTGGGAGTACAGCCCGTCGCCGCATTGCACCAGGTTGCCCGTGTCCTTCCAGAACAGGAGGACGCAGGCGAAGTACCGGCAGAAGTTGCTCGGCGCCGCGGTGACCACCGGGCCGCCGCAGAAGTTGTAGCCCCAGGGATTGGCGGGCGCGCCGCAGAGGTTCACGGCAACCGGCGTCGGGGTCGGGCTGGGCAGCGCCGAGAACGAGATGAGCGGCATCGGCGTCGACGTCGACGACAACGCGGGCCCCGACGTGGCGCTCGGGGAGGCCGACGGCGTCGGCGCTGCGGTGGGCACAGGGGGCACGGTCATGTCGGCGACCGGTGTCGGCGCGGGGAGCAGTCCGAGTGGACTGGCGCCCGGCTGAACCGGCACGTTGCTCGTGGTCGCCACCGAGCCCGTGTCCGGGGGCTGACTCAAGGCGAACGCTCCCAGGGGAACCGGCACCGAGTACGCCACGAGGAGCGCCGAGAAGGCAAGCGCACTACTGGAGGCGCTGCGCATGCCGGGCAGGCTTCTGCCGCCGAGGAAGCGCCTGAGCCGGCTTCCCAGACCGGCGGGATCGGCGAGCACGATCACGGCGAGGACCAGGCCCGCGGCCGCGATCGCCGGTCCCAGGAACCCCATGACGAAGACGATCGCCGCGACGACAGCGATCACCACCATTGCGCCGAGCAGCTCCCTCACCGGTGCGGATCTTACGTCCCCGGCAGAGTTGGAGCGGTCCGCGGTACTGGGGATCGTCACCAAGCGGTCATGATTTGGCGGTGAGCATCCTCCGATCGGCGACGAATGGCGACCTGCCATTCATCTCCTGGAGGAGAGGATGACCACGGTTCCACGGCGGCGCAGCAGGGCGGTTGGCACGGTCGGCAGCCTGGCCCGGCGTGGCCGGTGGGCAGCCCCCGCCTTGGCGCTCTTCGCCCTCCTCCGCGTGCCTTCCTTCCTCGAGCCGAACTGGTACACCGACGAGGGCGGCGCCGCCGCCGCCGCCAGGGAGCTGCTCAAAGGGCGGGTGCTCTACTCGCAGATCTGGAGCAACAAGCCCCCGCTTCACCTCTGGACCATCGCCCTCGACATCCAGGCGTTCGGTGGCTCCGAGGCCGGTCTGCACATCCTCACGCTCCTGAGCGGCGGGCTGACGCTGGGGGCGGTGGCGTACATGGTGCGTCCGCTCCTCGGCGGCCGCAGAGCCTTGGGCGCCCTGCTCGTGGTCGCCGTGCTCCTCGGGACGCCGGTGTTCGACGCCGAGCTCGCCGTTCCAGAGAGCTTCCTCATCGCCCCGGCGGCGTGGGCGGGAGCCGTGGTGCTGCGGCGGGCGTCGGGCGTGGGATCGCCGTCACGCTGGTGGCCGGTGGTGGCGGGGCTCCTCGCCGCCGCGGCCATCGCATACCAGCAGACCGCCCTGGCCGATGCCGGCGCATTCCTGCTCGTCCTCCTCTTCAGCCCCAGGGTCACCGCTCGCGAGGCGATCCTGTTCGCGGGAACGGTGGCCGCGGTCACCGCGACCTGGCTGAGCCTCGCGTTGATCACCGCCGGCCCGAGTGCTGTGTACTTCGGGCTCATCGGCTTCTACATCCCGTGGTCCCAGTCCGTGCTGCCCGCCAGCCGTGGCGGGCTGGTCCACCTCGCCGCCGGGCTCGGTGGCGCCGTCCTGCTGACCTGTGCCGGCGCCTTCGGCAGCCGGCGCAACTCCGCCGTCGTGTGGGGTGCCTGGCTGTGGGCGGGCGCCGACCTCCTCGTGGCCGCGTCGGCCCAGATGCCCTATGCGCACTTCCTCGTGGTCAGCGTCGTCCCGGTCACCGTGGCGCTGTTCAGCCTCCGTCCCTCGATGGTGCTTGGCGTCCCGGTGAGGAGGGGGCTGTCAGCAGCCGCGATGGTCACCGGGGTGGTCGCGGCCGGTTCCATCGCCCGCGTCGCCGGCGTCGACTGGATCCCGGCGGGGGCGACCGGTGGCACCGTGCCCACCAGCCACAACCTTTTCGCCTACTACGGCGGGACGATGGAGGTTCTGACCAGGCAGCGGAGCCTCACCAGCATGCAGGACACCTTCGACGACCGCGTGTCCGGGGATCGCGCCACGGCGGCCTGGATCAAGAGCCATGGGCTCAGCGGTCACAGCACGGTGGCCTGGTCGTCGGACGCGTGGCTGTACGTCCTTGGGGACCTCCCTCTCAGTCTGCCGACGCCGCCGATCTACAACGACGAGGTGCTCCTCGGACACACCGGCCAGGTGGCAGAGACGGTCGCGCAGATCGACCCGGAGATCATCATCACGACCACCGACGCGCTGACCGGCTTCCCGGAGGTCCTTCCGTTGCTGACCAGCAACTACAGGGTCGTCGACCAGGAGAGCACGGTGATGGTGTGGCTGCGCGACGACGACGACGTGCCCACCCCGCAGACCACTGGGCCCTGACCCTGATCCGACGTCTGCGTCGAGACTGCCGCGCCCGGCGCTCAGGCGGCACACTAGCCACATGACTGCTGTGGCGCTGCGTGATCGTCCGAGCCCTCCTACTGAGGACGGCCGCGACCTGGTCATCGAGGTGACCGGCCTCGTCAAGAGGTACGGGACGGTGGAAGCGGTGCGTGGCATCGACCTCGCCGTGCGCCGCGGTGAGATCTTCGGGTTCCTCGGACCCAACGGTGCCGGCAAGTCGACGACGATCTCCGTCCTCTGCACGCTCCTCAAGCCCACATCCGGGAGCGCACGGGTTGCCGGCCTGGACGTCTCGCGGGACCCCGATGGAGTGCGCTCGCGCATTGGGCTGGTGTTCCAGGACCCGTCGCTGGACATCCAGCTGACGGCGCGAGAGAACCTCCTCTTCCACGCCATGGTCTACGGTGTGCCCCGCGCTCAGCGAAGGGAGCGCATCGTGGCGGCTCTCGCCACCGTCGACCTGTCGGACCGCGCGGACTCACTGGTCACGACGTTCTCTGGTGGGATGAAGCGGCGCCTGGAGATCGCCCGGGGCATCCTCCACGCCCCTGAGGTGCTCTTCCTCGACGAGCCCACCTCGGGCCTCGACCCGCAGACACGTGCCAACGCGTGGGAGCACCTCGGCCGCATCCGCGACACCACCGGCCTGACCATCTTCATGACCACGCACTACATGGAGGAGGCGGAGTTCTGCGATCGCATCGCGATCATCGACCACGGCACCATCGTCGCCCTCGGCACCCCGGACGAGCTCAAGGCTCAGGTGGGCGGCGACATCGTCGTGGTCAGCTCGGTTGACGACACCCTTGCCGCCGAGGAGATCACGCGCAAGCTCGGCGTGACCGCCGTGCGCGACGGGGACACTCTTCGCATGGAGGTCCAGGACGGCGCCCAGTTCGTGCCCCAGCTGATCACCGCCCTCTCCATGCCCGTGAAGACGGTCACCGTCCGGCGGCCCAGCCTCGACGACGTGTTCCTCAAGCTGACCGGTCGCGCCATCCGCGAGGCTGAGGGCGAGGGCCGCATGGGCATGATGCGGGCGATGGCCGGTGCGAGAGGCCGCCGATGACGGCAGGCACGAGCGTCACCACAACAGCGCCCCCGGCGGTGGTGGCCACGCCGCCTCGCGTCTCGGTGTCGATGGCGCAGGCGGTCTACATCATCTGGTACCGCGACATCATCCGCTTCTGGCGAGACCGGGTGCGGCTGGTCATGTCGCTTGCGCAGCCCATCCTCTACCTGGCGATCTTCGGGGTCGGCCTCAGTTCCACGCTGGGCAAGTCGGGCTCGCTGAGCGGGGCCGGCCTGCCCGCGTCGTTCAGCTACATCCAGTTCATGTACCCGGGCGTGCTCGGGATGGCGGTGCTGTTCACGGCCATCTTCAGCGCCATGTCGGTCGTGTGGGACCGCGAGTTCGGCTTCCTCAGGGAGATCCTCGTCGCACCGATCAGCCGTTCCGCCGTGGCGCTGGGCAAGGCGCTGGGCGGAGCCACCCAGGCTGCATTGCAGGGCGTGGTGATGCTCGTGTTCGCGCCGTTCGTGGGCGTGCACCTGACCGTCGTGTCGGTGCTCGAGGTCATCCCGCTGCTGTTCCTGCTTGCCTTCGCGCTCACCAGCTTCGGGGTGGCGAT
>Ga0209890_10000052_pt1 | contig 54002 bp, 49 predicted proteins | sample OrgsoiDNA2013049_FD_185799 | JGI IMG/M metagenome (GOLD analysis project Ga0209890, IMG submission 185799) | Permafrost soil microbial communities from the Arctic, to analyse light accelerated degradation of dissolved organic matter (DOM) -... | ecosystem: Environmental > Terrestrial > Soil >... | reverse complement strand
AGCACGACCGCTCCCGGCACCACCCCGGCGAGCGCCACCCCTGCGAGCAGCCCCCCGGCAAGCACGACCGCTGGCAGCACCCCGAGCAGCCCCGCGAGCGCCAGTGCGGCATCCGCCAGCAGCTCTGCCTCGCTCGCCCCGACGCCGCAGTCGCCCAAGGTCACTGTGCAAAGGATCGGGAGGGAAACGATCACCTCGATCGACAACGGTAAGCGCACGACGGTCATCGTTCAGCGACCCGGCCAACGCCCTATCGTCAGGACTCACGGCGACACTAACGCGCAATTGCTCGCGAATCGCACCGGTTCCGCCAAACCGGAGATCATCGCGTCTCCGCCGACAAGTGGCGCCACATCCAGCGCGACCCCTGCTGCATCGACGACCACCACCGCCGCCACGAGCACGAGCACGAGCACACCGGCGGCTGCCGGCACGGCCGGCGGGGGCAGCAGCGCGACGAGCAGTGCCACCGACACCGCGAGCACGAGTACACCCGCCGCCACGAGCAGCACGTCGTCGGGCGCCTCGAGTGCTTCGAGCTCCGCGACGCCGGCCGACCTGCAGAGCCTGCTGGCGATGTCGCCCGACCAGTTCATGCAGGCGGTCACCAGCGGGAAGATCCCGGACAGCGTCGCCAACAGCCAGAGCGCGATGATGCAGGTGCAGGCGCGCATGAACCAGATCACGCAGATGAACCAGCTGGTCACCGGAATGATGGCGGCCATGCACCAGATGGAGATGTCCATCATTCAGAACATCCGCTGCTGACAGAACATCCGCTGCCGCCGATCTTCGAGGCGCGCGATCGCGGGGGGCTGGGCCTCCCGCGGTCGCGCGTTTATACGTCGAGGTTGCGGACGTTCAGCGCGTTCAGCTCGATGAAGGCGCGGCGCGGTTCGACCAGATCGCCCATCAGCGTCGAGAAGAGTCCATCGGCCTCGTAGGCGTCCTCGATACGAACTTGGAGGAGCGTACGCCGCGCCGGATCCATGGTGGTCTCCCAGAGCTGCTCCGGGTTCATCTCACCGAGGCCCTTGTAGCGGTTGATCGCCAAGCCCTTCTTGCCGATCTCATGGACCCGATCACCGAGCTCCTGGATGCGGGCGAACTCGATCGTTTCGTTGCCGTGCTCGAGCGCGTAGGGGCCGCTGCCGATCGCCGTCACGAGCTCGGCGTAGAGCGCTTGCAGATCGGTGAACTCAGGCGAGTTCATGAGCTCGAAGTCGATGATCGTCTCCCGCCGCACGCCGGTTCCAGTCGCGGGAGCCACGATCTTGAAGCCGCCATGCTCGCTGTCGGCAGCGATCTTGAGAACGACGTCCGACAGATCCGGCATCAGGCGTTCGAACTCCTTGGCCGCCGCCGCGGTCGCTCTGGCCAGCTTCATCTGGTCGCGAAGATCGGCCTTCGTCAGTCGGGCGAACTTGACCATCCCGTCGACGATCCGCGCATCACACTTGCGGTCGATGACACTCAGGAGGCGCTTGTACTTTGCGGCCTGGCGGGTCCGCAAGCGAAGCTCTTCGCCGGCGATCCCGTCGACGTGGCTTGCCGAGCGGAGCTTGAGATTCTCGGCCGCGCTCTCCAGCAGATAGTCTTCCAGCGCCTGCTCGTTCTTGAGGTACAGCTCCTTCTTCCCCTTCTTGACCCGATAAAGGGGCGGCTGGGCGATGTAGAGGTAGCCGAGCTCGATGATCTCGCGGAAATGCCGATAGAAGAAGGTGAGGAGCAACGTGCGGATGTGGCTGCCGTCGACGTCGGCGTCCGTCATGATGATGATGCGGTGGTAGCGGACCTTGCCGACGTCCTTCTCCTGCTCGACGCCACAGCCGAGCGCGGTGATGAGCGTGACGATCTCCTGCGACGACAGCATCTTCTCGAGCCGCGCCTTCTCGACGTTCAAGATCTTCCCGCGCAGCGGGAGGATCGCCTGATCCTTGCGGTTGCGCCCCTGCTTGGCTGACCCGCCGGCGCTGTCCCCCTCGACGATGTAGAGCTCGGCCAGCGCGGGATCGCGCTCCTGGCAGTCGGCCAGCTTGCCAGGCAGCGACGACGAGTCGAGCGCACCTTTGCGCTGCACCATCTCGCGCGCCTTCCGGGCGGCGTCTCTCGCGCGCGCGGCCAGCACGGCCTTCTCGATGATCTGCTTGGCGACGCGCGGGTTCTCCTCGAGGAACCGGGCCAACTTCTCGTTGACCACCCGCTCGACGATCCCCTTCACCTCCGAGGAGACCAGCTTGTCCTTCGGCTGGTTGCTGAACTTGGGATCGGGGTGCTTGATTGAAACGATGGCAGCGAGACCCTCGCTGATGTCGTCGCCGCCGAGTCCGTTCTTTAGATCCTTCAGCAGCCCCGCCGCCTGCGCGTAAGCGTTGACGGTGCGGGTGAGGGCGGCGCGGAAACCGGTTAGGTGCGTGCCGCCGTCCTTGTTCTTGATGTTGTTGGTGAAGCAGTAGATCGCTTCCTGGTAGGAGTCGTTCCACTGCAGCGCGATGTCGACCTGCGTCCCGTCGACCTCACCCAGGACGGGGATCGGCTTGTCGTGCACCGGCGTCTTCGAGGCGTTCAGGTCGGCGACGAACTGGGAGATGCCGCCCTCGAACTTGAACTCGTGCGCCTTGTCGGATCGCTCGTCGCGGATCGTGACGGTGAGGCCGCGATTCAGGTACGACAGCTCCCGCAGCCGCTGGGTGAGGATCTCGAAGCTGAACTCGGTCCCCTTGAAGATCTCGGAGTCGGGCTTGAACGTCACCTTGGTGCCGCTTCGCTCCGACACACCGATCGCGGCCAGTTCGGTGGCCGGATCGCCGCGCCGGTACTCCTGGTAGTACGTCTTGCCGTCGCGCTTGATCTCCAGCTTCAGCCACTCCGACAGCGCGTTGACGACCGAGACGCCGACGCCGTGCAGACCGCCCGAGACCTTGTAGCTCGAGTGGTTGAATTTCCCGCCGGCGTGCAACTGGGTCATGACCAGCTCGGCCGTCGGTCGCTTCTCAATCGGATGCTCGCCGACCGGAATGCCGCGGCCGTTGTCTTCGACCGAGACCGAACCGTCGAAATGAATCACCGTGTCGACGCGATCGCAGAATCCAGCCAGCGCCTCGTCGACCGAGTTGTCGACCACCTCGTAAACCATGTGGTGCAGGCCAGACCCGTCATCGGTGTCGCCGATGTACATCCCGGGGCGCTTGCGAACGGCGTCGAGGCCCTTGAGGACCTGGATGCTCTCTTCGTTGTACTCGCCTCCGCCGGTGGGCGGTTCGGACGTCGTCATGAACAGATCGATCGCACTGTGAGGCGCACCATGAATAGACCTGCGTTCAAGGGAGCCGACTAGCTACAAACCTGAACGTTTCCAGGTATCTAGCATTTGGTGGGCGGTAAGTAAAGTGAAACCTGTGTCAGGAAACGCCCGTGATTCGACCAGCCCGAACCTGGAAGTCGAGGCGGTCGGTGCGAACGGGAACGATCTCGCGTTCGGTGACGGAGATGAGCGTCTGACAATCGAGCTTGGTGATCACCTCGAAGAGCAACGCGCGGCGCGCGGGATCGAGCTCGCTCGGCACGTCGTCGAGCAGGAGGATCGGCGGGTCGCCGAGCCGCGCGCTCACCTCCGTCAGCTCAGCCAGCTTGAGCGCAAGCATGAGCGACCGGAGCTGGCCTTGCGAGGCGTGGGTGCGGGCCAGCGAGCCAGAGAGGCCGATCTCGAGATCATCGGCCTGCGGGCCAAACCCGGTGAAGCGGCGTCGCTCGTCCAGCGCCCGCCGCTCAGCCAGCCCCCGCGCCAGCGCGGCCCGCACGCTCTCCTCGTCACTGGCCGCCTCCACCGTGGCGTCGCTGCGATAGACGAGCGAGACCGAGAGATCGCCGTGCAGGGCGCGAAAATGGTCGCGGAGACGTGGCGACAGCGCACCGGCCAGCGCCCGGCGACGCATCACCACCCGCGCGCCGGTGCGTGCCAGCTCGTCGTCGAAGGCGTCGAGAAGGGTTCGGTCCCAGTCGCGCCGCTTGAGCAGCGCATTCCGGTTGCGAAGGACCTTCTGGAACGCGCTCGCCTCCGTGTAATAGCCGCGCTCGACGTTGAAAATTGCCAGATCGAGGAACCGGCGGCGGGCGGACGGCGGTGCACGCGGAAGCAGCAGGTCCTCCGGCACGAACAGCACGACGCTGACGGCGCCCAGCGCCGCCGCCGTGCTGCGAACCAGCTTTCCGTCGAGGCGCACCACCCGTCCCGCTGGACCGAGCTCCACGTCGAAGCGCCGTTCGAGCCCACGGTGCAGCACCTCGGCCCGCAGGTGAGCCCGCGCGTGCGGCGCACCCCGCTGGATCAGATCCTCAGCGTGTGTCGTGCGGAACGAGCGAAGCGCCGCCAGGTAATACGCGGCTTCCAGCACGTTCGTCTTCCCCTGCCCGTTATCGCCGAACAGCACCGAGAGCCGCTCGGCCGGCACCAACTTCAACGGCTCGAGGTTGCGCCACCCCTCCGCCGCCAGCTGCAGAATCCTCATCGCTGCGACGCTCCGAAGGTTCTCCTCATGACGCCGATGACCTGCAGATTCCCATGATCGCGTCGGGCGGAGGCGAGCTTTGCTCGCCGCAGCCCTTCGCGGAAGGGTGGGGAACCTCCCACGGTTCCCACTTAGGTCCCAGCGACTACAACCTCATCGGCATGACGACGCAAACGTAGTCACTGCCGTCGGCGGGGCGGACCACCGCCGGGTCGAGCTCGCCCGCCAGCTCCACCCGTACCTCGGCGGTACCAATCTCGCCGAGGAGGTCGATGAAGTAGCGCGCGTTGAACCCGATCTGCACCGGCGTCCCCTTGTAGGCGATCTCGATCTCCTCTTTGGCCGCGCCGAGATCGGGGTTGTCGCTCTCGATGCGCAGCTTCCCCTTCTCGAGGCCGATCCGCACACCGGAGGTCTTGTCCGACGACATCAGCGACACGCGACGGAGGGCGTCCAGGAACCCCAAACGGGAGACGGTGAAGGCGCGCTCGTTGTCCTTCGGGATGACCTGGTCGTAGGGGGGAAACTGGCCGTCGATCAGCTTCACCGAGATTCCGACGTCGTCCGCCTTGAGCACGAAGTTGCCGTCGTGGATGCCGATCTCCGAGGGCGTCTCGCGCGTCTCGATCGCGCGGCGCAGCTCGACGATCCCCTTACGCGGGATGAGCACGCCGGTCACCAGCTTCGGCCCACCCGAGAGGGCGTGCCCCGCCTTGGACAAGCGGTGGCCGTCCGTGGAGACCATTCGGGCGGTGGCGCCGTCAGACTCGAACAGCACGCCCGCCAGGTGTTGCCGGGTCTCGTCCAGCGAAACCGAGAAGATGGTCTTGCTGATCATGTCCCGCAAGACGGCGGTGTCGACGGAGGAGGTCTGGGCTTCGGCGATGGCGGGCAGCTTCGGATAGTCGCGATCGGGCATGCCGACGACTTTGAACTCCACCTTGCCGCTCCGGATCTCGGCCCAGTTTTGCTCGGTCCGCCGGACGCGCACCTCGTCGTCCGGAAGCCCTTTCACGATCTCGTAGAGCTGGCGCGCCGCCACCGTCAGGCCGCCTTCTTTTTCGATCTTGGCGTCGAGCGTGACCTGCGTGCTGACGTTCAGATCGGTGGCGCCACAGAGAAGCTTGTCTTTTCCCTCTGTGCGCAAGAGGACATTGGCGAGGATGGGGAGCGTGCTCTTTCGATCGGCGATCCCGTGCGCCAAGTAGAGTCCCCGCAGGAACTCTTCCTTCCGAATCTTGAACTCCATCCGTCGCTCCTTGGGTTTTCCCGGTCTCTTCTATCTCTAATTTATAAGATTAAGAAGAAGAGGTAGTAGTAGGTGCTGTGGGATATGTGGACGGAGCAGATTCTCCGTCGGTGAGTGTGGTTGTTGTTGCTGTGAATTGGCGGGGGATACAGATCCGGATCGATGGTGGAGGAGACGGAAGCGAGGCTGTTCGCGGGTTCCTCCACAGCGCTCTCCACAGCGCGCTGTGAACGGCGCTCAGGGCTGGCGCAGATGGCTCTCGAGAGTGCCGACCACGCTGCGAACCGACGGATCTTCTCCGCACAGGCGCTCGATCTTGCGAACGGCGCTGATGACCGTGGAGTGATCCTTGCCGCCGAACCGGCTGCCGATCTCCGGATAGCTCATGTTGGTCAGCTTGCGCGCCAGGTACATCGCGATCATGCGCGGATGGGCGACGGCGCGGTGGCGCTTGGGTCCCTTGAGGTCATGCAGCTTGACGTCGAAGTAGGCGGCCACCTCGCGCTGCACCGCCTCGATGGTGAGGCCGCTCGGCGCATGGGCCATCAGCTTGGAGACGGCCTCGCGGGCCAGCTCCATCGTGATGGGCTCTCCCTGGAACGAGGCGCGCGCGGCGAGGCGCAGGAGCGCTCCCTCGAGCTCGCGGACGTTGCTCTTGATGTGGGCCGCCAGGTAGAGCGCCGCCTCGTCGGGGAGGATCACCTTGTCGAGCTCCGCCTTGCGCTTGAGGATCGCCACCCGCGTCTCCAGATCGGGCGTCTCGACCTCGGCGATGAGCCCCCAGGTGAAGCGGCTGCGCAGGCGATCCTCGACGCCCGGGAGCTCCGCGGGGAGCTTGTCGGAGGCGAGCACAATCTGCTTGTGGGCGTAATGGAGCGCGTTGAAGGTGTGGAAGAACTCGTCCTGCGAGCTGTCCTTGTTCGACAGGAACTGGATGTCGTCGACGATCAGCACGTCGGGCGCCGTCCGGTAGCGGTTACGGAACTCCTCCATCGAGCTGCCGCCGGACGAGCGCTTCTGGTTCATCATCGAACCGATGAAGTCGGTCACGAACTTCTCGCAGGTGATGAAGCAGACGGCCCACTCCGGGTGCTGGAGATGGATCTCGTGCCCGATCGCCTGAAGAAGGTGCGTCTTCCCCAATCCGACGCCGCCATAGATGAAGAGCGGGTTCCAGCGCGAGGCGGGCGCCTCCGCCACCATCCGCGCCGCGGCGTGGGCGAACTGGTTGGTCGGACCGACCACGAACTTGTCGAAGGTGTAACGCTCGAGCAGCTGGGGTGGCCGCGCGGCCGGGAGAGCGGCCGGACTCGGGTGTCGATCAGAGCCCACGCCGTTGACCCGCGAAGGCCCACTCTGTTCCCGCGCCTGGTCCTTCCCTTGCTCTTCCACGACCTCGAAGACGACCTTGAAGGCGCGCTGGGCGCGCGATTCCATGTCTTTGAGGATCGACGGGAGAAAATTGTCCTCGAACCACTCCTTGCTGTAGCGATTCGGCGCCCGCAGGCGGATGCGCCCGTCGTCGATGCCAACACACTCGATGGGGCGCAGCCAGAGATCGCGGTGCGCCGGCTTCACCAGCGGCTCGATCGATCGAACGGCCTCGGTCCACAGGTCAAGCATCACTGCCACCGCCTATCCACAGGCCAGGAGACAACAATTCCATCGTAATTTCCGGGTCTTTCACGCCGATTCCCCCTCTTTGTCCACAACGAAAAGGCCAAGCGAAATCAACCCGCAGCAGCCCCACCGAGATCATTCGCCCTGCCCTTGGCCTCGTCGGTCACCGTGCGACGGGTTCACCGCGCGGTGCAGGTTCTCTATCAAACCGCGTCGATTGCCATCAAGCGGCAAACCGGGTGTGTAAGGCAACACCGCGAAAATCAGTCAGATAATTTTTTCAGGGTTGTTGCCGATTCGACGCACGGGTGGAACTGAGACGGCGCCAGCGGCTCATAACTCGGCGTACGTGCGCGCATTTTTTGATTCCGGCAGAGCTCGAATTCGGGCCGAGTCGGAATTCACGGCACTTCACCGCGCTCGACGGCGGAAAGTCCCATGACATGGGCGTTGGCGCACGCCCCGCATGCGCCAAGTAGAATCTCCCGACGGAGATTGGCCCCCAGCGCGATCGACCCTCGCGAGAGATCGTTCAAAAAGGCGCTAAAGGCGGCTCGGCAGGGGGGTGCGTTGACACGCAGGATCCGCGATGCTATCAAGTTCGACCTTTGCGGGCGCCAGCGGCGCCTGACTGCAGCAAGAGAACCAGAGACCTTTCGGAGGACGTCGTGAGCAAGAGGACATTTCAACCGCATCGCAAGAGCCGAATGCGTACGCATGGTTTTCGCAAGCGCATGAAGTCGCGCTCAGGGCGCGAGATTATTCGCCGCCGGCGGCGCAAGGGACGCCGGCAGCTCACCGTCTCCGTCTCGAAGAAGTAGCCCGGTCTTGGGCGCCGCGGAGGTTGTTGAGCGGCGCCGCGAGCGCTTTCCAGGCGCGGCCCGCGTGCGGCGCCGCCCGGAGTACCTGGCGATTCAGAACCGGGGCCGCCGTCTGGTCGGACCGCATCTCCTCCTGTTCGCGCTCCCCGGCGGCGGCCGGCTCGGCGTGACCGTCAGCAAGAAGGTCGGCGGCGCCGTGTTGCGCAACCGCGTGAAGCGGTGGATCCGCGACTGCTACCGGCGTCGGCGGCCTGAGTTCCCGCCCGGCCTTGACCTGGTGGTCGTGGCGCGTCCGCCGGCCGCCCAGGCCGATCATGGCGTCGTCTGCAACGAGCTTACCTCGCTGGCGCGTCGCTTGAGGGCCGCGCGGTGAGGGCGATCCTGCTCGGCCTGCTCTGGATCTACCGGCGGACGATCTCGCCAGTGCTCGGCGCCCGCTGCCGGTTCGAGCCCTCCTGCTCGGTCTACGCCGAAGAGGCGATCCGGACGTATGGCGCGTTCCGCGGCGGCTGGATGGCGCTCGGCCGGCTTCTTCGCTGCCAACCATTCGCTCGGGGTGGTATAGACCCGGTTCCCGGGCCGAACTCACCTCGGCACGCGGAGTAAAACATCATGGAGAAACGAATCATCCTCGCGATCGGCCTCTGCGTCGCGGTCATGATTGCCTGGACGAAGTTCTTCCCGGTGCGGCCGCCCACGGTGGCGCCGGTTCCCGCCCAGACCGCGCCGGTCACGCCGGAGGGGGCCAAGCCAACCGTGGCGGGCGGTCCTTCGATCGCGTCAGGCGCGTCCGCGGGCGCTGCGATCACCAATCGCCCAGAGCAGAAGGTCGAGCTCGTCACCCCGGACGCCCGATTCGTATTTTCGAACCGGGGCGCGACTCTGCTGCACGCGGAGCTGAGCAACGCGAAGTTCCGCGACCGACCCCAGGATCCGGCCAGTGGTCACGATCTGGTCGGGACGTCGGATCCGCAGGAGGCGCCGCTGCGGACAACCTTCCCGAAGTCGGGATTCCCTGAACCGGCCGACGGCTCCTGGGAGACACGACAGCCTGCCCCGAACACCGTGGTCTTCGCGACCGACACGGGGAACGTCCATATCGAGAAGCGCTACGTCGCCGACACCACCCGCTACCGCCTCCAGCTCGACGTCACGGTTACCAACCGCGGCGCTCAGCCGGTCGATCAACACCTGGCCATCTCGCTGACGGGCCGGCAGGATCCGGAGAAGCGCGGTGGAGGGTTCATGTCGGGGTCGTCGGCCAACACGGCGTCGATGCTCTGCGCGGTCGACGACAAGGTCGAACGCAAGCCGATCGAGAAGCTCGGCAAGGATCCGCTCGACAAACTCGGTGCCGTGAAGTGGATCGCCACCGACGAGAAGTTCTTCCTCTTCGCCGCGGTCCCCTACCCCGAGTCGCCGCCGCACGAGCGGGGCTGCTCCGCCACCGCGCAGCCAGACGGAACCGGTCAGGTCACGTTGTCGTTCGCCGAGCGGAGCGTGCCGCCACAGGGGACGACCGACTATTCGTTCGCCATCTATGCTGGTCCGAAGGTCATCACGGACCTCGAGGCTGTCCGTCCAGGCGGCCAGGAGGTCGAGCTCGATAAGGCTGTCGACGTCACCCTCGCATTCCTCTCTCGCCCCATCCTGTCGCTGCTCAAGTTCTTCTACAGCTTCGCCCACAACTGGGGCCTGGCGATCATCCTGCTCACGCTGTTCATCAAGCTGCTGACCTTCTACCCGACGCAGAAGTCGCTGCTGTCGGCCAAGAAGATGCAGAAGCTGGCTCCGAAGATGAACGCCATCCGCAAGAAGTACGAGAACGATCGGCAGCGGCAGTCGGTCGAGACGATGAATCTCTACAAGGCGCACGGCGTGTCGCCGTTCGGCGGCTGCCTCCCCAGCCTCATCCAGATGCCGATCTGGATCGCGCTCTATTCGACACTGAACTACGCCGTCGAGCTCTACCGGGCGCCGTTCTTCGCCCACATTCACGACCTGACGTCGAAGGACCCGTTCTACATCACGCCGCTGCTCATGGGCGGCGTCATGTTCGCGCAGATGCGCATGTCCCCCTCGGGCGCCGATCAGCAACAGCAGCAGATGATGGCGATGATGATGCCGATCATGTTTACCGGCTTCTCGCTCTTCCTTCCGGCCGGCTTGGCGCTCTATATGCTCACCAGCTACCTCATCGGGATTCTGCAGCAGCTCTACGTGAATCACCTCGACCGCAAGGGCGCCGCCAGCGTTTGACATAGGGACCCTGGGAGGGTCCCCAACCCCCCCCCGCGATGGGCTGCGGCGGCGGAGCCGCCTTCGCCCGACGCGATCGTTGGGGACCCTGGGAGGGTCCCCAACCCCCCCCGCGATGGGCTGCGGCGGCGGAGCCGCCTTCGCCCGACGCGATCAATGTCGGCCGCGCGATCGGCGCGCGAGCGCTGGCAGAGCCGCCATCGCCCGACGCGCTGCTGGCGCGTGGTAACTTTAGCTTGAGAGGGGCACATGAAGTTCTTCATCGACGGCGCAGATCCGAAGGAGATCCGAACCTGCGTCGAGCAGGGGTTGATCGATGGCGTCACCACCAACCCGACGCTCATCTCCAAGGTGCTCGGTGCTGGGAGCTCGGCGCGCGATCCGCACGCGCTGCTCAAGGAGATCTGCGAGCTCTGCAAGGGGCCGGTCTCCGCCGAGGTGGTGAGTGAGGACCAGGACGGCATGATGCGGGAGGCGCACGACTACGCGAAGATCGCGCCCAACATCGTGGTCAAGCTGCCGCTCACCACCGAAGGGTTGAAGGCAGTGCGCGCCTGCGCTGTAGAGAAGATCAAGACCAACGTCACCCTCTGCTTCTCGCCGGTGCAGGCGATCCTGGCGGCCAAGGCGGGGGCCGGCTACATCTCGCCGTTCGTCGGGCGGCTGGACGACATCGCCAGCGACGGAATCGATCTGGTCCGCAAGATCGTGGCGATCTACAAGATGTACGACTTCAAGACCGAGGTGCTGGTCGCCTCGGTGCGCGGGCCGAACCACATCGTCGAGGCGGCGCTGGTCGGTGCGCAAATCGCCACGGTGCCCTTCGCTGTCCTTCAGACACTGGTCAAGCACCCACTGACCGACGCCGGCCTTGGCAAGTTCCTGGCCGACTGGAAAAAGATCCAGAAGTAGTCTGCGGTGCCGCGAGTCCGTCAGCACGTCAACCCTCTGAAGTCCGATCTGCTGGAGATCGCGGACGTCCCGCGCATCGAGGCGGCGGCGGGCCGAGCGATCGAAGTCGAGCTCGGTGCCGCCGAGGCGCACTTCCTGATCGACCGCGCGCTCGCCGATCCCGAGACGCTCTTCGTGGGGGTCGAGATTCGACGCGACCTCATCGAAGTCGCGAACGCAGGCTTCATGCAGGCGGGGGTCGACAACTTCCGCTGCGTCTTCGCCAACATGTCGGTCGACATGCCGCGCCTGTTCGCGGCCGGAAGCGTCCGTCGCTTCTTTCTCAACTTTCCCGATCCCTGGTTCAAGAGCCGGCAGCACAAGCGCCGGGTGATCGGCCCCGCGCTCATCGCCGAGATCGGCCGCGCGCTGGCCCCGGCCGGTGAGCTCTACGTCATGACGGATATCTTCACACTCGCACTGGAGGCGATGGCGGCGCTGGAGGGGTCCGAGCTGTTCGAGAGCGCGCTCAGCCCCTGGTCCTTCGCGCAGGACAACCCCTACGGCGCGAAGTCGCGCCGTGAGCGGCAGTGCGAAGGAGAAGGGGCGCGGGTCTGGCGGCTATTGTATCGGCGCGTCGCGGGAGGCGTCGCGGACGCCTCCGTCTAAGGTCCCGCCAGCGGCGCCGGGACCGCTGTTACCGTACTCCCAGAGCCGATTTCCGCTCGCGCTGTAGAGCCGCCCGGAGGTGGCGGCAATCGACCAGGGATTGGCCGTCCGGATTTGCGGGCCGAGGGTCGAGCTTCGCACCAGCGCCTGCCCGTTCGGTGACACGCCCGGCATGTAGCAGGTGACGCTCTCGTCCCAGGCGCGGCCGAGCGCGATGAGGTTGGCCGGCGTCCCGGTCTGCGCGGTGAACATGCTGTTCGTGACCAGGAACCCATACGGGTTAGCGGACGCCGTGCTGGGGGCCAGGTAATTTCCCCCCTTGGTCCCCTGCCGGGTGGTGAGGTAGTTCAGCGTGCAGCCGTCGAACACGGCGGTGCCGCGGCCGAAGATGAAGTCGACGTCCCCTTCGACGTAGCTGTTCTTGAAGTAGGCGCGCGCCACGGCGCCGGTGCTGCTGCTCTTGATGTAAAGCGTGTCCTGGTTCCCGAGCGCACGGACGTTCTCGAACACCAGCTTGTCCCCCTGAGTCTCGAGCGCGACCGCCTGGTTGGAGCTGGCCGACCCCTCGACGTAGTCGTTGGAGAAGGTGACGTTCTTGGCCTGGAACCCACCCGCGAACACGGCGAACGTGGCGGTAGCGCTGGTGCCGTAGGTGGTGGCGCCCGGGGCGGCGCAGGGGTTGGCGCCCGAGTCGGTCGGCTTGGCCGCGTAGTTGTTGTCGACGATCAGGACCTGCGTGGCGTCGGCGTTGGCGCCGTAGAGAGTGATCGGCGGTGCGTTCTTGGGGACGCAGACCACCTCGCGGTAGGTCCCCGGCTTGACCAGGATGTAGACGCGGCTGGTCCCGCCGTCGGTGATGGAGGCGGTGACGGCGCCCTGGACGGTGCTGTCGGTGCCTGTGCCGTCGGTGGCGACGGTTCGCGTGGGGACGAACGTTGCGACGTCGCCCACGCCGGCAGTGGGGTCCCAGTTGTCGGTGGTGGGACCGCTGACGGCCCCCGCCTGGGCCAGGTACTTCAAGACCGTGTAGTTGGGTGCGTCCGCGTCCTCGAGCTGCGGCCGGGTCGCGGTCCCAGCCAGCGTCGCCGGCCCCAGGATTTGGGCCGCGCCGGCGTCGATCCCGGCGCACGCGTTGCCGCCTGCCGCGCCGGCCGTGCCGCCGCCGCTCCCGCCCAGCGGCGCTCCGGCCGTGCCGCCCGTCGCAGAGGCGCCGCCACCTCCGCCCCCGGCTGCCCCGCCTGTCGCGCCGGAGGCGCCCCCGCTGGCGCCGCCCGTGGCTGAGACTCCCCCGCTGCCGGGCGAGCCCCCCTTACCGTTGCCGGTGCCGCCTCCGCCGCCGCAGCCTCCGAAAACAACCGCCGCCGCCAAGGCCAACTTCGTGAAAACACGCGCCGCTCGCATCGAGACCCCCCAAGGTGGATAGGTGGACAGGTGGGTATAAGGTCTCCGCTGGCCGTGCGGGCGGCTCATGCCGCTGGGCGCGTCGCTAGCCGGTCAGCGACAGACGGATCTCTTCCAGGTCCTTGATGCGATCGCGGATGGCCGCCGCCTTCTCGAACTCCAGCGCTTCGGAGAGCACGGTCATCTGCCGCTTCAGGGCGGCGATCGTCTGCGGCAGCTCCTCCAGCGCCACGTCGTTGGCCTTGGCGTCCTTCGCCGTCTTGGCGAGGTCGACGAAGTCGTCCTGGGCCGTTCCGGACAGCGCAGCGATGGCCTTTTCGATCGTCTTGGGGGTGATGCCGTGGCGCTTGTTGTGCTCTTCCTGCGCCGTTCGCCGCTCGGCGGTCACCTTGATCGCCTTCTTCATCGAGTCGGTGTGACGGTCGGCGTACATGATCACCTTGCCGCGCACGTTGCGGGCCGCGCGGCCGATGGTCTGGATCAGCGACCGCTCGGCCCGCAGGAACCCCTCCTTGTCGGCGTCGAGGATGCCAACCAGCGACACCTCCGGCAGATCGAGCCCCTCGCGCAGGAGGTTGATCCCGACCAGGACGTCGAACTCGCCGAGGCGCAGGTCGCGCAGGATCTCGATCCGCTCCAGGGTGTCGATGTCCGAGTGCAGGTAACGGACCCGGATGCCGAGCTCGGCGTAGTACTCGGTCAGGTCCTCCGCCATCCGTTTGGTCAGGGTCGTGACCAGCACGCGATCGCCCATCTTGATTCGCTCGCGGATCTCGCCCAAGAGGTCGTCGACCTGCTGGCCGACGGGACGGACCTCGATCTCGGGATCGAGCAGGCCCGTCGGGCGGATTATCTGCTCGACGACTACCCCTTGCGCCCTCGTCAGCTCGTACTCCGCGGGCGTCGCCGAGACGAACATCGCCTGCCCGGTGCGGGCCTCCCACTCGTCGAACCGCAGCGGGCGGTTGTCGAGCGCGGACGGCAGCCGAAATCCGAACTCGACCAGCGTCTGCTTGCGGGCGCGGTCACCCTTGAACATTGACCCGATCTGCGGAACCGTTTGGTGCGACTCGTCGACGAAGAGGAGAAAGTCCTTGGGGAAATAGTCGAGCAGCGTCGGTGGCGGCTCGCCCGGCGCCCGCCCCGACAGGTGGCGCGAGTAGTTCTCGATCCCTTTGCAGCGCCCCATCTGCTCCAGCATCTCGAGGTCGTAAAGCGTCCGCTGCTGTAGCCGCTGCTCCTCGACCAGCTTGTTCTCGGCCTTGAGCTCGACGAGCCGCTCGCGCAGCTCGTCCTTGATCCCGGTCATCGCCTTGGTGAGGCGATCGGCGGGGGTCACGTAGTGCGAGCCGGGAAAGATCGACACCTCGTCGATCTTCCGCAGCACCTTGCCGCGCAACGGATCGACCTCGGAGATAGCGTCGATCTCGTCGCCGAACCACTCGACCCGGATAGCCTTTTCGCGCTCGTAGGCCGGAAAGATCTCGACCGTGTCGCCGCGGACACGGAAGGTGCCGCGCGAGAAATCGACGTCGTTGCGCTCGTACTGAATCTCGACCAGCCGGCGCAGGACGGCGTCGCGCCGCACCTCGACCCCGCGGGCGAGATCGAGCTTCATCCCCAGATAGGCCTCGGCGGCCCCGATGCCGTAGATGCAGGAGACGGAGGCGACGATCAGCGAATCGCGCCGTGTGAGGAGCGCATAGGTCGCCGCGTGGCGCATCCGGTCGATCTCCTCGTTGATGAGCGAGTCCTTTTCGATGAACGTGTCGGTCGACGGGACGTACGCCTCGGGCTGGTAGTAGTCGTAGTAGCTGACGAAGTAGTGGATGGCGTTGTCGGGAAACAGCGCCTTGAACTCCGTCCACAATTGATGCGCCAGCGTCTTGTTGTGGGCCATCACCAGCGTCGGACGCTGAATCTTCTCGACGACCTGAGCCATCGTGAAGGTCTTGCCGCTGCCGGTGATGCCGAGCAGCACCTGCGATCGGTCGCCGCGCTCCACGCCGGCGGTTAGCTCGGCGATGGCGCGCGGCTGGTCGCCCATCGGTTTCAGGTCGGTGACGAGCCGGAACGGGGTCGGCAAAACGCTATAGTGTACCCCGATGTTTTCGCTGCGCGGCTTCTACGCGATCGTCGACGCCACGCCCGCGCTGCTTGGCGACAACGAAATGCTCGAGCGCCGTTCCCGGCAGCTCTTGGCCGCCAGCCCCTGCTGTTTGCAGCTGCGCGCGAAAGAGGTCGGGGCTCGCGCCTTCGCCGCCGCAGCCCGCCGGCTGCTCCCGCTTTGCCGCGCGGCCGGAGTGCCATTTTGCGTGAACGATCGGCTGGACGTCGCCCTCGCCGTCGGCGCGGACGTGGTCCACCTCGGCCAGGACGATCTTCCGCTCGCAGACGCCCTTCGGCTGCGTGTCGAGGTCGGCCGGTCCGACCTGGTGGTCGGCTTCTCCACCCACAGCGCCGCGCAGGCCGTGGCGGCGGCGAGCTCCGGCGCCGACTACATCGGCTTCGGGCCCGTCTTCGAGACCAGCAGCAAGCTCAACCCCGATCCCGTCGTCGGGCTGAGCCAGCTGGCCGATGTCTGCCGCACCGTCGCCGTGCCCGTCGTGGCCATCGGGGGCGTCACGCCCGATCGGGCCGGTCTCCTCGCTCAGGCGGGCGCCAGCGCGGCCGCGGTCATCTCGGCCGTGAACAACGACCCCGACCCCACCGCCGCCGGCCGTCGGGTCGCGGCCGCTTTTGCCAGGGACTAGCTAGTACAAGATGACTTGGGGAGCTTGGCGATCGACTTGAGCTCGTTGCGGGCGTCGCCGGCACGGACCGACTTCGGGAAGCGCTTCACCAGGTCGCCCAGCAGCGCCCGCGCGTCGCCGCAGAACTTGAGCTGCACGAACGACAGCGAGAGTTGCCACATTGCCTCGGGCACCTCGGGCGAGGCTGGGTAGTCCTGCAGCACCTTCTGGAACTCGGCCGCGGCGTTGGGAAACTTGCTCTCCTGCACGAAAGACATCCCGATCGCCAGATGCGCCTGCGAGGCGCGCGGGTCCTGCGGGAAGCGCTGGATGAAGACCCGGTAGAACCGGCGGCCGTCGTCGCGCTGTCCGGACGACAGACGTTGGCCGGCCTGCGCCCAGAGTTGGTCCTTGTCGGACGGCATCTCCGGCGCCACGCGGTCGACGATCTTGCTCTGCGTCTGCTCCAGAGCCGCGAACCGCCCCTCGAACTGGGTGCGCGCTTCGACCGCCTGCCGGTTCTCGAGGTCGACGTTGTGGGCCAGCTCCTCGATCCGCCCCTGAATGGCCTGAATGTCCTGCTCTGCCTTGGCCGCCTTGGCGCCGACGTCGGCCGAGTTGCGCGTGAGCAGTGCCGTCGCCTCGTCGAGCACCTTGCGCAGCCGGATGACCTGCTCCTTGTACTCTCGGTCGCGCTTGTCGATCTCGTCGAGGCGGGTCCGCAGCGCGTCGATGCTGCTCTGCATCTTCTCCCCTTCGGTCGACGTCACGCAGCCGGGCGGCGCCCAAAGACCGAGCAGGGCAATCGCCCCGAGGACGAAGCGGCGGCTACTTCCAGCTGAAATCGACACGGCGGTCCTGCGCCCAGCTCGGCTCATCTGTCCCCTTGGCATCCAGTGACCCGCGCGGCAGGACCGACACCTTCGTGCCGTCGACCCCCAGCCTTCCGAGGTGGTCGCGCACCGATTGCGCGCGCTTCTCGGAGAGCGCCAGGTTGTACTCCTGCGTCCCGCGCGGGTCGGTGTGGCCGACCAGCGTCACCGCGCGCCCAATCTTCTTGAGGCAGTCGGCGTCGCGCGCCAGCGTGGCGGTCGCCTCGGTGGTGAGCGCCGACTCGTTGAAGTCGAACAGCACCGGGTCGAGCGTGCACTGCGTGGGCGGCGGCGCGGGCGGCTTCTCGGTGGTGCAGAAGCCGTTCACGCAGTCTTCGTTCTGCGCGCAATCGTTCTCGGTCTTGCAGGGCTTCTTCTTGGTGCAGCTTCCGGCCACGCAGTGACCGCCCGGGCACTCCTTGTCGCCAGCGCAGGCGCGGCAGCGGTTGGCGATGCACTCCTGGTTGGCCGGGCACTGCGCCTTGCTGCTGCAGTAGCCGGCAATAGCCGAGCATTTGCCTGCCTTGCACTCGTTGCCGGCCGGACAGTCGTTCGAGTCGCGGCACAGCTGACATTTGTTGGCGACACAGAACTCCTTGGGATGGCAGTCCTTGTCGGTCTCGCAGGAGGGGTAGTCCGGCCTGCAGCCTGCGGCGAACGCAGCGACGACGATCAGCAGCGCCAGGGGCGCTGACAGCCGAGCCGTCCGAACGGCCCGCTCAAAAGGACGATACGTTCGCATGGTGGGGACCCCCTCGACGGGAAAACCGTACGTTCGAGCGCGCTTAATGTCAACGCGAACCCCTCCTAAGATGCTTTTCTGGCTGCCTGGTTGCCGCCCGCCAGCGACTCTCGAGCGACCTTGGAGCCACCCGGGTTGGGGGGGGCCGACCTGTCGATTCGTTTTGGCCGGCGTCCCGTGGTATTTGAGAAGGCCCGGTCGGGAAAGCCCCCCACGTGAAGTGGTTCATCGAGCACCTGTCGACCCTCACGCCGCTCGGGGCCTATTCCTGGCTGGGCGGGATCCTCCTTCTGTGCGGCCTCGGGCTGCCGATCCCCGAGGACATCTCGCTCATCGCCGCGGGCTACTTCTCCTGGCGGGGTGTGCTCCAGGTCAACAAAGCCTTTCTGGTCTGCTTCATCGCGGTGCTGGCGGGCGACTCGCTGGCGTTCTTCCTGGGGCGTTACTTCGGGCGCCGCGTGCTGGCCAGCAGGTTGGCCCGCAAGTACTTCACGCACCGGCGGCAGATCAAGGTCCGCGCCTACTTCCGAAAGTTCGGAAGCAAGGTGGTCCTGGTCGGCCGGTTCACCCCCGGGCTGCGCTTCACCATCTTTTTCACTGCCGGAACGCTCCACTTACGTCCGCCGGTGTTCCTGATCTACGACTTTTCGGCGGCCGCCTTCACGGTGCCGCTGCTCGTCTATACCGCCTGGTTCTTCGGCGGGCAGATCGATTATGTCATCCGCTACGCGCGCAGCACCGAGCACGGCATCGTGGTCGCGATGATCATCGGCGCGGCAGTGATAGGAGTGCGGGCTTGGCGCCGGCACAAGCGGATCGCGGCGGCCCGGATGACACCGCCGCCGCCGTAGCCCTCCGGCCTCGCGGCACTTATCTTCCGAACTTCTACCTTGCGGATTTCGGCGCGCCTTTCGGCTCTTGCTGCGTCATGCAGTGGAGCGTCCCCAGCCCCCAGACCAGATCGACGGCATGGATGCCGACCACCGCGCGGGTCGGAAAGAGCCCGGCCAGGATCTCCAGCGCGCGTCGATCGTTCGGATCGTTGAACGTCGGCACCAGGACGACCGCGTTCCCGATGTAGAAGTTGGCGTAGCTGGCCGGCAGGCGCACGCCGTCGAGGAACAGCGGCGCCGGCATCGGCAGCGGGACGACCCGCAGCCGTCTTCCGTCGGCCGTCTTCATGCTCCTGAGCCGCCGAAGGTTGTCGCGAAGCGGCTCGTGGTTGGAGTCGGTCGGATCGGCCTCCTGGGCCAGCGCCACCGTCGTCTCGTCGACGAAGCGCGCCAGATCATCGACGTGCCCGTGGGTGTCGTCGCCGGCGATCCCGCGCCCGAGCCAGAGGACCTTCCGGACACCTAGGTGTGCCGCCAAGATCTGCTCGAGCTCCATGCGCGGCAGCCCCGGGTTGCGCGCCTGGACGTCGTCCAGCAGACATTCTTCCGTCGCCAGCATCGTTCCATCGCCGTTGACGTCGATCGCCCCACCTTCCAGGACGACCCGCCAAGGCTTGCCGGCGATTGTCGTGGTGGGCTGCCACTGCCGCAGCCGAAACCGGCGCGCGATCTCGTCGGTGACCGCGTCGTCCTTCTTGTGGTTGGGATACTTGGCCCACCCGTTGAAGCGCCAGTTGGTGATCGCCACCTTGCCGGCGCGGTCCTTCACGAAGAGAGGGCAGTAGTCGCGCGTCCAGCTGCGATCCGTCGCCGCGCGCACGAGGTCGACCATCTTCAGATTCACGCCGACGCGACCGAGCAGCGCCCGGGCCCGCCGCTCGGTCGCCGCGTCGTTCACCAGGATCCGCACCCGTTCGCCGCGCGTCAGGTGGCGGACCACCTCGCCGTAGACCCAGGGGATCGGTGCCAGCTTCCCCGGCCAGTCGCGTCGCTCGTGCGGCCAGGCGATCCAGGTGGCGGCGTGGGGCTCCCACTCGGCCGGCATCCGGAATCCGAGCTCGGCCGGCGACGGTCCGCCGCGGCTCATTCGTCAATCAGGCGGCGCGTGATGCCGCCGTAGGCGTCGATACGGCGGTCGCGCAGAAACGGCCAGTGCCGGCGCACGGTCTCCTGATGCTTGCGATCGCAGGTGACGATCAGCGTCTCCTCCTCGGTGCGCGACGCCTCGGCCAGCACCACACCGAACGGATCGGCGACGAAGCTGCCGCCCCAAAATTCGATCCCCTTGCCGGGCGTTCCGCTGGGCGGTTTCTCCAGCCCGACCCGGTTGACGGCCGCGACGTAGACGCCGTTGGCGATAGCGTGCGCGCGCTGCGCGGTCTGCCAGGCGGAGGCCTGCGCCGCTCCGAACTCGGCCTTCTCGTCGGGGTGCCAGCCGATCGCCGTCGGGTAGAAGAGCACGTCGGCGCCGGCCAGCGCGGTCAACCGGGCGCCTTCCGGGTACCACTGATCCCAGCAGACGAGAGTGCCGATGCGGCCGACCGCGGTGTCGAAGGCGCGGAAGCCGAGATCGCCCGGCGTGAAATAGAACTTCTCATAATAGAAAGGGTCGTCGGGGATGTGCATCTTGCGGTAGCTGCCGAGCAATCGCCCGTCGGCGTCGATGATCACCGCCGTGTTGTGGTAGACGCCGGCCGCGCGTCGCTCGAACAGCGAGCCGATGAGCACCACGCCCGCCTCGCGCGCGACCTCGGCCAGCGCCGCGGTGCTCGGTCCCGGGATCGGCTCGGCCAGATCGAAGTTGGCGTGGTCCTCGGTCTGGCAAAAGTACTGGCTGCGGAACAGCTCGGGCAGACAGATCAGCTGGGCGCCGTCGCGCGCGGCGGTGCGGATGCGCTCGAGCGCGCGCGCCAGGTTGTCGGCCGGATCGGTCGAGCAGCGCATCTGAATGAGCGCGATCTTGAACTTCTCGGGCGTCGGCACGGCGTAACTATTGTCGCCGTCCGCGACGCCGTCAATCGACGTTTACGTCACGCGACCAGCAGATCGATCGCGTTGCCGAGCAGGAGATCCCAGGCCGGTTGCGCCTGCGCGTAGAGGCGCGCGGTGTCGGCCAGGATCTTCGCGCCGCCATTGTCGCCGTTGGCGCTGCAGACATAGTCGGCGTCCTCGAGCACCCAGACGGCGATGGTGTCGGCTTCGAGCTCGCAGTGAAATTGAAAACCGAACTGCCGGCGGCCGAGACGAAACGCCTGGTGTCGGCAGACAGCCGTCGACGCCAGGTGCGCCGCGCCCGGCGGCAGATCGTAAGTATCGCCGTGCCAGTGCAGGACCAGCAGCGGCGCGCTGAGGCCCGCCAGTACCGCCTCGCGATCGGCACCGATCAAATCGACGGGGCCCCAGCCAACCTCGCGCGCAGGCTCGGGCGCGCCGTTCGGTCCTGGGCGCGTGTTCGGATAGACGCGGGCGCCGGCGGCGGCCGCCAGCAGCTGCGAACCGAGGCAGATGCCGAGCACCGGCGCGTCGCGTGCGACGAGCTTGCGCAGGAGCGCGATCTCCTGCGCCAGGAAAGGCCAGCGTGCGTCGCCCAAGTCCCCCACGCCCATCGGTCCGCCCATGACGATCAGGATCTCGTCTGCACCCAGATCGCCGGGGACCGGCTCGCCCGCGTAGACGGCGCGGGTGAGGTAGGTGATGCCGCGCGCGGCGAGCATGAGCCCCACCCGCTCCGGCCCTTCGGTCGGCGTGTGCTGGAGGACGATCGCGCGTCGGGCGCTCACGCCCGCATCTTGGCCCAATCGGGCGGCGGCGCCTCGATCAAAATCTCCCGGTGGCTGTCGGGGTGCGCGAATCTGACCGCCGCCGCGTGCAGGCGCAGGTCACCGACGCCATCGCCATAGAGGTTGTCACCCACGATCGGATGACCAGCGGCGGCCAGATGCGCCCGCACCTGGTGCGTGCGCCCCTTGGTCAGGCGAACGCGCATCAACGTCGTCTCCCCGCGCCGCTCGATCACCTCCCAGGTGGTATGGGCCGGCAGCGGGTTGCGCCCGCCGCCGTCGACCCGGACGCGCGCGCCGCGCCGGCCGACACGCCCGATGGGTGCGTTCGACTCGCCGGTGTCGGCGGACCCAACGACCTCGGCCAAGTAAATCTTCTCGCAGCTCGCCTCGGACAGCGCCGCGCGGAGGGTCGCCCAGGCGGCGGCGGTGCGCGCGGCGATCAGCACGCCGCTCGTCCCGGTGTCGAGGCGATGCACGAGCCCCCCCTCGCGCGGATCAGGCGACGCGGTGGCGCACTCGGGGAAGCGCGCGGCAAGCCCGTTCGCCATGGTGCCGGTCTCGCCTGTCGCCTGCGGGTGCGAGGGGACGCCGGCAGGCTTGTCGACGGCGACGAATGCCTCGTCGATCAGCAACACGGTGACCGGCACGGCGGGATCCGCTCGCACGCGGCGCGCGTCCGGCGCCTCCGCAGCTCCCCCAGCGTCGTCCAGCTCGACGATCTGGCCGCCCACAAGGCGGGCGCCCTTCTTGGCAGGGAGTCCGTCGACCCGCACGGCGCCCGCCGCCACCAGACGTCGCGCCGCCGCGACGCTGAGCCCCAGCACCGCCTCAGCGACGAAGTGATCGACCCGCGCACCGGCTCCTTCCGGCTCTACGCGAAAGCGCGCCACGCTCGCCGCCGCTACTTCTTCTTGGCGGTCGTCGCGTTGGCTGTCGCGGGCGGCGCGGGCTTCGCGTGCGCCGGCCTGGCCGGAGCGGGCTTGACGGCGGCGATGGCGACCTTCTTCTTGGGATCGTGCAGGGGCACCGCCACCTTGTGATCGGTCTCGGCGACCGTCTTGTGCGTCCCGGTTGTCGCCGTCGCTCCGCCCGGCGCCCTGGCCGTCGCGCGCCCGGGACGCTTTTCCCCGGGCGTCATTCCGCGTGTCACCTCGTGGGGCGCGTCCCCGGTCGGTGAGTAGACGACGACGCGATCGCCTTCGTGCAGCTCGGTGTTGTAGGAGAAGCGGTTGATGCGCGCGAGATCGCCCGGCGTGAGCCCGTAGCGGCGCCCCAGCTTGGCCAGCGTGTCGCCCGCCTTGGCACTGTAAAAGAGGCGCTTCTTTCCGCGCCGCGCGGTCTCCAGCTGCAGGAACTCCTCCGACCCGAGGGTCACCACCCTCACCTTCGTCGGATCGAGCAGCAGCACGCCCGCCGGATCGAAGTCCTTGCGCACGAAGATCTGCATGACCATCCGCGGGTGAAGCTTGGCGGCCGGATCGAGGTTGTTCCACTCGACCAGATCCTCGCTCCGCACACCGAAGACGTCGGCGACCTCGTCGAGGCCGTCGCCATCGCGCGTCCGGTAGAAGACCCGCTCTCGTCCGTCGTAGCCGAACGAGCGGTCGGGCACGGCCACCAGGATCGTGTCGTCATCGAGGCCGGCGGTCTCGTCCCCCGCGACAGCAGTCGTCGGCTCGTCTTTCTTTTCCTTGGCGACCGCGTTGCGTCGGGGCACCACGATGGAGGTGCCGCCCCGGAGCTCGGTGGTCTCGCGGACGCCGTTCAGCCGGCGCAGCTCCCTGGCACTGCTGCCGTGGGCGCGCGCCACGTCATCGAGCGTCTCGCCGAAGCGCAGCACCACCGTCTCCAGTTTGTCGCTGTCGCGTGTCTTGTCGAAGCTGGCGGCATAGACCGAGCCGGTCCCGGGCGGCAGCCTCACCTTGGTCGAGCCGCGATCGGGCGGCGTGCGTGTCCGCAACAGGTCCGGGTTCAGCGCCTCGATGACCTCGGCCTTGGTGCCCGCGGCGCGTGCGATCGTCGCCAGTGACGTCCCCGCGGGGACGTCGACCTGCTGATAGTCGAACGGAGCGTCGAGCGTCACGTCCGCAAACCCGAACGCCGCCAGGTTGTGTCCGACGATCGCCGCCGCGAGGATCTTTGGCACGTAAAGCGTCGACTCCCACGGCAGCCCGGACTCGTGCCGACAGAGCTCCCAGAAATCGTTGGTGTTGTAGGTGGTGATTGAGCGCAGCACCGAGCCGTAGCCGGCGTTGTAGGCGGCGAACACCAGGTACCAGGAGCCGAAGCGAACGTAGAGGTCCTTGAGGTAGCGGGCGGCCGCGTCGACGGCGTGCTCCGGATCGCGGCGGGCGTCGACCCAGTAGCTGACCTCGAGCCCATAGGCGCGCGCGGCGCCAGGCATGAACTGCCAAATGCCGCCAGCGCCGACGCGCGAGCGGGCGCCGGTGTCGAAGCCGCTTTCGACCATCGCCACGTAGAAGAGATCCTTGGGCAGTCCGTGGCGCTCCAGGGTTCTTTCGAAGAGCTCGCGGTAGCGTCCGGCGCGGCGCAGCCAACCTGCCATCACCGCGTGCCCCTTCGGATCGCTCTTGAAGTAGTCGAGGTAGCGCAGCACCTGGGCGTCCCAACGCACCGGCAGATCGGGGAGCTTGAGGCTGCGCAACCATTCGGAGTCAGGTGGCGGCGCAGTTCCGTCGACGCGGGCGGGCGATTGGGGCGAGCGCACCTCGGCTGGAACGTCGCCGCTGCCTCCCCACTCGCCGGGTAGGGCGCTTGGCGCCGGTGCTGCTTCGCTGCTGCGCCCGGGTGTCGTCGTTTCCTGGCCTCCCGGCTTCGGGAAGGCCTGCTCTTCGAAGCGGCGGATCTCCTTCAGTTCCGGTGTCTCGGTCGCGGCGACGTCGTCGACGGGGCTTCCGCGGACGGCGCGTCGCTCTGCGAGGCTTCGGTCGGCCGGATCGGGCGCCCCCGATGTCGTTGGATGGGCTGGCGCAGGTCGGGCTGGTGCGGCGCTCGCGCGGTTCGCGCCGAGGGCCGGACCCAAGAGAGAGGAGAGCGCGATCGCGAGACCCGCGCGCGCAGCTGCTGACAACGCCATGTGCGGCGGATCGTATCGGATCAGCGGGGCGACGACAAAAATCAGTGTGTTCCACGTTGATTGTTTCGGTCGGGGTGCTATAGATCGCGGGTCATGCCGTTCGGAATGGGCTTCGGGGAGCTCGTCCTCGTCCTCATTATTGTCGTTGTCGTCTTCGGCGCTTCGAAGCTGCCGCAGCTTGGCGATGGCCTCGGCAAGGCAATCAAGAACTTCAAGCGAGCAGTAAACTCGCAAGACGAGATCGACGTCTCGCCGACCGCGGGCTCGACCACCGGCTCGACCAAGAAGAGCGAGCTCGACGAGGGCGCCGGCAAGCCCGGCAAGTAAGTCCCGCAACTAACCCGTTACCTCCGATACGGTGTTTCGCGGTCTCCCCTAGGGAGTGGTGTATCCGGGCTAACTGCCTGGATTAGCTGGATCTTTATCCGCACTGGGCACCACGACTAAGCAGACGCTTAAGCCCGCCGGATAATAGTTGTTTGTATTACATGATTGACCGCGACATTTGTCTATGACACCCTAGGACAATGACGACAGCACGTACTATCAAGCGGTACGCGAATCGGAAACTCTACGATACACGCGACAGTCGGTACGTGACGCTCGACCACATCGCAGCGATGGTGCGGGCGGGCGACGACGTTCGCGTCGTCGAAAACACGACGCGCGCCGACCTGACGACAGCCACGCTCGCGCAGATCATCTTCGAAGAAGAGAAGAAGACGCCGCGACTTTCGGTGGCTGGGCTGCGCAAGATCATCCAGGGGGGGATGCCGGGGGCGAGCGCGCCGCCGGCTGCGCCGCCCGTGGGTGGAACGCCGCCCCCCGCCGCGCCGAGCGCCGCTGGCTCGGGTGGGCTCGGCGGCGCCGCGGCCTAGGGTCTCCGCGCCGCAGGCGACGACGCGCGGTGGACCGTGCGAGCTGTGCTCGCGCGAGCCCGTCTCGGGAGGGTCAGAAGTCGAGGCCGGCTGACAGAGCGAAGCTCTCCTGCTTGGCGCTGCTGTCGACGATATCTGCGTTGCTGTCGTGGCTGGAGCCGCCTTGAATGAGGTCCCCCTCGACGGTGAGGAACAGCACCGAGAGCTTCAGCTTGGCGCCGACGGACCAGCGGTAGCGGGTGATGATGTCCTGCGACGCGAAGGTGAAGTTGTTGCCGAGGTCGTTCCAGGTGCCGTCGTCGGCTGGGGCGCACCCCGGCGGTGTGGCGCCCGGCGCAGCGAGATGCTGGGCGTAGGCGTCGCAGCCGGGCGTGGCGTCGATGACGCCGCTGCGGGCGTCGATGAAGAGGACGTTCCACCCGAAGTAAGGCTCGATCCGCGCCGTTCCTCCGATGCCGAACGCCTTCGAAATCAGCACGTCGACGCCCCAGACGGTCATGTTGACCTGGCTGGTGCCGAGCAGCTGGGAGACCGAGCCGCGCACCGCGAACGACGGCAGCACCCAGTCGTGGAAACCTTCCTGGAGCGCGATCTTGGCGTAGCCCTGCATCGCGTACATGTGCGAACCGAGGACATCGATCGCGCCCGCGCCGAACTCGAAGGCCGGCAAGGGGAACCAGAGTCCCTTGCGGACGAAACCACCGACGGTGGTGAGGGACGAGCTCGGACGCGAAGCGGTCGGACTGTTCGCGTGCACCCCCTCGATGCCGTTCCAGTAGGCGATGCCGGTCGGGTCGTTGCTGACCTTGCGGTTGTTGTTGATCGTGGTGATGCCCAGCTCGCCTGAGAACTGGAAGCCGGCGTAGCCGAGCGTGTCGGCCGGCGTCATCAGCCTCGGCGCGACAACCACCCCCAGCTCGGACATGAGGCTTCGGTAGCGTGACTGCGCATTCGGGTCGGACCCACTCGCGCAATGGTTGGCCCCATCCGGAGTGAGACAGAGGTTGAGCAGTTTGAGGTCGTTCTGGTCGGCGCGCGCGACCGCCTGCCACGAAAGGGCCAGGCCCACGACGAGGAGAAGGGGTGACGGACGTCGCCGCCCCCGGAACGAAGCCATTGCCGTGTACGGTACGGTTTGGCGTTGAAGGGTGTCAAGGCGGCTCTCCGGGGAAGGGTCTGCAACCGGTCTGCTACCCGTCCGCTACCGGTCTGCTAGCGGTCTGCTACCCTCGGCTGCCGGCCATGCATTCCCGCCTGATGATCCGCCTGATTCTCCTCGTGGCCTTCGGTGGAGTGGCTGTGGCCGCGATCCTTCTCCCCAGCCACCGGACGACGCTGCTCGAGGGGGCTGTGGCCGGTCTTTTCGTCGTGGGGCTCGCCGAACTCTTCACATTGGGGCTGGAACGGCTGGTGGGGATGCGTTACCTGCACAGGGGCCGGCGCTCACGCGGGGCGCGGCTCGCGCTCGTCGTCGGGGTGGCGTTGATGGTCGTCGGGTTCGGGGTGTTCACGCTTGTGCATGGACGCTCCCGCGCGGTCGAGACGGTGGCAGTGCTCGGCGTGCTGGCGGGCGGGCTGACCGCGGTGGTGGCGTTTCTGCTGCGGACCTTCTCGGTCTTCACCACCGTCTCCACGATGGGGGTGGTGTTGGGGGTTGCGTCGCTGGTGGTGGTGCTGGGCGTGACGAGCGGGTTCGAGCGCGAGTTCCAGGACAAGGTGCTGGCGCTCAACGCCCACCTCATCGTGATGCCTTACGGCGACGCCGACGTCGACGGTCCCGAGATCGCCGAGATCGAGACGCGCCTGCGGGGGACGCCGGGCGTCGTCCGGATGGCGAAGTTCCTGTTTTCGGCAGGCGAGGTGATGATCGGCCGCGTCGGCGCCAACCTGAAAGGGATCGACATCCGCCAGGGGGCCGACGACCTGCGCCGGTCGCTGATCGCCGGTAGCGTCGAGGCGCTGGAGGAGCCGGCCAGCTGCGCGCTGCCGTCGGGGACGCCGCGCAAGACGACCGACCAGGTGGGGCGGCTCGCGCTCGGCGCCGAGCTGGCCCACCACCTTCACGTCGGCGTGGGTGACTGCGTCTCGATCATGATTCCGTTCAGCTCGGGCGTCGGGGAGGCGCCGATCTCGTACCTGTTCAAGGTGGTCGGGATGTTCCGGATGGGGTTCAACGAGTACGACACCCGCCTCGCCTACATCAGCATCAGCGACGCGCACCGGCTGGCGAATGCGCGTCGCCTGGTGTCGGGCGTCGAGCTGCGCTTCGCCGATCCAATGATGGCGCTCAAAGCCGCGCCCGAGGTGAAACGCCGGCTCGACGGCCCGTACAGGATCATCGATTGGAAAGAGCTGAACCACAATCTCTTCATGGCGCTCACCATGCAGAAGGTGATCATCTCGCTCCTGCTGGTGCTGATCATCGTCGTGGCGGCCTTCAACATCATTGCCTCGCTCACGATGATCGTGCTCTCCAAGGTCCGCGAGATCGCCATCCTGAAGTCGATGGGGGCGCCGGCCGGGATGGTGGCGCGTGTCTTCCTGATCGGCGGCACCACCGTTGGCGCGGTCGGCACGGGGCTCGGAATCTCGTTTGGTCTCTTGATCTGCCTGCTGGCGCGCCTCTACGGCTACCCGCTCGATCCCAAGGTCTATCTCATCGGATCGCTGCCGGTTCGGATCTCGGCGGGCGAGGTGCTGTCGGTCGCGGCCGCCACGCTCGGAATCTGCTTTCTCGCGACCCTCTACCCGTCGCTGCGTGCCAGCCGCCTGCGCGCCGTCGACGGCCTCCGCTATACGTAACGGGGGGGCGGGCCCTAAGAGGCTCCCGCGCTCTCCCGCGATGCTCGAACGAGCGAAGCGCTATCCGCGCTCGACTAGAGCTTCGCTGCGACGCTGGGGGAGATCGGCTTTGCCGGCGGCGCGTTCTTGTCTGCTTCGTACTTAGAGGGGCACTTGGCCATGATGCCGTCGGGGATGACGGACAGCTGGTTGTCAGCGGTGAGCGTCCCTTTGGCGACCACTTCGGCGCCATCCTTGAACGTGTCGGGGACCAGGCCGTTGTAGGTCGCGCTGATGACCGCCGGCGGGCGAGGCGCGCGGCTCTCGATCTTGAAGCGGTAGAGCAACGTCCCCTTGGCCTGCTCGATCGAGCCCGCGACGACATTGCCGTGGACCTGCAGCTTCTTGGCGCGCCAGGCGTCGGCGTTCGAGGTCACCTCGTCGACGTGCTTGTAGTACTCCGCCCCAGCCTTCATCGACGAGTTCAGGAGGTAGCCAACGGTGCCGGCGAAAACGAGCACGGTGGCGACGATCTTGATCGCGGTCGCCCGGGCGACAGGGGCCGCAGGGGGAACGACGGGGACGCCGGAAACGCCGCTCATGACCGAAAGGGTAGCGCGATGGGCGGCCGATTCAACCGCGTTTTGCGGGACGGGCGCCGCCGGCCGCGATTTCGTGGAAATAACGGCAGAACATCTCCATCCCGCCGGCAGCCTGACCCCAGTCGAAATTCTCGTTGACGGCGTGGTATCCGTGCTCGGGGAGCGACAGGCCGAGGAAGATCACCGGCGCTTTCAGCAGCCGCTGCATCGTCAACACGGCGCCGATCGAGCCCCCTTCGCGCACGAAGGCCGGTTCCTTGCCGAACGTGGCGCGCACGGCGGCCGCCGCTGCCTCGTGGTACGGCCCGCCGATCGGCGCCAGGTAGGGCTCCAGCGACGCTTCGTGTGTGACCACGGCGTCGGGGAGCTGCTTCTTCACGAAGCTCTTGATCAGCTTGAAGACCTTGGACGGTTTCTGATCGGGAACCAGGCGCGTCGACATCTTGGCCTCTGCGCGGTGCGGGACGATCGTCTTGATGCCGGGACCGCTGTAGCCGCCGACGATTCCATGCACCTCGAGCGTCGGCGCGGCGATGAGCGCCGCCAGCGCCTCGAGATCGTCGCGCATCGGGCGCAGGCTTCCGAGCTCATGCGCGGCGGCAAAGCGCCGGCGCGTAAACCCGGCGCGCCCGAAGGCCTTCTTCTCGGCGGGCGCGATCTTGCGCACATCTTCGTAAAATCCGGGGATCTTCACCCGGCCGGTGCGCGCGTCGTACATCGCGGCGATGAGCGCCGCCAGCTCGCCGATCGGGTTGCGCGCCACGCCGCCCGTCGTTCCCGAGTGGACATCCTTGGCGCCGGTCTCGAGCGCGATGGTGAACCCCATCAATCCGCGCAGGCCGTAGGAGATTGAGGGGTGGCCGGCCGCGGTCCAGATCGTGTCGGAGACGACCACCGAGTCGGTGGCGAAGGCCGCCCGGCCTGCCGAGCGGTCGCCGGCGATGGCCGCGGCGAGGCCGCTCGCGAAGTGCGGGCTGCCGATCTCCTCCTCGAGCTCCCAGAGAAACTGGATGTTGACGCGGGCGCCGGTCTCCAGCGCCAGGCGGGCACCAAAGAGCGCGGTCAGCGCCGGGCCCTTGTCGTCGGTCGTCCCGCGCGCGAACCAGCGCCGGGGCCCCTTGGCCGAATCGACGTGCGTCAGCTCGAACGGCGGTGTCTTCCATCCGTCGGCCACCTCGGCCGGCTGCACGTCGAGGTGGTTGTAGACGGTCACCGTCGGCAGCGACGGGTCTTGAATGAATCGCCCCAGCAGCATCGGGAAGCCACCCGTGTCGATCACGTCGACCCGCGCGCCGGCCTCTCGCAGGTAGCCGCCCGCCATCGCCACACAGGCGTCCATCTCGGCGCGCCGTCCAGGGTCCATGCTGACGGTGGGAATCCCGACCAGCGCCGCCAGGCGGTCCTCGAATTCGGGCTGCAGGTCGACCACGCGCTGCTTGAGATCTGCACCGTCCATCTTCGTCATCCGCGTCATCCGCCGATCTGTACCATCGCCTTGCGCGGACCGCCGAGGCCAATCAGTTGAAAGGTGTGCCCGTCGCGCTTTCCCGCCAGCGCCCGCCGGATCGCCGCGCGGACACCATTCAGGTCGCCGGTCCGCAAGGGGGCGCGCAGATCGACCGCGTCGTCGTAGCCGAGGCAGGCGTGTACCGCCCCCGTCGTCGACAGCCGCAGTCGGTTGCAGGTCGCACAGAAGTGCTCCGTCATCGGCGAGATGATCCCGAATCGCCGCGGGGCGCAAGGGGTGGCGTCGGTCGCCGTGGCCAGACGAAAGTAACGGGCCGGTCCGGCGCCGCGCGCTTCGCCCCCCGCGTCCTCGACGATGTCCGCCCGCGGCTCGATCTGCCCGACCCGCGCGCGAATCTCGGCGGCCGCCAGGAAAGCGCCGGGCAGGTAGGTCCGTCCGGCCGCCATCGGCATCTCTTCGATGAAGCGCGGCACCAGATCGCGCTCCCAGGCGAAGCGGCAGATCGCGGTCACCTCGTCGTCGTTGAAGCCCTTGATGGCGACCGTGTTCAGCTTGACCGATCGGAATTGCGCCGCGCGCGCCGCTTCGAGACCGACGAGCACGCGCGGCAGGTCGCCGCCCCGCGTGATGCGCTGGAACTTGGCGGGGTCGAGGGAGTCGAGGCTGACGTTCAGGCGATCGACACCGGCCGCGCGCAGCGGAGCGGCCAGCTCGGCGAGGAGGTGTCCGTTGGTTGAAAGCGCGATCTCCGCGAGGCCGTCGATCGCACGCAGCATCCGCACCAGCGTCGGCAGATCGCGCCGCACCGTCGGCTCGCCGCCCGTCAGCCGCACGCGCCGCACGCCGAGGCCGACGAACACCTTGACCAGCGCCGCGATCTCCTCGAACGAAAGCAGCTCCTCGCGGGCGCTCCGGGCGGCGCCGTCGGCCGGGACGCAGTAGCTGCAGCGGTAGTTGCAGCGATCCGTCACCGAGACGCGGAGGTAATCGATCTTTCGCGCCTGCGGATCGACGAGCGGCGCCTGCTCAGCGCTCATCGACGCGCTCTTCCGTCTGGACGCCGCGTCGGAGCTGGCCGACCAAATGTCCGAGCTCGGGCCCGATCAGCCTGCGGACCGCCAGCTCGAGCGCCGCCGGCGATCCGGGGAGCAGAAATACCAGCACGCCGCCGACGACACCGGCCTCCGCGCGCGACAGCATGGCGGCGGGGCCGATCTCCTGAAACGAGAGCATCCGGAACAGCTCGCCGAATCCCGGCAGCCGTCGTTCGTAGAGGGGGTCGATCGCCTCCGGCGTTCGATCGCGCGGGGCCACGCCGGTTCCGCCCGAGATGAGGACGGCGTCGGCAACAGCCGGGCGCGCCAGCGACGCCACGCGCTCGCGCAGTGTGGACGGGTCTTCGACCAGGAGCGCCTCCTCGACGACGGTGAACCCCGCCTCCTCGACCAGCCTGCGCAAGAGTCGCCCCCCCTCGTTGGTTGCGGGGGTCCGGCTGTCCGAGGCGGTGACCAGGGCGACGCGAATCTTCGACGCCGGCGGAGCCGCCGCTTTGTGAATCTCGGGCGGTCCCATCGGTCCCATCGGGATGTCTTGCGCGGCGTCAGAGCGCCAGCAGTCCGGCGACCAATCCACAGGTCCCGAGGCCGATCAGCCCGAGCGGCGCGCCATACCACCCGCGCGACGCCAACCGGCCGATCGCCCGCGAAAAAAGCGCGCCGCTGATGATCGGCGCCATCAGGAAGGTGACGCTTCCCATTCCGCTCAAGACCAGCCAGCGAGGCGCGTGCGCGAGCTGCCATAGCTTGAACACCACCGCTACCCCCAGCAGCCATCCGAGGAAGAACGTTCCGACCACCAGCGCCCCGGATGACCGGATGACCGGCTGAGCGCTCTTGGGTGAAGAATCAACCCTCACCGGTCGAGCATGGCGCGGCGCATGCGTTGACGCAAGCGGAGGCGCGTGGCACAAACGGACGATGTCGATGTTGGACGCCGTCAAGGACAAGGTGGTCGGTCAGGCCATGCGTTTCATGAGCGATCCGCGCATTTCGCGGGTGATGGGCGACCAGCGGGTCATGAGCGCCGCGATGAAGGCGGTCGGCGTCGGCGGATCGATCAAGGCCGAGCTCGACCGGGCCACCCGGTTCGCGGCCGGTCTCTTGGGCTTTGCCACTCAGGAGGAGGTTTCGGCGCTCCGGTCCACCGTTCAGACGCTGGAAGACAATCTCGCGATCATGGAGTCGAAGGCGCAGGCGACGTCCGCCCAGAACGGCGGGGCGACGACGCACGGCGCCGTCCGCTGAGAGCGGCCGCCTAACCAGGGACCGGCGGCGCGGGTCTCAAGCGGGGAGCGTAGGTCACGATGCCGAGTCAGCTCAAACCCCTGAAAGTCGCGATGCCGGCCGACGACGATACCCCGGACGAGGTTCTCGTGACGCGGGCGCAGAGCGGCGACCGGATGGCGCTCGGCCTGCTCGTGCGGCGCCATCAGCGGGCGTTGTTCGCGCTCTGCCTCCGCTATGTCCGAGACACGGACGAGGCGGCGGATCTGGTTCAGAGGTCTTTCGTTCGCGCGATGGCGAAGCTCACCGACCTTCGGGACGCCGCGCTGTTTCGTTCATGGCTCCTGCGGATCGGCGCCCACCTCGCGCTCAACCACCTGCGCGACAACGCGCGCTTCGTCTCCGACGACGGAGAGGATGAGCGACCGAGCGATCCCGATCGCGCGCTGAGCGTGCCGGTGCTCGAGCGGATCGAGGCGGCCGAGTCGTCGGCGGCCCTGCGCGATGCCGTGCGGGCGCTCCCCACCAAGCAGCGCATGACGTTGGAGCTGCGGATCTACGAGGACCTGCCGTTCCGCGAGATCGCCGCCGCCCTCGATATCAGCGAAGGGGCAGCCAAGGTGAACTTCCACTACGCGGTTCGCAAGCTGCGCGCCACGCTGGGCCCGGAGCCCGACGGCGCCTCACGTCGGGGCAGGGGTCGATGAGCCCGCGGCATGACGAGACGTCGCTCTGCGGGCGGGTCCTCGATCGGCTCGTCGAAGGGGACGATCTGAGCGGCGATCGAAGCGGTCACGGGATCTTGGCCGAGCACCTCGGGTCGTGCGTGACCTGCTTCCGGGCGCTGACCGAGTTACGGGATGTGCCACGGATGGCCGACGCTTTGCGCGCGGAGGCGCCGGCCCTGCCGCACCCGCCAGACCAGGACGATCGATTCTGGGACGACCTCGCCACGCGGACGACGGTGGCGGCGGAAAGAGCTTTGCACGAGGCATTGCAGGGAGCCGAGACGCTCGAGAAGACTGCGCCGACGTCGGTGGCTGCCTCGAGGCAGGCCCGGGCGCGCCGCTCGCCGGCCGCCCGCGTGGGCATCATCTCCGTCGCAGCGACGCTGGCGGCGGCGGCGGGCTTCCTGCTGATCGCGCGCGGTCCATTGCGTTCTCCGCCGGGGATGCCGGCCACGCCGGCGACCCTGGTGAGCGCGGTGCGGAGCCGAACGACTGCGCCCGCCGTCCGATCGGTGGCGCGATCGGTGGCAGACGACGCGACGGCCGACGAGGAGGCCGACGTCGCGGAGCTGGATGTGGGCGCGCTCCACCGCCTGCTCGATCGCCTGCGCCCACGGGCGCCGGCAGCTTTGACGACGCCCGGTGGCAGTGGGTCCGCCGACGCCGCGGACGTTCTTGGCGACGACGAAGCACGGGTCAACGAGGAGCTGGCCGATCTGGATGGAGATGAGCTGCGGCGGGTCGCCAGCTCGCTCGGAGGGGACGCATTTTGAAACGGGCAGCCGGGCTCGCTTTGGGGCTCCTGTTCGTTGGTGGCGCCGCCGGTGCCCAGCCGCGTCCGGCTCCGGTAGCCGCCTCCCCGTCGCCGGCCGATGACCACCGCACGCCCGATCAGCTCCGCAAGGAGGTCCTGGAGCGGATGCGCGCGCTGCGTGCCTGGAAGATCGTCGAGGCGCTCAAGCTCGACGAGGCGACGTCGGCGCGCCTGTTTCCGATCCTCTCACGCTACGACGAGCGCGAAATGGCGATCGCCGCCGAGCGGCGCCTCATCATGCACGACCTTCGCGAGGCGACGGAGGCGCCGCACCCAGACGAAGCGCGTCTGACAGCGACCCTCAACAAGCTGCTGGCGAATCGTGCCCAGCAGCGCGCCCTTCACGACGATCGGATCAAGGACGTCCGGAAGGTGCTGACGCCGGTGCAGCAGGCGAAGCTGGTCCTGTTGTTGCCACGGCTCGAACATGATTTCGCGGGGTGGATTCACGAGGCCTCAGGCCGCGGCGGCGGACCGGGCCCCGGCGACGATCTGTAACGTCGATGGCGCCCGCCGCGGGCTAGAACGTGTATCCGATGCCGCCGCCCAGATAGAAGGCGTCGTAGAAGCCCCCTTCGAGGCGGGCCTCCCAGCCGCGCAGCTTCGGGAGGCGGAAGTCGACGCCCAGCTGCGCGCTCAGGATCGGGACCGCGGCCGGCACGTTGGCCAGCTCGGCGGTGGTGCTGTTCGGCCCCGGCTTGCACATGCTCGTGTCGCTCGCGTTGGCGTCCGTGCAGCCAGTTAGATTCTTGGTGCGATCGATATGGCCGCCCAGGATTCCAATCCCCACGCCCGCGCCGTAGTGGATGCCGAACCAGTCGGTGAAGTAGTTGTGCCAGAGGAACGAGATATCGAAGCCGTACATGACGAAGCTCCGGAACTGAAGCAAGCTGACGTCAGTCGCAGCCTTGGCACTGCTCCCCAGCCAGTTCCCGTCGGCCGGGGACATGTTCTGGTAGTTGAATGAGAGCGCGATGTCGAAGTTGCCCTTGCGGCGAAAGACCGACAGCCCCGTCCCCCATGACGACAGCGGAACGTTCTGCTTGGTGAAGGCGTTCAACATCCAGCTCGGAATGGAGACCCACCGAAGCTGGGCCGAGACTCCGTAGGCGAGATCGGCTGGACGCACCGGCGTGATCTCCTCGCCGAGGTCGACGGGCGGCGGGGCGGGTGTCCGCGAGGCGGCGCCCGGGGCGCCCGTCGATTCGTCGCTCGCTGTCGCCGCCTTCTCGGCGAACGCCGGGCGGCAGAGCGCAACGAGCACGACGAGCACAATCAGGCGAGCGCAGGAACGGTGGGCCATGCAATCATCTCCTCGGGGCAATGGCGGGCGCGATTATACACATCATGGTTTTACTCGCTGGATTAGTGGCCGCCGACGCCGGCACGCCATCGAACGACCGTGCCAAGACGCCGACGCGCGTCGAGGTGGAGACGGCGCTCGGGAAGGGGGGCAGCCCGGGCGAGCTGCAGCACTGGGCCGCCAGCGCCGACGGAATCCTCACGGCCCTGGCGGCCGATCGCACCGCGTCGGAGACCGTTCGAGGGCGGGCGCTGTCGGCGCTGGCCTTCGCCAAGACGTCGCGCGCGCATGCCTTTCTCGAAAACTTCATCATCGAAAAGGCCCCGTCCAGCGCCCCGGTCGATCGGGTCCTCGTTCGTCGGGCGGCCGGGTCGCTCGGCTGGCAGGGGGGCGCGCGTGTGGTGGAGGTCCTGGGACCGCTGCTCGATAACGGCGACCCCGACGTGCGTCTCGACGCCGCCGCAGCTTTGGGGCTGGCCCGGGCGCGCGACGCCGAGGGGCCGCTGCGCGCCCGCCTGGCCCTCGAGACCGACCCGGCCGTCCGCCGTCAAATCGAGGCGGCGCTCAAGGCAGTGACCGCGACCCGGTGACTGCGGAACACGACCCGCCACTTGCGACGCCCGGGCCAATCAATCGAGCTCGGCGAGGTCAGTTTCGATCAGGAGATAGAGAGCGCGCAGGAACGTCAGACGTTCGTCGGGGTCGCCGAACTGGTCGAGCCAACTGCGCACGGTCCGCTCGCCGTCGAGCATGCCGAGCACCTCGCGCGGCGTCGGTCCGATCTTGAACGCTTCGGGGACGACGCGGCCGCGGCCGCTGCCGACCGGGCGGAGATCGCCGATCGGGTCGAAGCGCCGTTCGAGCAGGGCGGCCGGCATACTCACCACGCCGGCCCCGAGGATCTCGAACGTGTCGAGGCCGAGGGGGAAGCTCTCCTGGCGGTTGCTGACGCCGCGGTAGAACGCGAAGGTCCCCTCGGTCCAGGCGAACACGTCGATCACCCGATCGCGCACCTGCTCGGAGAGCAGGCGAAACACGTCGAGCGGACGCAGCATCCCGAGCGCGACGAACGTGTCGCCCAGCTTGCCGTTGTAGTGCGGCAGCATGCTGAGCGCGAGCTCCAGGTCGGCGGGGCCGAGGACGCCGCGGCCGACCAGGTATTCACCGAAGCGCTCGCCACCGTCGCTGGAGCTGACCGACTCGGGGGAGCCCCCCACCAGGAATATCTCCTTCTCCGCGCCGCGAAGCTCGAAGCGCAGGAGGCCGGTCTCGTTGGCCAGCGCCAGGCCGCAGAAGAATCGCATCGGCGTGATCACGCTGATCTCTCCGGCGCTGTCCGGGGGGCGCTTCGGCGCCGCCGAGACAAACCGTCCGACGTCGCTCCTGGTGTGACCCGCCGGCCGGATCCCGGTCCGACCGCGTGATCCCGCGGCGTCGCCCGGGTGCGACACCGGCGTGAACCGGCGCGCGGACGAGTGCTCCGCGTCGTGCTCCTGCCAGGGCTCGTCGACGGCGGTCGATGGCGCCGGGCCGCCCGCACGGGACTCCGGGTTCGAGGTGACCGTCCGAACCTGCTCGGGCGGCATGGCCGCGGTTACGACGGGGCCGTCGTCGTTCGCTGGCTCACCGGCCCGGTGGTCTGCTTCCTGTCTTGCCGGGCCTGTTGCTTCGCCTGTTGCGGGGGGACTGACCGCGCCAGGAGCCGCTGCCGGCTCCGCCACCGGGCGCGCCTTGTCGGCGCGGCGTGCCGACTGCAGGAGGTGCGCGGCGGTCTCCGGATCGGCGTCGAGCAGCGTTCCGGTGAACGCGCGCAGGTCGGTCGGTCCGACCCGCTGTCCAGAGGCGAAGAGATAGTTGGCCAGCTCTTCGTGCAGCTCCGAGGCGCTCTGAGGCCGCTCCGCCGGGTCTTTCTTCAACGCGCGGCGGACGATCCGATCGAGCGCCGGAGGAATCTCCTTGCCGTACTTGTCGAGGCGATCGAGGTGAACGTCGCGCACCTTCAGCAGCACGTCGAGGTCGGCCGGCGCGGAGAACAGCCGTCGCCCGGTGAGCAGCTCGGCCAGCACGACGCCGACCGCGAACAGATCGCTGCGGTTGTCGACCGGCCGGCCGACCACCTGCTCGGGGGACATGTAGCCGTACTTCCCTTTCAGCGTGCCCGCCTGCGTCTTCGATTCGCGGCGCTTGGCGTGCGCGATTCCGAAGTCGCCCAGCTTCACGTCGCCGCGCTTGGAGATGAAGATGTTCGAAGGCGAGATGTCCCGGTGGACGATCTGCATCTGCTTGCCTTCCATGTCCCGCGCGTTGTGGGCGTAGTCCAGCGCCTCCAGAATCTCGTCGATGATGAAGACCGCCAGCGGGGCGGGGATCCGTGTTCGCTTCTGGGCGGCGATGCGCAGCAGGCCCAGCGCGTCGAACCCGTCGATGAACTCGAGCGCGGTGAAGTACTGGCCGTTCACCTCACCGAAGTCGAGGATCTGAACGATCTTCGAGTGGGTCAGCTGGGCGGTCAGCTTGGCCTCGTCGATGAACATCGCGACGAAGCTCGGGTCGGCGGCCAGGTGTGGAAGGATCCGCTTGATGACCAGGATCTTCTGGAAGCCGTGCGAAGAGGAGATCTTCGCGCGGAAGACCTCAGCCATGCCGCCCACCGCCAGCCGTTCAAGCAGCGTGTAGCGGCCGAACGTCACCGGCCCGGCCGGCGCAGCCTCTGTCGACATACAAAGTCGACTATAGCGTCTTCTCCGCGAGGCGGGCGAGGGCGACTAGCGACGCTTGTTGAGCGTCTTGCGCAGGGCCAGAGGCTCGACGGTCTCGCCGGCCAGTTCGAGGGTGCGGTACGCGGCGCGGCGCGCGCGAGCCTGGCTCTCCTCGGTGGCGGTTGCCCCTACGAGTAGGCGTTGCCCCTCTTCGTAGTAGCGACGCTCCTCCTCGGCGATCTCCGCGCCAAGCAGCCGGGCGCTTTCCGCGTCCCCCTTCTGGGCGCAAAAGGCGCTGAGCGCCGCGAGACGCGCCATCGACAGCGCCTTGCCGGTGAGGTATCCCGCCGACGACCGTTCTTCGGGGGTCTGCAACGACCGTAGGAAGGCGAACAGCTTCGAATATCCACCGTTGCGCGGGTCGTAGTCGGCCACGCCCAGCTCGACCAGCCGCGCCGAGAGCCGCCGGCACTGGCGCGCACCGTCACCGCACTGCTCGGCGAGCGAGAGCTTCATCTCGAGATCGTTGCAGTCGGTGACCCACAGCGCGGCGACCTCGGCCAGCTCGATCGCCGCCTTCAAGGCCATGCGCAACGTGTCCGCGACCTCGACCCCCTCTTTGCCGAGCCCCTCGTTCAGCGCGGCGATCACGCGCTGGATCGACGGCTGGTTCTTTGCGTCAAGCTCGTTGACGAAGGTTTCGGCGGGGACCATGTGGGTACGCGAGTCGTATCTCGACCAGAAAGATCTGTACGCGGGACTATAAAGTGCCGGCCGATCCGGCCGATGTACAGAGCTGAGACCCTGCCACAGGTCGACCTGCATCGCTAGCGTGGTGCGAGCGAAGCAGATCGATCGGCGGAGCGTCTACGGAGGGGTAGTGGTGTTTCCGATGGTCGGACGTTCGACGAAGCTGCTGAGCGGGCTGGCCCTCGCTTTGACGCTCGCTTCGTCGGCCGCCGGTTGCGGCGGCGAGCCTTCGGACGAACCGGTTGCGGCGCGCGCCGCCTCCTCGTTGCACAGCGATCTGGTCATGGTGAAGGCCCCGGTCGGGGTGGCCCTCGAGACCCCGGCCGAGCTGGCCAACGCCAACAGCAGCGCGCCAGCGCCCAAGGTCATCTACCTCGTCTACGCCGACGGCAAGACGCCGCTGCCGGCGAGCAACTACGACGCCTGCAGTGGCCTCGCGCCCAAGTTCCAATGCACGTTCGGCAAGACGCTGCTCGATTGCCAGCAGCAGGTGCAGGCGTACCTCGACCGCTGGTACGCCGATTTCAACGTCATCTTCACGCTGACCCGGCCGACAAGCGGCAGCTTCTACACCGAGGTGATTTCGTCGGGCGGCGGCGCCTGGTGCAAGGTCGACAGCACCGTCGCCGGAGTGGCGCCGTTCCTCTGCCAGGATCTTCACGGGGGCGTTGCTTACACGCTCGACGGCGGCGCCAACGCGCACGACACGGCGGTGATCATTGCGCAGGAGCAGGCGCATCTGCTGGGACTCGAGCATGTCTCCGACAACAACGACATCATGTACCCGTTCATCTGCCAGAACTGCGACGGGTTTGAGAATCAGGCAGTGGCTACCACCGGCGATCGTTGCGATCGTCAAACCCAGAACTCGTACCAGATGATGCGGACGGGGCTCGGCGCCTGGGGGGGCGGGCCCAAGCCGTCGGCGTTCGGCTGCATGAACGACACGGCAGCTCCCAACGTGAAGTTCCTTTCGCCCGGCGAGGGGGAGAGGATGGGGCACGACTTTTCGGTGAAGGTCGACGCGCACGACGACTGCGACCTGGCGGTCGTCACGATCAGCGTCGAGCCGCAGGGCTTGTCGGCGACGGCCAGCAAAGGGCCCTACGAGTGGGATCTGACCGGGATCGACGGGAACCAGACGATCACCGTCTCGGCCACCGACGGCGTCGGGCACGTCACCGTCTCCAAGCTCGCCGTCTTCGCCCCCTCGGCCGGTGAGGTCGATCCGTCGGCGGCGATGGCGGGGAACGCCGGCTGCACGATGGCCTCTGGCGCGTTCGGCGCCGCGGGGCTGATCCCGTCGCTGGCGATGCTGATGCTGTTCGTCGGCCGCGCGCGCCGGCCAGGTGGACGCCGGCGCCTCGTCCCGGGCGCGTTGGCCGAAAAGCAATAAGTGTGGGAACCCCGAGAGGGTTCTCACGTCCTTCCGCGAAGGACTCCGTCAGGCTGAGCCCGGCTCCATCCACGCGCTAGGCGTGGCCTGAGCGCCGGCGCAGCGTCCACTCCAGCGTGAGAAGCGCGAGTCCGAGCAGCAGCAGCAGCGGGCGCGACCAGATCTCGACGCTCTGTTGGCGCCCGATGTGGAGGTCGCGGGAGGGGCGGATCGTCAGGCGAGGCAGCTCCTCGTACCGGTAGTCGCCACCGCTCGCCTGCGCCAGCTCTCGCAGCACGCGATCGCGCGCGGCCACGTCGTCCAGCTCGGGGCCGCTTGCACGTACGACGAAGGTCTCGTCCTGCGCGACCGCGCGTCCGTCGATCGTCGCGTGACCGGTCAGTCGGTAGGCGCCGGGCGGAAGCGCGCCGACCTCGGCCTGGGCTTCGCCGTCGCCGTCGGTGGTGGCGCGCAAGCTGCGGAGCGGCTTGGCGCCCGCCTCGCTCCCGGCGCCGACGACGTCGACATTCACTTCGACGTTCGCCGCGGGCGTGTAATCGGCGTGGACGGCGCGGACCCGGGCGGAGACCGCCTGGTTGCGCCGGTACTCCTGCCGCTCGAGGTCGATGTGCAACAGCGTGAGCGCCGGATCGCGCACCAGCCAGCGGATCGCGTTCTCCCAAAACCGTTGGAACGCGCGACCGTCGTCCCCCTCTCCGGCAGCCGGGAATCCCCAGTGCCATACCGAGTCGGTGAGCAGCGCGAGCGCTCGCCCTTTGCCGGCGTCGGCCGCCACCAACACCGGCGCCGGCTTGCCGTCGGCGCCCTTGAGCGTCGGGTGGGCAAGCAGCGTGGCGGCGTTCGCCTTGGCGCGCGGCACCCGATTGATCCCTTCGAGCGGCGGCAATCTCCCCCAGCGCGCTTCATTTTCGCGCGGGTCGAGCAGCAGCGAGGTGACCGGATGCGTGTGCCCCTCGGGCGTCAGACGCGGCTTGAAGAGGTCCGTGGTCAGGCTGGTGTCGCTCTCTCCTTCGAGCGTGGGCGGTGCTGGCGGCAGCTCGACAGGGAGCACGTCGCGAAGTGCGGTGAGGCCGTAGCCGCCGCTGGCGAACGACAGGTCGCCGCCGATCATGGCGATGGCACCCCCCTCCTCGACGTAGTCGCGCACGTTGGGGAGGAACGGTTCGACGCCGTAGGGGGCGTAGTTGAAGTTCTGGAAGATCACCAGGTCGAACGAGCGGAGCTGCTCCTCGAAGATCTCGAAGGTGGGGAAAGGGATCAGCGACAGGTCGTCATGGTTCCAGGGCTGCTCGTCGGTCTCGGTGCGCAGGATGAAGAACGAAACCAGATCGACGTTGGGATCGCGGCGCAGCATCGAGCGCAAGAAGCGCTCGTCCCAAGACGGGCGGCCGGCCAGGTGCAGGATGCGGACACGATCCCGGATCACCTTCAGCGTGAACGACTGCTGGTTGTTGCTGGAGAGCGCCTCGCCGGTCAGGACCGGCGTCGAGATCCGGAATACGAAGTTGCCTGGGTGATCGGGGAGCCAGTCGAACGACACCTTCTCCTCCGAGCGATCGCCACGAAGGATCACGCCGCGGCTGGCGATCGGGCGGCCGTCGCGCTCCAGCGTCACCTCGACCTGACGATCGGGCAGGCCGGTCTGTCGGACGACCGCCTCGATGGTGACTGGCGTGCGCACGAAGGCGAGCTGGTCGGCCAGCACGGCGGCGATCGACAGATCGCGCAGCGATTTTTCCCCCAGCCCGACAGAGTGGATCGGCGCCCCGAGCGCGTCGATCGCCGCGCGGGTGGTAGCGTCGAGCGGCCCTTCGCCGATCCGTCCCGTGTCGACGCCATCGGAGATCAGCACCACCGCGCCGAGGTCGCGCCCGGCGTACCGCGCGCGCAGCTCACCGAGCGCCTCGCCGATGCGGGTGGCGTCCGCCGCCGGAGGCTCGCGCAGCGACGCCGCAGTGGCCGGCGAAACGTTTTCGCCGAAGCCGTAGAGGTCGATGTCGTGGCCATCGCGCTGCAGGGCCGCCATCTCGGGCGCGGCGTGATCAAGCAGCGCCGCTGCCCGCTCGGCGCGCGAGGGGCCGCCGTCGGGAGGCCGGACCTCCATGGAGCGCGAGGTGTCGACCAGGACCGCGACGCGGTTCGGGACGCGGGTCACTTGCCGCAACTCCACCGTCGGCTCCAGCGCCGTCAACAGGCAGGCCAGAACACCGGCGACGCGCAGGCCCAGCAGCAGGAGGCGGCGCGCGGGCCGCTCGTCGTTGAGCGCCAGCGCGGAGAGCGCCACCGCGACGACGGCCGCCGCCACCAGCAGCGCGACGCCGCCCCGCCCGTAGTGGCTGGCGGCGCCCAGGCCCAGCCGCCAGTCGTTGAACCCGCCGGGGAGGCGAAACAGCGCGCTCATCGAGCGAGCCTCATCGGGCAAACCGGCGGGTGCGCAGAATGTAGTCGATGTGCGCCTGCTCGGTCTTGTAGTCGAGGCAGAGCGCGTACATCGCCAGGTTGACGCCGACCCGGAAGGCCTCCTCACGTTGGTCGTCGCCGCCGGGGACCACCTCGTGCTCCCAGCGGCCGAACCCGTCGCGCGCCCAGGCGCCGCCAAGATCGTTCTGCGTGTAGACCACGGCGAGGCGGCGATCGCGCTCGACTCCCTCGAGGTAAGGCGCGGCGATGATCCGCCCTGGCGCGCCGTGCAGGACATAGAACGATTTCCAGAGGACGTGGGTCTCGGGGATCCGGATCGGCAGCTCGCCCGGCAGCGTCTGGGCCAGGAGGCGTCGCACCGATTCGTCGAAACTCCCGCCGGCGCGCCCTTCACAAGAGTCGATCAGGAGGAAGCCGCCGTAGGTGATGTAGCGGCGCAGGCGGGCGACATCGTTCTCCGACGGGAGCGCAAAGCCCCGATCACCCGATAGCACCAAGAACGGGTAACGAAACAGATTGGGATCGGAGAGCCGCAGCTCGATCGGATCGGAGGCTGTCTGCACGCTGGTGCGGCGGACGATCTCCCAGCTGAGGCGCTTGAGCGCCGTCGGGCGGGGATCGGGCAGCCCCGGAAGAGAGAGGCGCGCGAAGCGAAACAGCGAGCGGTCGCCGATGGCCCACGCGGCGCCGGCGCGCAGCACCATCAGGAGAGCGGGCGCGCCGGCCGCCATGGCCAGGAGCTGGCGGCGCGTCGGGCGTGTGGTCTTCGTGCTCACCGCTCAGCCGCCGTCTTCGTTGCTGTCATGGTTACCGTCTCTCGGTTGCCGTCTTCATCGACTACTTCGCCCGGGGGTGAGTTTGCACTACACTCGATCGTCCATGCGAGCGTGGCCCCTCTTCGCGGTCCTCCTTTGTGTAACGATTGCAGGGGCGGCGCGCGCGGCGATCGGTTCGCCCGACACCGCGGGGATCGCCGACGCCCCACCTGCTGCTGGCGCCGCCGCAACCGGCTCCGCCACGACCAGCCCGGCCGCGACCGGCCCGGCCGCGACCGGCACCACCGTGACTGGCTCCGCGGAGGTCAGCGTGCCTGATCCGAAGAAGAGATTCCCGCGCATTCAGCCCCCCTCGCTTTTTCACAAGGACCAGTTCGGGGTGTCGCTGCTGCCGGGCTCGGGCTACCGCATCATCGCGCCCTACAAGGACGGTGTCTCCTGCGGACAGCAGGTCAACCGGGTCTGCACCGGCTGGCTCCCGTTCTTCGTCGAAGTGCAGCCCTCGTTCGGGTTCGCGCGCCGTTGGGATGTCATCGTCGACCTGCGGTTCGGCGTGGCCGCCGACTTCAACGGGTCGCATCAGTTTGCGGTCGCGCCCGGCGTTCGCTACTGGGTGGACGCCGACCTGCCGACGAAATTCTTCGCCACGGTCCAAGGCGTCTACGATCTCAACCCGCAACACACTCCGGGCGTGAAAGACTACGACTTCGGTGTGCGCAACGCGAACGGCTTCATGTTGGAAGTGATGCGCAATCTGGGGTTCTATCTGCAGTTCGGCGAGACGCTGGGGGTTGTCCGCTGGCTGCGCTTCGAGGTGGACGGCGGTGCGGGCGTCCAGGCTCGCTTCCCGTAGCCGCGGCGGGACGGCGCGTGATCGGCTCGGTTCCATCATGATCCAGGTTGCCCGAATGGAGAGGTCCGACGTCGACGCGGGAGCGGAGATCCTGTTCGACGCGTTTGGGGCTGTCTATCGCCAGCGCGGCCACGTGCCGCCGTTCCCCACGCGCGACAGCGCGGCGTGGCTCTGTCGGGCCTACCTGGATCTCGATCCCGAGGGGTGCGTCGTCGCTCGGTCAGGGAACGAGGCCGTCGGGGTCGGCTTCGCGCATCCGCGCGGCGCAGTCACCAGCATCGGCCCGCTTGCGGCGAGCTCCAGTGCGCCAGCCGGCGTGGCGCGGGCGCTGATGGCGGAGATCGGACGCGTCGCCGCGCAGTCGAGCAGCCTGCGGCTGTTCCAAGACAGCTTCAATCCCGATTCGTTCGGCCTCTATGCGCGGCTCGGCTACGTGGTCGCCGACGTGGCCCCTTATCTGCTCGCGGAAAAGCTGCTCCCGCCCGCCGCAGCGCCGCCAGGCGTGCGGGCGCTGCGCCCCGACGACCTGCCCGCGATCGAGCGCTACGATCGGGCCCGCACGGTCGCCGACCGGCGCCGCGACCTCGCCCTTCTGGCGTCGACCGGCAGCGGGCTCGTGGCCACCGGTGAAGCAGGCAATGAAGGAGGGATCTCGGGCTATCTCTTCTACCGGCCGCTTCCCGCGCGGGTGGTGATCGGGCCGGGGGTGGCCGAATCGGCCGAAACAATGGCCGATCTCGTCGATGGCGTCGCCGTGACCCTGCCGGGCCGGGCCGCGGTCATCCGCGCTTCGGCGGCTGCGCCGTTGGTCCTGCTGCGCTCCTTCGCCCGCGGCTTCCGCGTCGACCACCTCGGCAACCTGATGGTCGCCGGCCCGTACGCGCCGCCGCCCGCCCAGCTCTACGCACTCTTCCCAGAAAGCCTGTGACCGCCCGCCCATCCGGGAGGTCAATCGTCGTCCCAGGGCGTGGTATGTTTTCGCGGCCTCAGCGCGGGACGCGTCCCGCCCCTAGGGTCCCGCCCAAATGGACGTACGTTGCGATCGCTGTCAGACCGAATACGAGCTCGATGACGCGAGCGTGGCGGAGAGTGGCGCCTCCGTTCAGTGCACCACCTGCGGACACACCTTCGTCGTCGGACGCGGGAAATCGGGAGGGACCCCGACGGCGGTTCCGCAGCCCGACAGGCCGGCGACGCCGACGCCGTCGTGGATGCTCACCACGGAAGAGGGGAAGACCCACCGGTTTCGAGATTCGCAAACTCTGCAGAAGTGGGTGGTCGAGCGGCGCGTGACGCGCGCAGATCGCGTCTGTCCCCCCGGCGGCACCTGGCGGCGCCTCGGCGACGTCGACGAGCTCCGGCCGTTTTTCGATGTGGTTGCGCAGGCTGATCGCGCGGCCACCGCAGCACGGGGCACGCGCCCCACCCGGCCGGAGACGCCTCGTGCATCGGCGTCGTCGCGCCCTTACGTGTCGGCCGATCTCGACGACGACGACGTCCTCGGGAGCAGGGCTCGGCGGCCGGTGGTGAGCGGCGCTTTCAACGACAACGTCTCGAATATCCCGAACGACGACGACCTGGCGATGGCCGGGATTGGGGCACGTCACCCCGGTCGGAAGCTCCTCATCGGCGTGGTGTTGGTGTTTGCTGGGCTCGCTGCCTACCTCGGTTTCAGGGGGACGGCAGGACTTCACCTGCCGGGGATCGGGGCAACGTCGCAGCCGAGTGCGGCGCCCCAGTCGAGTGCGCCGCCGCCACCTGCTCAACCAGCGCCGGCCGCGCCGCCGCCCGCTCAACCAGCGCCGGTCGCGCCGTCGCCCGCTCCTGCTGCACCACCGCCGGTGCCGGTCGCCGCCGCTCCAGTCGCTGCGGCGCCTGCCGTTGCGGCGCCCGCCCCTGCGGCTCCGACCCCGCCGAACGCCAAGGGGCCCGCCGAAGCGCCGGCCCCGGCGCGCGCCGTGACCCACGACCTCGCTGCCGGTGGGGACGCGCATCCGAAGAACTACGAGCACCTGATCGCAGAAGCGGACCGCGCGATCGAGAACGGTCAGACGGCCAAGGCACAGAAGCTGTATGACGAGGCGCTCAAGCTGCAGCCGAACGGGGTCGCCGCGGTCACTGGGTCCGCCTACGTGCTGCTCGACAAGCAGAAGCCGCTTGCCGCGATCGACAGCTTCAAGCGAGCGCTCGCGGGGTCGCCGTCATTCTCGCCGGCGCTGTTCGGCCTCGCCGAGGCCTACCGCCTCGAAGGCCAGCCGGCGCCAGCGATCGCCGCGTACAGGCGCTACCTCGAGGCGTCGCCGAGCGGCCCCGACGCCCCGGCCGCCAGGCGGCAGATTCGCGAGCTCGAGAGCCAGGCGCCTGCGCCGTCGCGCGGGGAGTCGCCAGCCCCGGCGCCGACCGAACCGACGGCACCGTAACCACGCTCAGCTCGCGGCCGGCAAGGAAGCTTCGAGCAGGTCGGCCATCGTGTCGACGATCGAGACCACCCCCTCGACCGGCGCGGTTCCCCCGACCTCGCCCGCGAACGCCGGTGGCGCCTCGGCGGCTGACGACGGGTGCGTCAGCAGATAACGGGCCGCGCTTCCGCTCCAGAGCGTGAGAACGCCGTCCCCTTGCTGGCGGGCGATCCGGTGGCGCAGGTCGGCATCTTCCAGCGGCGCCGTGCCATGCACGCTGAACTTCTGATCGAACGTGACGTCGCCCGTCTTCATGCGCGTGAGCTTCAAGCGATGCTCGGGGCTGCGAGCCAGCCAGCGACGGTGACGTTCGATGCTGGCGTCAGGTAGCTCGCGACCGACCCGCCCGACGGAGGCGTCCAGCTCGACCAGCGTACCCCGCCGGCGCAACAGCTTGACGATCAGCGGGTAGCCGCGGCGGTGCGTCTGGATCCGGCTCACCTCGAGCTCCTCTTCCTCGGCGATCACCGCCTGAGGCGGTGTCCCGTCCGGCTCGCTCCCGTCGCCCAGCGCCGTCGCCAACCGGCCGACGAAGGCGCGCCAGTCGGCCGCGGTGACGCGCGGTCGATGGCGATCGGCGTAAGGGGCGGCGCGCAGCCCGCCGACCGATACGGCCACGAGCCCCAGCAACGACAGCGTCAGCTCGACGGGCGAACCGGCGTCGTATCCGCCCAGCGCCAGGAGTCCTAGGCCGTAGCCGCAAAGCCGCATCCCCCCCTTGTCGGCGATCAACTCGACGGTCGCGTAAGACCACCCGAAGAGCGCCATCACATACGCCACGCCCGCGATCGATCCGAGCGGCGGGAGCTCCATCCGCAGCCCATAAAGAGCGCTCGCCTGAACCAGATCGAACCGGGTCGAGAGGCCGACCACGAACAGAGCTGCCAGCGACGTCGCCACCACCAGCGGCAACCGCCAGTGACGCTCTCGCCGCGGCCGCGGCGGCAACAGAAACGGCGCGCCGATGCCAGCGGCGACCAACGCTGCCTCGCCGACGCCGGCCATCAGCGTCGCTGAATCGCTCCCCTGTCCCCAGCCCATGCCCAGGATGGCGGCGGCGTGGAGGAGTCCGGGCAGCGACAACAGCACCACGCCGACCCTCACCCGTGGGAGCGTCTGCGAGCAGGCAAACGCGATCGCGGTGAGCAGCGACAGAAACCCGAAGCTGGTCTCGAGATAGAGAAAGTACCGGGGCACCAGCTGCCCGCGGAGCAGCGCCTGCGCCGAAAAGACCGCGAAGACGGCGGCCATGACGCCGACCGAGAACCGCATCCCGCGCGGATAGAGCTCGCCACGCCGCAAGAGCCCCGCGAACGAGGCGACCAGGACCACCAGCCCGAGCACGGCCGTGAGTTGGAAGAGGAAGGGGCCGGAGGCGGCCAGGAAGCTGCCGGCGCGCGACCCCCCCCCGAGCGACAGGGTTGCGCGCGGGAAAAACAGTCGCCCTGCCAGCCGGTTGAGCCAGAGCTCAAGCAGCGCCACCACGAGGAGCGCCGCCGTCAGGTTCCCAGCGCGCGCGCGCGGTCTCGCGGTTTCCATTGAGAGCGCGCGATTATACAGGAGGGTGGCTGAGGAAGCGGTCAAGCCCGGGGGGAGGCCCGTCGAAGGCCGCTCGACGGAGCCCCTCGGGCGGCGTCGATTTTCCACCGATTGTGGTAACCTTCTAACTGGGTTCTCTCGTGGTCAGCGTCACCGCTAGAAAAATCCGAGATCACGGCCGGGAGCGCGCGTCTCTCGGCATCGGGCGGACCTACGCTGGCTACCTCATCAGCTACCCCAGTGTGGGGCGCGGGATGGTGATTTTCCGCGATCCCAACGGCCATCGTATGGTCACGACGCCGGTGCGGCGTGTGCTTGGTGATGCGGGAGGCGATCAGATTTACGTGGAGACAGAGAACTCCGTCTACCTCCTGACCTTCCGCGCTGAACCGCTGCGGCAGATGCCGCACGCCTTTGCCGCCGTCACCGGCAGCCGCCACCGCAAAAACTGAACGGTCGCGCTGGAATCGCGCTGGCGCCCCAGCATGATTGTAAAGTGACGTCGGCTCCGCCTCTGACTAAGCTACCCGGCGTGGATCGCGTCTTGCTCTACCTCGCTGCATGATTACACGAGCGCTCATTCTGGCTGCCGGGAAGGGCCTTTCGATTGGGGAGGACGGTGTCCCGAACTGCCTCGCGGCGGTCGGCGGTTCCAGCCTGCTCGAACGGACGCTCGAGCTGCTCGACGCAGTCGGCATTCAGAAGATCGGCCTGACCGTCGGATACGACGGCGGCGCGATTCGGCGGCACGTTGCCGGGTCGTCGCGCCTGGGGGCTGCGCTCAAGCGACGCGTCGTTTTTTTCGAGAACCCCGAATGGGACGGGCCGAACGGGCTCTCGGTGCTGGCGGCGCGAGCCTTCGTCACCGAGCGGACGCTGCTGGTGATGGCCGATCAGATCGCCGCCCCGGCGCTGCTGCGCGAGCTCTGCGGCCTGCCGGCCGCTGCGGGGCCGACGGTGCTGGCGGTCGATCGCGATCTGCCGCGCGTGTTCGACATCGACGACGCGACGAAGGTGAAGCTGACGGGAGATCGTGTCACCGAGATCGGCAAGGGGCTCGAGCTCTACGACGCGGTGAGCGCCGGTCTTTTCGTGATGGCGCCGTCGCTCTGCCGGGCGCTCGAGCAGCTGCCGCGGCCCTCGCTCACCGAAGGCGTGGCGGCCGCGGCGCGAGACGGCCTGGTCGTGGCGCACGACGTCGGCGCGAAGCTTTGGCAGGACGTCGACTCGCCCCCGATGCGCCTGCACGCCGAGTGGCTGCTGCGCGTCTACGGCGACGAGCTGGCGCGTCCGACGATGCAGGCTGCCGCTCCGCACGGCGCCGGCGCCGCGGGAACGCTGGCGCTCATCGAGCGCCTGCTGGCCGAGAAGGATCAGCCGGGTTACGTCCTCTTCAGCCCGGGCCCGGTCATGACCTCGGCGCGGGTCAAAGCGGCGCTGGTCCACCATGACGTCTGCCATCGCGACGGCGACTACTCGGCGGTGGTCGAACGGCTGCAAGAGAAGCTGCGGCCGGTGTTCGGCGCCTCGCCCGCGCACGACATGCTGCTCATCACCGGCTCCGGGACCGCGGCGATGGAGATGGCGATTTCGTCGGTGGTGCCGCCAGGGAAGAAGATGCTGGTGATCGCCAACGGCGCGTTTGGCGACAGGCTCGATGAGATCGCGGCACTGCACGGTATCGCGCGGGTCACGCTCCGCTATGCCTGGGGGACGCTCCCGAACGTTCGCGACGTGGCACGCGCGCTGGAGAACGATCCTGACATCGCCGCGGCAGCGATGATCCAACACGAGACCTCCGTTGGGATCATGAACCCGGTCGGCGAGATCGGCCGGCTCTGTCGCGCCCATGGGGTGACGTCGATCGTCGACGCCGTCTCGGCGCTCGGCGTGGAGGACGTCGATGTCGTGCGAGACGCTGTCGACATCTGCTACTCGTCGGCGAACAAGTGCCTGCACTCGGTGTCGGGCGTGTCGTTCCTCTGCGTCGCGCCCGAGGTCTGGCCCCGCATCGCGGGCGTCGCGCCGCGCGTCTACTACCTGGACCTTGCCCGCCACCGCCGCTACCTCGATGAGCTGAGCCAGACGCCGTTCACCCCCGCCGTGTCGTCGTTCTTCGCGCTCGAGACGGCACTCGACGAGCTCAACGAGCAGGGGGGCGTCGCCGCCCGCCGCGAGGTCTATCGCAAGCGAAGCCTGCGCATCCGGCGGGTGTTTGCGGATCTCGGGTTCGAGTCGTTCACCAACACCGGGCGCGAGTCGCACACCATCTCGATGTTGCGGCTCCCCGCGGGCCTGACGGTGGACGCGCTCTACGACGGCGCGAAAGCGCGCGGGTTCATCATCTACCGCGCGAAGGGTGATCTCGCTGAGCGTTACATCCAGATCGCGAACATGGGTGAGCTCTCCGACGGAACGATCGACGTATTTCTGGCGGCTATCGCCGACGTCGTCCGCGCGACCCGACGCGCCGACGCGCCCGCCGCGCGCCCCGCGCTCAAGTCGGTCTAGCGATGCGCGCGGCGCTGTTCCGCCGGCACGGCGGCCCCGAAGTGATGGAGGTGGGAGAGGTACCCATCCCCACGCCCGGACCGGGCGAGGTGCAGATCCGGGTCACCGCCGCGGCGCTGAATCACATCGATCTGTGGCTGCGGCGGGGATTGCCGGCGCTGCATGTTCCGCTGCCGCACGTCTCGGGAGGCGATGTCTGCGGCGTGGTGTCGGAGCTCGGCGCGGGGGTCGTGGCGCGAGCCGGCACCGCCGTCGGGGATCGCGTGCTGGTCAATCCGGGGATCTCTTGCGGCCGCTGCGTGGCTTGCCTCGGAGGGCGCGACAACTTCTGCCCCGACTATCGGATGATCGGCGAGCAGACCTGGGGTGGGGAGGCGGAGTATCTCGTCGTACCGGCCCAGAACCTGGTACCGGCGCCGCGCGACCGCATCCCGCTCGACGACGCCGCGCTGGCGGCGTTGCCGATCTCCTTCATGACCGCCTGGCAGATGCTGGTCGATCGGGCGCAGATTCGTCAGGGGGAGACGGTCCTGGTGCTGGCGGCCGGCTCGGGCGTCGGCTCGGCGGCAATCCAGATCGCCAAGCTTTACGGCGCACGGGTGATCGCCACGGCGTCCACCGACGCCAAGCTGGCAGCGGCGCGCGCTCTCGGCGCCGATGAGACGATCAACCAAACGACGACCGAGCTGGTGGCCGAGGTGAAGCGGCTGACCGACCGCCGGGGCGCTGACATCGTCGTCGAGCACGTCGGCGCCGCAACCTTCCCAAAGTCGGTCGTCGCCTGCGCCAAAGGGGGGCGCATCGTCACCTGCGGCGCCACGGCCGGGTTCGAGCCAGTCCTGAACCTTCGCCACGTCTTTTGGCGCCAGCTCAGCATCCTGGGCTCGACGATGGCCAGCAAAGCTCGATTGTTCGAGGTGCTCGAGCTGGTCGCGGCTGGTCGGTTGCGGCCGGTCGTTCACCGGGTTATGCCGCTGGCAGAGATTGCCGCGGCGCATCGTCTGCTCGAGTCGCGAGAGACCTTCGGAAAGTTGGTCCTTGTCACCCGGGCGGTCTGATATATAACCCATACGTATGGGTGAGGGTTCCAGTGAGGTCTCTGCGGAGAACCTCTCGCTCGTCAAAATTGGCGAGCTGGCGAAACGGACCGGCAAGACGGTCCGCGCGGTTCATCTCTATGAAGAGCTTGGTCTCCTGGAGCCCGCTGTCCGCTCGAAGGGCGGCTTTCGACTCTACTCGAGCAAGGCGCTCAAGCGTGTCGACTGGATCCAGAAGCTGCAGGATCTCGGATTTTCGCTGACCGAAATCAAGGCAGTCCTCCGGGATTGGGAGGGTACGGCCACTGCGCCCAAGGCAATGAACCGGGTGCGGGAGATCTTCTCCGACAAGCTGCGCGAGACCAAGGAGACGCTGGCCCGGCTCGAACGGCTGGTCGGTGACCTCAACGAGACGCTCGCCTATATGGACAGCTGCCGCTCTTGCGAGCCGACCCACAACCCGGCCGAGTGCGGCACCTGCGATATCCACGGCCACGACGGCCGCGCCCCTTTGCTGGTCGAAGGAATCTCCAAATGACGCTCAAGCTCCCGATCTACATGGACAACCACGCCACCACGCAGGTCGACCCGCGCGTGGTCGAGGCGATGCTGCCGTACTTCACCGAGGTGTTCGGCAACGCCGCCAGCCGCTCGCACAGCTTCGGTTGGACGGCGGAGAAGGGGGTCGAGCTCGCGCGCGATCAGGTGGGGGCGCTCATCGGGGCCTCAGGCAAGGAGATCGTCTGGACCTCGGGCGCGACCGAGTCCGACAACTTGGCGATCAAGGGCGCCGCCGAGTTCAACAAGGACCGGGGCAAGCACATCATCACGGTGCAGACCGAGCACAAAGCCGTCCTCGACACCTGCAAGCGGCTGGAGAAGGAGGGGTTCGACGTCACCTATCTCCCGGTCGAGCAGGACGGACGGGTCAACCCGGCCACGCTGCGGGCGGCGATGACCGACAAGACGATCCTGGTGTCGATCATGCTCGCCAACAACGAGATCGGCTCTGTCAACCCGATCGAGGAGCTCGGCGCCGTCGTCAAGGAGCGGGGAGCTCTCTTTCACGTCGACGCGGTTCAGGGCGTCGGCAAGATTCCGTTTGACGTCAACGCCGCGCGCGTCGACCTCGCCTCGCTGTCGGCGCACAAGATGTACGGACCGAAGGGGATCGGCGCGCTTTACGTTCGCCGCAAGCCGCGCGTCCGCATCACGGCACAGATCGACGGTGGCGGGCACGAGCGCGGGATGCGCTCGGGGACGCTGAACGTTCCGTCGATCGTCGGCTTCGGCAAGGCGGCGGAGCTCTGCGGCGCCGAGATGGTCAGCGAGGGCAAGCGCCTGCTGGCCCTGCGGGAGCGCCTGCGCGAGGGGATTCAGTCGCAGGTGACCGACACCTTCGTGAACGGCTCGATGGAGCACCGGCTGCCTGGCAACCTCAACATCAGCTTCGCGTATGTCGAGGGTGAGGCGATGCTGATGGGGTTGAAGGACGTGGCGGTCTCTTCGGGCTCGGCCTGCACCTCCGCCTCGCTGGAGCCGTCCTACGTGCTCCGCGCCGTGGGCGTCGAGGAGGAGATGGCGCACACGTCGATTCGCTTCGGCCTCGGCCGCTTCAACACCGATGAAGAGGTCGACTACGTGACCAAGTTGGTGGTGGGCAAGGTCAACAAGCTGCGTGAGCTCTCTCCGCTCTACGAGATGGCGCAGCAGGGGATCGATCTGAAAAGCATTCAATGGGCGGCGCACTAGGGCCCCTCTTCGAACGAAGGAACAGACCATGGCGTACAGCGAAAAAGTCATCGAGCACTACGAGAACCCGCGCAATGTTGGAAGCTTCGACAAGGACGATCCCTCGGTCGGGACCGGCCTGGTCGGCGCGCCGGCCTGCGGCGACGTGATGAAGCTGCAGCTGAAGATCAGCGACGCAGGGATCATCGAGGACGCGAAGTTCAAGACGTTCGGGTGCGGCTCGGCGATCGCCTCGTCGTCGCTGGCGACCGAGTGGGTGAAGGGGATGACCATCGATCAGGCGATGGACATCAAGAACACCCAGATCGTCGAAGAGCTAAACCTGCCCCCGGTGAAGATCCACTGCTCGGTCCTGGCCGAGGATGCGATCAAGGGCGCCATCGCCGACTACAAGGCCAAGCGCGCTGCGAAGCGTG
>Ga0209890_10000051_pt1 | contig 54193 bp, 46 predicted proteins | sample OrgsoiDNA2013049_FD_185799 | JGI IMG/M metagenome (GOLD analysis project Ga0209890, IMG submission 185799) | Permafrost soil microbial communities from the Arctic, to analyse light accelerated degradation of dissolved organic matter (DOM) -... | ecosystem: Environmental > Terrestrial > Soil >... | reverse complement strand
TAGCTGAGCGGCGAGTCGGTCATGCGGAAACGGGTGCGGACGTGCTCGGAGAGCAGTTCTACGGCCTCGCGATTGGCTACGGGATCGGCCTTCGCTAAATATTTCATCGCTTCCACCAACATCTTTTGGCCGTCCACGTAGCGGGGGTCGTCGATGCGTACACGCTTCTTGCGGGACAGGTCCGGCGGGACGGTGATGGTAAACACTTTGGCCATGCCAACTCAACTTTCCGAGGTTCTCGTGCAGTATATAGCTGCAGGCGGTGTTTTTCAGCTTGTTTCTATTGGTTCCGATTTCGCCTGATTCGCGAAGGAAAGATTACCCTTGGGGAGAGACAAACTTGGTTTTTCCGGTGGTCTTCAGCTTAAAGGCGTTCTCTGGAAGCTTTTGATTGATCTGAATCTCGGAATATTTTGCCAGGCGGTAGTCGCCGCTCGGTTCAAAAAACTGCTGCTGCACCGAGATTCCCCGGGGGTCGATCCAGAGGAGGATGCGCGCGAAAATGTTTCGAACACGATCGGTCTTCGGAATCAGTTCCAGTTTCTTAGCTGCGATGCCGTTGGCGGTCTCCGACCCCAGGAATTTCACGTCGTAAGACTTGAGCAAGTCATGTCCGCGGCCACCAAAACCGAGCACCAAATAGCTCTCGACATCGCCCCGATTCTTGCCCGGGTCGTATATGTCGACCTCGTCGATCTTGTAGCGGTAGACCTGGATTTTGCCGCCGCTGTAGAGGACATACCTTTTTTCGGGTTCGACGAAGTCGGCAGCCATCTCGGTTACGCCGCCTTCACGCCGGAAATAGACCTTGCCCTTCTGCCTCGCGCTTTCGTCGATTTCTTTGATCACCTTATAGTATTGGTCGGTAACGAAACTCGCCTCGGTGGTTTTGAAGTTTCGGGCGGCGGCATCCATCTGATCGAGAACCTGCTCCAGCCCAGCGGAATCGCTCTGCGGCCACGCAACCGCCGGCAGCAGCAAGCCGATCGCCACGATCCCGAGAACAAGCGTCTTGAGCACGGCTCTCATTGGTGAACTTTGAAACCTTCCTACTCCTTTTCAACCCAGACTTTGTAACTCAGCGGGTGTCCGGAGCCGTCGTTGAGCGTCTCGATCCTGGTAATGCTGACAGCGCCGGAAATCGGTTCAATGATTCGCTCCAACTGCCGGCGAACGTCCGCGCCCTCAGTGGTGTTCACTGCCGAGGCCTGGATCTGATAGATCAACTCGCCCTTCTCGCCCGGAACCACGCTCACTCCGGTGAGATGCGGATTGCGTTCGACCGGTTTGTCCTTGAAGTTGATGAAGCGCGGCGAAACAAAAACAAAGAGGAGGATCAGCGTGACCATGATGTCGTAGTGCAGGCTGCCGCGCTCATACGACCAAAGAATGTATCCGCGAATTGTACGCCAGATCACGCCCATGGGAGAGACGGCGCTTTCAAGCGCCATCGCGGCTGTTTCGGGTCGTTGCAAGTGTATTTGGGAATTCATGGGATGGCAAATCTGGCGAGGCGCGCGGGTTCAGGCCCCGGCCAGCGCGGATTCAGGCGCTCCTTGTCGGAAAGCTTGTTGTCAGGCGTGCCGGGATGTGATCGGTGCCCATGTAAGGCTGCAAGACCTCGGGAATGCGCACGCTGCCGTCGGCTTGCTGATAGTTTTCCAGAATGGCAACCCATGTACGTCCTACCGCTAACGCGCTGCCGTTTAACGTGTGCAGGAATTCCGTCTTGCTCTTGCCCTCGGGACGGTAGCGAATATTCGCTCGCCGTGCCTGAAAGGTTTCGAAGTTCGAGCACGAAGAAATCTCGCGGAAAAGATTCTGGCCGGGCAGCCAGACTTCAATGTCATAGGTCTTGGCCGAAGAGAATCCCATATCGGCGGTGCACAGGGTGACCACGCGGTAGTGCAGGCCGAGTTTCTGCAAGACGGTCTCCGCATTGTGGGTCAGCTTCTCGAGTTCATCGTACGAAGTCTCGGGATGCGCGAACTTCACGAGCTCCACTTTTTGAAACTGGTGCTGGCGGATAATTCCGCGCACATCCTTTCCGTACGACCCGGCTTCGCTGCGAAAACACGGAGTGTATGCGGTCAGGCAAACCGGCAGCCGCGCTGCGTCGAGCACTTCGTCGCGATAGAGGTTCGTCACTGGAACCTCAGCCGTCGGAATCAACCAGAGATCTTTTTCGCCGTGCGGCACGCGAAACAAATCCTGCGCAAACTTCGGAAGCTGGCCCGTGCCATACATCGACTCGGAGTTCACCAGGTACGGCGGAAGAACCTCAGTGTATCCGTGCTCTCCGGTGTGCAGATCGAGCATGAAGTTGGCGAGGGCCCGCTCCAGTCGCGCGCCGAGCGCCCAGTACACGGCGAAGCGAGCGCCCGACAATTTGGCGGCGCGCTCCATGTCGAGCACGCCCAACTCCTCGCCCAGTTCCCAGTGCGGCTTGGGCTTGAAATCAAACTGAGGCGGTGCGCCCCAACGGCGAGTTTCCACGTTATCTTGGGCGCTCGTCCCCACCGGAACGCTGGCGTGCGGAAGGTTCGGAATCGAAGTCAGAATTTCCCGCAACCGCGTTTCCTGCTCGGCAACTTTCTTTTCGCATCCTTGAATTAGCCCGCGCAGTTCTCTTGTTGCGTTGATCTGGGCGGAAGCATCCTGTCCGCTCTTCTTGAGCTTGGCAATTTCTTCGGATTCGTGGTTGCGGCGAGCCTGCAGGGTTTCTGCCGCCGCAATGACATGCCGGCGCTCGGCATCGATGGTACGAAAGTCCTTCAGAACTTCTGCCGGATTCATTCCGCGCTGCCGCAGCTTTTCTTCCACCAGCGCGAGGTTGTCACGAACAAAATTCAGATCGAGCATTCTGCTTAACTGTAGCTGAAAAACGCGATTCCGTGCACGCGCACAGTTGCGGTAGCATCGTCCAATGAAATTTCTGGAAATGATAAGCAAACCTGCCGCGTGGGCAAGTGGATGGTCAAGCGCAGCCCTCTGTTTTAGTGCAGCCACTGGATATTGGATCGACGGGCAGCGCGGACGAGCGATGTGCTGGATTGCGCTCGGTGCGGCTGAAGTGGTTGCGATCGTCCTGTGAGCCGACTGGCCTCGCGTTCTCCTGTAAACTAGGTCGCGATGAAACTTCCCCGTTCCTTTTGCCTGGCGTTGCTGTTGCTCGGCTCGATCCCTGCCGCGTCCGCGTCCGCCTACAACGCGCGTCCCAAACTCGTTGTGGTCATCGTAATCGATCAGTTCCGCGGCGACTACCTGGAGCGCTATCGCGACCAGTTCGGCGATGGGGGCTTCCGCGTGTTTCTTGATCGCGGCGCTTATTTCACCGACTGCAACTACGATTATGCCAACACGCGCACGGCCCCTGGGCACGCCACCCTTTTCACCGGCAGCTACACCAGCGGACACGGTATCGTCGCCAACGAATGGTGGGATCCGCAGAAAAAGAAGAGGGTAACGTCGGTCGAAGACGACACCACAAAACTTGTCGGCAAGACCGGGCCCGGCGCGTCGCCCCACAACCTCTTGAGCGATACGCTCGGGGATGAGTTGAAACTGGCCACGGGCGGCAAAGCCCGCGTGTTCGCAGTCTCGTTGAAAGATCGCGCGGCTGTCCTGCCCGCGGGCTTCGCCGGAGACGGGGCCTATTGGATCGATCCCCAGAGCGGCGACTGGATTACCTCAACGTACTACCGTCCCGATCTTCCCGAGTGGGTGCGCAACTTCAATGGCAGCCATCGCGCACAGAAATTCTGGAACCGCGAGTGGAAAGATAGCGACGGAAACATTCTCGGGTCGACCGCACCGCGCAACGGCAAAGATGGCACGCCCGGCGGCTTTTACGAGGTCGTCGGCTCCACTCCTTTCGCCAACGATTACCAGTTGGAATTTGCCAAGGAACTGGTTTTGTACGAGAAGCTCGGCGCGGGATCGGCGACCGACCTACTGGTGGTCAGCCTCTCAGCCAACGATATTCTCGGGCACCAGGTTGGCCCCGACTCTCCGCAAATGCGCGGCATGGCGCTCGAACTCGACCGGCAACTGGCGGAGTTCTTCGGCTTCCTCGGTCATCAGATCGGGATGGCTAACGTGTGGATGGCGTTGTCGGCCGATCACGGCGTTGCGCCTCTGCCTGAATTCGCGAAGACTCTTCGTCTACCCGCCGCCAATCTCGATGCAAAGGCGTTGCGCGAACAGATCAATTCCCTGCTCTCAAAGAAATACGCGAAGAAAGCCGACTACGTCCTCGATCTCGATTACCCGCTGGCCTGGTTGAACCGAGACGCATTCGCCGGAGTCGTCGTTGGCCCTCCTGCGGGACACAAGGAATCCGATGACGAAACCGACGCGGGCGAAGCCATGAAGCAAGCGGGATTGGCTGGGTACTTTACGAAGTCGCAACTGGCGCGTGGAGAGATTCCGGCTACTGAAGTTGGACGGCGTTACGCCCACAGCTACTCGCCCGAAGGCGGATGGTATGTGATCGGAATCCCCGCTCCATTCAGCGTTGGAACCACGAAGGGCACCGATCACGCGTCGCCTTTCTCGTACGATACCCATGTGCCGCTCGCTTTCTATGGCCTCGCCTTCCAGCCCGGAATCTACCGGACCCACGCCGAGCCGGTCGATCTGGCGGTGACGTTGGCCTCTTTGCTCGGGATCAATGCGCCCGCACAAGCCACAGGAAGAGTACTGACCGAAGCGCTGCAGCCGACACATCGGTCGGCCGCCGCTCCCACCGGGGGAATCCAATGACGCCTATCGCCAATCCGGATTTGAGCGTCAGCTTCGCCGGCATCGAGCTGAAAAATCCTGTTATCGCCGCTTCCGGCACATTCGGTTATGGCGTTGAATTCGAAGACATCGTGCATCTCGACCGGCTCGGCGGACTAGTCGTCAAAGGTCTTTCTAAAGAGCCGATGACCGGAAATCCGCCACCGCGGCTGTATGAAACCGCTGCCGGAATGCTGAATGCCATCGGGCTGCAGAATATCGGGGCGCCTGCATTCCTCGCGGAAAAGCTCCCGAGGTTGCGGGAGAAGAATAATGTGGTCGTGTTCGCGAACGTCTTCGGCTACACCCGCGCCGATTACGAGCAGACGATTGAGATCCTGAATCAAGGCGAGGGCATTGCGGCTTACGAAATCAACGTATCCTGCCCGAATACGGCGCACGGCGGCATTCAGTTCGGCAGCGATCCGCACTTGCTCGAAGAAGTGGTGCGGACGGCGAAGCGTGTGGCGTCGCGGCCGGTGATCGTCAAACTCTCGCCCAACGTCACCTCGATCGCGCAGATGGCGCATGTTGCCGAGGAAGCAGGCGCCGACGCCATCTCCCTGGTGAATACGTTTCTAGCCATGGCCATTGATCCGGAAACGCGGCGCCCAAGAATTGCCAATGTCACGGCCGGCCTCTCGGGCCCGGCCATCAAGCCCATCGCGCTGCGCATGGTCTATGACGCAGCTCACGCTGTGAAAATTCCAGTGATCGGGATAGGCGGAATCAGCAACCCGGCGGACGTAGTGGAATTCATGCTGGCAGGAGCAAGCGCCGTGCAGGTGGGAACCGCGAGTTACTTCGATCCGGTGGCGACCGAAACGCTGGTAGAGGAACTGGCAGCCTACTGCCGCGAACACCGCATTGAGCGGCTGAGTGATCTGACGGGTGGGCTGCTGACGGATTGACGAGGCTCAGCTGTCCTAATTGTCATCCGAGCGTAAGCGAAGGGCCGTGCATTTGCCGCCAAAGTACATAGGTCCTTCGCTTCGCTCAGGATGACAAAGGGGATTAGGAACGACAAGTGGATTAGGAAGACACTTCTATCGTCCGCTGGCGTGCCAGATCGATCCCGGTGATTGATAGTTCGCCCCCTCGCCCCACACCACGTGCGTATCCCCGTGGTTGTCGATCGCGAGTCCGAAATAGTCACCGAAAGGAAAGCGGAAGCCTTCCTTACTGATATAACGATAGCCCGGCACGTAGCCTGAGACGCGAATCTCTTCTCCCCAGGTCGCTCCGCCGTTGCTTGAACTCCGATAGTAAGTGTTCCAATACGGAGAGAGGTGAGAAGTGTTGCGCGCATCCATCCACGCGATGCGGACGTCGCCGGAGTTCCCGGCCGCGATCGCGGGGAAAGCGTGTTCTACTCCCGGCTCGGCGTAGGAAACGCTAACGCGCGGCAACCAGTTTTCGCCGCCGTTGGTCGACGAAGAGAAGTAAATACGCTGCGGCCCCTGGGGCGCGCTGCCCGCGCTCCAGAGCGCGTAAAGAGTTCCGGCGGCGTCGGACGTCAGAGCGACCTGCGCGCCCAGAAACGCCTCGCCACATTGCTCGCTTTTGCAGCCGGGCGCCGCCGCTGAAACGTCGAGCTGAGTCGCGGTCCACGCTTTGCCCGCGTCCGCCGATTTCGCAAAGTATAGATTCACTGCGCCGCGCGCTCCTCCCGCTTTCGAGTAGGAAGCCCAGGCCAGATAGGCGTTGCCGGCGGGATCGACCGTGGCCGCGCCCAGCAGCGACCATCCGGGACGGCTTTGAGCATTGACCCGCGTCGATATAAAACTGCGGCCTCCATCCTGCGAGGCGGCCACCCACACCTCTTCTTCGTGATTGAAAGCCACGTAGACGCTCTGGCCGCGCACCGCCAGCGCCGGTTTATCGAGTTCCACGTCACCGCGCACGGCAATCGTAAAAGACCACGTGGCGCCGGAGTCCACCGACTTCGCGAGCATCACCGCGCGCTTCCCGTTCTGCAGCCACGCCGCGTACACGGTGCGCCGGTCGGCCGGGTCAACGGCAATCTGGGCGTCAAACTGGCCCGAGCCCGAGTCAAGCATCACATGGGGAGTCTGCCAGGTTTTGCCGTTATCGTTACTCGCCACCAACAACATGGTGGGCACGCGGCAGCCCGTGCAATCAGGCACGCGCCCGTAGTGCGGATAAAGCACGTAGATCCTGCCCGAACCGTCGGCCGCCACGGCTGGTTCCCACTGGTCGCCGTTGATCAACCCGACTCGATTCTGTCCGGAAAATTGCGGTGACGCGGCCCAAGCCAAGCTGGCTAGCGCAAACAGCAGGGCCACGAGTTTGTAAGAAGTGGAGCGCATCTCAACCATCGCAAGCAAATCGGGAGGGAAGAACTGGACCCTTGACTTTGAACTTTATCGCGAAGCCGGTCGCCGGTCAATATCGGATGCCCGAGCGCGTCACTAACCGGCGGTCAGCAAAATGGGAGCCCCCGAAGTAATCACCAAAGTATGCTCAAAATGGGCCGAAAGGGCGCGATCGTCCGTCCGCACGGTCCAGCCATCTCTGTCCGTAAACACCCGCCCCGAACCACTGGAGATGATCGGTTCCACCGTGATTACGAGACCTTCCTTCATGATCTGGCGGGCTGCGGGGTCAGGATAGTTGGGGACATGTGGCGACTCGTGGATGGTCCGCCCAATGCCGTGTCCCCCTAACTCGCGGACGACTGAGAACCCGGACTTGCGAACCTCGCGTTCCACCATCTTTCCGATTTCGAACACGCGGAATCCGGCCCGGGCAACCAGCATCGCCTGGTGGAACGCGCGTTCCGCGCAGGCCATCAATTGCTCAGCCTGCACGCTCACGCGGCCCACGGGCACGGTGATGGCGGCGTCGGCCATGTAGCCGTCCTTTTCCACGGTCACATCAAGTTTCACCAGGTCGCCTTCTACAAGTTTGCGTTCTCCTGGAATTCCGTGGACCGCCTCATCGTTCAAGCTGATGCAACTGGCGCCCGGAAACTGGTAAACCATGGACGGAGCGGAGCGAGCTCCATTTTCTTGCATGATGCGGGCGCCGACTTCATCGAGAGATCGAGTTGTGACGCCTGGACGCACTTCGGCCTTCATCGCATCCAGCACCATGCGGACTATGCGGCCCGCGGCTTTTAAGGAAAGTAGCTCCTGCTCATCCTGAATGCTCAACGATCGGCTCCCTTCATAACGGGATCATGAATAGAAGCTAACGCAGAAAGGGACGTTTGGGATAGCCGGTGTGAACGCTGTTTGCGCCAACAGCCGTGCCCTTATCTCAATCGCGCTCGTTTCAAGGTAGCGCTGCCGAAACTCCGACAAACTTGAATCGGTGCCAGGCACAACCACTGCCCGGAATCAGGTGGGTCTTGGAGGGGTTTGCATGGGTCCGCGTGGGGCTTTCGGACCCACTCGTTTTCGATGCCGACCCATCCGGATTGCGATACTCCCTGATCTGTTTCGTGAGTCAAAATACGGCGCGGAAGCTTGACCGCTCCGGCTTTACGTCCATTGTTACAGGAATGCAACAGTATCTTTCCCTGCGCTTTTGTGGAATGGCGTTGGAATTGCCTTTCCCATTCCCAGGAGGCGTTATGAACTCTTCAGGGAAGTGGGTTAGTAGGATCCTATACGTGGTTGTGCTTGCCCTCGCTGCTACTACGCTCAGCTTTGGAGCCAGCGGTACATGGACGTCAACCGGCTTCATGCTCTCGGCTCGCGATGGTCACACTGCCACAATTCTTGCCAACGGAAAAATTCTAGCCGCCGGAGGAACCAGCAACGGCGTCGCGCTTACCTCAGCCGAGCTCTACAACCCCACGGCCGGAACCTGGGCTTCCACTGGAAGCATGAACGTGGGGCGCACCCTGGCTCACGCCGTGCTGCTTTCCAATGGATCAGTGCTGGTCATGGGCGGTTGCGTCAACGATTGCTTGAGCGCCACCACCAACAGTGCGGAACTCTATAACCCAAGCGCGGGAACCTTCACCGCAACCGGTTCGATGATCCAGTCGCGTGCCGAGTTCGGGGTTACGCTGCTCGCCAACGGCCAAGTGCTGGTGGCTGGCGGCTGCACCGCGTATGACGTGAACGGTTGTGCCTCGACGACCAGCAAAGCCGAGATCTACGACCCGAGCGCTGGCACCTGGAAAGCGACCGGCGCGCTGCGTGGAGCCCGCCACGCCATGACGGCCACGCTGCTGGCCAGTGGCAAAGTGCTGGTGGCTGGCGGTGCGACTGCTGCGGCCGACGCCATCAACAGCTCGGAGATTTACGACCCCACCGCGAAAACCTGGTCCTTGGGTCTCAAGATGGTGACGGCGCGTTCCGACTACGCCTCCATGATGCTGGGTACCGGAAAAGTTCTGTTTATGGGCGGAGAGAACATCAATGGCGTCAGCATCAACAAGGCCGAGTTGTACAACCCTTCCACCGGGAAGTTCACGGCGACCGGCAACATGACGGCCACGCGTGAGGAACACACTGCCGTGCTGCTCGCCAATGGCAACGTGCTCGTCTCGGGCGGGAACAAGAAAACCTTAACCACGCAAACGCCGCTCGCCAGCGCCGAACTCTATAACCCAACCAACGGCACATGGACCGCGACCGGCAGCATGAGCAACGCGCGCGCCGGCCATACCTCCACCGTGCTCCACAACGGCAATGTAGTCAACGCTGGAGGCAGCGACGCCGTCAACGAACTGAACAGCGCCGAGCTGTACACGCCGTAAACAAACGCTAATCCCGCTCCACTCCCCTGTGGGACGGGCTTTTTTTGTCCGCCTTCCAGGGCGGCGGCCACGGCCGATGCTGCTAATAAATAAGATTCGCTGCCGGCTAGGGCTGGGGAATATTGTTTTCCGTCGGGGTCTGTTTCGCCCGAGCCTTCGGATCGTCTGCCGCTGGCGCGGCGGTCATGGCGCTTTCCGGGTTGAGCAGGTGGTCGTGGCTGGGGCCTAATCCGAGTTTGATCAGGGCACGAGAATCTGGAATCTGCTTCGACTGCCATCCCTGATCTGCCTGATAGCGCTGCATCGCGGCCTGGGTAGTGCTATCCCAGGTTCCCGAGGGCTCGCCCTGCATGTAGTGCTGGCGGATGAGGGCAGTCTGAATTTCGCGGGTGCGGGCCGAGTCAATCGCCTGCTGGCCGCGCTTCTTCGATCCCTTCTTGCCGCGGGTGCTCTTGCTCTTGTGAGCTGAATTGCGAGTTGAGCCGCTGGTCGCACGCACGTTGGTGTGGTGTCTGGGCGTCTTGGCCGGGGACGTGGAGGCGTGTGCCGGTTTCTTTGGCGGAGTCGACGTCTCCGTCTGTGCGATGGCGAGTCCATGCACGGCCAGGAAGAAAAGGCCGCAGAGCCCCACCCGTCGCCAACGCCGAATTGGATTCGCCAGGTGCATGTTTAGAATCTTCGATCTCTTGTCAAGAGCTCGCGGTGAAACTTCCTAATCTCCGGGCTCAGCGCCTATCGGAAGGCGCTCTCCTAAATCAGCTCTTCGGCATGCCTTAAGGCATGCCCTAATACGAACCGCGCTTTCACCACCGGCCGCTGCCGAGCTGCACTCGGCTGAGACCCTTCGACTTCGCTCAGGGCAGGCTCGCGAGGACGCCCGTCGCTCCACTAGCACGCAACAAAAAACCGGCGAGATCGGCCCACCCTTATGGTCCCTGAAAAGGGGACGGAGTGCCAGTCTCGCCGGAGTTTTTATCGGTTACGGAAGTGTACCTGCCAGGAAAATCGTTCCATCCTGGGCCCTTGAACCTCGCGGACGCACCAGGAACACGACATCCTGTCCGCTCTTCAGTGACGACTCGAGCTTCATAAAGTCGTCGGGATTGTTGACGGGCTGCTTGTTCACTTCCAGGACCACATCGCCGCGATTCAGACCGAGATCCTCGGCGAACGATCCCTGCTTCACGTCCTGCACTACTACGCCCTTGCCCGCGGCAATGCTCAGGCGATCGGCCAGATCGGGAGTGATGCTGCGAACCGTAACTCCAAATTTGCTGGCCTTGGGCGCTTCCTCACTCTGGTTTTCGTCTTCTTCGCCCAGACGGGAAGCGAACAGTCTCGAGCGATCGGCGATGGTCACGGTTGTGTCTTGCTTCTTGCCGTTGCGTACAAAATTGAGCTTGGCTTTCGAGCCGGGCTTGCGGGAAGCGATGTCCGCCACCAGTTCGTCGCCGCTCTTTACTTCTTTGCCATCGACGGAGGTGATTGTGTCACCGATCTTCAGGCCCGCCTGCTCGGCCGGGCTGCCGGAGGTCACGTTCTGCACGGTTACGCCAGATCCGTAAAGGTGGGTGATTGCCGGATTCGGATAAGGGGAGAACTCAATACCAATGGACCCGCGCGAAACCCGGTGTTCGGGTCCGATCAACTGATTGTAGACCGTGGTCACCGTGTTCGAAGGCATGGCAAATCCCACGCCCGCGTATGAACTCGTCTCGGTAAGGATGGCCGTGTTGATGCCGATGACCTCACCCGCCATATTCACCAGCGGCCCACCGGAATTGCCCGGGTTAATTGCCGCATCGGTTTGAATGAAGGATTGGAACTGCCGGTTGGGAACGATGTTGCGTCCCTTGGCCGATACGATGCCGGCGGTCACGGTTTCCTGAAGTCCGAAGGGACTGCCGATGGCGAGCACCCAGTCGCCAACTTCCATGCCGTCGGAGTTGCCCAGTTTGGCGGCCGGTAGTGGACGATCGATATCAATCTTGATCACCGCCAGGTCGGTCTCCTGGTCCATTCCGATCAACTTGGCGTCGTGGCCGGGAGCAGCCGGACTTTCATCCTGCAACTTCACACGAATGCGATCGGCCTTCTCTACCACGTGGCGGTTGGTGACGATGTAGCCCTTTGAATCCACGATCACGCCGGAACCGAGCGAGCGTTGGCGGATGGTGCCCGCCTCTCCGCCCTGGCCGCCGAAGAATTTATCGAAGAAATCCTGGAACTGGTTGTCATCCTCGCCGCCCTGCTCCTGGTCGTCCTGATCGGGACGCGCGGGATGCACGAAGCGTCGCTTGTGGGGGTTCTTGACGGTCGATTCGGTATTGATGTTCACCACGCTCGGCTCGAGTTGTTTGGAAATCTGGGAGAAGGCGTTGGAGAGCTGTTGCGGAGCGGGAATGGTCAGCGGGGTCGCATCCGACTTCTGGCCTTCCTTGCCTTTCACTCCATAGGAAACAACGGTGCCAATCAGAATTCCAACCGTCAGCGTCGCTAGAACTGTAAAAGTGTAGGCCCACCGGCGGTTGGCCTTGAGACGAGCCCAAAAAGCGCTTTCGCGCAAATCCATTTCTTTCCTCCTGAAACTGCCTAATTTCTTATTATACCTTCGCCCAAGACAGGGTTGGATGGAAGGGCGTCAATTCAGTTAGACGCAGAAAAACCAGTTCGCGTTGACGGGTGGGCGAGCATCTTGTGGTGGCCGGGCTGGGTCCAGGGCTCTGCCCCGCCGGGACGGGGCGGAGCCCCGTCCCCACAGACTGCTACATCTTCAGCGTCATCAGCGCCAGGAACAATCCGGTATAGCCCGCGATTACCAGCAGTACCATCAGCGCGCCAAAACTCAGGACGTTGAATATTCCCCAGGGCTTCTGCACCGCGCCTGTCGCCAACATCCACAGTCCGAAACCACCCGCCAGCGCGCAGGCCGGCAACACGAATATCCCAATCGTCCGTCCGTGCGCCACCCGGGGAAAGACCATTAGGAATGACACGGCCGGAAGGAAGACCAGCGCCGGCACGACGGCCAAGGGGGCGCCGATCATGAACGCTCGTTCCCGCTCTTTCGGAGTCATGGCGAATGCAAGTCAGAAGTTGTACGGGGCTCTATTTCGCCTCGTATACGGTTTTGCCGCCGACCACCGTCCGCAAAACTTTCGTCTCCAGGATTTTCGGGGGCAGGGCGGCGGTAATGTCCTGATCGAGAACGGTGAAGTCGGCGAGCATTCCCGGCTCCAGCTTGCCTTTTTGCTTTTCGGCGAACTCGGCGTAAGCCGCGCCCGTCGTGTAGGCCGCGATCGCCTGCTCGATGTTCAGTTTCTGCCCGGGATAGTAACTTTTCTTTCCGTCTTCGCTCATACGGGTAAGCGCCGCGTAGACGCCGCGAAACGGCGTAACCGGTTCGACTGGATAATCCGTACCAAAGGCCAGCACCACCCCGCGTCGAAGGAACTCAGCCCAGGCATAGGAATGTTCCGCACGCTTCGGTCCCAGACGCGACTCGGCCCAGTTCATGTCGGTGAGCAGGTGGTTCGGCTGCATGGAGGCGATCACTTTCAGCTCTTTGAAACGCAAAATCTGCTGCGGCGTGGTCACCTGCGCGTGCTCAATGCGAAGCCGGAAATCGGCGCCGCCGTCGGCCGCCTTCACCTTGCCCTCTTTTGCCGCCTTCTCCGCCTCGGCGAAGGCGTCGAGCGCCATCTGTATCCCTTTGTCGCCGATGGCGTGCAAGCCGATCTGATATCCCGCCAGCACACGCTCCCTGGTCATCGCATTCAGCTTGGCTCCGTCGTATTGCGGCAGGCCGCTGTTCTTCGGATCATCGACGTAGGGCTCCAGCAAAGCGGCGGTCTTCGAGCCGAGCGAACCATCCATGAAGCCCTTCAGCATTCCGGTGTGGAGCATGTTGTCGGACGCGGGATGCGAGTTGCGCTTGCCGTTCAGGTCTTCAATCGAGTCGTCGAAAGTCAGCCACTCTGAAATCCTTGCCGTCAGCTTCCCCTCGTGCTCGAGTTCCTCGTAAATCTGGAAGTCTTCCCACTGCGAGTTGTCCTGCGCGGAGGTGATGCCGTGACTCGCCAGATCCGCAAGAGCCAGTTCGATGGCTTGCCGTCGTTTTTCGTGCGTCGGTTTGGGAATCACCGCCCGCACCGCATCTTGAGCTTTCTCGCGCAGAATGCCGTTGGGCGTGCCCGCGTCATCACGATCGATCTTTCCACCCTCAGGATCGCGACTGGCGACGGTGATGCTGGCCAGTTGCAAGGCGCGCGTGTTCGCTACGCCAATGTGCCCGTCTACGCGTTGCAGGTAAACCGGGTGTTTGCCGCTCACTTCGTCCAAATCCCAGCGTGTGGGCAGAACCTTGACGGGCCACAGAGTCTCGTCCCAGCCTTCACCCACCACCCACTCTCCGGGGCCGGCGGCTTCGACCTTGGCCCGCAGCCGATCGCGGAACTCATCCAGTGTTTTGGCGCCGACCAGGTTCACATTCATCTTTTCAAGACCGGCGCTGGCCAAGTGCATGTGGGCGTCATTAAATCCGGGCATGACGAAACGACCTTCGAGATCAATGACCTTGGTCTCTGGCCCCTTCAACTTCATGATCTCGTCGCGCGCGCCCACGGCGAGGATACGGTCGCCAACGACCGCCAACGCTTCCGAGCGCTTGCCCGCCCCGAGCGACGCTGCCGCATCGACCGCTCCGGTATAGATGTTGCCGTGGGTAAAGATCAAGTCCGCTTTCGGCTTAGGAACGCTCTGCGCCGACACGCCAGAAGCCACGGCCAACAATAGAATCGGTGCGATTCGGTTCATCATTCTCCAACTCCCGACAGTGTCAGCATTGTAAGCAGAATGCGCCTTAGTCCTAGCTCTCGTCCATTACAGTCGAACCATTCTTGCAACGTGTGGGCGCCGCCTCCGGAGCCGCCACCACCGACGGCGATGGCCTCGCGGCCCAGAGAAAGGGGAACGTTGGCGTCGGTTGAGGCCCGCTGCACCTGCGCTGCATTACCCAATTGCGCATCCACAGCGCGAATCACCTTTAGAAGCCGTGCGTCCGGCGACAGTTCGCCTGCTGGACGATTGCCGATCTCGACCACTTCGCTCTGTACCACGAGCGGCTTCCGCGTTCCGTGCTGAGCAGCGGCGCGATTTTCCAATGCGACTGCCGCATCCAGCGCGATGCGCAACGCCTGCTCCAAGCGGTCAATTTCCGCCATCGACGTGGAGCGCAGATCGACCCGCATGCTGGCGGATTCCGGAATCGAATTCACCGAGGTGCCGCCCCGAATCACGCCGACATTGAACGTGGTTTTCGGCAAGGCAGGTACCGGCGTTTGACTGAAGACTTCGATAGCGCGGGCGAGCACAATAATCGGATTGGGCGCGCCAAAGTCGCTCCACGAGTGGCCGCCCGGACCGCGCACGATCACTTCGAAACGACGGCTGCCCAGAGCCTCGGCCACCACCGTGTCGGCTCCGGCGCCATCGACAATCACGCTGTAGGCAATCGCGTCTCGCCAGCGCGGCGTGGCAAAAACGTGCCGCATGCCGCGCAGATCGCCTTCGCCTTCTTCTCCGACATTGCCAATGAACACGAAGGGCAGCGCATGAGAAATTCGCGCGCTGCCGAGGACGCTGACCACGGCCAGCATCGCCGCGATGCCCGCGCCATTGTCGGAGACCCCCGGGCCATACAGGCGGCTGCCCTGCTGGCGGATATTCAAGGGCGTCGCCGCCGGAAACACGGTATCAATATGCGCGCTCAGCGCCACCAAACGGCTTCCGTAGCCGGGACGAACGCCGAACACGTTGCCGACTTCATCCACCTGCACGTCAGTGAGCCCGAGCTCGCGAAAACGGTCAGCCAGCCAGCCACCGCGTGTCGTCTCTCCGAATGGGGGCGCGGCCACCCGCGTCGCCTCCATCTGCCACAGCGCAAACTGCGATTCCTGCGAGCGGAAGCGTTCGAATGCAGCGCGCACTTCCGGCAAGCCGGCAAGCCGCGCCACCTCCACCTGCACCGGGGGATACAAATCAGAAGCTGCCACTTGCGGAATGAACTCCATCCTTTGCGCTTATCTTATAACGTCAGCGCGTAACGTCGTGGCATAACATCAGCGCAAAGGCCGAGCGAGTACCTGGTTCGCGCTTGGTTCGCGCTCTCGGCGGGCCATTTGCGCTGTGTTTTGATAGACTGTCCTCGATTCCCGATCCACTTCGCTCCCCAGCCGTCATAGGAGGCATTCTCATGAAAACCGCCCTCAAAGTTATCGGCGTCGGCGTCGCCCTGTTGGTTGTGGTCGCCATTGCGCTCCCGTTTCTGGTGAACGTGAACAATTTCCGTCCACAGATTGAGTCGAACCTCAGCTCGGCTCTGGGACGGCCAGTGAAAGTCGGGAATTTAAGCCTCGGTATTTTTTCCGGCAGCGTGGGCGCCGACCAGCTTTCCATCGCCGACGATCCCAAGTTCAGCAGCGCCCCGTTTATCCAGGCGAAATCGCTCCGCGTGGGCGTCGAACTGATGCCGCTCATTTTCAGCAAGCAACTCAACGTGACGAACCTCCTCATTGATCATCCAGAAATCACTTTGCTCCGCAACCGCGAGGGAGTTTGGAATTTTTCCTCGCTCGGGAATCAGTCGGCGCAACCAGCCCAAAAAACACCCGACGCGCCGGCGAACGTGAATGTGGCCAAGCTCGATCTGAACGACGGAACCGTCACGGTCGGGTCCCTTTCCGGCAAACGTAAACCCATCGTGTACAACAAGGTCAACGTGGCCGTGCGTAATTTTTCCTTTACCAGCGCGTTTCCCGTGATTGCTTCCGCCGACCTCCCCGGCGGCGGCAGCTTGAAAATAGACGGCTCCGCCGGACCGATTAATTCGACCGATACTTCGCTCACGCCGGTACGGGCGAAGGTGAACCTCAACAAACTCGATCTTGCGCAGTCGGCGCTGGTCGACCCGGAACTGGGTATCACCGGCTCGGCGGACTTCGACGGCAACCTGACTTCCGATGGCCGGGTGGCAAAGGCCAACGGAACCTTGAAGGGCACGTCGTTGAAGCTGGTTCCCAAGGGCACTCCAGCGACTGTACCCATACAAGTCGTGTTCGCCGTCGAGCACAACTTGCAGACCGAGGGCGGAAAGCTGATGCAGGGCGACATCGCAATCGGCAAGGCGCTGGCCAAACTTACCGGCACTTACGACATGCACGGCGAAACCACTTCCGTCCGCACCAAGCTGAACGGACAAGCCATGCCGGTCGACGATCTCGAAGCGATGCTTCCCGCGCTCGGCATAATTCTTCCCACCGGTTCGAGGCTCAAGGGGGGGACGCTTGCGATCGAACTCGAGTCCTCTGGGCCGTTCGACAAACTGGTCTCCACTGGCTGGGTCAAGATGAACAACACTGCACTCTCCGGCTTCAATCTCGGATCGAAACTCTCGGCAATCTCCGCCCTTACCGGGAAGCAGACGGGCAATGACACCACGATCGAGAACCTGAGTTCCGATGTGCGGTACGCGCCCGAAGGCACGCGCCTTGACAAAATCAACCTGGTGATTCCGGCGCTGGGAACCGTCACCGGCGCAGGCACGGTAAGCCCCAGCAATGCACTCGACTTCAAGATGATGGCAAACTTGAGCGGCGCCGGCGGCGGTCTCACGAAAGCGGCCGGCCTCGGCTCGGGCGGCGTCCCAGTAGCTATTGGGGGCACCACTTCGAATCCGACCTTCATGCCGGATATGAAGGGCATGGTAGGGGGCCAACTGAAGGGGTTGCTGCAGGGTGGGGACAAGAACAATCCTCTCGGCGGACTGACCGGGCTCTTCGGGAAAAAGAAACCGCACTAGTGGCAGATTCGGGAAAATGGACGGCAGATCCGCTGGTTGCACGCCGAACCACTGCGCCAGGGTCGCACCAGAAAACCGCGTCGTGACATTCTCGGCATAAACCCCTCCGGGTGGCATAGCGCTCAAGATGGCATCAGTGCTCAATTTGGAATTGGGACGATCTTCCTACCAAGTAAAGGGCCGTCTGCGCGCGGCGTTTGTTATCGAATTTCGTGACCGGAATTGGGGCAGCATAACCAGAATGGGAATTTCTCGATAGTCTCGCAAGTGCACTCAGAAGTGCATCCGCAGGTCAGTGAGCAGAGTTGCGCAAGGGAGCGGCCAAGGTGGCCGCAAGATCAATCAGCAAGCAGGATTCGGGACACAGCAGAAGCGGTCATTCGGCCAATCTCACTTCAGCGAATGCCGTGGAGGGCGGTCTCGTTGGGATGAGCCGCGAGCGTCTGCATGCCGTTCGTAATCGTGGCAATGACGTTCTCGTCCCCGACTACCGTGTTGATCATCAGGTGATAGAGGGCGCGCGTCGGCCATTCGGCATTGAAGTAGTGTTTGATGTAGTTCATCCGCTCCTTGTCCACGTTCTCGACCAGGTCTTCGGCCTCTTCGCGGCTCTTGCCCATCGCGACCAGGCGGCGGATCTTTTCGTCGTGCGGAGCGTAGGTGAAGACGCGGAAAGTGTCTTCGCGCTCGCGCAGGAAAAACGGGGCGCCACGACCGACAATCACCGCATTGCCTTCTGCAGCAATCGTGCGCATGATCTCTCCCACCATGGCCATCATGCGATCCGTATCAAACGCGTGGGAGTCGGCGAGACTAATTCCGCGCTCGTAGCTGCCCCGCCAGAAGGCTTTCGCTAAACGGTAGAGGCGGCTATCGACACGCTCATCACACAAGGCCACCGCCGATTCCGTGACCTGCGCGCGCTGGGCAATCTCGCTGGTTAGTTGCTGATCCCAGAGCTTCCACCCCAACCGGCGGGCCAGTTCGCAGGCAATGCCTCCGCCCCCGCTGCCAAATTCGCGTTCGATAGTGACGATGCGAAACATTGCGAACCTCCATGAATCGAACAGTGGAGAGACGGGCGCCTCGCCCGTCCGGCCTGGGGGCGCCCGGCGCTCCCCTAGTGAGCCACGATCTCGCCTCCCGGCTTTGACTTCTTGATCAAGAACACAAAAGGGATCAGGCAAAAGATCACGACCCCGAGCACCCAGAAATTATCAATGTACGCCAGCATGGTCGCCTGCTGGATTACCTTTGCCTGCATCATCGCATAGGCATGCTGCAACGCGCTTCCCGGCCCGGAGCCAGGGCCGAACCCGGCGCCCGAAAAAGGGCCCGTCATCCCGTGCAGCCATGACTGAAACTGTGGATTGGCCGCGGTCAACTTCTCCACCAGTTGCACCTGGTGAACTTGTGCGCGGCGGGCGAGACCCGTGGTGACAAAAGAAATCCCTACGCTGCCTCCGATATTTCTTGCGAGGTTCATCAACCCGGATGCGGCATTGTTCTTATCGCGTGGCAGAGACGAATAGGCGGCGGTGTTAATCGGCACGAACAGGAAAGCGAGTCCTATGGCCTGGTAGACACGCGCCATCATCACGGTGTGGAAATCCACGCCCAGGTCAAACGTCGTCATATGGAACAGCGAGAACGAGAGCATCGACAAACCAAATAGCAGCAGATACCGCGGGCTGTAACGGGAAAGCAGAAGCCCGACAATCGGCATCGCCACCATGATCGCGAAACCGCCCGGCATGAGGGCCAAACCGGACCGTTCCGCCGTGTAACCCAGCAGCGTCTGCATGAACAACGGCAACAACAGCGTGCTTCCGAGCAGGGCAAACCCGAGCATGAACATCAGGAAGTTCGCAGCGGCGAAAGTGCGTTCGCGATATAAATGCAAGTCGATGATGGGATCTTTGTGGTTCCATTCCCAGAAGACAACGAAGATCAGCGACGCGGCGGAGACCACGGCCAGCCCCACGATGAAGTGCGATTCGAACCAGTCTTCGCGTTGTCCTTTGTCGAGGATCACCTGCAGCGTTCCCAGGCCGAGCGCTACCAAACCGAGTCCGATGTAGTCAATCCGGGTTTCACTGAGTTTGCGGCGCTTGAGGTAGGGAGGGTCCTGGATGAGCCGTGACGTCAACACCAGCGAAAGAATGCCAACTGGGATATTCACGAAGAAAATCCAGCGCCAACTGAAGTTGTCGGTAATCCAGCCTCCCAGCGTGGGGCCGATCGCCGGGGCCATTACCACCGCGATGCCATAGACGGCGAATGCCATGCCGCGCTTGGCGGGAGCAAAAGTATCGGCGAGGATGGCCTGCTCGCTTGGCTGCAAGCCTCCACCGCCCACACCCTGAAGAATGCGGAAGACGATCAGGGTGGGGAGGTTGGGCGCGAATCCGCACAGGGCTGAACTGATGGTGAACAGGGCGACGCAGCTCATGTAAAAACGCTTGCGGCCGATGATCGAAGACAGCCAACCGCTCAGCGGCAGCACGATGGCGTTCGAGACGAGATACGACGTTAGCACCCACGTGCTCTCGTCCTGACCTGCAGAAAGGCTGCCGGCGATATGGGGCAGTGCTACGTTGGCGATGCTGGTATCGAGCACTTCCATGAACGTCGCCAGCGTCACCGCGAGAGCAATGACCCACGGATTGACGGCCGGACGCCATTCGGCAGCGTCATTCATGGTGATGGAAGCCGCGCCCATTATTTATTTATCCAGACCTTCGGCACGACTGACATCCCCGGGCTGAGTTCATGGCCCTTGGTCTCGTCCTTTTCGAACACGATCTTCACCGGAATGCGCTGCACGACTTTGACATAGTTGCCCGTGGCGTTTTCAGGTGGCAGCAGGCTGAATCGCGCACCGCTGGCACCGGCGATGGACTCAACATGCCCCTTGTACTTCTTGCCGGTCGCATCGATTGCGATGTCAGCCGGCAAACCTGGCTTCATTTTCTGAAGTTGCGTCTCCTTGAAATTGGCAGTAACCCAGAGGTCCCCCTGATCGAGCGGGATGACCTTCATCATCTCCTGGCCGGGTTGCACGTTTTGGCCAACCTCGACAGTGCGGTTGCTGACCGCTCCGCTGACCGGCGCAATCACTTTGGTGTACTGGAGGTTCAGTTCAGCCTGATCTAATTCGGCTTTCTTGCGATCGGCATTGGCTTGCGCGGAAAGAGCGCGGGCTCGTGTGACCCGCATCGTCTGCGGCGCGTTGGCGGCGGTGCGAAGATCGGCCCCGGCCTGTTGCAGTTTGCTCTGCGCCTGTTCGATCTGCGCCGCGAGAGCATTCGCGCTGGCGCGTGACGCTTGTACAGTCGCAGCGGCGGCCTTGGCGCTGGCAACGGCTTGATCGTACTGTTGCTGTGAAATCTCCTGCTTGTCGATCAGTTGTTTGTAACGGAGGAGATCATTCTGCGCTTTCGTGTCGTTCGCGTCCGCTTCCGCGATCTGCGACTTGGCAGCTTCAAACTGCTGGCGGGCAGCCGCGATTCCAGCCTGTGCACCGGAGACGCCGGCCTGGGCGCCGCTCACCTGGCTCGCGGTGCTCACATTGGTAATGGGGACGTTAATGCCGGCGGCATCCGCTTGCGCCTTGGCATCGGCGTATTCAGCGCCCGCCTGCGCCACCGCGACTTCATAATCGGCGGGGTCGATTTCGACCAGCACCGTTCCCTTTTCCACGTATTGGTTATCCTGCACGTTGAGCTTGAGCACATGTCCGCTGACGCGCGCGCTCACCGAGTTCACATGCCCGTCAATCTGCGCATCGTCGGTGGATTCGTAGCTTCCGAGGTACCGCCACAGAAAGAAAACGCCGATCAGAATTACGAGGCCGGCGAGAATCAGTCCCAACCGCGTGCCCGGATTGGTCAAGAACGCGGCTCGCCGCTTGTATTGGGCCTCGCTGTCAGCCGGGGACTGCGGCTGCGGCGCACGAGCCTCCGGTTGCGATTTGGGGTCGGCTACAACGCTGCTGGTTGGTTCCATAGTCTACTTCCCTTTCAAGTATTCGCGAACGCCGTCTTCGGCGCGTCCCAGAGCGCGGGCAAAGGAAACCTTTGCCAGATTGTGAAAGTAGAGGCTCGAGATTAAATTCTCGTGCGCCGTCGCCAACGCTTCCTGCGCCTGAATCACTTCGAGGTTGTCGGTGACCCCAGCCGAGAAACGATCCCGCGATTGGGTGATCGCCTGCTCGGCTAGATTCACGGAACTCTGAGCGACTTCCACCTGGTCGCTCGACGACTTCAGGTCAAGCAGCGCGTTGCGGATATCCTGATCGATCTGACCGCGCACATCCGCCATCTGCGCCTGTGCCTGCCGCAGACTCGCTTCGGCCTTCAGAACATCTCCGTGGACTTTGCCGCCCTGGAAAATCGGAATGTTTAATGTGCCGAAGACGTGATAGGTGGGCAGAACATCACCAGGAGCCTTCCCGATTTCGCCGTAATCCGCCGCCAGATCAAGGGTGGGAAAATACCCGGCGATGGCCGCGCTATGCTCAAGTTGCGCGGCAAGCAGACGATCCCGCGCTGCTTTGTAATCGGAACGCAGGGAATACGCCCGCTGTAAACTAGTTTCAAGGTCGGGGATGGGAAAAGCCTCGTAAGGAGATTTGCTGGCCAGTTCGAATTCCTGGCTGGGCGCTAATCCGATCACCCGTGCCAATGAAATTTTCTGCTTGGCGAAACCATTCGCGGCCGCGATGAGTTGCTGTTGGCGCGACTGGTGTTCGACCTGGGCCCGGAGCGTATCGATGCCCGGAGCGACACCGGCCTGCTGTTGCGCCACTGCCTTTTTGTAGAGTGCCTGCGCCGTCTCGACCTGAGCTTGCGCGGTTTCTACGCGGGCCGCCCCGGCAATCGCCTGCAAATAGGCATTGCCGGTCGCGAGCACCACCAGATCCCGCGCGTCCTTCAGGTTGAACTGCGCCACGCTTTCACCCAACACCGAAGAACGGTATTTCTGGATCGCCTTCCAGTCGAAGACGCGCTGCGTCGCCGAGGCGCGCGCGTCGAAGTAAGAGAAAGGCCCGACGACACGGGGAAGCCCCGCGATGCTAATGCCTAGGGCCTCCAGGCTCTGTTTTTCCCTGGCCTCCTGCACACTCCCGTTGACGTTCGGAAGCAGGTCGCTAAGCTTCTGCCATTTCTCTCCGCGGGACTCGATGGTGTTGTACTCCGACAAAAGACCAGCCAGATTCTGACGCAAAGCCCGTTCGATCGCGTCGCTGAAGGTCAGCGCCAGCACTCCCGGAATGGGCTTGGCCTCGGGCACACTGCCAAACACTGGATTCTGGGCCGAGGTTTGGACCTGTATGGCCCCGCCCGCCGCACTCCCAGTTGCACTGGAGGGGGGCGTTTGGGCGCAAAGCGCCGCGGGGAGGATGGCGCTTGCAACCATCAGCAAAAGAATCCGCAAGTGCAGTTGGCGACGGGTGGGACGGTCGGCGGAAGCCATGGAACCTAGTGTCTCTCCTAACAAAACAAAAATCATAAGTCCTTTGGACGATTTTTGCCTGGGGTGCGATGCAAATTGTTGAGCCACCTCGCGATACAGCGCAAAACCATAGCGCTTTGTAAGGGTGCTCCCATGGCCGACGGTGACCTTGGTCATCTTGTGTAACCTCCGCCTAAAGTTCAATCTAGGATGCGAGTCGAGCACTTTCCCGGCAACGGGAAAAATGCGTGACTGAAATTCCGCGTATGAGCGAAGCCACAAAACTGCCGCCCAAAGGATCAGACTGGACGCGCCTGCTCACGGATCCCGATCTGGTCAGCCACCTCGGGAAACTGCTCCAGACCTATCGCGAGGTCTCTCCGGAACAGCGCGAAACGGCGCTGCTGCGGGCGATGCGCGAGATCAAAGATGCGGCCGTCAAAGACCGCGAAGCGCGGGAACACATACCCGCTAGCGCGGCCCCGGTGCCACGAGCCGAACTTCCCCATCCTGAGCCAGTGGATGAAACGCCTCCGTTTGAACCGGATTTATACAGATCGCAGTTGGAATCGGACCGCCGCCGTTTTCAGCGGATCAAGTGTTATGTGGCGGTGGAAATTCATGTTGATGGCATAGAAGAGCCAATCTGGGGCAATCTGGCGAATGTGGGCCGCGGTGGATGCCTGGTCGAGACCGCCAGCCCCGTGCCCGCTAACAAGGCCCTGGAAATCGGCTTGTGGGTCTCCAGCGGGAAGATCTGGGTGAAAGGCGTCATCATCAGCGGAGTCGCGACGCGCAGCGCCCCGTCGTTTGGCGTCCGGGTAAAATTCTCGGAGTCGGAACTGTCGGAAAAGGAACATCTGCGGGAATTTCTGAAATTTGTCGAGGGCACCGCCCGCAAGTCGCAAAGCGGAAGAGCCTATGTGGCGAAATTAAAGGGCTAGGCACCTTTCCAACCCAACCTTGGTCGAAGTAAATCTTGCCAGCAACTTTTCCTGCGGTCGGGGTTCATTCCTAGTGAGGCCAATGAGGATGGAGATGCCTTTGCGCCGACGCCGTCTGCTCGTGGCAGCCGCTTTGCTTGTGGCGGCCGGGCTCACGACTCAGTTCGCTCTCGGCCGGAAGAAGGACAAGGCCGCCGGGGCAATGATGGATGGGCAGAAACGCGCCGTCCACGCGCTGAACCGCCTGACGTTCGGTCCGCGGTCTGGCGACGTGGAGCGCGTCATGCGGATGGGCGTTGACAAGTGGATCGAACTCGAACTCCATCCCGATAAAATTGATGACTCGGCGCTCGATGCGAGGCTCGGTCCGTTCCGTACGCTGCATATGGACACGAAAGAGATCGTTGAAACTTTTCCGCCCAACGAGTTGATCAAACAGATCGCCGACGGGAAAGCCTCGCTGCCGCGCGATCCGACCAAGCGGGCGGTTTACGAAGCGCAACTCCAGCGCTACGAAGACAAGCAGGAACGCAAAGAAGAAGCAGCCAAAGTGAGCTCGGCGAGCGGCGATTCGCAGAGTGCTTCCGGCGAGGGGACTGCATCCCGCGGCAACGACGGTGGCGGCGTCTGTAGAGACGGGGCTTGCCCCGTCTCCGGAGATAGCACCAACCCCGCCGATGCCGACCAGATGCGGCGTCGAGAAGAACGCCGGCTGGCCAACCTTAAGACGCAGGAGCTTCTCGATCTTCCGGCCGACGAACGCATGAAGGAAATTCTGAAAATGTCGCCCGGAGATCGGCAAGCAATTGCCATTGCCGCCAAAGGCGCCAGGACAGACGCGCTAATGGAGGGAATGAGCCCGCAGCAGAAAGAAACGATGCTGGCGCTCAACAATCCCGAGCAGGTGGTGGTCAATGAATTGATGCAGGCCAAAATGCTGCGCGCGATCTACAGCGAACGGCAACTCGACGAAGTGATGACAGACTTCTGGTTCAACCACTTCAATGTGTTCATCAACAAGGGCGCCGACCGCTATCTACTGACCAGCTACGAGCGCGACGCGATTCGCCCGCACGTGCTGGGAAAATTCGAAGACCTCCTGGTGGCGACCGCCAAGAGCCCGGCAATGCTGTTCTATCTCGACAACTGGCTGAGCGTCGGGCCGAACTCGGAAATCGCGCTCGGAATCGCACCGCAACGCCGCAACCGGCGCGGCTATCGCACCGGTCCCGATAATCGTCCGCGAGGCAATTTCAAAGCCAAGCGGGCCAGCGGCCTGAACGAAAACTACGGTCGCGAGCTGATGGAGTTGCACACGCTCAGCGTAAACGGCGGCTACTCGCAGAAAGATGTCACCGAAGTGGCCAAGGTGTTCACTGGATGGACGCTGGAACAGCCGAAAAAGGGCGGCGACTTCCGCTTCGAACCGCGCATGCATGAACCCGGCGACAAGATCTTCCTCGGGCATCGGATCAAGCAAAACGGCGAGAAGGAAGGATTGGAAGTGTTGCACCTGCTGGCGCGCAATCCAAAGACGGCGCACTTCATTTCGCAGAAACTGGCGATGCGCTTTGTCTCCGACGATCCTCCGGCCGTGCTGGTCGATCGCATGACCCAAACCTTTCTGAAAAAAGACGGCGACATTCGCGAGGTGCTGCGCACTATGTTCAAGGCGCCCGAGTTCTGGTCTTCCGGAACTTACCGCGCCAAAGTGAAAACACCGTTAGAGTTCGTGGTCTCAGCCGTGCGCGCCAGTAGTGCGGAAGTCGATGACGCCCGCGCGCTCGTCGGCACGCTCAACAACATGGGCATGCTGCCGTATGGCATGTTGCCGCCAACGGGCTACTCGATGAAAGCTGACGTTTGGGTGAACTCCTCGGCGCTGCTGGGACGCATGAATTTCGCCCTCGGGCTGGCCGCTGGAAAGATACGAGGAGTGAAAGTCGATTCAGGCAGCCTGGCAGCGGGAACCGCAGCAGCAGGCGCTTCAGGCGTAGCAACCGACGCGCAACAGGCGTTGGCGGGCCTGGAAAATTCGTTGCTGTCAGGCGATATTTCCAGCCAAACGCACGATACCATCAGCAAACAACTCGAAGACCCAAAGATCAACCAGCGACGATTGGATGATCCAAAGCGTCCGCCGAACGTGGCGGCGATCACGGGATTGATTCTGGGGTCGCCAGAGTTTCAGAGAAGGTAGCTGCTGGCTGCTAGCTTCTGGCTTCTGGCGATCACAAGAAACTCCCCGCACAGGGATCGCCCAGGTTGCTAGTAGCCAGTAGCCAGAAGCTAGGAGCTGTTCTCATGTCCATCACTCGCAGAGTCTTCCTTCGCAACGGCGCGCTGGCTGTAGTTGGCACAACTGCACTGCCAAGCTTTCTGACGCGCGCGGCTTTTGGCGCGGCCGATCCGGGCATTCGCACGAAGCGCCTGGTCGTGATCTTTCAGCGCGGCGCGGCCGACGGGCTCAACATCATTGTGCCGCACGGCGAACCCAGTTACTACGCCATGCGGCCGACCATCAACATTCCGAAGAAATCCGTACTCGACCTCGACGGCTTTTTCGGATTGCATCCGGCGATGTCGTCTTTTCAGCCACTCTGGAAACAGAAGCACCTCGCCATCGTGCACGCCGCCGGATCGCCCGATCCGACGCGCTCGCACTTCGATGCGCAGGACTTTATGGAATCCGGGACGCCCGGCGTGAAGGTCACCGACGATGGCTGGTTGAACCGCGCACTGCACGAGCTTTCTGCCGACAAATCCGAATCTGGCAAGTCGGCCTTCCGTGCGATCGCGCTTGGGCCGTCGCTGCCGCGCATTCTCTCCGGCAAAGAGCGGGCCGTCGCAATTAATAATCTGAACGATTTTAGCGTCGGCGGGAAAAATCCGAAGGCGGCGCCGATGTCGAACACCTTCGAAGCCATGTACGACCACTCGGTCGACGCCATGCTGCATGGCACCGGCCAGGAAACTTTCGAGGCAGTCAAGACGCTGAAGGCTGCCGATCCCGCGCACTACACACCCGCAGCGAACGCGAACTATCCGAAGGGACGCTTCGGCGACAGCCTGAAGCAACTGGCGCAACTGATCAAAGCGAATCTCGGCGTGCAGGTGGCATTTGCCGATATCGGCGGCTGGGACCATCACGTTAACGAAGGCAGCACTCAGGGACAGATCGCCAACGTTCTCGGCGATTTCTCGCAATCGATCGCCGCCTTCTGGACCGACCTCGGCGATCTCGGAGAAGACACCGTGGTCGTAACGATGTCCGAATTCGGCCGGACAGCACGTGAAAATGGGAACCGCGGCACCGACCACGGCCACGCTAATGTGATGTTCGTCCTGGGCGGCCCGGTGAGAGGCGGCAAAGTCTATGGGCGCTGGCCGGGGCTCGACCAGTCGCAGTTATACGAAGGCCGCGATCTGGCGGTGACGACCGACTTCAGGATGGTGCTCGGCGAAGTTGTATCACGGTATCTGGGGAACAAGGATTTGAAGACGGTGTTTCCGGGATTCGAAAACGGCGCAACAAGCTATCTCAACTTTCTAGGTTGAAGCTGGATCCGGCGTCAGAGAAACTCGATTCTCTTCACATTCCTTGTATTGAGATATACACCTCGACCGGTGATGGAATATTTTTCTGTGAGTTGTTCATCCACTCGTTTTGCGTCGGCCAGGAGAAAATCGTTGTCTTCCGCGTCAGGGTCGAAAGTGTAATCCTTGATCCAGCCGAAGTAGATCGAGCCATCGTCCACGTAGACGACGGCGTAATCATTCGAGGGCCGATTTACCTTAGCCCAAATCGACTGGGGATCGGGTGCGATTCCTTCCCAGCGAGGCCAGTGCGCCGCCACAAAAAAGCGGGCGCGATACAAGCCGATAAGAAGGATTCCGCCGAATAGGCCAGCAAGCACGAGAGCTATTACAAACCGGGAAGCTGGAAACCCTGGTGAATTACTCTGAAGCCAGCCGTGCAGACAGCGCCCATCGACACCGCGCACGAAGGTTGCAAGAATGACACCGTATATCAGGCTCCACGCCACCTGAAGAAATTCGCTGAGCTTCTTTGCTGGGTATTTGGCACGGAAAAGCTGGAGGGCGATGAACCCCGGCATCACGTAGACGAGAAAGTCGACTAAGTGCTCGACGGGTTCAGCCACATTCGGCACGGCCATACACTACTTCTTTGCGGTCTCCGGCTTACTTGATCCCACATTTTGGTTCTGTGCCTGATTCGGCCTACATGTGGGGGGTGGCACGGTTGGCTTGGGCCGCGTATGGGTATACGACCGCTGAAAATCATCGTTGACCTTCACCTTTTCGCGCACACGGTCATTAGCCAAGCAGCACCTCCAGATACGATCCCTTGTGCATTTTAACACGCGCTGGGCGGCGTCCGTCAGACTTCGATCAGCACGTCCCCGCCCTCAATCTTCACCGGATAGACCGCGACCTTCGCCCCTGGCGGACCGGCCTCGCCCGTCTTCGGATCCCACTCCCAACCATGCCACGGGCAAACCACTTTCCCGCCTGAGATCACGCCCGCGCCGAGCGGGCCTCCGCGATGCAGGCAGATGTTGTCCATGGCGCTGATTTCGCCGTTCACGTTGGCGACGCAGATGGTCTTATCGCCGCAGGGGAATTCTTTGGCTTCGTTGAGGGCGGGGAGTTCGGATTGAGTAGCGAGCTTTATGTAGTTACCCATGAGTCCTGTGTAATGTCCGCGAAACCCCTGCCGAGCTTCGCTCGGCTTGGACGGGCGAGGGCGCCCGTCCCTACACGAACACGAACCAGCTACTTCGGCTGCATCGTCTGCGCGACCATTACCTGGCGCTTGAAATTCTCCATCATGTGCTCTTCCAGCCGCACTTCGGTGGGGCGCTTGGCGAGCGTCATGGTGTCAATCTTGTCCTGCAGCTTGAGCAACGCGTAAAACAAATTCTCCGGACGCGGGGGGCATCCGATCACATACACATCCACCGGCACGATGCGGTCCACACCCTGCAGCACGGCATAAGTATTGAAGGGGCCGCCGACCGACGAGCACGCGCCCATCGAAATCACCCACTTCGGCTCGGGCATCTGGTCGTAGATTCGCTTCACCACCGGCGCCATCTTCAGCGTGACGGTGCCGGAGACAATCATCAGATCCGACTGCCGCGGGCTCGGCCGAAATACCTCCGACCCGAAGCGCGCGATATCGAAGCGCGCTGTCGAAGACGCGATCATCTCGATGGCGCAGCACGCCAGCCCAAACGTCATCGGCCAGAGCGCCGACTTGCGCGCCCAGTTGAAGACGTAGTCCACCGTCGAGATCATGAAATTCTTTTCGAACTTGTTCTGCAGCCAGCTCATGAGGCCTCGTTCCTTACTCGATCCTTACAAGAATACTCCTCGCCACGCATCCCGAAGTGACCGGGATCACAACATAACAGACCGCAGTCTAGCAGGGGACGGTTCACATAATGATCCGGCCACGATCCTTACGCTTGGAAGGCCGCGCCTGCTGACCTTTGTCGATCCGGTCCAAAGCCTTTCTTGCTTCGCGCCGAATCCAGGCATTCTTGGAATTCAGGAAGGGTGCTATTCGTGGCCGGGCCCGTGGATCGCGTAGTTTGCCAAGGCCGATGATGGCGTGCCCGGTCATACCATCGTCATCGAGCAAATCAGTAAGAACATCGCCCGCCCGGAGATCAGCAATCTTTCCGAGCGCGATTGCTAACATTTGCCTAGCAGAACCGTGCCGCTTGTCACACAATATCTCAATCAGCTCATTTGCGACCCTGGGATCTCCAATCGTTTCCAGCGCATTTCCAATGGCCCATTTATAGCTATCAGCTGACTCGTCAGCAGAGCGAAACTCTTCGATCAAAACGGGCGTCGCGCTGGGTTTCGCCCACGAGACTGTCAAAGCCCTGACGATAGACTCCTTGACGCGGTAGTTGCTGATTTTCGGCAGCCACTCTAACAGGATAGGAAGGGCCTCTCGATACTCCCGCAGCTTCCGCAATTCTTCGATGTGCGGAAAACCCTCCGAGGCTAAGGCCTCGTCAAGCGGTTTGGCAGCCTCATTGAATTCGCGCACGGCTTCTTCCTGTTCCTTCTTAATCTTCTCCAAATTGGCTAGGTACCATGGCTCTTTCACTAGGTCGTCCACGCTCACAGAGCCTCTGCGCCTTGACTTCTCCGCCATGGCTATATGCTACCCCGTTTGACGCACTCACCAAATCGGTGTTGTGCCGTCTAACCCGCCACGGGAGGCAATATGAGGCAACGAAACAGTATCGGCCTGTTGCAGTCCATCACAGTTGGCGCCATAGCGGCAATTTTTCTGATCCCAGCCGCCTACAGCTCCGATCGCCAGGGCAGCTTTACTGAGGAATTCCACAAGGTCTATCCGCTCACCGCGCAGGGCCGCATCGAGCTTGAGAACATCAATGGCCCCGTCCACATCACTGGATGGGACCGCGATGAAGTCAAAGTCGACGCTGTCAAGAGCGCCTGGAGCAAAGAGCGCCTCGACGAAGCGAAAATCGAGGTCCGCGAAGGGCAGAACGACCTCTCGATCCGCACCCGCTATCCCGATCACGATCGCACCTTCAATTTCGGCAACGACGACGAACACAACAACCCGGCGCGCGTCGAATACACCATCACCATTCCCCGCAGGGGCCGCCTCGACAGGATCGAGCTGGTCAATGGACGCCTCGATATTCAGGACGTCTCCGGAGAAGTTCGCGCCTCCTGCGTCAATGGACGGATTCAAGCCCGCAATCTACAGGGCCCTGTTTCGCTTGAGACCGTCAACGGAGAGCTCGATGCCAGTGTCGAGCAACTGCCTTCCTCGGAGGTGAAACTGTCATCGGTGAACGGCCGGCTGCGGGTGACCTTGCCCTCAGATTCGCATGCGGAAATCAAAGCCAGCACGATTTCCGGAAACATCTCCGATGACTTCGGCCTGCCGGTCATACGCCATCAATATGTCGGCCATAGTTTGCACGGACAGCTGGGCGGCGGCGGAACCCTGGTAAGACTCTCCAACGTGAACGGCACGATCGAGATTCGCCACGCCGGCGACAATCGCCCGCTAAGCCCGGTCCAAGACCTGGAGCACGAGCGCAGCAGCAGCAGCGACGATGACAAAGATAAAGACGACAACGATGATGACGACATCTAACCGAGGGACCCGGCGTCAGGGCGCTCTTTGGGCAATTGCCGTGGGCGGCCTGACTGCCGGGACCTTAGACCTGCTACAAGCTTGCATCCTGTTCGGATGGGACATTCCGCTCGCGATTGCCGGCGGCCTGCTTGGGCCGAAGGCTTTCCATGGAGGCGTCGGCACCTACGTGCTGGGTGTCTGCCTGCATTTCTTTATCGCTTGCTCAGCAGCGACCGTTTACTACGCCGCGAGTCACAGGCTGGGCTTCCTGAAGGAACATCCGCTGGTGTGCGGCTTGTTCTTTGGCGCCGCCGTTGAAGATGTAATGAATCTTGTCGTTTTGCCACTCTCCGCACTTCACGCCAGGGGTCCTTACCAACTTAAGGACCTGATTCTAGGGTTACTTGTGCATATGGTCGTCATCGGGCTGCCGATTGCCTTCAGCGTTCGGCGCTTCGCAAAATAGACGCGAGTCCGATGTCACAGATTGACGTGAATGGGACTCGCGGGCTAGTAGATCGTGTACGCCGGAGCCGAATTCCGCACATCCGGCTTCGACGCCATCAGCAGCAGCGCACCGACGCGCTTGAAAGCCTTCAGGTCGTCGAGCGAATCGAACGAAGTTGTCTGATAGTTTTCCGGCGTAGGCGTGTCGTCGGGAATCTGCGCGTACTCGACATTTTCGAAAGCGTGCGCCCTCAGTAGTTCAACATATTCCGCCGCCGAACGAACGTGCACCGGCACCTTCAACTTGGGCACCCATTGCAGCGAATACGGATTGTCCTTGTAGAGGTTGATTAAAATGAACAGCCGCCCATGCGGCGCCATTACGCGAAAAAGCTCAGCCAGCGTGCGTTCCTGGTCCGGATAGTAATAAAACGACTCGACCGAAAGTACTTTGTCAAAAAAGTTTTCTTCCCAGGGAATTTGCGCCGCCGATCCGACGACGAACATCACGTTGTCGAATTCTTTCGAAGCCGCGCGCGCCTGCCTGATCATCTCGTCGGAGATATCGACCCCGACCACTTGCCCAAAGCCCTGCGGACCTTCGCCGACCACGCGCGCCAGCAATCGCGTCGCCCACCCCGATCCGCAGCCAAGATCGAGAATGCGCTCACCTGGACGCAGGTCCATGCGTCGCATCGTTTGCTGGGTGATGTCGAGGTGATGGCGCTCCATCTTGGCGCCCTCGCCGTCATCGGCCCAGCGATTGAATTCCTGCTGGAGACGCTCGTCGGGAGATTGGGACTTGTCGTTCGACATGGGATTTCTCCGAGAAAGTCGTTGGTCGATAGTCGTTCGTCGTTGGCAAAACAAATCGCTAACGACCAACGACTAGCGACCAGCGACCGTTTCCAAATCCGCAAAGAATGTCGGGTACGACACTCCCGCAGCATCGGCCCCAAGAATCGTCGTCTCGCCTTCCGCTCGCAGCGCGGCCACGGCGAACGCCATGGCAATCCGGTGATCGCCGAATGAATCGAGCTCCGCGCCCTGCAGATGCTGGCCGCCGGGAATCCGCAATCCATCGGGACGCTCTTCGACTTCCGCGCCCATTTTCCGCAGATTGGTCGCGACGGCAGCAATGCGGTCCGACTCTTTCACGCGCAACTCTTTGGCATCGCAAACTTCGAGGCCGCCCTCGGAGTACGGCGCAACCGCCGCCAGCACCGGAATCTCGTCAATCAACGCGGCCGTGTCGGCGCCGGCGATAACGCCGCCCTTCCACGCCGATCCTCGCGCCTCAATCGTCCCTACCAACTCACCCTGATGTTCTTCCAGGTGCGCAATCGAAACCTTCAATCCCATCTGCACCAGGATATCGAGCAGCCGCGCGCGCGTCGGATTCATCAGGATTCCGGGCAAGCTGATCTGCGATCCGGGAAACAGCGACGCCGCACACAGAAAGAACGCGGCACTCGAGAGATCGCCGGGCACGTGCGCTTCAATCGCGCGCAGAGTTTGTCCTCCCACTATCCGCGATGCATTCCCCGTCCGCTCGACCTCCGCTCCAAAGGCCCGGAGCGCAATTTCACCATGATCGCGCGTACGGATGGGCTCTTCGACTACCGTTTCGCCATCGGCAAACAGTCCGGCAAACAGCACGCACGACTTCACCTGCGCGCTCGCCACTTCCGGTTTGTAGTGAATGGCCTTCAGCGGACCGCCGTGAATTCTCAGTGGAGGCCGTCCGCCTTCGCTCGACGAAATCTTCGCGCCCATCTCGGAAAGCGGCGTCATGATGCGCGCCATTGGGCGACGCGAAAGCGATTCGTCTCCGCATAACTCGCTGATAAAGGGCTGGCCGGCCAGGATGCCACTCAGCATGCGCATGGTCGAGCCGGAGTTTCCGCAATCCAGCACCTCCGACGGAGCGTTCAGCCGCCGCCCCACGCCACGAACTTCAACCGCTCCGTCTTCCAAGCTCTTCCACTCGCAGCCGAGCTTGGCCACGCATTCGAGTGTGCTGGCACAATCGCGCGCCGCGGAAAAATTCTGGAAGCGGCTCGTGCCCTCCGCCACCGCCGCCAGCATGGCATAGCGGTGCGAAATCGACTTGTCTCCTGGAATGCGCACGACTCCGCGCACCGCGCGCGCCGGACGGACGATGACCTTCGAACCATCAAGATTCGAATCATGGGGCATGAGTCAAATATAACGGAGATTTCTGACTCGAGCGGCGCGGGTAAAAGTGGGGTCCGCATCGCTGCATGGTTGACGCTCTTTATGAATTGTCATCCTTCGCTTCGCTCAGGATGACAAACGATAGAGGGGTGTGATCTGGCCCCAGCCTACTGCGTGCGCACTCGCCCGGCGGCTTCGGCGAGAATTTCCTGGGGGACTTCCCGCAGCGTGACGCAGAATTCGAACATCGGCGTTTCCGTCCCGCGCCCCCACCGGCCCACTTCCCAATGAGCGCGGATGAACTTGACCTCGGGCCGCGCCGTCAGGTTGAGCAGCAGCGGGATTTCCTCGCGATAAAACTTCTGCGGAAAAGCCGCGACCGGCTTGGCATCCCACGTTGCGCCATCCAGCGATCCGAAGATGCTGACGTCGAGTGATTCTTGCTCGATGATGTTGGTGATCCCGAGCGTCAGCAGAAACACTCGGCCATCGGCCCGACTCACATCGAGCGCAGATCCATCTCCTTTGGCGTTGACCACCGTTTTTTCGGGAACGAGGAAGGCTTCCATCATGACGCGGAGATTCTAGCAGAGGCTCGGCGACTATGCTGTGAGATGAAACACAGGTAGCGTCATCGAGCGTACGACTCGTCCAGAAACTGCCGCAGCACTGTTCCCACCGCTTCCGGTTGCTCCCACGGCGAATAATGTCCCGCCTTCGGGATCACTTTCAACTGGCTGCCCGCGATGCTCTGCCGCATCAGTTCGCCGTCGGCTACGGTTGCGAGCACATCTTCTTCTCCGATTACGATCAGCGTGGGGACGTTGATGGTTTTCAGATCGGCGACCGAGTCGGGACGCTCCGCCATCCCCCGCTGCACCAGGCTGACACCTTCAGCCGACATTTTGCGCATCATGGCGCGCGCGCCATCGACTAGATCCGGACGCGTGCCGACCGTTGTGCGCCCCATCAGCTTTGGAATCATGCTTTCGATGAACGGTTCGGTTCCCTGCTCCAATACGGTGGCTGCCGCCTTCAAACGATTTGCCCGGGCCTCCGCGGTATCGGGCTGAGGGCGCGTGTCAACAAACGCGAACGCACTCACCCGCTCGCGAAAGCGTCGCCAGAATTCGAACAGAATATATCCGCCGATGGAACATCCGATGAAAGCGGCTTTGCCAATGCCGGCGGCATCGAGCACGCGGGCAACGTCGCTGGCGTGCTTTGACATGAGGGCAGGGCCTTCGCCAATCTCAGAATCGCCGTGCCCGCGCAGATCGGGAAGAATCAGCCGGTAGCGCGAATCGAGCGCCGCCGCCACCGGATTCCAAAATTCGTGGTTACACGGAAAAGGATGCAGAAGAACGACCGGCGGGCCGTCCCCCCGAATTTCATAGAAGATCTCGGCGTCGTCGCTGCGCAGGCGTTCCATGGGAAGAGATTAGAACACAGCGACCATCGGGGGCTGAAGCCCACATTCTTAACGCCGGGCTGACGCGGCCCTGAAGGGTCGCTCTTCCACGGTGATCCAACCAGCGACTAAGTGGTCACCTGTTGGGCCGCGACCACCGGGCTCAGTACAGGCTCCTCCGGAATGATGATCCAGCCCAGCACGTACGCGATCAAGCCCGGGAAAAATCCCGATACGAACGTAACGAAGAACCAGAGAATGCGCACGAGTGACACGTCGAGATCGAGATACCGCGCCAGCCCAGCACAAACGCCGCCGATCTTCCTATCAGCGTGTGAGCGCATCAGTTTCTTCGGTACAGGCGGAATTCCCGCCACGTTGCCGCAGTGGGAGCAAAAGCGCCCGTCGTCAGCGATGGCCTTGCCGCAAGCGTTGCAGTACATGGGTGTGTCTCCCTGTCTATAGGATACGACGGTAGCGGGGAAAAAGTTCCAAGAACCGCTCCTAGCTTCTAGCTAAGGGCAAACGGCTAGTAGCTGCCCTCCTACTCCCGGTACGCGTCTTTCATTCTCCTCCGCGCCTTGTCCGCTTCGGCGTTGCCCGAATTTGTGGCCACCACCGCTTCGTACTTCTTCACCGCCAGATCCCGATTCTGGAGCTGGTCATACATCTCGCCAGCTCCCAGATTCGCTTTCTGTAGCAGTTCCGGATCGGCGCCTGTAACGTCGCTCACCAACTCGTAGGCTGCGGCCGCAGCCTGATATTTCTTCTCGCTGCGCAACAGGTCGCCGAGTCCGAGCGCTGCGATTTCGCAATGCAGACTGCCATACTTTCCCTCACGCCCGTTCTGCCACACCCGGCGATACTGTTCCTCCGCTTCACTAGTCTTACCGGACGCGCGCTGCAGGTTCGCCTCTTCCAACGGCAGAAGATAATTACGCGGAAATCGTGGTCCGATCGTGCGGGCAATCTGTAGAGCCTCGCCGTAACGGTGTTCACGGCGCAGGAAAACCATGAGCACTACTCCGGCATCCACGCTGGTCTCGCCATTCGCGTGGTAGGCATCGTTCAGATACTGAATTCCCTTGTCTTTGTCTCCGCTCAATCCGGCGAGCGCGACCGCCATCTTTACCGCAAATGACAGGCTTCCCATCACGTAGTTGTGGGCTCCCACCACCAGTTTGGCGTCGACGTACTGCGGAGCCAACTCGAGAACCCGTTCGTGATCGTGGCGCGCTCCCACCGCATTTCGAAGAGAAGAAAACCAAGCGCGCTCGATCAGTGCGGTGTAGAGCGCGAACTGACCGCGCGTAACTCCGCGGGCATAGAGCATATCTACGTTGTTCGGATTGCGCGCCAGTTCGGCGTCTTCCAGCTTCTCGGCTTGCTCCACCAGCTGCCTGATGCGTACTTTCTGCGCGGGTTCGGCCGGACGGTGCGCTTGTCCGATGAAACTATCGTTCGCGTACTCCCCGGTATTCATGGCGCCCATGCGATACAGCTCGCGCACCTGAATCGCGGAGAGCAGGTGATTCACGGCAAACGGATCGTTCGGATGACGCGCCAGGATTTTCTCGAAATCCTGAATCGCCGCGTCGTAGTCGAGGCCGTAATAGTGCTCGAACGCTGCCGCGTTCAGGAGATCGGGGGGGCGGAGCACAGCCGAAACCGCGGGGTCAGCTGCCAGACAGACTTCGGCTAGAACCAGCAGGACGATGGCTATGAAAGCAAGGCGACGCCGGGAGAGGGAGAAAAGCACGCTTAGTCAGTTTAACCGATTGGGAGTTTCGTTGAGGACACGTCTGGGCACACCCAAGCTCAGCTTTCAGCCGTTAGCCCGCTGTTCTTGTGCTCATCGACCGAGAACTGAGAACTGCCAGCTGATAATCTTCCACTACGAACCAAACCGGGTACGTCCGCAGCCTCGCCGAGTCGTGCAGAATAGGAAATTCGGGCTGGAATAGCGTAATTCTTGCCCTGCGGAATGGCCGCCCTCCCCCGGGCCCGCTGATAACTGTCGCCTTTGCAATAGCTTGCTTTGGTGATTCGTTTGCGATTCAAGTTGGGTCGAAAGAACACACCCTTATGGCAGAAGCAGCCAATCAGGCTCAGCACGAATTCTGGCGACCGCCCATGCCGGCGTCTGGGGCTGTGGCCAGCCCGGAACGAAGCGCGACCTGCCGTTGCGGCACCGAGTTCATCGTTAGTTCGATCTTCTGTCATGCCTGCGGCGCTGGCCGTCCCGATCTGAGCGTTAGTGGTGCGCGCACGCTGGATATCCCTGGTCTTGCTGAACTCGCCTCGCTAGGCAAGCGGCTGGGGCTCACAACGCCGGTCGTCGTGGCTTTTCTGCTTGGCGTACTCTGCGTTGCCGGAGCTCTGGCCGTCAGCGTATTCTTCAGCGCTCGGACCCTACTCGACTGGCAGGCAATCCAGCTATGGCGGATCGAGTGGCTGGTCGCTGCCGTGGCGGCCTTTGTCGCCGGCTGCTTGCTTAAGAAATAGTTATTGGCTCCTAGCTATTAGCCTTCGGCTTCCCGGCGCCAACTTCCCACAAACCTCGATTCTTCTCTTTCTTTCGGCCGCCGACGCGGTGCGGAAATACTCTGTTGCTACAATCACTTTGGAGCCGCTCCAGGTGCAAGCATGGAAGAACTGGCCAATGCAATAACACACGGGATCGGGCTGGCGCTCAGCATGGTGGGTGCCGTGTTGCTGATTGTGGCTGCGGCTTGGAGCCAGGATGCCTGGGCCATTGTGAGTTGCTGCGTGTATGCCGCAACCCTGGTGAGCCTCTATGCGGCATCGACCGCGCTGCACAGCGTTTTGTCTCCCCGCCGGGCGCGCACCCTTGAGACCATTGACCACTGCTGCATCTACCTTCTGATTGCAGGAACCTACACACCGGTCACGCTGGTCAGCCTGCGCGGGGGCTGGGGCTGGACGCTCTTCGGCCTCGTCTGGGGAATCTGTTTTCTGGGCGTGCTCATGAAGGTGCGCTGGTTCGAGCATGTTCATGTGCGGAAGATCTCAACTCCGCTCTACATCGCTATGGGACTACTCGGCCTGATTGCTTTCAAGCCGCTACTGTCGGCGGTACGAGCCCCTGGAATTCTTTGGCTGTTGCTGGGTGGGGCCGCCTACATCGCCGGGGTTGGATTCTACGTGTGGCGGCGGCTACCTTACGGTCACGCGATCTGGCACGTGTTCGTATTGGCGGGAAGTATCTGCCATTACCTTGCCATCTACTACTACGTAGTGCCCCGTCGGCTATAAGAGTTCCGTAGAGACGGGGGATTCTGTTCAGTTTCGCGAATGGGCGTGCTCCCCTTGGGCGACAATGGTGCTAATCCGTCGTTGTTGGCTCATGCGGTAGAGGTGATGCAGCGGCCCCACTCCTTTGCCCAGCGGATAGGCATTCGCAATCGCAGCCGAAACATAAACCTTGGACAGAAGCACGGCCTCGGGTAGTCCGCGCCCATGTGCCAGATGGCAGGCCAGCGCCGTGGCGAACGCACATCCTGTACCGTGAGTGGAATTCGAGCGCTGACGGTCCGCCTTGAAAACTTCCGTTTCTGTGCCACGGACGGTAGCAAAGCTGAGAAGATCGATCGCCTTCTCCAAGTGGCCTCCGGTGACTACCACATTCGCCGCTCCCAGAGAGTGCAGACGGGCAGCAGCCTCGCGCATCTGGTCGAGATTCGTGACCGCCATCCCAGTCAAAAAGCCGGCCTCGTCAACGTTCGGAGTGATTAACTCCGCCAGTGGAAGCAGCTTCTCGATCAATAGCCGGGTCCCCGTGGCGTTTAACAAGTCCGCTCCCGAACTTGATTTCAGAATCGGATCCAGCACTACATGAGGCAGCCGTGCCCGGCCCAGAAAATCCGCGACCACCGCGACCACCTGCTCGTTTCCCAGCATGCCGATGTGGACGGCCTCGACTGCCAGGTCTGAAACCAGCTCCTGCAAGGTCTCAGCAATGATCTTGGGATCGACGCCTTCGACCCGCCGCACTCCTTGGGTCGACTGGACGGTCAGGGCCGAAATGCAGGAAACGCCGTAGCATTCATGGGCCGCAATCGTCTTGATATCGGCGGTAATGCCAGCCCCCGAGGAGGGGTCAAACCCGGCGATCGTCAACACCACGGGAGGGGTTACAGGCATGCCGTCACTCTAAACCCAAAATCAAAACAGGGAAACACCCCCTTCCGGGTTTCTCGGGCGGAAGCGGTGCAAACGTGATATTGAATCCTATGCGACGAGCTCTGAGGTTTTTATGGTTACTAATCAGTAACCGTAATTCAGCGCAAACAACTGATTGTAATGCGCTTACGAGTGTTCTATCGTAAGTCTAACATTCAAAAGCAAGTTGCGAGAATTCCTGGGAGCCGAAATTGACGTAGTAATTATTAAGTAAACGCTCCCTACCGACTGCTTTCAATGATATACGAATACAAATCCATAGTTTTCATAAGGCTAAGTCTTTGATTATGTACTATTTATTTAATTACATCGCTGGTTTTTCCATTGACAGGCCCGGCTGACCCCGTTAGCATTTTGAGATCGTCTGACCAAAGGAGCATACGACCCGATAACGACTTTCCACGATGAGAGGTAACTGAATGCGACGACGTTTAGCCGAAGGTCTGGCGGTGATTTTATCAGTCGCCAGTCTGGGGGCCGGAGCCGCATCCAGGCCAAGCAGCCTGGAAGCCGCCAAGGTCACACAGCCACCGGTTATTGAGACCGGAGGGCACAATTCACGAAAGACCAACAGCCCGAAGTCGAAGGCCTATCAAGTAGGCACCGCGTCTTGGTATGGAGAGCAGTTCCAGGGCAGACAGACAGCCAGCGGAGAGCCCTTCGACATGCGCGATTTCACGGCCGCTCACCCCAGCCTTCCGCTGGGCTCGCTCGTTAGGGTCACCAACCTGAGGAACGGCAAGGTCGTGGTGGTTCGCATCAATGACCGCGGTCCGGTTGTGGACGGCCGGATCATCGACGTTTCCTACAACGCCGCGCGCGCACTGGGCTTCAGAGAGCGCGGTTTGCAGACGGTCCGTTTGGACCTCTACCGGCCCACGAACATGGCGCTGCTGCAACCCGTAGCCAAGCTCGCCCAAACCCGATAAACTCGGCAACGAAAGCTGAGAACGAAGGTTCGAAAACAATGGACCCGCGTCAGCGCCTCATCGTTGCCTTGGATGTTTCTACGGCCGCGGCCGCCCGGAAGATCGTGGCGGCCGTCGGCGACTCTGCCCTCACCTACAAAGTGGGCATGCAGCTCTATACCGCTGAAGGGCCTGCCATCGTCCAGGAACTGGTGGATTCGGGCCGCCGCGTCTTTCTCGATCTCAAGTACCACGACATCCCGAACACAACAGGAGCCGCCGTGCGCGAGGCAGCGCAACTGGGCGTGAGTATGCTGACCGTCCACGCCTCCGGAGGCGGCAAGATGTTGCGAGCTGCCGTAGAAGCCGCGAAAGCCACCAGGCCCGACCTGCTCATCCTGGCGGTCACGGTGCTGACCAGCCTGGATGATGTTGACCTGGGCAAGATTGGCCTGCGCGGCGGAGTGCTCGATCAGGTCCAGAGGCTGGCCGCCCTGGCGCTTTCGAACGGATGCAAGGGTGTGGTCGCCTCAGCGCACGAAGCCGGCGCGCTGCGTCATGAGTTTGGCCGCGACTTCGCGATTGTGACGCCCGGAGTGCGCCCCGCGGGCAGTGGACACGACGATCAGGCACGCGTCGTCACTCCAGCCGAAGCGATTGCCGCCGGAGCCTCGCACATCGTCGTAGGTCGCCCGATTACGGAAGCCGCCGACCCGGCCGCAGAAGCGAGGGCGATTTTGGGGCAGCTTGGATAAAGGCGAGTTCCCGGTTCTCAAGTTCTCAACTCTTTAGAAAAAGCAAAAGGCGCGGCAAACTTGCCGCGCCTTTTCCAATTGTTGTGCTCGCTGGTCTTACTGAAGACCGGGGCCTGGTTCTACAGTTTTTCAAAAAATTCGCAGCCCGAGCAGGAAATATAGATTCCGCCCGGCACTCCGCGCTCGCGATCTTTCATCCGCTTGACGATGCGCGTTTCTTTGCCGCACTTGGGACATGCGGTCGATTTCGTGGTATCCATGACCTTTTTCCGGTCGGCTGTCTTTGCAATCTTCGCCATTCAAGTTTCTCCTGACAGGAATGTCCCGCCAACCGAAGGGCTGCGGTTCTACCTGGTAGTTGGGGAGTATCAAGGAACGCCGGCCCAACACGAATCAGCCCGGTAGGATCAACACTCGCAGAAGCGGTGCACTGTACTCGCCTCCAGAATCTTACACGAATTGCACCCGTTAGGTACGAACGAACCCTTCGGAATCGTGCTTCCACAAAAAAAACGGGGCTGCCTGCGCAGCCCCGTCCGTAAGGCGGTTCAGGGTACTCTTTCGGTTACTTGCCCGTCCCCGTCAGACTTGAGGTCTGCGGGCTACCGATCGCGCTATCGCTCACGCTCAGCGTCCCCGTCCTCGTCCCGACAGCTGTCGGCTTGAACGTCACGCTGATTGTGCAGTTAGTCTTGGCCGCCAGACTCGTCGTGCAGGTCGTCGCCGAGACACTGTAGTCTCCCGTCGTCGAGATCACGATGCTGTTAAGGGCTACGCTCTGCTTGTTGGAAAGCGTAAACGTCTTTGCTGGACTGGTCGTCCCGACGGTCCGTGCCGGGTAGGTCGCGCTTACAGGTGTTAACGTCGCCTGAGGCCCGCCTGTGCCGGACAATGGCACCGTCTGTGGACTGTTCGGAGCGTTGTCGGTGATCGTCAGGTTCCCGGTGCGCACTCCAACTTGCGTCGGAGTAAAGGTAACCTTGATCTTGCAAAACGCTCCCGCGGCCAGCGTGGCGCCGCAGGGCTTCGTGCTAGCCGTTTGAGCGAAATCACCGCTGGTCGTAATGCTGCTGATGTTCAGCGTCGCGGTCCCAGTATTGGTGAGTGTGACAGTCTTCGGAGCGCTGGTCACGCCCAGGACGACGTTGCCAAACAGTAGCGAAGTCGGCGCCAGCGTAACCGCTGGGCCCCCACCGCCGCTGCAAGCGCTGAAGGCAAACGACGAGATGCTCGTGTGCCAGTTGAAGGTGCCACTGGTTTGCTCGTACTGGTCCACATACCAGAACGTGCAATCGTCGCTAGGGTCGACTTGCATAGCGGTATAGTCACCCCAACGAGACAGACCGGTGGTTTGCGATCCACCACCCGTGATGATGGTCGCTTCCGTCTCCAACGTGCCCAAGGCGTCGCTGGGCACGCGGCCGGTGAAGCGAACCGCGGGATGGATGCTGCTGCTGGACGCGCTGTATCCCAGTCCGATGTCTCCGAATTTATCCTCGGCCATGCTGCTCATCCAGCGATAGGTTGCATCCGGAGCGTAGGTTCCTTGCTGATTCAGAGTGACGGCGCCGGCCGGGTCATAGATTTCGTACCAGCGAACTGCCACCTGGCCAGCGTTGCCGACGGCGTGGCTGAAGACCGCCCGATCGTGATCGGTGAAGTGACGGATCGCAAAGCGATACATCATGCGGTCGCCGAGCGTATCGAGGGTTTGTGTGGTTCCAGACTGAGGAACGCACTGGCCGCCATTGCCGCAAGCCAAAGTGTCGTTGGCCACGCTGATGGTGGTCGCCGCAGAGAGGGTAGCGGTGGACGTAGCAAAGTTCAACGCGAGCTTGCGGAGGAACAACTGGCCGGGATTGTTGTTCTGCCATGTAATGAAGAGCCCGGGCGTACCGTCGGTTGGCACGGTTGGGCCGTCGAGATCGGAGGGAAGATAGCCGCCCTCACTGTTGGGCGTCATCTGACAGAGCTGAGCTGCGGAAGAGTCGCCAGCCAGCATCTTGGTGCGGTCGAAACCGCATAGATCCGCGCCGCCGAAAGACTGGAAATTGATGAAAATGTTGTAAGTTGCCAGGTAAGCGCTGTTGCTCGCCGTGGCCCAGGTGCTTAACTTCGGATAATCGTTCAGGTTCGCGCCGAATGAGTACCCGTAGAGGAAGTAGGCTCCAGCCGGGTTGTTGGTCTTGGAAATGGCAATACATTCCGCCTGGGTGGAACCGGTGTTGCCGATCATGCTGAGCAGCCAGCGGTCGGCCGCGCGGTCGTAGAGCATGACCGGATCGCCGTAGGTGTTGGTGCAGACGCCACCGAGGGGGGCAAAGATGGTCTGGATGTTGGTTGGACCCGCCAGAAGAGTGCCGCTCTTGTTATAGACCGCGAATTGCACGTTGACGGTCTCCACGATGTGGTTCGGTCCGATAGCCATGTTCGAATCCGAAGGCGCGTAGCCCGGAGACGAGATGCCATCAAAACGAATGCCCTGGGTCGCGGCTACCTCAGGCAGGACCTCCTTCTGCAGGATCGGGTCTTCTTGTGCAACCGGGCCAGCAGCAAAATTCTTACTCAATGGAACCGGTCGAGGTTCCGGAGTCAAGTGGGTTTCGAAGGCTGCATAATCAATCGGAAGTTCCGAGATCGGCTGCGAAACTGCGAAGCCGTACGGACGCGTCACAATTGTTTTGCTTTTGTCAGTTTTGGCGAAGGCCAGCGTTGTCAGCGCCAGGCCACATAACATCAGAGTCCGAACTACCGTCCCTACACGAACCATATTTTTTTGTCCCCGTGAATTTTTTGCTGTTGTGTTCATCGCATGAAATCGGTCGCAGCAAGCCTTTTACCCTCGAGCTCGACAAGATTTTCGGGAGTCGCCGGCACTTTGCCCGCTTTGACCGTTCGCTAGCGCCATTCTCGTTCAAAAAACGGGGCTGCTCGCGCAGCCCCGTCCGTAAAGCGGTTCAGGGTACTCTTTCGGTTACTTGCCCGTCCCCTTCAGACTTGAGGTCTGCGGGCTATTGCTGGCGCTATCCGCCACGCTCAACGTCCCCGTCCTCGCCCCAACGGCGGTTGGCGTGAACACTACGTTGATGGTGCAAGTGAACGGCCCGCCCAGACTCGGCGGGCAGGTCGTCGACGAGACACTGAAGTCTCCCGTCGTTGAGATCACGATGCCGGTGAGCGCCGCGGTCTGTTTGTTGGTAAGGGTGAACACCTTGGCTGGACTCGTCGTCCCCACCGCCCGCGCCGGGTAGGTCGCGCTGGCAGGTGTTAACGTCGTCTGAGGCCCGCCGGTGCCGGACAGTGGTACCGTCTGTGGACTGTTCGAAGCGTTGTCGGTAATCGTAAGGTTCCCCGTACGCAATCCTAGCTGGGTCGGAGTAAAGGTAACCTTAATTTTGCAATTGGCTCCCACAGCGAGCGTGCTGCCGCAGGGCTTCGAACTGGGCGTTTGCGCAAAATCACCGCTGGTCGTGATGCTGCTGATGTTTACTGTCGCAGTCCCCGTATTGGTGACCGTAACCGTCTTCGGGCCGCTGGTCACGCCCTGAACGATAGTGCCCCACGTTAGAGACGTCGGAGACACAGTAACTGCTGGGCCGCCACTGCCAGTGACAGTGAGGCTCACCGACGTGGTTGCCGTCAGACTGCCAGACGTGCCCGTGATGGTCACGGTAGATGTCCCCGTGGTCGCGGTAGCGCTCGCTGTCAGCGTCAAGGTGCTGGTTGTGGTTGTCGGATTCGGGCTGAATCCTGCCGTTACCCCGCTCGGCAGACCGGAGGCGCTCAAAGTGACGCTGCCGGTGAAGCCGTTCGCCGGAACAACCGTGATGGCGCTCGTGCCACTGGCACCTCGCGCCACGCTAAGGGTGTTCGGGTTTGCGGTCAGGGTGAAGCTCTGACCCGTACTACTATTCACGGTGAGGCTCAGCGTGGTGGTATGAGTTAAGCTGCCCGACACGCCGGTAATGGTCACGGTGACGGTTCCGGTGGCCGCGGTCGCGCTGGCCGTCAGAGTCAACGTGCTGTTTGAGGTTGTGGGATTCGGAGCGAACCCCGCGGTCACGCCGCTGGGCAGGCCGGAGGCGCTCATAGTGACGCTGCCGGTGAAGCCATTCAGCGGATTGACTGTGATCGTGCTCGTGCCGCTGTTGCCCTGCACAACAGTCACAGTACTCGGATTGGCGGTCAAGCTGAAGTCCGGCGTCCCACCCGCGCAACCTGGGAAGCTGAACGCACCAATGGCGGTGCTCCAGTTGAATCCACCGCTGACCTTTTCATATTCCTCGGTGAACCAGAAGGTGCAGTCGTCGGTTGGATCGATGGTCACCGAACTGTAGTCGCCCCAGCGGTCGCCGCCGCCGGTCTGCGATCCCAAACCAGCCTTCAGCACCACTTCAGATTCCAGAGTGCCCGCCGCGTCGCTAGGTACGCGACCAGCATAGACCAGCGAAGGATACTGACCCGAGGCTGTCCCGGATCGGCTGAAGCCAACGGCGATGTTCTGGTTGGCATCCATCGCAATGGCCGGCATCCAGCGATACTGCGAGTCCGGCGCAAAGGTTCCGGATTGGAACACGGTGGGAGCCGTCTCAGGATTGTGGATTTCGTACCAGCGCACACCGCCAGTGCTGCCCGCCACGATCGAGTGGCTGGTGAGCAGCGTCGTGTGATCGCCGAAATTGCGGTACACCAGCCGATACATCAACCGGTCTCCCAGGGACTCCAGCAAATCGCTGCCCGCCGTGGGTTGCTGCACGCAACGTGAGCGGGTTTGGGTATTGCACAGCGGCGTGAAGGCCGCTACCGGAATGATCGTCGGCCCGGTAAAGGTCGTATTCGCCGGAGTCACGAAATCAACGTGGAACTTATACATGTAAAGGTTCGCCGCGCCCGTGGGATCCAACTCCATTACGAAATTAGGAGTACCCGCAGCCGGCGGTGTGGCCCCGTCCAAGTCAGAAGGCAACATACCAAACTCGGTGTTACCGCGTTGGAAGCACTGAATGGTGGCAGCAGCGCCCGTTAGCATCTTGGAGCGGTCCGCTGCGCAGACGTTCGCACCAACAAAAGCGGTTCCCGCGAGATTGAAATTGTTGAATGTGAAGTAGTAAGCGTCTGGCCATACGCTCATCTTCGGATAGTCGGGGAAATCGCTGAACGCAAACGCATATCGATTGTAGGAACCGGTGGCATCGGCAGTCTGGGAGACGGCGACGCATTCATAATCCGAACCGAAGCTGTTGATGGCAAACTGGCTGGCGACCCAGCGCTGCGCGGCCGCGTCAAATCTTACGATTGGATCGCCGCTGTTGTCGGCCTGACATGATCCGCCGAATCCCGACCAGAATGCGTTTCCGGCGAGCGGACCGAGTACGGTGTTGCCTTTCTTATCCCAAACCTGGTACTCGAGGTTGATGTATTGGACGTATTGCGTCGTGCCCGGCGCACCGTCGTTATCGGGGGGCATGCAGTTGCAAAAGAAGTTGTCGCCCACGCCGGCACCGTCGAACTCCAAACTGAAGTTCGGCGTCTGCAGGCTCGGAGAATTCTCTGCTGTCTGAAGAACTGGGTCCTTCTGAACCTTGTTGCTCCAATTGTGATTGGGATTGACGTTGTTTTGGATCTCGTGCTCGGAGGGCAAGCTGTATTCGGGAAGCAGCGGCGCGATTTCGCGGAGCAGCGGTCCGGTGTCGTGTTTGAATTCCTTGATGACGATGGGTCCCTTTGTCACCGTTTTGGATTGTTGAGCGAACGTCGGCAGAACCAGACAAATCATCGTCAGGAACGCCGCTACTGCAATGCGCTTGGTCGTCACTTTTGCCTCCTTCATTTCTTTTCCCCTACCATGTCGGATGGGTCGTAAACGCCTTCAAACTCCCACGTCAAAACATCATCGGCCGCGAGCTTTCCTTCGTAGGTCCCGCCGCCTTTGATCCCTTTTAGCTTCCCGGTGCCGCGCATGATGCTCCAGCGCCCTTTGCTGTCCACCGGACCTTTTTCCGCCAAAACCTGGCCCATGCTTTGCCACGTTAACTTGTCGCCAGTGTCCATGGTGTCTGTCTCGAAACCATGTTCATGCAGCGTGCCTTCCATCTTTTCGGTGAAGCCGACCGCCACTCCATCTTTGGTCTTGGCGCCCAGGACCACCATCGGTTCGGTCCATGTGCACTTGCGTTTTGCGATGATCAGAGCGTGTCCGGGACGATCCGGAACTTCGATCGAGTAAGTCGGATCGGGTTTGTCACAGCGAACTTTGCCTTCGACTTTGACAAAATTGCCGCTGGCTTCGGTTTTCTTTGACTCTTTTTCTTTGCCTTTGTCGCTGTCTTTGTCTTTATTTTTGTCCTGCGCCATCACCAAAATAGAAAGTGCAAAGAGGAACAAAATAAGGCTGGGGAGGGTTCTGCGGGGCCGGAACTTCCTCACGTCAAACATTCGCTGGTTTCATCCTCATCTTCTGCTGGACAACTTGCAGTGTCGTTCGAGAAACACAATGGTAGTGCTGAATTCCGCGATCGCAACCGCGGATCGCGACCGGTCAAAACCCGCTGGGGCGTAGGCGGGATTTAGGGGGCTACTACCGCGCCTAGTTTATACATCGGTTTTCCAGAAAAGGCAAAGCAAAATCGGCGCGCAGCGCGCTTTGCAGCAATGTTGAACTTGTTTGCACATCGGGGATAAGGAAACAGACACTTTTTGACGGCTTGCGAAAGTACGCGGAGGAAAAACCTTGAAAAACACGTGTCTCAGTCCAATACTGGAGGAGCTTTCCAGGGTCCGCGCTCCTGTTCAAGTTGCGCGGCGATCGCCAGCACAACTTCTTCTTGCCAAGGCCGTCCGACGATCTGCACGCCGATCGGCAACCCGTCTCCCGAATAGCCCATCGGAACCACCGCCGCGGGAAATCCCAGCAGGTTAAACCACTCGCAATGACTCCACGCATCGAGATACTTCACGATCTTTCCTTCCACCAGCCACTCCCGTTCGCCATGGCGAAAAGCAGGGATAGCAGCGGTAGGGCAGATCAGCACGGGACATTTCCGCATCTGTAGCAAAATTTTCTCGCGCAACGCATCGCGTCCCAACCACGCGGCCAGCAGCGACTCGCCAGTGTGCGCCGGCGCAGCAGTGGTCCAGGCATGGAACTCGCGCAGAATCGGGCTCAGTTCGGATTCGCGGCCGCGTAACATAGGTTCCAAAATCATCCCTCCGGCGGTGCCGAAGAATTCCCACCACAGCTCGCGCGCTTCTTCGAGCCCTTCGGGACAAAAAGACTCGACACGAAATCCGGCGCCCGACAAGAGAGAGGCTGCACGACCCACCGCCGACCTCGTTTCTTCCGTGACTGGAGTTCGCCCATCATCTTCGAAGAACCCGATAGTGATTTTACGCAGCGCCGTTTCATCAATCTCGCGCAACTCAACCGGCGCGGCGCAAGGATCGCCGTCATCCCAAGCCGCCATCACTTCAAACAGTGCCCGCACATCTTCTATAGTGCGAGCCATCGGCCCGACCACTCCGATCAAGGCAAAGGGGCCGCCAGATTTCGGAAAGTGCCCGGTCGAAGGAATGCGCCCGGGAGTAGGCTTCAATCCGCAGATTCCGCAAAAGTGCGCGGGCTCACGGATCGAACCACCCCCGTCGCTGCCCACGCCCCCAGCGGAAAGTCCAGCGGCGATGGCGGCGGCCTCTCCGCCGCTCGATCCGCCCGCGGTGCGCGTCAGGTCCCAGGGATTGTTCGTGCGGCCATAAAGAAGGTTGTCGGTTTCCCAGGCCATCAGAAGTTCGGGCGTGTTGGTGACGCCGAGGATCACCGCCCCAGCCGCCCGCAGTCGAGCCACCAGAGGCGCATCTTTAGCGGCGATGTGTCCGGCTCGCAATCGCGTACCGGCTTCGCAAAGATGTCCGGCAACATCAATCGACGACTTGATGGAAACCGGGACACCATGCAGCGGCCCGAGGTCATCTCCGCGCAAGATCGCTTTCTCCGCGTTTCGCGCCTGGGCAAGTACAGCTTCTGGTTTGTAGTCAACGAACGCGTTCAGCTTGGGGTTCAGGCGTTCGATGCGATCAAGGTGAACAACCGCCACCCCCACCGGCGAAATTTCTTTGCGGCGAATCTGCGCAGCAATTTCCCGCGCAGAAAGAAGAACTGAGCTTGCCGTCATGAAGTATATAGAAAACGATCGAAACGCCAATTCAGGATAGCAGCGAAGGGGTTCCCTTCGTGGCATTTCCTTCGTGTGCCTTCTTGCACTTAGTAGTTAAGCTCTCGCAGCTTGACCCACAACCTTACCCAGGCGGGCTGGCGTTCCGGTTGCTTTCCAGTAGAGTAAGTAGTTACATCATCACTGATGAGGAACTGTCCCAGCGTGAAGACCCGGTTAGCAGCATGCCTTTTCCTTCTTACGGTCGTTCTGGCGACCCCAGTTTGGGCTCGACAACACAGTGATCCTGCCAAGCAGGCTGATCCTTCAGACCCGGGTTATGTATTTGCGCTGGCAGCCGCCAACCATTTCCTGCACGCGTGGCAGACGGCAGACCTCGAAAACGGTATGGTCCTGCTCAGCGACAGCATTCGCCACTCGCAGAACGCCGACAAACTGGAACAGTTTTTTTCGAACGGGAAAGACCGGGCCTTCGAGATCACGCGCGGGCACGGACGTCCGGGGCGCTACCGTTTCCTGGTCGTGCTGGTCACGTCTCGGGGATCCCACGTCACACGTAAATTTTCAGAAATCGTCGTGGTCGAGACTGGCAAGAACGACTGGGTGGTGGATAAACTCCCTTAGAAGACGCAAACAGAATTTTTTATTGCAGGAGTTCGCATTTATGAAACGTATTCACAAGGTTGCTATCCTCGGAGCGGGCACGATGGGCGCCCGTATCGCGGCACATTTCGCTAATGCGGGAGTGCCTTCGTTGCTGCTGGACATAATTCCACCGGACGCAGACGGCCCCGCGCGTAACAAAATTGCCGCGGCCGGACTCGATGGAGCGAAGAAATCAAAACCTGCGGCGTTTTTCGAGGCGCCGCTTTCGCGGCTGGTCACCGTGGGAAATTTCGATGACGACATGAAACGTCTGGCCGAAGTGGACTGGATTATCGAGGCCATCGTCGAGAACCTCGAAATCAAGCGGTCGCTACTAAAGAAGGTGGAGGCCGTCCGTAAACCGGGCACGATCGTCACCACCAACACCAGCGGACTTCCGGTGGCGAAGATCGCCGAAGGGTTTTCGGAGGACTTCCGGCGCTCGTGGTTCGGCACGCACTTCTTTAATCCGCCGCGCTATATGCGCCTGCTCGAACTCATCCCAACCCCAGACGCGGACCCCGCTCTGATCGCAGCCGTCACCCACTTCTGCGACGCGCAACTGGGCAAGGGCGTCGTCCTGGCGAAAGATACGCCCAACTTCATCGCCAATCGCATCGGCACATTCTCCGTGCTCAACGTGATGCGGCTCATGCAGGAGATGGACCTGAGCATCGAAGAGATCGATGCGCTCACCGGCCAGACCGTGGGCTGGCCGCACTCAGCCACCTTCCGGACAATCGATCTGGTGGGACTCGACATCCTCGGGCACGTGGTCACGAACATGACGCAGAACGTGCAAGACGAACGCAGCGAATTGCAGATCCCCGCTTTCTTTCGCCAAATGCTGGAACGCAAGTGGCTCGGCGACAAAAACAGGGGCGGCTTCTATAAGAAGCTCAAAAGCAGCGAAGGCAAGGAAGATGAGCGCCTGGCGCTCAACTGGAAAACGCTGGAATATCATCCGCGGCAGAAGCCGAAATTCGCAGCGCTCGATATGGCAAAAAACGTCGAAGAGACGGGAGCGCGAGTTCGAATGTTGCTCGGCTTGGATAAAGATGGCGGCGCGCCGCAGAAGCCCGACAAGGCCAGCACGTTCCTTTGGACGGCGCTATCGGACCTGTGGACGTATTCCGCCAATCGCATTCCCGAAATCTCCGATTCTGTCGTCGAAATCGACCGCGCCATGCACCTCGGCTTCAACTGGGAACTCGGCCCCTTCGAACTCTGGGACGCCGCCGGCGTGGAAGCAACCGTCGCGCGTATGAAGAAGGAAGGACGTCCAGTAGCGGCCAATCTAGAAAAACTTCTCGCCTCCGGAAAAAAATCCTGGTATGAAGACGATCCGAAGACGGCATCAGGCCGCGCATATTTTGATCTGGCCAGCACCAACCTCAAGCCCGTCGAGGTGCCTGCGGGAGTCTGGTCGGTCGAAGTAGCAAAGAAGTCCAACGGCGTGGTCAAAAAGAATTCCGGCGCATCGCTGGTTGACCTGGGCGATGGCGTGGGCTGCATCGAGTTCCACTCCAAGATGAACGCGCTCGGCGCTGATATTATTTCGCTCATCCTCCAGACGCTGAAGCCGGGCGGTCCCGGCGAGGCCTTCGACGCCTTCGTCATCACCAATGACGCGCAGAATTTCTCCGTAGGCGCGAACCTGATGCTGCTGCTCATGTCCGTCCAGGAAGAAGAGTGGGACGACGTTGACCTAGCCATCCGTCAGTTTCAGGGCATGACGCAAGCCATCAAATTTTCTCCCAAGCCGGTGGTAATCGCGCCCTTCGGACTCGCCCTCGGCGGCGGTTGCGAAGTCTCGCTGCACGCAGCCGCTCGGCAACCGCACGCCGAGCTCTACATGGGCTTGGTCGAGGTCGGAGTGGGCCTGCTTCCCGGAGGAGGCGGCTGCAAGGAGATGCTGCTACGCGCGGTGGATAGCGCAGCGTCCATTCGTCCCGATGGCCGCGGCGAATCGGTGGAACTGATGGAGGCCATGAAGAAAGTTTTCGAAACCATCGCCACCGCGAAAGTCGCCACGTCCGCTCATGAAGCCCGCGGCCTGGGCTTCCTGTCGAGCTCCGACCGGATCACCATGAATCGCGAGCGCGTTCTCTCCGACGCCAAAGCACGCGCTTTGGAACTGGTACGCGCCGGCTACGAGCCTCCCGTGATGCGCACGAACATCCCCGCACCGGGCGAGAACATCCTCGCCGCTCTCAAAATGGGTGTCTACCTGATGCGGCAAGGCGAGTTCATCAGCGATCACGAACTGAAATTAGGCACAAAGATCGCCGAAGTCCTCTGCGGCGGAAACGTCACGCCTGGCACGCCCGTCAGCGAACAATACCTGCTCGACCTGGAGCGCGAGGCCTTCAAGTCCCTGTGCGGCGAAAAGAAGACGCAAGAGAGAATTCAGTTCACGCTGAAGACGGGTAAGACCTTGAGAAATTAAGAGAGGTCCCTTGGTGGAGAGCCGGGCGTCCCCGCCCGGCCGAACGGGCGACGCCCGTCTCTCCACTACGGCCGTCTACTCTGAAAGACTGCGGTCCAGCGAGAACGCGCCCGCCCCACGCAAAAGCAGCGCCGCCGCCATGGCGAGCACCAGCAGATGATATTCAATACCCTCGCCCTTCTGTGTGCCCATCCAGTTCATGAAGAAGCCGTTTGCCATGTGAACCATGAAAATGGCTCCGATCATCAGGCCGGCGATTCCGAGAGACGCGATGCGAGTGAGCAATCCGACGATCAGCCCCAGTCCGCCAAAGAATTCAGTGCAGATGATCAGCAGCGCGACCGGAGCGGGCAGTCCCATGTGCGTAAACGCTCCCATGGTGCCGTGAAAACCAAAGCCTCCAAACCAGCCCAGCATTTTTTGCGCCCCATGCGCGAAGAACACCACTCCCAGAACTATCCGCAAAATGGTAAAGCTCACATCGTTGTTTGTACCCATCAGCCGCTTCAGCATTGTTTCCTCCAGGCGGGATCTGTCGTCCTCCGACTGCCCCGCAATTATCGTTATAACGACATTCTAGTTCGATTCGCTTCCCTGCCACAAGGATGCACTTTTTCCTGGCGGCGCAGCCCTTCACCGGCCTTCCAGAGACCAGCCGCATCCCCGATGCGGCGTATAATTTCGGAATCAGATTCCGCGAAGGATGGTACAAACGAAAATGTCCGCAGGCAATGGTTCCAACGGCGCGAACGGCAATGGTTTGGATGCGGTTCTGAAACCGCGAGCAGAGTGGCTGGCAAAGCGCAAGGCCGAAAACACAGACGGCAACTTCTCCCAGATGCGTTACGCGCGCCGAGGCGTGATCACCGACGAGATGCAATACATCGCTCACCGCGAGAAGATCACACCGGAATTGGTGCGTGACGAAGTTGCGCGCGGCCGCATGATCATCCCCGCGAACATTAACCATCCCGAACTCGAGCCCATGGCGATCGGGGTCGAGTCGCTGTGCAAGATCAACGCCAACATCGGCAACTCCGCCGTCACCTCCAACGTTGAAGAAGAGCTCAAGAAGCTGCATACCGCCGTCCACTACGGCGCCGACACGGTGATGGACCTCTCGACCGGCGGCGACATTCATACTATCCGCGAAGCCATCATTCGCCACTCACCAGTTCCGATCGGCACAGTTCCGATTTACGAAGCCATCTCGCGCATCAAGCGCGTCGAAGATCTGAACAAGAGCGTGATGCTCGAAGTAATCGAAGAGCAGGCGCAGCAGGGCGTGGATTACATGACCATCCACGCGGGCGTCCTCATTCAATATGTGCCGATGGTTTCGAAGCGCATCACCGGTATCGTGAGCCGAGGCGGCGCGATTCTAGCGCAATGGATGACCCATCACCACAAGCAAAACTTCCTCTACGAATGCTTCGAAGACATCTGCAAGATTTTCGCCAAGTATGACGTAAGCTTCTCGCTCGGAGACGGCCTGCGTCCCGGCTGCCTGGCCGACGCCAGCGACGAAGCCCAGTTCGCCGAACTAAAAACGCTGGGCGAGCTCACTCGCATTGCATGGAAGCATGACGTCCAGGTAATGATCGAAGGCCCCGGCCACATTCCCATGCACAAAATAAAAGAGCAGGTAGAAAAAGAAAATGCCTGGTGCGACGAAGCACCGTTCTACACGCTCGGGCCGCTGGTCACCGACATCGCTCCTGGCTACGACCACATCACGTCCGCGATTGGAGCGGCGATGATTGGCTGGTATGGCGCATCGATGCTCTGCTACGTAACTCCAAAAGAACATCTCGGCCTGCCCAACGAAAAAGATGTGAAAGACGGAATCATCGCCTACAAAATCGCGGCCCACGCCGCCGACGTAGCCCGCGAGCGTCCCGGAGCGCGCGACCGCGACGACGCCCTGAGTTATGCCCGCTACAAATTCGATTGGGAAAAACAGTTCGAACTTTCCCTCGATCCCGAAACGGCCCGCTCCATGCACGATGAAACTCTGCCGGATGAACACTACAAGTCGGCAGCCTTCTGCTCCATGTGCGGCCCGAAGTTCTGCTCGATGAATTACTCCAG
>Ga0209890_10000050_pt1 | contig 54514 bp, 61 predicted proteins | sample OrgsoiDNA2013049_FD_185799 | JGI IMG/M metagenome (GOLD analysis project Ga0209890, IMG submission 185799) | Permafrost soil microbial communities from the Arctic, to analyse light accelerated degradation of dissolved organic matter (DOM) -... | ecosystem: Environmental > Terrestrial > Soil >... | reverse complement strand
TGGATCGGAACCGGGTTGAGGAAGTGCAACTTCTCCCGGCCAGAACGGCGTGACACCACGAGGTTGGCGTCCTCGAGGACACGCAGGTGCTTCATCACGCCGAAACGCGTCATCTCCAACTCGGACTCGAGCTCGGTCAAGGTGCGGCCGTCACGCGTGAAGAGCCGGTCGAGAAGGAATCGACGTGTTGTGTCGGCGAGGGCCTTGAACACGCGATCGTCGTCGGTCACCAGCCGACAATACGTGACCATACAGTCACGTGTCAAACTACCGCCCAAGCCCCCAGAGGCGAACCGGCGCTTCGACTGTAATCTGGTAATCTGCGACCTCCGCGAGGACCCCCGGACGTCGCGAGTTCATGGAGGTGACTGTGGCCATCAGGCAGACGCCCAGCCGCTCCGCGCATTCCGTCAACCCCTGGGTTGTGCTCACGCTGGTCTGTATGGCGCAGTTCATGGTGGTGCTCGATGCCACCGTCGTGAACGTCGCGCTACCCTCGATCAAGCGGGGCCTGAACTTCTCGAGCTCCGACCTGCAGTGGATCGTCAACGCCTACACGCTCACGTTCGGTGGCTTTCTCCTGCTCGGTGGCCGTGCCGGCGACCTCTTCGGACGTCAGCGCATCTTCCTCGCCGGGCTTGCGATCTTCTCGCTTTCCTCGCTGGTCAACGGCTTTGCGCAGTCGCCGACGATGCTCATCGTCGGGCGGGCTGTGCAGGGTTTTGGCGGCGCGCTGATCTCGCCGGCGGCGCTGTCGATCATCACCACCACCTTCGAGGAGGGCCCGCGCCGCAACAAGGCACTGGGGGTGTGGAGTGCGATCGCGGCAAGTGGTGCCGCCTTCGGCCTGCTCATCGGCGGCATCCTCACCCAGGCGATCAGCTGGCGCTGGGCGTTCTTCGTCAACGTGCCCGTCGGAGTGGTCACGATCGTGCTGGCGGCGCGGCTTGTTCCTGACACCCGCGTCGAGGGTGACCGCGGCGTCGACGTCCTCGGGGCCGTCTTCGTCACCAGTGGCCTGATGTCGATCGTGTATGCACTCGCCAAGGCGGCGTCGCCCGGTGATGGGTGGACCTCGCCCGTGGTGCTGCTGTTCGGGGCGATCGGGATCGCGCTGATCGGTCTGTTCCTGTTCACCGAGGCGAGGTACCGCGCGCCGCTGGTCCGGCTCAGCATCTTCCGCATCCGCTCGCTGGCCACCGCGAACCTGGCCATGCTCCTTGTCGCCGGGGGCATGTTCGCGATGTTCTATTTCGCGGGACTGTATGTGCAGATCGTGCTCGGCTATTCGCCATTCAAGGCAGGCCTCGCCTTCCTGCCTGTCTGCGCCGGGATCGGGATTGGAGCGGGCGTCGCCGCGCAGGCTGTCAAGCGGTTCGACGTCCGGGCGGTCACATGCACGGGCCTCCTGATCGGCGTGACCGGCTTCCTCCTTCTGCAACGCATCGGCATCGGCAGCGGCTACGTCGACGTCCTGCTGCCGCCGCTGGTGATCATGTCCCTCGGCCTCGGAATGACCTTCGTGCCGCTGACCCTGGTGGCCACCACCACGGTGCAGGCGGACGACGCGGGGCTCGCCTCGGGGTTGCTCAACACGTCCCAGCAGGTGGGCGGCTCGCTGGGCTTGGCCATCCTCGCCACCCTGGCGGTGAACCAGACCAACGGCTATCTGCAGAACCTCGGACACGCGCCCGCGGTGCAGGACACATTCGCAGCCCTCGTGCAGGGCTACCGCATCGCCTTCCTGGCCGGCGCGATCCTGCTGGCCGTCGGCGCCGTGGTGGTGGTCGCGGCCCTCCGCCGCAGCGACGTCGCCGGAATCGCCGCCGCAGCAAGTGCCGCGCCCGCTCTCGAGGAAGCTGCCCAAAGCGTCGCCTGATCGGCTGACGCGGGCCGCGGACGTTCAGAGGTCGAGAACGGCGCCTGCGCCGGCGCTGAGCGCAGCGTCGTAGACCAGGCGCGCAACCACGGCGTCCTCGACGGCCGTCCCCGTCGACTTGTACACGGTGATCTCCTCGGACGTCTGACGGCCGGAGCGCAGCCCGGCGACGACCTCACCGAGCTCCGTGACGGTCGCCGGGTCGCGTCCCTGGAGCTCGTGGGCGCCGGCCGGCGGCGGGTGCTCGGCCGCGCCCCTCCACTCCACGAACACCCGGCACAGACGGATCGTGTCGGCGTCGAGCTCGTGCCCGAATGTGCCGCCGACCGATGTGACATGAGCGCCGCGACTGAGCCACTCGTACCGGGTCACCGGGTGGTGGGAGTCCGTGCAGCAACAGACCACGTCCGCGTCCCGGATGGCCTCCTCGAACCTGTCCACCACAACGCATCGCGGATCGAGCGCCGCCAGGCGTTCGGCGCGGTCGCGGTTGCGCGACGCGACCCGGATCTCCGTGAACTCTCGGACCAGCCCCACCGTCGCCAGGTGCGAGTGTCCCTGCACACCCGCCCCGAGGATGGCAAGCGTGGTGGCCTGCGGGCGTGCGACCAGGCGCACCGACACTGCGGCAGCGCCACCTGTCCGCATCGCCGTGACGTACGCGGCGTCCATCACACACAGGGGCGTGCCGTCACGCTCGTCGAAGAGGGCGATCACCCCCTGGTGGGATGGACGACCACGCTCCGCGTTGCCGGGGAACACGCTGACGGCCTTGATGACCAGGCCGCCGCCCTCGACCCAACCGGGCATGGCCCCGAGAAGCCCCGCCCCCGTGCGCGCGGCGGTCCGCGGCGGCACCGAGGCCGCGCCGGTCGAGTAGCTGCGGAATCCCGCCTCGAGTGCGTCGAGCATCAGCGGTGGCGACAACAGTGCTCGCACGTCGTTCTCGCTGAGGAACAGCACTCGGTTGTCCTCCTTCTACCGGGTGAGGGCGGGAGGCGCGACTGTACCGGTTCGGCGACGCCCGGAACAGAATCCTCACGATGTTCTGCGGTACGCCACCATGTGCGGCCGACATGGAAATGCAAGGTCTGCCCGACGACACTGCCGGCACAGATGACGTGGTCTCTCTCCCGCGCTCATCGCAGAGGAGGGCCGGGCCCTCGCGGCTCGGCTCTCCTCGCCACCACCGCGTGAAGTCGCCGCGCGCCGCTGTCGCCCTGCTGCTCGTCCTCTCCGCGTGCGGATCCCCGGCCGTCGCGACCCGCACCACGAGCGCAGTTCCGGGCACGCCCACTGCCACGGCGTTGTCGACTCCGCTTCCCACGCCCACGCCCGTCCCGGCGTTGGCGTCGCCGGCGATGATCCAGGTCGAGAACTCCGAGTTCGGCCGTCCCCAATCCGGCCTGGGCGCCGCCAACCTCGTGTACGAGTACGTCGCCGAGGGTGGCATCGGCCGCTTCAGCCTCTTCTTCTTCGGTGCCCCCGCTGCCACGCAGCAGGTGGGCCCGGTGCGCAGCGCCCGGACCGTCACCCTTCAGCTGGCCAGCCTGTACCACGCGTTCCTGTCCTACTCGGGCGCGTCCACGTACATCACCGGCCTGCTGCGGCGGGCATCGTTCCCGTCCTTCGACGAGACCACCGCGCGCGGCAACCTGTTCCGCATCTCGGCGCGCGCGGCGCCGCACAACCTGTATACGAACGGACAGCACATCGCCGCCCTCGCCGGGCTGGCGCACCTGGCGCCGGTGGGCTACCAGCTCTGGGCGCGGACGACGTACCCGGTGGGCGGGGTTCCGATCGACGCCTTCACCGCGGACGTTTCGCCCTTCGAGCAGCCGCATTTCACGTGGGCACCCCGCCTCGGTGGGTTCACTCGCACGGAGAGCACCGGCCCGGTGCTCGATCCCGCCACGGGTGCGCCCGTGGTGCTGCCGACGGTGATCGTGCAGCAGGTCGCGGTCACCACCGACCCCCGCGTGGTCGATGTCGCCGGACATCTCGGCGTCGACCACAGGATCACTGGGACCGGGAGCGCCCAGGTGTTCACCGGTGGGAGGGAGTACCAGGCGACCTGGACACAACCACCCAGCGGACCTCCCCAGTTCACCCTCGCGGACGGAACGGCGGCGCCGATCTCGCCCGGCGAGGTGTGGATCTCACTGGTGCCGATCGGCCAGCCCGCGGTGGTCACCTGAGGCGCGGCGCCGGCCCTTCCCGGCACCAACCGGTCGCATAATTGCCGCTGTCGAGCCGCGGACCCGGCATGGCGCACGGAGGTAGGGCAGTGGGCGCGCGCAGCAGGCTCCGCTCGTGGCCGGTCATCCGTCAGCTGACCGGCTCCGACTCCCTGGGTCGAGGCGCGGCGGTACGGTCGGCGAAGACTGCCGCGATGGTGCCGCGCACCGCCACCGCGGACCGCGTCGTGCAGAGCGTGTGCCCCTACTGCGCAGTCGGCTGCGGACAGCGCGTGTACGTCAAGGACAACCGCGTCGTGCAGATCGAGGGCGACCCCGACTCGCCGGTGTCGCGCGGCCGCCTGTGCCCCAAGGGTTCGGCCAGCGAGCAGCTGGTCAACAACCCCAGGCGGGTGACCACGGTGCGGTACCGGCGCCCGTACAGCACGGAATGGGAAGACCTGCCCCTCGACCGCGCCGTGGCGATGATCGCGGAGCGGGTTCTCGAGACCCGCGAACGCACCTGGGAGGACACCGATGGCGACGGTGTCCCTCTGCGCCGGACCATGGGCATCGCGAGTCTCGGAGGCGCCACCCTCGACAACGAGGAGAACTACCTCATCAAGAAACTCTTCACCGCGGCGGGGATCGTGCAGGTCGAGAACCAGGCTCGAATATGACACAGCTCCACCGTCCCCAGTCTGGGGGCTTCATTCGGCCGCGGCGGAGCCACGACGTTCCAGCAGGACCTGCAGAACTCTGACTGCATCGTCATCCAGGGCTCCAACATGGCTGAGTGTCACCCCGTCGGCTTCCAGTGGGTGATGGAGGCCAAGGCGCGCGGCGCGAAGGTCATCCACGTCGACCCCCGCTTCACGCGCACGTCGGCGCTCGCCGACCTGCACGTGCCGCTCCGCGCGGGAAGCGACATCGTCTTCCTCGGCGCGATCATCAACCACATCCTCACAACCGAGTCGTACTTCCGCGAGTACGTGGTGAGCTACACCAACGCGGCAACGCTGATCAACGGCGACTTTCGAGACACCGAGGACCTCGACGGCCTCTTCTCCGGGTATGCCGCCGACAAGGGAACCTACGACCCGGCGACGTGGAGATATCTCGACTCTCGCGACCAGACGGACTCGGGCAGCGGTGTATCGGCGAATGCCAAGAGCAGATCCGGTGGACGCGCGGAGGCGCACGCGCATCATTCGCCCGGCGACGAATTCGGCAGCGGTGGGCCGCCGCTGGAACAGAGCCGTGTGCACCGCGACGGGACTCTCCAGGACCCCCGCTGCGTGTTCCAGGTCCTGAAGCGTCACTACGCTCGCTACACGCCCGACAAGGTGCAGGAGGTGTGCGGCGTGGCGCCGGAGGCGTTTGCGCAGGTGTGCGAGGCGGTCATCGCCAACAGCGGTCGCGAGCGGACCACGGCGTGGGTCTACTCGGTGGGATGGACGCAGCACTCGGTCGGCGTTCAGTACATACGCGGCGCGGCGATCATCCAGCTGCTGCTCGGCAACATGGGCCGGCCCGGCGGCGGAATCCTGGCGCTCCGGGGTCACGCGAGCATCCAGGGATCCACCGACATACCGACCCTGTTCAACCTGCTGCCCGGCTATCTCCCGATGCCCTTGGCCGGGCGCTACAACGACCTCGCCGGGTACCTGGAGAGCATTGCGAGCCAGGAGCAGAAGGGCTTCTGGACCGCCGCCGACACCTACGTGGTCAGCCTCCTCAAGGCGTGGTTTGGGGATGCGGCCACAGCCGAGAACGATTTCGGCTTCGACTGGCTGCCCTGGATCAACGGCGACCACAGCACCTACAGCACGGCCATGGACATGCTCGATGACAAGGTCGAGGGCTTCTTCCTGCTTGGTCAGAACCCAGCCGTCGGGTCAGCGAACGGCAAGCTGCAGCGCCTCGCCATGGCCCACCTCAAGTGGCTGGTGGTACGCGACCTCAACATGATCGAGTCGGCGACCTTCTGGAAGGATGGTCCGGAGATCGCCACCGGCGAGTTGCGCACCGCTGACATCGCCACCGAGGTCTTCTTCCTGCCGGCGGCGGCGCACACCGAGAAGGACGGCACCTTCACGCAGACGCAGCGGATGCTGCAGTGGCACCACAAGGCGGTGGACCCGCCGGGTGACGCGCGATCCGAGCTCCACTTCTTCCACGAGCTCGGTCGCGCGCTGCGAGCGCGACTCGCGTCCTCCGCCGCGCAGCGCGACGCCCCCCTGCGCAATCTCACCTGGGACTACCCGACCGCCGCCGACGGCGAACCCGATGCGGCGGCCGTCCTCCGGGAGATCAACGGCCGCCACCTCGCCGGGGAGCGGGCGGGGGAGTTGCTCAGCACGTTTGCCGACATGAGAGCCGACGGGTCCACCGCCGGTGGATGCTGGATCTACACGGGCGTGTTCGCCGGCGACGTCAACCAGGCCGCCCGTCGCAAGCCGGGCGGCGAACAGTCGTGGGTGGCGCCGGAGTGGGGCTGGGCGTGGCCGATGAACCGGCGCATCCTCTACAACCGCGCGTCCGCGGACCCTGAAGGCCGCCCCTGGAGCGCGCGCAAGGCGTATGTGTGGTGGGACGAGGAGCTGAGCAGGTGGACGGGCCACGACGTCCCCGACTTCCCGGTCACCAAGGCCCCCTCGTTCCGGCCCGAGCCGGGCACGGGCGGCCCGGCCGGGCTCGCCGGCGACGACCCGTTCATCATGCAGTCGGACGGGAAGGGCTGGCTCTACGCTCCCAGCGGGCTCCTCGACGGCCCGCTGCCGGCCCACTACGAGCCGATCGAGTCGCCGTTGCGCAACGCGCTCTACACACAGCAGTCGAACCCCGCGCGTGAGACCTTCCCGCGCGCGCAGAACCTCGGCAACCCGTCGCCCCCCGAGCCGGGCAGCGACGTCTTCCCCTTCGTTGCCACAACCTACCGGCTCACCGAGCACCACACCGCCGGGGGGATGAGCCGCTGGCTGCCGTATCTCGCCGAGCTGCAGCCGGAGTTCTTCTGTGAGGTGTCGCCGGAACTGGCAAGCCAACGCAATCTCGAGAACGGCGGCTGGGCGACCATCGTCACAGCGCGCACCGCCATCGAGGCGAGGGTGCTCGTCACCGACCGGTTGGTGCCGCTGCTCGTCGCCGGGCGCGTCATCCACCAGGTGGGCCTGCCATACCACTGGGGCGTTGGCGGAAGCGCCGTCGTCAGCGGTGACTCGGCCAATGACCTGCTCGGCATCGGGCTCGATCCCAACGTGCACATCCAGGAGTCGAAGGCCGCGTCCTGCGACATCCAGCCGGGGCGGAGGCCCACCGGCCAGGCCCTTCTGCGTTTCGTCGAAGACTACCGCCGTCGCGCGGGCATCACCGTGGACACGGGAGTGACCAAGATGACGCCGGGGGAGCAGCCGTGAGCCAGGTCGATGCTCCGCTCGACCCGGCCGCCGCCGCCGGCTGGCGGAATGGGCCGAAGCGGAAGGGCTTTTTCACCGACACCTCGCTGTGCATCGGTTGCAAGGCGTGCGAGGTGGCGTGCAAAGAGTGGAACAGCGTTCCCGCGGACGGCCTGCGCATGCTCGGCTCGTCGTACGACAACACCGGTGCGCTCGGAGCCAGCACCTGGCGGCACGTGGCGTTCATCGAGCAGCGCAAGCCGATGCGCGAACTGCCTGTTCGAAACACAGCGACCACGACGGCCGAGCGTGCGCCGGGCGCTCACGACTTTCGCTGGCTGATGTCGTCCGATGTCTGCAAGCACTGCACCCACGCGGCGTGTCTCGATGTGTGCCCCACCGGCGCGCTGATGCGCTCCGAGTTCGGCACCGTGGTCATCCAGGCTGACGTCTGCAACGGCTGCGGGTACTGCGTTCCCGCGTGTCCGTTCGGCGTCATCGAGCGCCGCGAGGGCGATCGCACCGTCCTCAACGCGGGCGTCGCCCAGAAATGCACGTTCTGCTACGACCGGCTCGGGGCGGGGATGGTGCCTGCATGCGCCAAGGCCTGCCCCACCGAGTCGATCCAGTTCGGGGACCTCGACGACCTGCGCGTGCATGCGGCTCAGCGGGTGAGCGCGTTGCACGACGACGGTGTCGCGGACGCTCGCCTCTACGGTGAGGATGAGAGCGACGGCATCGGCGGCGCCGGAGCGTTCTTCCTGCTCCTCGACGAGCCAGAGGTGTACGGGCTTCCGCCCGACCCGGTTGTGACCACGCGCGACCTGCCGGCGATGTGGCGCGGCGCAGCCATTGCCGGCGCGGCGCTGCTGGCCGGGGCTGCCGCGGCGTGCGCCGGCAGGCGCTCGTGACCGGGCCCCGCGTCGAGGGCGCCGGCGACGCCGGCACCCGTCGCGGCAGGGGACGCGAGGGCGGGGAGCGGCCGATGGTGCCCCGGGCCACCTTCACGTCGTACTACGGGCGCCCGGTGCTCAAAGAGGCACCGTGGGCGGCCGACATCCCCGCCTACTTCTTCCTCGGCGGCCTCGCCGGGGCCTGCTCGATGCTGGCCGCGGGCGCGGACCTGACCGGGCGGACGTCGCTGCGTCGCACCACGCGCCTCGGCGCCGCCGCCGCCGTCGCATGCGGTTTCGGCGCGCTCGTCCACGACCTCGGCCGCCCCGGACGATTCATCAACATGCTGCGCGTCGTCAAGCCGACGTCGCCGATGTCGGTCGGGACCTGGATCCTGTCTGCGTACGCGCCCCTGGCAGGTGTTGCCGCCGTCGCCGAGTTGGCGCCCCTGCTTCCGCGTGGGGTGACCTGGGTTGGCGGGGTGACGCGGGCGCTGAGCCGCCCCGCAGGGCTCGCGGCCGCCGGGCTGGGGGCTGGGGTCGCCACCTACACCGCCGTGCTGGTCGCCAACACGGCGACGCCGGCCTGGCATGAGGCGCGGCGCGAACTGCCGTTCGTCTTCGCCGCCTCGGCCGCGACCGCCGCCGGCGGCCTGGGCATGATCGGCTCCAGCGCTGCCGACGCGGCGCCCGCTCGGCGCCTCGCAGCGGGCGGAGCGCTGGTCGAGCTGCTCGTCGAACGTCGCATGGAGCAGTCGATGGGCCTGGCTGCGGAGACACTGCGCGCCGGCCGCCCGGCGACGCTGCTGCGCGCGGCCAGGGCGCTCACCGTGGGCGGAGCGTTGGGCGGGCTGCTGCTTGGCAGGCGCAGCCGCGTCGCCGGCGCCGCCTCGGGTGCCGCGCTCATGGGTGGCTCTCTCTGCATGCGCTTCGGCATCTTCGAAGCGGGCCAGGCGTCGGCGCGCGACCCGCGCTACACCATCGTTCCGCAGCGACAACGTCTCGACGAGCGACGCGCCTCCGGCTGAGCCGCGCAGACAGCATCGTCAATGGCTGTGCAACACTCGCCACGTGCGTCTGACGGGCTACGCCCATGGCGGCGGCTGTGCATGCAAGATCCCGCCCGGCGAGCTCGAGACGATGCTCGCCGGTCTCGCGGGCGTGCCCTTCGTGCCAGCGCTGGTCGGCTTTGACGAGGGCGACGACGCAGCCGCGGTGCGCCTCGACGGCAACGGCACCGCCGTCCTGAGCACTGTCGACTTCTTCACGCCGGTCGTGGATGACGCCTACGACTGGGGGCGCATCGCGGCTGCCAATGCCCTCTCGGACATCTACGCCATGGGCGGCCGCCCCATCCTGGCCGTCAACCTGCTCTGCTGGCCGCGTGAGGTGCTTCCTCTCGAACTTGCGACGGAGGTGCTGCGCGGCGGCCTTGACGTCGCCACCATCGCCGGCTGTCCCCTCGCGGGCGGTCACAGCGTCGACGATCCTGAACCCAAGTACGGCCTGGCGGTGACAGGCGTCGCGCCCGCCGACCGGCTCCTGCGCAACAGGGATGGCCGGCCGGGGATGCCGATCTCGCTCACCAAGCCTCTCGGCATCGGCGTGCTCAACAGCAGGCACAAGCAGACGGGCGAGGTGTTCCCCGAGGCGGTGGAGACGATGGCGCGCCTCAACCGCGACGCCGCCGAGGCGGCTCTGAGCGCGGGGGTGCGCTGCGTCACCGACGTCACCGGGTTCGGCCTGCTCGGTCACCTGTACAAGCTGGCCCGTGCCAGCAACGTCACGGCCGTCATCGAGGCCGCGGCGGTGCCCTACCTCGACGGGGCGCGTGAAGCTCTGCGCGACGGTTATGTGAGCGGTGGCACACGCCGCAACCTCACCTGGGTCGGCCCGCACGTGGGCTGGTCTGGGAGCGCGCAGGCCGACGAGGGCGAGCGGCTGCTCCTGGCCGACGCACAGACGAGCGGTGGCCTGCTCGTCTGCGGAGAGGTGCCAGGCGCCCCCGTCATCGGCGAGCTGCGACCCCGCGGCGACCACGTCATCGAGGTGCGCTGAGCCGGCCATGACCGAGGCCGCCCCGCACCCCGACGGCGACTGGTGCGAACACTTCGGCGCGTCCCTCGCAGGCTCCGCGCTGGTCGGTCCGGTGATCACACCGGAGCTCCGAGCAACCCTGCTGCGCATCGCGCGCGACGTCGCCCACGGCACCGAGCGCAGGAACGCGCCCGTCGCCGCCTTCATCGCGGGTCGCTACGTGGAGGCTCGCCGCGCCCAGGGCGTGAGCGCGGCGGCGGCGCTCAGTGAGGTCGCGGAGGTGGCCGCTCGCCTTCTTCCCGACGCCACGCCGTGACGTCCGCCGGGCTGTTGAGGTTGACGGCGAACCGTGCTGCGGCCCTGGCACCGAGAAGGTCGGCCGCGTTGACACGGCGGACCCGCAGGCGCTGGAGCAGGCCGTGCACTGATCGTTCGCCCTCGCGCAGCGCAGCCTCGGCGGCCGCCAGCGCGGACCGCGCGTACACCGCGTGGAGCGGCTCGAGACCGCGAGGACTGACCGCCACGACGGCGTCCTCCCCCTCCCGGAGCGCCGCCAGCCGTCGGAGCAGATCGGGGCTGATGTCGGGCATGTCCACGGCCACGATCGCGCAGAGTTGGTGCGGCGACGCGCGCAACACAGCAAGCAGTCCGGCGAGTGGGCCAACGCCCGTCATGTCATCGGGGACACTGAGGCAGGCGGGATGGGTGAGCTCTCGTGAACCGCTGGCCAGCAACACGGGGTCGGCCACGGTCTGCAGGCGCGCGACGGCGCGCTCCAGCAGGGTGGCGCCGTCGATGTCGAGGAGCGCCTTGTCGCGTCCCATGCGCGTGCTGAGACCGCCGCAGAGGATCGCTCCCGCCAGCGCCGGACGGCTCGTCCGCAGCGTCACGGCACACCGATGACGACGCGCCGGCGACGGGTGCGGCAGCTGCAGGTCGGGGGCGGCTCCGGCTGGGTGACCGACGAGCTCGCCGCCGAGGAGCCGCTCGAGATCCGCCTGGACGGCGAGCCACTCAGCGTGACCATGCGCACGCCGGGAGCAGACTTCGACCTCACCGTCGGGTTCCTCGTCACCGAGGGCATCATCGCCGGGGCGGACGCCATCGCCACGATGAGCATGTGCCCGCGCGCCGCCGACGCGTCCGGTGAGTACAACGTCGTAGAGGTGACGCTGCGCCGGCATCGTCCCGACGCGGCGGGAGCGCGCAACTTCTTCATGACGTCATCGTGTGGGGTGTGCGGCAAGGCCAGCATCGACGCTGTGAGAACGCGTTCGGAGTACGCGGTCAGCGAGGACCCGCTGTCGGTGGACCCCGCGCTCCTGGCCACGCTCCCCGATGCGCTGCGTGCGGCGCAGCGAATGTTCACGCGCACCGGCGGCCTGCACGCGGCGGCGATCTTCAATGCCGCGGGCGACATCATGTGCGTGCGCGAGGACGTCGGCAGGCACAACGCGTTCGACAAGGTGATCGGCTGGGCGGCCACCCAGCGGCTCCTCCCGCTGACCTCGCACATCATCCTCGCTTCGGGACGCGCCAGCTTCGAACTGACCCAGAAAGCGCTGATGGCAGGGATCCCCCTGCTCGCCGCGGTGTCGGCGCCGTCGAGCCTCGCAGTGGAGCTTGCCGAGGAATCGGGGATGACGCTGGTGGGGTTCCTGCGCGGTGAGCGCATGAACGTGTACACCGGGCACCACCGCGTCCAGTCCGCGTCGGCGTCATCACCGAGGGCGCTGTCCACGGGGCCGTGAAGGGTTACGTACCCGCGAAGACCACGACCGAGCGCAGCACCTCGCCGCCCACGATCCTGGTGAAAGCGGCCTCGATGTCGTCGAGACCGATCGTCTCCGAGACGAAGCCGTCGAGGTTGAGGCGACCCCTGCGATGGAGGTCGATGAGCACCGGGAAATCGCGCGTGGGGAGGCAGTCGCCGTACCACGAGGATCGCAACGATCCGCCGCGGCCGAAGATCTCCGACATCGGCAGCTCGACGGTCATGCCCTGCTCCGGGGGAACACCGACGTTGACCAGCCGTCCGGCGTGGTCGCGCGCCAGGAACGCCTGCAGGTAGGTCTCCGGACGCCCGACGGCGTCGATGACGAGGTCGGCGCCGAAACCGTCGGTGAGCGCGCGGATGGCTTCGACAGGATCGGCGTCCCGCGCGTTGATCGTGTGCGTGGCTCCAAACTGTCGCGCCCACTCGAGCTTGCGCTCGACCACGTCAACGCCGATGACCAGGCGCGCTCCGGCGATCGATGCGCCCGCGATGGCCGCGTTGCCCACGCCGCCGCAGCCGATCACGGCGACGCTGTCGCCGGGGGCTGTGGCACCGGTGTTGACGGCGGCCCCGAAACCGGCCATCACGCCGCAGCCGATCAGGGCCGCAGCCTCTGGCCGTACCGCCGGGTCAACCGGCACCACCTGGCCGGCGTCCACCAGGCACAGCTCCGCGAAGGCGCCGATCCCGAGCGCCGCGGTCAACTCGGTGCCGTCGTCGAGGCTCATGCGCTGGCGCGCGTTGCGGCTGTCGAAGCAATACCACGGGCGCCCGCGGCGGCAACTCCGGCACGTCCCGCACGGCGCGCGCCAGGCGATCACCACCGCCTCGCCGCGGGACACGTTGTGGACGCCCGGTCCGACGGACTCCACGCGGCCCGCCGCCTCATGGCCGAGAAGGTAGGGGAAGTCATCTCCGATGCCGCCCTCGCGATAGTGGAGGTCGGTGTGGCAGACCCCGCAGGCAACGACCCTGACCAGGGCTTCACCGGGGCCCGGGTCAGGGACATGCACGCTGACCACCTCCACCGGTGCCCCCCGGCTGCGCGCGATGACGCCGCGGACCCTGTGAGCCATGGCAGCGATCTCCCTGTGCAGGCGGACGTCGGACGCGCCGAGACTCTACGCCGGGTCGCCGCTGAACCCGCCGATCCGCCTCAGACCATGGCGCGGGCGGCCAGGTCCTCGATGACCTCGAAGCCCGGCGCTCGTGAGAAGACGCTCGCCTCAACGACGAGCTTGACCGACCGGTCGCCGCCACCCACAACCACGCGCTGGCGGGTGAGCACCGCCGCGTCGACGCGCACCGGCAGCAGCGACGGGGGCAGGCCGAACGGCGTGACTCCACCCATCACCATTCCCGTCAACTCGACGGTCACGTCGGGCGGAGCGAAGCTGGCGCGGCGCACACCCATCACCTCGCAACAGCGGCCGTTCACGTCGAGACGCGTCGTGGCCAGGACGAGGGCGCTGAGATACTCCCCGGCCGGTCGCCGCGACGCAACCACTATGCAGTTGGCGCAGTCCGCCGGATCGAAACCGTACGCATCGCAGAAGGCCGCGGTGTCGGCGAGGGCCGGGTCACAGGGCACCGTCTCGTACTCGATGCCCATGGTGGCCAGTGCGTTGCGAACGCCGGCGTGGGTGATCGGCGAGATCATCGCTGCGGCCGGACCACCCATGTTCTGTCGATGCCATCTCCCCGTCGTCGCGTGACACACTGTTGCAATGGCAGAGACAGGGGTCAACCTAGCGGAGAAACTGGCGCTCGTCAAGCAATATTGCCTTCTCATCGAGCCGCGCGGGGTGATCAACACCGGCGCGAGCGGCGGAGAGCTGACTGCCGCCGCCCACCGGGTCTGAACGGCCCGAGCAGCCCAGGCGATGAGCCTCGTGCCGGCGGTTGCCCGGCGCACCTTCTCGGCTCTGCAGATACCCAACTACCGGCGCTTCTTCATCGGCCAGTCCACCTCGCTGGTGGGGACGTGGATGCAGTCGGTGGCGCAGGCGTGGCTGGTGTTCACCCTCACCCGCTCCGCCACCGCGCTCGGCTTCACCATCGCCGTGCAGACGCTGCCGGTTCTGTTGCTCGGCCCGTACGGCGGCGTGATCGCCGACCGCGTCAACAAGCGCCGGCTCATGGTGGCGCTGCAGACGGCCATGGGCGCGCAGGCGCTCGTCCTCGGCGTGCTGACGATCACGGGCGCCGTACGCTTCTGGGAGGTCTGTGTTCTTGCGGTCATCCTCGGCCTGAACAACACGTTCGAGAACCCATCCCGGCAGTCCTTCGTGCTCGAGATGGTGGGACCGGACCAACTCCGCAACGCGGTGAGCCTCAACTCGACGATGGTGAATGTCGCCCGCGCCACCGGGCCGGCCGCCGCCGGCGTGCTGATCGCCACGGTGGGGGTGGGTATCTGTTTCCTCATCAACGCAGCCAGCTTTGTTGCCGTGGTGTTCTCACTCACAACCATGGACCGCGGCGCACTCCGCCCCAGCCGGCCGGTGGCGAGGGGTCGCGGCCAGCTCCGCGAGGGCTTCCGCTACGTTGCGCAACACCCCCGTCTGGGGATCCCGCTGGCCATGATGGGGATCGTCGGCACACTCGCCTACGAGTTCCAGGTGGTGCTCCCGGTGCTGGCCGCCCGAACCTTCCACGGCGGCGCGGAGACCTTTGGCTTCATGACGGCGGCGATCGGCGCCGGCGCTGTTGCAGGGGGTCTGGTGACCGCCACCCGGGGCCGCACCGGGCTCCGGCCGCTGTCGATCGCAGCCCTGTTCTTCGGCCTCGCCATCCTGCTCGCCTCCGTCGCCCCGATCGCCGCGCTGGAGTACGCCGCTCTCGCGGTCGTTGGCTGGACGAGCATCACGTTCCTCGCCACCGGGAACACGACGTTGCAACTCGGCGCCGACCCGTCGATGCGCGGCCGCGTCATGGCGCTGTGGGCGGTGGCCTTCATGGGCTCAACGCCCATCGGTGGCCCGCTGATCGGCTGGATCGTCGCCGAGACCAACGGCCGCGTCGGTCTCGCCGTGGGCGGCGTGTCCTGCCTCGTGGCCGCCGCCATCGGCGCGCTCACGGTGCGGCGCCTGGCGTGTGTGGCCCCGGCCCGGGCCGACGACCCCGACCTCGGATCGATCGGTCCCGTGACCGGCCTCGATGAGGGCGCTGGAATGGTTGACACAATCCCCAGGGTGTGACCGTTTCCGGGGAGTGACCATGACTGCACGTGACGATCAGGTGCGCGTTCGCCGCCTCATCCCTCCCGACGCCGGCCGGTGGCGGGTCTTGTGGGAGGCGTACACGGCCTTCTACCGGGAGGACATTCCGGAAGGCGTCACCTCCCTGACCTTCCAGCGGCTCTGCGACGGTGCCCAGGGGATGGTCGGGCTCGTCGCCGTCGGCGGGGACGACGAGCCGGTCGGCCTCGCCCACCTGGTCTTCCACAGCTCGACGTGGAGCGCCATCGACTCCGGCTACCTCGAAGACCTGTACGTCGACCCCGCGCACCGCGGCGGCCGGGTGGCGCGCACCCTGTTCGACGCGGTGTACGCGGAGGCCGTCGCGCGGGGCGTCGCCCGTGTCTACTGGCACACGCAGGCGTTCAACGGCGCCGCTCGCTCGCTGTACGACACGGTCGGCACGCTGACGTCGTTCGTCGTCTACGAGCACCTCGGCGGCTGAGCGGGCCGAGACGCCCGATCCGCTACGCCAGCGTCGCGTCCACGGTGATCGGCACAGCTGCCAGCGCCTTGGACACGGGACAGTTCGCCTTGGCATCGGCGACCGCAGCCGCGAAGGCGGCCTCGTCGATGCCCGGCACGCGTCCCGTCACGGTGAGGTGGATGCCGGTGATGCCCTCGGGTGGCTGGAATGTCACCCGAGCCCTGGTGTCCAACCGCTCCGGCTTGTGCCCGGCGCCACTGAGTCCGCCCGAGAGCTGCATCGCAAAGCAGCCGGCGTGGGCCGCTGCGATGAGCTCCTCGGGGCTCGTGCCCGACTCGCGAGTCTCAGCTCGCTCCTTCCACGTGAGAGCCAGTTCGGGGAACGCGCCGCTGGCGGGGCGCACGGTTCCGCTCCCACCGGCGAGGTCGCCCTCCCACGTCGCCTCGGCGCTGCTGGTGACCGGCATGATCCGCTCCTTCCTAGGCTGTGTGACCGACAACGACGGTCAGGGTAGCGCAGCGTCCCCGGGCGGCAGGCCGCGGTCGCGCGCCGCGCCATCACCCCGTCTCGCGCGACACCTGGAAGGGTGCGAAGCTCTGGGCGACCGGCATCAGCTCGATGGTGTTGACGTTGACATGGGCGGGTAGGGCTGTGGCCCAGTGCACCGCCTCGGCGATGTCGTCGGGGCTGAGCGCCTCAACGCCGGCGTAGACCGCGCTCGCCCTCTGCTGGTCGCCCTCGAAGCGGACGAGGGAGAACTCGGTGCCACCGCTCAGGCCGGGCTCGATGCAGGTGATGCGCACCCCGCTGCCGTGGACGTCGCTGCGCAGGTTGAGGCTGAACTGGTGCACGAATGCCTTGGTGGCGCCGTACGCGTTGCCGCCCGGGTACGGGTAGGAGCCGGCCACCGACCCGATGTTGATGACGTGGCCTCGGCCGAGGGCGACCATGCCGGGCAGGATGGCGCGCGTGCAGTAGACAAGACCCTTGCAGTTGGTGTCGATCATCTGCTCCCAGTCATCGAGGTCTGCCCTCTGCGCCGGCTCGAGCCCTTTGGCGAGACCGGCGTTGTTGACAAGGATGTCGATATCAGCGAAGCCGGCCGGCAGCGTGCTGACCGCGTGCGCCACCGCCTCGCGGTCGCGCACGTCGAGTTCGAGGGCCAGCACGGACGGTGCGAACTCCGTGACGAGGCCGGCGAGCAAGCCTGCCCGCCGCGCGCACACCACGACACGGCGGCCGTCGGCGGCGAACCGGCGGGCGATCGCGGCTCCGAAACCGGTGCTGGCGCCGGTCACGAACGTCGTCCCTGGTGGGCTTGTCATGCGCACTCCCCTGTCACGGCCGTTGGTGGATGGAGGAGAGGACGCTACCCGGTGAGCACGGTGGGCCGGCTGCTGCGGAGGAGGTCGCGCGCCTCCGCGGCGACGCCCTCCACGTCGAGCGCGAACTTGTGCAGCAGCACCGGCTGCGCGCCGTGCTCGATGAACCGATCCGGCAACCCGAGGCGGCGCACGGGGACCGAGAGGCCGGACTCCGCGAGCACCTCGAGCACCGCGTCGCCGAAGCCGCCGATGGTGGTGCCGTCCTCGATGGTCAGGACCGCGCGGTGGCGCGCCGCCAGCGGACCGATCGCGGGGTCGATGGGCTTGATGAAGCGGGCGTCAACCACCGTGCAGGACAGCCCCTCCCGCTCCAACTGCTGCGCCGCCTCGACGGCGACGCCGACCATCTTGCCGACGGCGAGGAGGGCCACGTCGCCACCCTCGCGGACGACGGACATCCTGCCGATCTCCAACTGTCGCAGAGGCGCCGACGCCGCGTGGGGCGCGGTGCCCCGTGGGTACCGGATCGCGAACGGCCCGTCGTGCGCGAGAGCGGTGGCGAAGAGGCGGCGCAACTCGTCCGGCGAGCTGGGCGCGCTGACGATCATCCCTGGGATGACGCGCAGATAGGCGAGGTCCAGCATGCCGTGGTGAGACGCGCCGTCATCGCCGGTGATGCCGGCGCGGTCGAGCACGAACGTCACGGGGAGCTTGTGGAGCGCCACGTCGCAGGCCACCTGGTCGAAGGCGCGCTGCAGGAACGTCGAGTAGATGCATACGATCGGCCGCAGTCCCTGCATGGCCAGCCCGGCCGCGAAGGTGACCGCGTGCTGCTCGGCGATACCGACGTCGAAGAAGCGCTCGGGGAACCTCGCCGCAAAGGGCAGCAACCCCGTCGACGAGGCCATCGCGGCCGTGATTGCGACGATGCGATCGTCGGCCTCGGCCGCTTCGAGCAGAGCCTCGCCGAACACGTCGGTCCACGCCGCCGGCTTGCTGGAGAACACGCCGTTGCTGGGATCGAAGCTGGACACCCCGTGGAACTTGTCGATCTCGTCCCCGACCGCCGGCGCATAGCCGTGGCCCTTGTCCGTGACCACGTGGATGACCACGGGCCCGTGGAAGGCGGAGGCGTCACGCATCGCCTTCTCGAGCGCCTTGATGTCGTGGCCGTCGATGGGCCCGCCGTATTTCAGCCCCAGGGTCTCGAAGATGGAGATGGGGCTGACCAGCTGCTTCAGCGAGTCCTTCATGCGTTTGGCGGCGCCGTAGGCCGACTCGCCGACGACCGGTAGCTGACGCAGCGTCTGCCCGGCGGCCCCCTTGGCGCGCTCGTACTTGGGCGAGAGGCGGAGCTGGCCGAGGTTCTCCGCGATGCCGCCCACGGTGGGCGCGTAGGAGCGCCCGTTGTCGTTGAGGATGATGATGATCTCGGGTTGGCGCTGACCGATGTTGTTGAGCGCCTCATAGGCCATGCCCCCGGTGAGCGCCCCGTCACCGATGACGCAGATGACCTTGCCCCCTTCGCCGCGCAGCTCTCGCGCAGTGGCCAGCGCGAGCGCGTAGCTGAGCCCTGTCGACGCATGCGAGTTCTCCACGATGTCGTGCTCGGACTCGCCGCGCGACGGGTAACCGCTCATGCCCCCGTGCTGGCGAAGCGAGTCGAACCGCTCCGCGCGACCGGTGAGCATCTTGTGCACGTAGGCCTGGTGGCCGGTGTCGAACACGATGCGGTCGCGTGGGGAATCGAACACGCGGTGCAGGGCCACGGTCAGTTCGACGACGCCCAGGTTGGGACCGAGGTGGCCACCGGTGCGGGCGACGGCGCTGATGAGGCGGTCGCGGATCTCCTCGCAGAGCCGGTCCAGATCAGAGCTGCCGAGCCCTCTCAGGTCCTGCGGTCCGGAGATCTCCTCGAGGAGCATCGAGCCAGTCTACCAACGCACAGCCGCCTCGCCCCGCGATGCCGCGCGAACGCGCCGCTGACGGTGCATGATTCGCGCGATGGACGTGGACCCCCGGGAGGCACTGCTCGTCTGCGCCGGTGATCCCCGGGGCGACATCGCGGAAGGCGCCCTGTGGCTGGCCGCCGAGGACTGCGCGGAGGTGGATGTCCCCGGGGCTCTCCGCGTCATCGAGACGCTGGCGGCCGACCTCGACCACCGCCTCGGCGGCGCTCGCGGCTCGGAGGCTGTGACCGTCATCCACGAGCTCCTGCGCGACCGCGTCGGCCTGCGCCGCTCCGGCGGCGGTGACCCGCGCGCCCACTACCTGCACCTGGTCCTGGAGCGCGGGGCCGGGATTCCGATCAGCTGTGCGGTGCTCTGGATGGCGGTCGGCCGCCGCGCCGGGCTCACCGTCGAGGGCATCGGCCTCCCCGGCCACTTCGGGGTGCGCGTCGACGGCGTCCTTGCCGAACCGTCGGACGGCGAGGTCCTCGACGACGACGCCGCCCGGAGGCTTGTCGCCGCAGCAACCGGGAACGATCCCGGCTCCCTGCGGCCGGCCTGGCTGCTGCCTGCCACAGCGCGCCTCATGCTGGCCCGGATGTCCCGCAACCTGCGCGGCTGCTACTCGTCCCTGGAGCGCTGGGACATGGCGGTGCGCGCTGCTGATCGCTGCGTCGCCCTCTTTCCCGACAAAGCGTCCGAGCGCCGCGACCGCGGCCTCCTGCTCTGGCGGACCGGGCACAACGGCGCGGCCCTCGCCGACCTGCGTCATTACCTCGACAACGCGGAGGCGGACGCGTCCGACCGCGAGGCAATCGAGGAGGTGGCCTGCCGGCTGCGCGCCGCCCTCAACTGACGCGGCTCAGGCGATGCCCAGCAGGAACGCCACCAGCCACACCACGCCGATCAGCAGCAGCACCGCGAACGGCACGATCGCGAAGACGATGAACGAGAACACCAGGCGCTCGTCGCTCACCGACTCCGGGACAAGGCGGCGGCGACGCGCGTCGTGCAGGTACCAGAGGATGCCGCCGGCGATGAAGCCGAGGAGCAGCGAGAAGATGCCCGCGAAAGCGGAGCCGGGGCCGATCGTCGCCGGCGCCAGCGTGAAACGCCAGGCCACGCCAAAGCCGAGTGCGATCAGCCCGCAGGAGATGAAGCGCAGCAGCAGGCCTGTGACCGCGCGCCGGGCCTCGGCGGGTGGCGTTGCCGCGGCGATGATCTCGGGCACCGGCGCGCTCGATGCCGGCGCGGCACGCCGCCGTCCGGTGCCGCCGCGGCCTCGAGTGGGGGTGCCCATGGGCCGCCGAGTATAGGCAGGCTCCGCGCGCGAACCGCGGCGTTGCGGAGCGACAGTAGACTCAGGTTGGCGGCAATTCGCATCACAACAGAGGGAGGCAACGATGGGCACGGTGGCAGTGCTGCCGGACTTCGACCTGGAACTTGGTGGAGGCAGGCGGTTGCGCCGCGACGACCTCCTGGGCAGGCGCACCCTCCTGTACTTCTATCCCAAAGACGACACCCCGGGTTGCACCGTCGAGGGACGCGAGTTCACCGCCCTGCTCGGCGATTTTCGCGCGGCGGGCATCGACGTCTACGGGGTGTCGCCCGATTCCGTGCGCAGTCATGACCGTTTTGTTGCCAGATGCGACCTCGGCGTCCCTCTGATCAGCGACCCCGAACGTGTCCTTATCGACGCCCTTGGGCTGTGGGTCGAGAAATCGAGGTACGGGCGGACATACCGCGGCGTGCAGCGGAGCACCTTCCTTGTCGGCGCCACGGGCGATGTCGAGAAGGAATGGCGCGCAGTCACCGCCGGCGGGCACGCCGCCGCCGTGCTCGAGGCGTCTCGCTCTGCCGGCTAGAAAGCCCCGAGCTCGCCTGACGTCCGGCCTCCTGGACGAGTTGCTCAAGCGACGCATCGTGTTCGTCGCGGGCAAGGGCGGCACGGGCAAGACCACAATCGCCGCGGCCATCTGCCTGCTCGCCGCGAGGAACGGAAAGGAGGTGCTCGGTGTCGAGGTCGACGCCAAGGGCGACCTCTCGACGGCCCTCGGCTCCCACGGTGCGAACTTCAAGGCCGCGGTCGTGCAACCAGGGGTCAGCGTCCTCGGACTGCACGCCGAGGAAGCCTTCCAGGAGTACCTGCACCTCTACTTCAAGGTGCCGCGGCTGGCACGGATGACGCCGCTCTCGCGCGTCTTCGACTTCATCGCCACGGCGGTCCCCGGTCCGCGGGACATGCTCGTCACCGGCAAGATCGCCTTCGAGGAGCGGCGCCGCGATGACAACAAGCGTCCGGTGTGGGACCTCATCGTGGTCGACTGCAGCTCCAGCGGGCACGTGCTCGCCCAATTGCGGGCAGCGCGCGCGATGCTGGAGCTGATCCGCGGCGGGCTCATCCGCGGGCAGATCGAATGGATCGACAGCGTGATCACCGACAGCCGCCGCACCACGGCTGTTCTCACCTCACTCCCCGAGGAGATGCCGGTCGTCGAGACGATCGAGCTGCGCCGCGACATCGCCAGTCAAGGCACCGTTCACGTGTCCATGTGCGTCCTCAACCGGATGCCGCCTGAGCCATTGCCGGCCGCCTCACGACGCGTCCTCGCCGATCTCACCACGGCCGACGAACCGGTGCGGGCCCGCCTGCCCGGGGCGGCCCGCATCGGCGCCGACCTCGAGCTGGGGGCGCGCCTCCACAGGTCCGCCCAGGCCCAGGCGCGTCAGCTGCGTGCGAGCATCGGTGTCCCCGTCGTCCAGGTGCCCGTCGCCGCGGCGCGCACCGGCCTGGCAACCACACGAGCTGTCGCCGTCGCCCTCAGCGACGCCATCGAGGCGCGCCGGTGAGCGCTCACCGCCCAGCCGCCCCTGACGTCGCGGCAATGGACGAGCGCTTGGTGGCCGAGCTCCAACACCTTGACGTGATCATCTGTTGCGGCAGCGGCGGGGTGGGCAAGACCACCGTCAGCGCCGCACTCGGGCTCGCCATCGCACAGCGCACCGACCAGCGCGTGCTCGTTCTCACCGTCGACCCGGCGCGCCGCCTCGCCACCGCGCTCGGACTGCGCGAGATCGGCACCGAGCCGGTCAGGGTGTCGCGCGCTCGGCTGCGCCGCGCCGGGATCGAGGTCGAGGGCGAGCTCGTTGCTGCCATGCTTGATATGAAATCGACATTCGACCGCTTGGTGACGCGAATGGCACCAACCCGGCGTGATGCCAAGCGCATTCTCGACAATCGCTTCTACAAGGGCATCAGCGACTCCTTCATCGGCTCCCACGAGTACATGGCCATGGAAGCGCTCTACGAGCTGCACACGGCCGGGGAGTACGACACGCTGATCATCGACACGCCGCCGTCGCGCAACGCGCTGGACTTTCTCGAGGCGCCCAACCGCCTCACCGATTTCGTCGGGACCAAGATGTTGAGCTGGCTCTCGGGGCCGACGCTGTTCGGCATGCGCGCCGTCAACCTCGCGGCGACGCCGTTCCTGCGCATGGCCGACCGCCTCCTCGGCGCCGACGTGCTCAGCGAGGTGGCCGAGTTTGTCGCCGACCTCCAGAAGATCTACGGCGGCGTGCAGCAGCGCGCCCGGGACGTCTACCGCCTGCTGCGCAGCCCCCAGGTCGGCTTTGTCGTGGTGAGCACGCTGGAACCGGCGCCGTTCGCCGAGGCGGAGTACTTCACGGCACGCCTCCACGAGTACCGCATGCCCTTGCGGGGTGTGGTGGTCAACCGCACCCTCCCAGAGTCGCTGCGTGATCGCACCGCCCTCGCCACCGCGCAGGCCCTCGCCGACGACGCCGGACTGCCCGCCTGGTTGAGTACCCGGGTGGGCCACCGCGTGGCGCCCGACTCGGTCCGTGCCATCGGCGATCGCTGGTTGCACTTCCACGCCATGGCGGAGCGCGACGCACGCCAATTGAGCCGCCTCGAACGGCTGGGCGACGCACCGGTGGTGCGCATCCCGCTCTTCGGCGAGGACGTGTCCGAGCTGCAGGGCCTTGCCAGGATCGCAGCCCTGCTCTGACCCGGCGCGGGCGTCAGAGCCGACGAGCCGTTGCCACAGCCCGCCCGGTCGTCTCGATCGTAGCGGTGGCTCTGGCCATGGAGACGACGGCCGGTGCCTCTCCGTCGCAGACGGAGTGGAGGGCGGTGACCAGTGTGGGGTCGGAGGTGCTGATCACCACCTGGTTGGTGGCCGAGAGGTTCCAGAGGAAGCGCAACGCGGTGGCCCGTCGCACCGGGTCCGCGCTGACCAGCGGCTCGTCGAGGAGCAGCGGCACCTGCTCGCCGGCCTCGCTGAGGACCTCGGCGAGCGCGAGGCGGAGGAGCAGGGACACCTGGTCGCGCGTGCCGTGCGAGAGCACCTCAAGCGCCACCAGGTCGGGGCGCTCCCTGCTGAGCAGCGAAACCTCGAAGTGAGCCGTGTCCACGTTGACAGCGCCATACCTCCCCTCGGTGATCAGGGCGAGGCGCTCGGCGACCGAGCTGGCCAGGCGCGGGGCCAGGTCGCGATGGACGCTGCGCGTGGCGCTCTCGATGAGCTCAGCGGCGCGACGCAGTGCGGCAAGCTGGTGCAGGCCGCGGTCGCGCGCCGCCAGGCACGCGGTGCGCTCGTCCTCGAGGTCGGCGAGCGCCGCCGCTCCGCTGCGCATCTCGGCGATGCCCGCTCGCAGCGCGGCCGCGGCGGTGGAGGCCGCGACGGCCCCCTGGCGGGCGTGCTCGGCCGCCGTTTCCAGCTGATGGAGACGGGAGTGGTCAAGCGGCTCGGAGCCGGCCACATCGGCCCGGTCGCCGCCACGCGCAGACAGCCTGCTCTCCAACTCGGCGGCGAGGCGTTGCAGCGAGGTCGCGTCCGCGCCGGCCGAGCCGTGACGGCGCAGCTCGCCCGCGCGGCGCACCGCGGCGTCGTGACGGCGCCGCCCGGCACACCCGGCGCGGAAGGCCGCCACGGCCTCTGCCGCCGGCAGCGTCGATTCCACCCCGGCAACGTCGAGGACGCGGCTGAGCCGCGCTTCCGCGGCGTCGGCGGCGCGGCGGCGCTCCGCGGCGTCCGCGGCGAGGCGATCGAGGTCCGCCTCACGCTGTTCGAGGAGGCCGTCCTCGGTGGTCAGCTCCTGACGGCGGCGGCTGATCCCCGATGCGCCCGTCACGGCGTCGAGGACAGCTCGCACCACCTCCTCGGCGCCGCGCGCGGGCGTCTGCGAGCGCGCCGGGGTCAGCTGGCAGCGCGACGCGAGGCTCGCCGCCGCCAGGGCCAGCTCGCCGAGGCGTCGCTCGGCGGTCGCCATCTCCGCGCCGAGCGTCTCGACGCGGACGTCCTCGCGCTGCAGCTCAGCGTGGAGCGCGCGCAGCTGGGGGAGGCGGTCGGCGAGGCGATCGAGGCCCTCACCGTCGACGGCGACGCCCGGGCAGAGGCGGATGAGGCGCCGCCGCGCGTGCTCGGCCTCGCCGGCGACGAGCCTGTCGATGGCCACGACGACCAGGGCGGCGACGACAGCGACCGCAGCCGCGATCACAGCCCATGTGCCGCGGTGCGATGCGGCCGATACGGCGGCGACCCCTGCCCCTGCGAACAGGGCCAGGGTGGCTGCGATCTTGCCGACCCGGCTGGAACGGCTCCCGCGGGCGGTGTTGACGAGTTCGATGGCGACCTCGACGCCCGCAGCCCCGGTGCCGGCGATGCCGGTGGCCGCGATCTCCCGGCGCAGGGCCTCGCGGCGGCCGGCCGCGGCGGCGAGTTCGTCCTCGCGCCGACGGCCGGCGAGGGTCTCCGACAGCGCCCGCTCCAGGCCGGCGGCCTCGGCGACGGCGTCGTCGTCAACCAGGTCAGCGCGCCCGAGCGCCCGGCGCCCGGCGGCGATCTCGGCTCGCCGCCGCCGCATCTCGACCAGCCGGGGCTGCGCCGCCTCGGATCGCGCGCGCGCTTCGTCCGCGGTGCGCCGGGTCTCGTGGACCTCGGCCGCCAGGGATGCGACGCGATCCTCGGCATCGAGGGGAAAGCACGCGAGGTGTGCGGTGCCCTCGATCTCGGCCGCCGTGTGGGCCATCTCGACTGTTGCCGCCTCGAGGTCAGCCTGCTGGGCGGCGATTGCGGCCAGGCGGCCGAGCAGCCAGCGGCGCTCGGCGTCGATGCGACGCTCCTCGGCCTGCTGGGCAGCGACCTCGAGGGTGCGCAGGCGCTCCTCCTCAGCAGCCAGTGCCTGTAGCCGGCGTCGCGCATCCTCGACCTGGACGTCCAGCTGCCTGAGCCGGTTGACGGCGCGCCCGAGCGGGCTCGCCGAGCGTCGCTCCGAGCCGACACGGCCAACGGCGTCGTTGATCGTCGCCAGCGCCTCTGCGGCGGTGGTCTCTCCCCGGGAGTCGGCGAGGCGCTCGATCGCCTCCTGGACCTCGGCGGCGCGGGCCGCCGGGGTGTCTGCAGCGCCGAGGCGGAGCCCGTCGTCGCCGACGCAGGCGCTGGCGCAGAACACCGCCTCGTCGATGCCGAGGTGCACCAACCCGGGTGCCACGGTGCGGCCGACACGCACCTCGGCGGTGACGTCCCCGCCACCGATCTCGTGGACCTGGCAGGCCTGTTCCCGCCGCTCGAGGCGCCGGGCCACGCGCAGGCGTCGTCCCGAGGCGAGCTCGTAGGTGAGCGCGACGGAGTACGCCTCCCCGTTCCAGGGAGTCCAACGGGTCCAGTCGCTGCGATCGGTGGCCCGCCCCGGGCCGCCGGCGTCGAGGCCGTACAGGGCCGCGCGGAGCGCGCGCAGGACGGTCGACTTACCCGACTCGTTCTCGCCAAGCAGGACGGTCATCCGGGGATGGAAGTCGACCTCGACGTCACGCAGACTGCCGAAGCCGCCGATCTCGACCCGGTCGAGCCTCATCGCAGACCGATCTCGGCGCCGCCGAGCGCCTGCAGCCCGTAGCGCAGGGCGTCGTCGAGCACCCGCCGCTCCCCGGCGTCCGCTCCGGCAGAGGCCTCGGCGACCAGCCTCGCGAATGCGCCGAGCACAGCGCTCTCGCCACTGACGGCCGCCAGGTCGAGGGCCGGGGTCGTGAAGTCGCGCACCCGCACGCCGGCGGCACCGGTGCCGTCGCGGACCGAGGTCTCGACGGTGAAAGCGTCGGTGGACACGGAGTGGTCGATCTCGCCGACAAGGTCGACGCGGAGCATGGTTCGCGACCCGTCGAGGCCCGCGCAGAGCACTGCCGCAGCCGAGCACGCCGCGTCCACGACATCGCCGAGGCTGCGCGCCGCCGACACGTCGGCTCGAGTGGTGCGGGCGTGCCAGCGGTTGTCCGCCAGCGCCTCGTAGCTGACCTTCCCGTCGCCGGCCACCTCGACCAGGACGGCGCCGCGCGCTTCGGACTCGTCGAATGTGAGCGGTTCGGGGCTGCCGGGGTAGAGCAGCCCATTGGCCTCGTCGACGCGGCGACGGTGGTAATGGCCGCACAGCGCGGCGCTGAAACCGCGCTCGCGGATGTCGACGGAGTGGAAGGGTCCGTGGATGGACTTGCCTTCCGGCCGCGATCCCATCTCAGCCCCGTGAAACAGCGCCAGGTGCACGCCGCCGTCGGCGCCGACCGTGGCGCAGTCGAGGGGGTCGCCCTGCCAGGCGGGCTCGAGGTGGGCGAGGCCCCACACCGTGAGACCGTCGGCGAGGTCATGGGGACGGAGCTCGGCGGTGCGAAAGAGGTGCACGTTGGCGGGCCACTCGACACGGCTGTGTATGGAGCCGGGCAGCAGCGCGTCGTGGTTGCCAGGAGCGAGGAGCACCTCGATGGGCGACCAGGAGCGGAAGGTCTCGGCGAGGAAGGCGGCGGTGTCGGCGCCGGCGCGGTCGTGCTCGTAGAGGTCGCCTCCGATCGTGACCGCGGTGCAACCGCGGTCCTGGGCCGTCTGTCCGGCGCGCCGGAGGGCGTCACGCAGCCCGAGCCGGCGACGCATTGCCGGCTCGCCCTGGCAGCCCATCCCCGCGAAGGAACGGTCAAGGTGCAGGTCGGCTAGGTGGAGGAGGCTGGTGCTCATGAGTGGGAAGACGTGTACGGGGTGGGCCTGGCCTGCGAACGTCAGTTCGTCTGGGCAACGCTACCATGCCACGGCACAGCTCACAAGCGGCGGTTCTCCGAAGTGGTAACGAAGCCCTTGCGGCCCGCTGGTGTTTGAAAAGATACCGGCCACTGTCGCTGCAGGACCGAGATGGCACCAGAGGACCTCGTGGGAAGACGATCGGCCGTGTCGAGGCGGATCGCAGCACTGGCGTTCGCGCTCGTGCTCGCCGCCATGCTGGCGCGCGTCCTGACGCTGCCCCTGCCGGCGCCGCACTGGTTCGCGGAGCTCGGCGTCGGCGTCTTCGCACTTGTGTACAGCGCGATCGTGATCCGGTTCCTTGATCGCGGCTGGATGCGCGGCGACGTGGTCGTGATCCTCCGCGGCGCCGTGGCGTCGCTCATCGCCGGCAGCGTCGTCGCCCTCGCTGCCGGGTACTTCGACGGCATCGCCATCCTTGCCGCGCTGGCGTTCACCGCGATCCTCGTGAACACGCCTCCCGCGGCCCGCGCCCGCGCGGTGGCCGCCAGGTCGACCCTTGTGCTCGGCGGCTTCTCGCTGCTGTGGCTGCTCTGGCACCTGGGCGACGTGCCCACCCTGCTCGTGGTCATCGCCCTGCTGGCGGCAACCCAACTCGTCGCCATAGCCCAGATCAAGGGGGTCGGCGCGGCCGCCGAGTCCGACCGGCTGCGAAGCTCCGCCCACGGCGTCGCCGCGGAGCGGGTGGGAACCGCCATCGACGTGCTCGGCGTCACCCGGGCCGTGCTCGAGACCAGCCGGGCCTCCTTTCCGCTGACCACGCACGCCGCGGTCCTCCTCTACGACGTGAGCGCTGACCGACTGCGTCCGCTTCCGCTGTACCTCGGGCCCGCCGGGGTGCGCTCCCTGGACGGGGACAGCCTCGACTTCACGATGTCGCCCGGCGAGGGACTCTCGGGGCGGGTCTTCGCCTCCAGCCGGCCGATGCTGTGGCCGACCGCCTACGACGTCAGCACGGCGCAGACCAACCTCGGCGAGCAGGTGCGCGAACAGATGCTCGGCCTGCACCGTGGCGTCGCCCTCTGCGCCGTCGGGGCGCCACTGATCGTCGACGATGAGGTCATCGGGGTGTACATGCTCACCTCGCACCGCCGTGAGTTGGTCTGGAGCGAGGAGGACATCCCCGTCGTGTCGGCCCTCGCCGGCGAGGCCGCCCGGGCCATCGAGCGGGCGCGCCGCTACGAGCGCGAGCTCGACCAGGCGCACCTCGACAGCATCACCGGGCTGGCCAACCACCGCCAGCTCACGCGCACGCTCGACCAGGAGGTGGCCCGCGCAAAGCGGCGGACGACGACCCTGGGGGTGGTCTTCTGCGACCTCGATCGGTTCAAGACCGTCAACGACACCTTCGGTCATGCCGCCGGCGACAGGGTGCTCACCATCCTCGCCGAGGTCTTCCACGCCTCATTGCGCCGCGAGGACTCCGCCGCCAGGTACGGCGGCGATGAGTTCGTCTGCGTGCTCCCCGGCGCCGACCATGCCGAGGCGTCGGCTGTCGGTCTGCGCATCAGCAACTCCTTCGAAATTCGGGTCCGCGAGGACCCGGAGTTGAGTGGGGCCGGCGTGACCATCTCCTGCGGGGTGGCCATCTTCCCCGACGACGCGGACGACGTCGACCGGCTCCTCCAACATGCCGACGCGGCGATGCGCGAGGTCAAGGAGAGCCGTCACGCCGGCACGACCGAACAGGGGCGCGGACGCTGACCGGCAGGGTCGTGCCCCGACCCCCGGCCGGCGGGTCGGGGCTGGGACGACGTGGAAGCGAGAGGCGTTATGGTGGCCCGGTATGACGGAGAGTCTCGTCGCAGAACGCCCTCGATCCGTCGACGAGGTGAGCGTCGTGCATGCTCGCGTGGGCCGCTTCGACTACAAGTGGGTGGCGCTCGCCGTCGTGCTGTGCGGCACGATCATGACGATCCTCGACTCGACGATCGTCAACATCGCCATTCCCACGCTCCAACACGACCTCCACGCGGGTAGCTACACCGACATCGCGTGGGTGGTGACGGGGTACCTGCTGGCGCAGGGGGCGGTGATCCCGCTGACCGGCTGGGCAACCGACCGGTGGGGGACCAAGAAGCTGTACCTGATCACCATCGTGATGTTCACGGTGGCGTCGATGCTCTGCGGCGTGTCGCAGAACCTCGGTGAGCTGATCTTCTTCCGGGTCATCCAGGGCGTCGGCGGCGGCATGCTCATGCCGATAGGCATGACCATCATCCTGCAGGCCGTCGGGCCCCAGAACATGGGCAAGGTGATGGGCATCTTCGGGGTGCCCATGCTGATCGCTCCTGCGGTCGGGCCCGTGCTCGGCGGCTATTTCGTGCAGGACTTCAGCTGGCGCCTGATCTTCTACGTCAACGTTCCGATCGGCATCGTCGGCTTCATCGCGGCCACGCGCTTCCTGCGCGAGACGCACCGCACCGCCAAGCTGCGCCTCGATGTCGTCGGGCTTCTGACGGGGGTGCCCGCCGTCATCGCCCTGATGTATGCCGTCGACCGAAGCACCCAGTTGGGCTGGTCGTCACCGTTGGTCGTGACCCTGCTCGCCGCAAGCGTGCTGCTGATGGGCGTCTTCATCGTGCGCCAGCTGCGCTTCCGCGATCCGCTCCTGCAGCTGTCGCTCTTCCGCGACCGCACCTTCTCCTGGGCGATGGTGCTCAGCTTCGTCGTGGTCACGGCCATGTTCGGCACCATGCTGCTCCTGCCGCTGTACCTGCAGGAGGTGCATGGCTACGACGCCATCGAGACCGGCCTGCTGCTGCTCCCGCAAGCGGCCGTGGCCGCCGTCTCCATGCCGCTCGGTGGCTACCTCACCGACCGCATCGGTCCCAAATGGGTTGTGGCCACAGGGATGATGCTGCTCACCATCGGCAGCGTGGTGCTCGCCCAGATCCACTACAACTCGTCGAACTGGCTGGTGATCTCTGCCCTGATGCTGCGCGGATTCGCCATGGGCTTCGCGATGATGCCGACGATGTCGGCGGCCATGGCGCGCGTGCCACGCCGGTACACGTCGCGCGCGTCGAGCATCACCAACACACTGCAGCGTCTCTCCTCGTCAGTGGGGATTGCGGTCCTCGTCACCGTCCTGGCCGGCCAGTTCGCAGGCGCGGCGGCGCAGACAACGTGCGCGCCGTCGGCAACGGTGGTGGCCGCCGCGGCAACCAGCCTCCATCAACCGCAGCTCACCGCGCAGCAGTACTGCGGCCATCTCCGCCAGGCGATCGCCGCCTCGTCGGCGCAGGAGAGTTCCGGGAGCACCCAGCCGAGCACGGGCAACGCCGTTCTCGACACCTTCAACCACCAGTACGCGGGCGGAGTGTTCTCCGACGCCTTCGACCGCACCTTCGTCCTGGTCGCCATCCTCTCGGCCCTGGGCATCATCCCGGCCTTCTTCCTGAAGCGCCCGGATCGCAACGCCTCAGGCAGTGCTGCTGTCGAGATGGCCGCCTAGGCCGGCGCAGCCACGCCGTCGCCGGCGCGACGGTAGCGCCGAGTGCGCTCCTCGAGGACCACGTCGATGTCCTTGGCGCAGAGCTCGTCGAGATGGCGGACGAGGGCGCCGCGAAGCGCCGCCACGCACAGGGACGCGTGGGCGTGAGCGCCGGGCATCGGTTCGGGGATGAGCTCGTCGATGAGCCCGATGTCGTAGGCGGTGGCGACCCCGGGTCGCAGGGCGGCCGCCGCGCGCGCCCTCTGTCCGGCGTCGCGGTACAGGATGGCGGCGCAGGTCTCCGGCGGGGCGACCGTGTACACGGCGTTCTCCAGCGCCAGCACGCGATCGGCGAGCGCCAATGCAAGCGCTCCTCCTGAGCCTCCCTCGCTCAGCACCGCGCTGACCACCGGGACGCGCAGTTCCAGCATGGTGATCAGCGATTGAGCGATCGCCCACGCCTGGCCGCGCTCCTCGGCACCGATCCCGGCGTGCGCTGCCGGCGTGTCCACCAGGCACACCACCGGCAGGTCGAACTTCTCGGCGGTGCGCATCAGCCGCTGCGCCTTTCGATAGCCCTCGGGGTGAGGCATCCCGAAGTTGTGCAGGGCGCGGCTGAGCGCGTCGGTGCCCTTCTCCTGGCCGATGACCATCACCCAGCGTGAGCCGAGCAGGGCCGGGCCGCCGACCACCGCCCGGTCGTCGCCGAAGAGACGATCTCCTCGCAGTTCGGTCCACTCAGTGAAAGCCTCTGCGATGACCTGGAGGGTGCGCGGACGGCCTGGGTTGCGGGCCAGCTCGACGGCCTCGATGGCGATGCGCTCACGTTCGGCGGTGTCGGTGCTCACGTTCACGAGCGCGCCGAGAACCCGATGAGCAGACGAACGATCGTCTCGCGGAGGACGCCTCGATCCACGACGGCGTCGACCATGCCATGGGCGAGAAGGAATTCCGAGGTCTGGAAGCCGTCGGGAAGGCGGTCGTGGCTGGCCTGCTCGATCACCCGGCCGCCGGCGAAGCCGATGCGCGCGTGCGGCTCGGCGAGGATGACGTCTGCCTGGACGGCGAAGGATGCGGTGACGCCGCCGAAGCAGGGGTCGGTGAGAATCGAGATGTAGGGGAGCCGGGCGCGAGCCACTGCCACGACTCCGGCCGAGCAACGGGCCATCTGTGCAAGGGACGCGATGCCCTCCTGCATGCGCGCCCCGCCCGACGTGCAGACCGCGACCAGCGCCCGACCCTCGGCGACAGCGAGGTCGCAGGCACGGGCGAACTGCTCACCCGCGGCGCTGCCCAGCGAGCCGCCGAGGAAGCCGAAGTCCATGCAGGCGAGGACGACGGGCACCGTCCCCATGGCGGCGCGGGCGACAACGAAGGTCTCCTGGAGCTTGGTTCGCTGGCGCGCCTCGGCGACCCTCGACGGGTAGGGGACGCCGTCGTCGAAGCCCAGTGGGTCGCGATCGCCGATGTCGAACCTGACGACCTTGAGCGTTGCCGAGTCGGCCAGCTGGGCGGCGCGATTGAGAGCAGGCACAACCGCGTGGCGGCCGCAATCGGGGCAGACGCGAAGATGCTTCTCGAAACGGGCCGCGACGAAGCGGCGTGCGCAGCCGCGGCACTCCACCGTGCCCGCCGGCGCGACTGGGCGGAGCTTGGGACCGGGGGCAGCGAGCGGGTGAGCGGCGTTCCGCCGCCCGATCACCGGGAGGTTTGGCCGGTCCATTCGAGGGCGACGCCACCCCAGGTCACGCCGCTGCCGAAGGCGACGCTGACGACGCGCTGGCCGGGCCGAAGGCGCCCGGCGGCCGCGGCCTCATGGAGGGCGATGGGGATGGAGGCGGCGCTCGTGTTGCCGACACGGTCGACGTTGACGATCACGCGCTCCATGGGAACACCGAGTCGCTTTGCGGTTGCCTCGATGATGCGCAGGTTGGCCTGGTGGGGGATGAACCAGTCGATGTCGTCAGCGGTCCAGCCGGCGTCGGCGAGGAGCAGCTGGGAGACGTTGATGAACCGGGTCACCGCCGACCGGAAGGTGCCGCGCCCGGCCATGCGGATCGCCCTCCCTCCGCCGGGGTCGTCCTCGCGGACCCCGTAATAGATGAGGTCGGCCTCCGCCCCGTCGGCCGCCCACCGCACCGCCCTGATGCCCCCATCCCCGCCGCCGCTGCCCACCACGGCGGCCGCCGCGCCGTCCCCGAAGAGCACGCAGGTGGAGCGGTCCGTGTAGTCGACGAGTGGGGTGAGCGCCTCGCTGGCGATCACCAGCACAGTGCGCAGTGCCCGACCGCGGATCAGCGAATCGGAGAGGGCGAGCGCATACACGAAACCGGAACACGCGGCATTGATGTCGAACGCAGGCATGCCGCCGAGGCCGAGGCGCTGCTGGATCAGGCAGGCCGTGGAGGGCAGCCTGGTCTCGGCGCTGCAGGTGGCCACGATGATGGCGTCCGGGATCGGGTTGCCCGCCTTGGCGAGCGCTTCGCGGGCGGCGCGCTCGCCCATCGACGCCGCGGTCTCGCCGGCTCCCACACGATGCCGCTCCCTGATGCCGGTGCGCTCGACGATCCACGTGTCCGAGGTGTCGACCATCGCTTCCATGTCGGCATTGGTGAGCACACCGTCAGGGATGTACGAGCCGAGGGAGAGGATCTGGGCAACCGGCGTGCCCATCCCGCCCGTGGCCGTCTCCATCGTGGCGTGCGGAAATGGGGCGATGGGCATCGTCTGGGTACAAGCCTAGCCCCCACCGGGGCGTTACGGGGTGGACGCGGCCGCCGCCGCCGGATGGGCCGGTCCGTCGGCCTTCGTTGTATCTTTGCCGGCGATGCACATGCTCGCGGCTTCAGGAAGCAACGCGTTCGCGATCAACGGCTTCGCCGGGATGCCCGGTGTGGAGCAACTCAGCTTCTGGCTGACGTTCATCCTGTTCAACATGTACGTGGGGCTCGAGGTGGTGTGCCTGGCGGCGTTCTACTTCGCCTCGCGGCCGCGGTCCGGGCTTCCCAACCCGGCCGCCATCTGGTACTTCATCGCCGCCCTCTGGGTGGTCATGGCGTTCATCACCACGGTCTGGGCCGCGCCTGCGGAGAGGTCGTTCCTCGACGACAGCGGCAGCTTCCTCGCCGTCGGCACACGCACCGTCAAGGTGTTCATCGGCCTTGCGTTCGCCGCGGTTGCGGTCGCGTGTCTGCTGCTGGGTGCGGTCGAGACCGCCAGGCGCAAGCGCGCGGCTGAGCAGACCATCGTCATCTAGGGGCGCGCCCCTACCTGATCGAGAAGCTGAGGATCGCTGCGGGGTTGAGCAGTGCGAAGGGGCGTTGGACGGCGTGGGTGCCCGAACTGATGGCCGTCACCCAGAGCGCGGACAGGTTGGTGACCGGGATGAAATCGCCCGGGAAGCGCTCGAGGTGGTCCTGGAGGGTGTGGCGCGGCTCCATGTGGAGGTCGCCGACCATCGAGAACGCCTGAGTGTTGATCGAGGCAGGGTGCACAGCCTTCTCACGCCAGAGGGCCTGGTTGCCGTCACCGGCGTCGTCGAGCGGGCAGATCAACACCACGCCGGACTTGGCGACGGTGAGCAACGGCTCGGTGCGACTGAGGATGGGGTAGCTCACCGACAGCGGTTCGGCCCAGCCGTTGCGCAGGTGCAGGTAGTCGCCGAAGCGGTTGACGGCGTCACTGACGCGGTCAGGACGCACGATCTCCAACTCTCCGGTGACCTGGATGAACGTCGCGTAGATCTCGAGGGTGCGCCAATCGCTCACGGCGCGGAGACGGTAGCAGCGGGCAGCATCCCTTGCCCGAACTCGCGACGCAGGCGGGCGGGATCGTCGCTTATCCTGTGCGCCGTTGCTCCCGAGGTCGGCTGTGTTGGGAAGAAATGGTCGAACGCTTCATCCTCGCCCTCCGCTCCGACTTCGGATGCCTGGTCATCATCGTGGCTTTCGTCGTGATCATGATCTCGACGATCGTCTTCGCCAACATCATCACGCCGCCGTCCAGCAACCCCTTCGTGTGACAGCGGTGTGGATGGGGCCCGCCGCTAGAATCGCGTCTGTCGCCGTACTCCCCGTCCTGAGGCTCTCGTGGCGCTGAACCCGTACGACACGCCCCGCGGCAAACTGCGATCGCGAGTCGAGGCGACACGCCGGCAGTTCCTCCTCCTCGTGGGGGCCGTGGGGGCTCTGGGGGCGACCCTCTTCGGTGGTATCGAGCTGCTCAAGTTCATGTTCCCGGCCGCCACCCTGGAAGCGCCACCACAGTTCAAGACGCACTTCACCGTCGACGACCTGACAGGGAGCGGCACGCTCAAGGTCAACGTGCTCAGTGACACGGGCAACCGGGTCACCGTCGTTCTTGATACCACCGGGATCTACGCCGTGTACCTGGTGTGCACCCACCTCGGCTGCACACCCAACTACGTCAGCGACGTCACCAGTGGCACGGGCGTCACCGACACCGCCCAGACCGTGGCCAAGCACTACAGCGCGGAGGGCGGCGCCATCAGCACGCGCAACGGCTGGGCGTGCCCGTGCCACGGGAGCAGGTACTTCATCGACTCGACCAATTTCTACGGCCCGGCGCCGCGCCCCATGGATTGGGTCGACATCTCGGTGTCACCCGACAAGTTCTTCGTCGTGAACCGGGCGGCCATCACCGTGTACCGTCAGGCTGGCGACACCAGCGTCCCCAGGTGGCGGCTGGATCCCAAGACCGGCAAGAGCAACGGCGCGACGGTCGGGGTGTGAGCTTCGAGATGGGAGAGAGACGAGCGATGCGGATGGGGCTGTGAGTTCCCGGCCGACCGAGGGCAACCCTCTCCGCGCGTTCGCGTCGCAGATCTGGGGGTCGATCTTCCGTCACGGCCTGCCCACCACCGACAAGGTCGCCGCCCGCACTGCGCTGACCAACTTCTTCCTTCACGTCCACCCCGTGCGGGTCAAGAAGTCGGCGATCCGGGTCAGCTACACCCTCTGCCTGGGTGGCCTCTCCTTCTTCCTCTTCATCCTGCTGACCATCAGCGGGCTGTTCCTGATGTTCTATTACATCCCCTCGGTGGACCAGGCCTACCAGAACATCAAGGACCTGCAGTTCGTCGCGACCTTCGGACTGGTCATCCGCAACCTCCATCGCTGGGCGGCGCACGGGATGGTGATCACCGTCTGGCTGCACATGGCGCGGGTCTTCTACCAGGGCGCCTACAAGCCGCCACGTGAGTTCAACTGGGCGATCGGCACCTTCCTCCTGCTGATCACCCTCCTGCTCTCGTTCTCGGGCTATCTCCTTCCCTGGGACCAGCTGGCCGTCTGGGCGATCACGGTGGGCACGAACATGGCCAAGTACGCGCCCATCGCCGGCCCCTACACGCGCTACCTCCTCCTCGGAGGCCGCAACGTTGGCCAGGGCGCGTTAATACGCTTCTACGTGTTACACGTCGTCGCCCTGCCCCTCATCGGGTTCATCCTGATGGTCATACACTTCTGGCGCGTCCGCAAAGACGGGTTCACGGGAGGCCTCTGAGCGATGGCGACAGTCGTTGGGGACACGTCCGGCGACACCGGAGAGGGACAGGCGGTGCCCGTCGCGAGGACAGCGTCGGTGGCTGTCCGGACGCCGCGACCGCGGGGGACTGGCCCGGAGCTGGCGTCGATGCCGCTGGTGGTGCGCCGCCGCGAGGAGGAGGAGACCGTGGTCACCTTCCCGGCGCTGGTCTGGAAGGAGTTCCTCGCCGGCCTGGCGATGTTCATCTTCCTGCTCGGCGTCTCCATCCAGGTCAACGCGCCCCTGCTGCAGCGCGCCAACACCGCCATCACTCCCAACCCCGCCAAGGCGCCCTGGTATTTCCTCGGCCTCCAGGAGTTGCTCGAGCGGTTTCCACCGGTCATGGCCGGGGTGGCCTTCCCCAGCTTCGTGATCATCTTCATGCTCCTGACGCCCTACCTTGACCGCAACCCGAGCCGCCGTCCCCAGGACCGCAAGGTGGCCATCGGCCTGTTCACCATCTACCTCTGCCTGGCGGTGTCGTTCGTGGTGATCGGCGTGTTCTTCCGCGGTCTCGCCTTCAACTGGGACTGGACGCGCATCCTCGGCCACCCGGGAATCACTCCGCCGGTATGAACAGGTGGGTGTTCGTGATCCTGTCAGCGATGCTGGTCGCGTTGGTCGGCATCGCCGCCGTCCGCGACAGCCAGGACCGCAACTATCTCGCCATCCAGCAGCAGTACCAGAGCGACTACAACGACACCGGGTTCAACATCCAGGTGCAGCAGATCTTCCCCTCGTTCGCTGACGCCAAGCGCGGCGAGACGTTCCGGGTGGAGCGCTGCATCTCGTGCCATGTGCCCGACATCGGCACGATCGGTCCCGAGCTTGCGGCACAGCGCCTCGCGCAGGACTTCATGAAGTACGAGCCCAACGCCAAGGCCATCGTCGCCGCCAACCACCTCACCCTCGTGCATCCCGCCTACATTGCCAACGCGGTGAGCGTCCCCAGCGCCTCCGGCAAGGGCTACGCACCGGCGATGAACTACGCCGTGTACGGCGCCGCCGGCACCGGCTTCCTGCCGTACTCGGTGACCGGCCTCGCCACCAATGCCAAACAGGGCTACGCGGTCGACCAGAGCACCGTCCTCGCCGGTCCGCTGCCCGCCTCGGTGGCCCCCGCCACGCTTGACCCAAGTGAGACCAATCCCGCACTCCAGAAGGTGGGCATCGATCAGGTGGGATGCATCGTCTGCCACAACGGCAGCCGGCTGTCGCTGAGCCAGACGGATGCGCACCAGAACATGATCATCAACCCGGAGTACGACTTCACCGGCGGCGCTCAGCTCTACTACACGTACTGCGTGACCTGCCACGGCGTCCAGGGCGAGGGTGGCAAGGGGCCACCCCTCAACAACCAGGACAGGCTCGGCTACTACAACGAGGACTATTACTACCGGTGCATCGAGTACGGGTTCACCGACTTCGAGCACATCGGAAGCATCATGCCGAACTGGGGTTCCACCGCCCCCGACTTCACGTACGACCCCACCCGCGACAAGCAGAAGCCCGGCAGCCGGGTCCTCAGCGAGACGCAGATCCATCTCCTGATCCAGTTCATCCGCCACTGGGAGAGCTACACGACCCTGCCATAGGGGGTAGATCACCATGAGACGCCGCACCTTCGCCCGCGACCTCCTCGGCACCATGATCATGTTCGCGGTGCTCATCGGGCTCTGCGCGATCATCATCCTGGGCGAGCACTTCCTCGAGAACTTCAAGTCCCACTGACCCGAATGACTGCCACCGTGCACGCCACGCTCGCCGCTCTCGACCCGGGTGACGCCGGCTGGGGAGACGTCATCTTCGTGAGCATCTGGGCCTTCTGCTCCCTGGTCCTGGCGGCGTACTACTGTTACCGATCCTTCTTCACTCGTTGAACGAGGTGGGGTTGACCGCCGTGGCCGGGGGGCGACACCGCGATTGGCGCATCGCCGCCGCCCTCTCGATCGTGCCGGGCGGCGGGCAGCTCTACAACGGCCAGGCCGGCAAGGCCCGCTACTACTTCATGTGGGCCGTCGGCTGCCTGGGCGCCGACGTCCTGTTCTTCCTCGGCGGCAGTGCTCTCGGGCGGCAGTGGATCGCCGACGGACGGCTCGTCCCGGCCATGATCTTCGGCATGATCGCGATCTTCGTGTTCCTCGGCCTTCTGATCTACGGGCTGTTCATCTGGGGGAGCGCGGTGGTCGACGCCACTGCCGGCGCGCGCGAGATCTCCCTGGGCGCCGGCGCCTCGCCGAAGCTCCGATACTTCCACCTGTGAGCGCCTGAGATGGGCCTGCTCGACGTCCTCAAGGGGATGCGCCCGCAGCCGCGCGGCGCGGGCGGCCAGGCGCTGCCCGACCCCGCCAAGCCACCCGGCAACCGCGGCGAGTGGAACTCCGCCGCACTGACCAATGTCGAGATCACCGAGCTGGTGAAGCGCGAGATCCGCACCACAACGAGCCCGTGGCAGAAGTGACTGCCGTCCCGGTTTGCCGCCCCAGCGATGCCTGTGCGATCATGCCCCTCAGCTTGGCCCACGGCGCTGTCGACGGGGGCCGGCCGGGGCCGCGCGTCACGACGGACCGACTGCTGTCCGTTGCGACGGCGGCACCTCACGTTGTCGCCGCCAACCGATGGGATGCGGAGAGCCGGTCTAGGTGAACCCACTCGCCACGAGCCTCGTCGACACCTCGCCGGTCCACCCCGGCGGCCCTGTGGCCGACCACATGCTCTTCGTCTTCAACTGGGTGCTGGCGGCGTCGTTGGTGCTGGGCATCTTCACGGCGGTGATGCTGCTCTACAGCATGTTCCGCTTCCGGCGCAAGAGCGACGACCACGAGCCGTCGCAGTTCCACGGCAACACCCGCCTCGAGCTGTTCTGGACCGCCGTGCCGCTGGCCGTCTTCATGTCACTGTTCGGTCTGACGGTGTCGCAGATGGGCTTCATCAACGACGCCCCCGCGAGCACCGCGGCAAACCCGGTGATGAACGTCACGGTGATCGGCCAGCAGTTCAGCTGGACGTTCGACTACCAGGGCCAGAAGACGACGTCCGGTAACGACGTTCAGAGCTTCACCACGTTGTACGTGCCGGCCAATGTGGCGGTGAACCTGCAGGTCGTGTCCACCGACCCCCCCTGCGTCATCAAGCCGATCATCACCTCAAGCTCCCCGGACGTCGCCACGCGTGCCGCCGCGCTCAGGCAGAAGGTCAACTCCGGAACGAGCATCGCAGACGCCATCTCCGACCAGGGGTGCGGCGTCAACCACAGCTTCTACGTGCCGTCGCTGGCGGGCCAGGTCAACGCCATCCCGGGACAGACGAACCACCTCTGGCTCGAGGCTCGCCTCGGCCACTACTACGGACAGTGCACGGAGCTCTGTGGTACCGGGCACGCGACCATGCTTCTCGAGGTTGTGGCCATGCCACAGGCGCAGTTCGACAAGTGGCTGCAGCAGCAGGTCGCCGGGTGACCGCCCTCAACCGCGCCCATCCCCGCAGCCGGCGCACGACCTCGCGCGCGACTGACACCCCAGAGCCGCCCGCCACTCACGAGGGACAGAACTGATGACGGCGATCACTGCCCCGGTTCCACGGGCTCGTTTCGCGGCGCGCTGGGACAAGAACCGTGGTGTTCTCGGTTGGATCACGACCGTCGACCACAAGAAGATCGCGATCATGTACCTCTACACCACCTTCTTCTTCTTCCTGGTGGGCGGGGTCATGGCGCTGCTGGTGCGCATCCAGCTTGCCGAGCCACAGAACAAGTTCCTCACGCCGGCCCAGTACAACCAGATCTTCACCATGCACGGGACGACGATGATCTTCCTCTGGATCATCCCGGTCCTGTCGGGTTTCGGGAACTATTTCGTGCCCCTGATGATCGGGGCGCGCGACATGGCGTTTCCGCGCGTCAACGCGCTCTCGTTCTGGCTGATCCCCCTTGGCGGCTTGGTGATGTACTCGGGATTCCTGTTCGGCGGTACCGGTTCCGCCGGGTGGACCGGCTACGTGCCCCTCACGGAGAGGGCGTACTCACCGCAGGTCGGCCAGGATCTCTGGATCATCGGTTTGCACCTCCTCGGTGTCGGCTCGATGCTCGGCGGTGTCAACTTCCTCGCCACCATCCACAACATGCGCGCCCCGGGAATGACCTGGACGCGCCTGCCCCTTTTCGTCTGGTCGGTCGAGGTCACCCAGGCACTGGTCGTGCTGGCCTCGCCATTCCTTGCCGGTGCGCTCTCGATGGTGCTTCTCGACCGTCAGGTCGGTGCCACCTTCTTCGCGGTGAACCACGGTGGCAACGCGCTGCTCTACCAGCTGATGTTCTGGTTCTACTCACACCCGGCCGTGTACATCATGGTCCTGCCGGCGTTCGGGATCATCAGCGAGATCATCCCGGTGTTCTCGCGCAAGCCGATCTTCGGCTACCGGGCCATGGCCGCCTCGATGGTGGCCATCGCGGTGCTCGGGTTCATCGTCTTCGTGCACCACATGTTCAACACCGGCCTCCCGCTCGTCGTGCAGGAGTTCTTCGCGTTCACCACCCTGTGCATCGGGGTGCCGACGGGCATCAAGATCTTCAACTGGCTGGCAACCATGTGGGGCGGCAGCATCAGGTACGACACGCCGATGCTCTTCTCAGCCGGGTTCCTCTTGATGTTCCTCGTCGGCGGCATCGACGGCGTGTACCTCGGCAGCCTCGCCGTCGACCGCACCCTGCATGGCACCTATTGGGTGGTGGGCCACATCCATTACGTGCTCTTCGGCGGCAGCGTGCTCGGCGTCTTCGCGGGCATGTACTACTGGATGCCCAAGGTCAGTGGCCGCTTCCTCAGCGAGAAGCTCGGCAAACTCCAATTCTGGTTGATGATCATCGGCCTCAACCTCACCTTCATGCCCATGCACATCCTCGGTGTGCTGGGCATGCCACGGCGCATCGCCACCTACGAGGACAACCGTGGCTGGGGTGACCTCAACTCGCTGGAGACCTTTGGAGCCTTCATCATCGCCATCAGCGTGACCGTGTTCCTGATCAACTTTGTGATCACGATGCGCTCCCCCAGGACGGCCCCCGCCGATCCCTGGGAGGGCAACACGCTCGAGTGGGCGACATCATCGCCACCCCCGGCGCACAACTTCGACGTCATCCCCGCCGTCGCCAGTGCCCGTCCGGTTCGTGACATGCGCCGGGCGCGGCGGCGTTCAGCGCCCGCAGCTCCGTGACGTGGAGTCCGTCCCGCGCATTGCGGCGCCTCACCGCCGTGACGGCAGTGGCGACGTACCTGCTCATCGTCATGGGCGGGGTGGTGCGCGTCACCGGCAGCGGACTCGGCTGCGGTGACAAGGACCAGTGGCCGCTGTGCCGCGGCCACCTGCTGCCCCCGCTCGAACAGACGGCGCTGATCGAGTTCACTCACCGCTGGGTGGCAGCCGTCGCGACCACCCTGGTCTGTGTGCTCTTCGCGGTGGTGTGGGTTCGCTACCGCCACGTGCGCCGCCTGCGCGTCGGCATCAGCACAGTTCTGGTCCTCTTCGTCGTGCAGATCGTGCTCGGCGCCATCACCGTGGAGTTCAACCTTCCCAGCGGGGTGATCATGATCCACCTCGCCAACGCCCTCCTCCTGCTCGCCGCGCTGGTGTGGATCGCGGCCACCACCACCATGACGGGGTCGACCAGGTCGCGCCCGTCAGCGTCGACGGTGCGCCTGGGCACGATCGCGGCGGCGGCGACGTACATCCTGGCGCTGAGCGGGGCACTGGTCGTCGACCAGGGAGCGGGCGGAGCATGCGCCGGCTGGCCGCTGTGTGGCAACGGGTTCCAGTTCTCCTCGGGACAGTACGCCGACATCAACCTGCTCCACCGATTCGTCGCCGGGATCGTGGTCCTCCTGCTCGGCTACTCGATGATGAAGCTGCGCCGCTCGCGCCCGGATGACCGTGGCCTCCGGCGCGCGTCCGCGTCGGTCACGCTCCTGATCGTCGCCCAGGTCGCCGCTGGCGCCCTGGTCGTCGACCTCGGTCTTCCGCCCGCCGTGCGGGCCATCCACCTCGCGCTGGCCAGCGCCCTGTGGGGCTGCGTGGTCCTGACCGTCGTCATCGCGCGGGGCGTCGGCCCCGTCGGCGCCCCCGACGGCAGCAGGATCGACCGTCCGGTTCGCGTAGGGGCCGCGGCATCGTGACCGTTGCCGTGGGTCTCGAGGCGGGCACCGGGACGGCCATCGCGGCCCGCCCCGTACAGGTGGTGCGCGACTACGTGGCCATCACCAAGCCGCGGGTCGTGGTGCTGCTCGAGGTCGTCACCTTCTTCGCCATGGTCATGGCCGCGCGTGGCTGGCCGGGCTTCTCGCTGACGCTGGCGACCCTGACAGGCGGCTGGCTCGCCGCCGGCGGAGCCCACGCCATCAACTGCTGGTTCGACCGCGACATCGACGCCGCGATGGGACGCACCCGTTCCCGGCCCATCCCCGCCGGTCGCATCCGCCCGCGAAGTGCCCTGGCGTTCGGCGTCGTGCTCGGCGCGGTGTCGTTCGCACTGCTCGCGGTCGCCGTCAACATCCTGGCGGCGGCGCTGGCCATCGGCGGCCTGTTGTTCTACGTCTTCATCTACACCATGTGGCTGAAGCGCAGCTCAATGCAGAACATCGTGGTCGGCGGCGCCGCGGGCGCCATCCCACCGCTGGTCGGCTGGGCGGCGGTCGACGGCCGCCTCACCCTCACGGCTCTCTTCCTCTTTGCGGTGGTCTTCTACTGGACCCCGCCCCATTTCTGGGCGCTGGCCCTTCTGATCCGCCGGGACTACGCCAGCGTGTCGGTGCCGATGCTTCCCGTGGTCGTCGGCGAGCGCGAGACGCGGCGCCAGATCCTGCTGTACACCGGCGTCCTCGTGCTCGTGACGATCATGCCGCTCCTGGTGCGCTCGTTCGGCGTCGTCTACATGGTGGGAGCAGGTCTTCTCGACGCGCTCTTTCTCGCCACCGCGGTGATGGCGGTCCGGGACCCGTCGGCGCGCGCCGCCCGCCGTGTCTTCTACTATTCGATGCTGTATCTGGCACTGCTCTTCGCGGTCATGGCGGTCGACCGCGTGGTCGGCTGACCAAGGAGGACGGACGTGGACAAGAAGCTGGCACGCAAGAACATGCGGAGCGGCGTCTCCATGGTCATCGTGCTCGTGGCGTTGATCGGTGTCACCTTCGTGTGGGCCGCCGTCTACCTCAACGCCGTCAAGTAGGAGGCAGCGTGGCCGACGAGACAGCTCCTGTCCACGACGCGGACAGCGCCCACGGCGACCACGCGGGCATGCACCTCCCCCCGCCGAGCCTGGTGCCGATCAACGTCGGCCTGGCGCTGACCTGCACGCTGGTTGGTTTCGTCGACCAGATCCGCAATGCCGTCGGCGGCCTCGTCTGGGGCATCGGCCTGGCGTGGTTGATCGGCAGCTGCACGATGTGGTTCCTGGCCGCCCGCCACGAATACGACGAGCTTCCCGAGTCGCTCGAGGAACACTGAGGCTGATCGCCTCCGTCCGGCGAGGGCCGCTCGGAGTAGGCTGAAGCATCGTGGAGGTGGCACACCTCAGCCTCGGTGACTGGTCGTGGGAGCCAACCGTCGTTCTCGGCATCGTGGCAGCCGCGGCCGCCTACGCGATCGCCTGGCGGCGCGGGGTGCTCCGGGACGATGACGACGTGCGTGCGTGGGTCGGGACGCCGCGCACCCGCTGCTGGTTCTTCGGCGCGGGCCTGCTTGTCGGTTTCATCGCCCTGCTCTCGCCGCTCGACACCGGCGGAGACCTGTACCTGTTCTCGCTGCACATGGTCCAGCACCTGCTCCTGATGATGGTGGCCCCGCCGTTGTGCATCCTCGGACTGGTTGGCATGCGGCCACTCAGACCTTCGCCGCCCGGCAGGTTGCGCCGCCTCTGGGCGCTGCTGCTCAACCCGTGGTCGGCGACGGTCGTCTTCAGTGCGGTGTTGCTCGTCTGGCACATCCCCGCCCTCTACGACGCCACCCTCACCACCGAGCCGATCCACGTGTTCGAGCACCTCAGCTTCATCGCAGTCGGGGTGCTCTTCTGGTGGCCGATCATCGATCCCATGCGCGGCCGCGACCAGCGCAGGTGGGTGGGCACGTTCGCCAAGATCGCCATGCTGGTGTCGTCGGGGGTGCCGCCGACGGTGCTCGGCCTGCTCTTCACGGTGGCGCCGCGCGCGTTCTACGACTTCTACGCCCGCGCCCCGCGCCTGTGGGGGATGACCCCCGTCATCGACCAGCAGATCGCCGGGGTGGTGATGTTCGGAGCCGGCAACCTCATCTACTTCGCTGCGGTCGTGGCCGTCTTCTGGCGCGTCTTCGGCGACCCGGCGCGGGACGAGGAGGAGGCGCAGCACGCGCCCGTCTGATGCGTTGCGCCGGGGCGGCGTGGCGGCGCCATCCCCTACCATCCGGGGGACATCTCATGGATGGCACCGCGACCGAGCGGCGCTGTCCGGTCGCCCGGGTGTCGCAGCTGCCAGGAGGGACAAGGACGGCATGACCCGGATGCGCTCGATCATGATCACCGCCGGCTTCGGTGTCCTCGTCACGCTGTGCGCCTGCGGCAACGGACCTCCTGCGGGGCAGGCGGCCGGTGCCGGCCCCGTCGTGGGTATCGCCGGGGCCAACCTGGGTCCGGCCGGCGCATCTGTCACCGCCGCCTCGTCCCTGCAGTTCACGCCCGGCAACATCACCGTCACCACCGGCGAGATCCTCAAGTGGACGGTGGCTCAGGACAGCGTGCCCCACAACGTCACCTTCGATTCCAACGGCACGCTCACGTCCCCGGCCACGCTTGGCCCCGGTCAGACATGGGAGGCGAAGTTCACCGTGGCCGGGACGTACGCCTACCGCTGCACCATCCACGCCGGCATGAACGGCCAGGTCACGGTCACGCCGGGCAGCGCGCCGGCGGCCACCAGCGCCGCAGCCGGGGCAACCCCGACACCCTCGCCGTAGCCGGCCGCGAGGTCAAACGGTGGGCTCGCGACCGGCGAGGTGCACGTCGCCGGCGAGGACGCGAACAGTTCCCAGGTCGCCGCGGATCAGCAGCGCGCCGTCGTCGTCGATGCCCTCAGCCACGCCGGTGACGACCCCCGCCGCGGAGGTCGCCGTGACCGTCGCGCCGATCCCGTAGGCGTGCAGCATCCACTCGTCGCGCAGGGGAGCCATCCCGGTCGTCTCCAGCGCGTCGAGGCGTGAGGCGAGCTCGGGCAGCAGCGCAGCGAGGAGACGGCGCGCCGACGGCGGCGACGCCATCACCTCGCGCAGGCTGATCCCGGCAACACCAGGGGGAAAGGAGGGCACTGTCAGGTTGACCCCGGCGCCGATGACCACAGCGGTGCCTTCGCCGGGCGCGGCCGGTTCCACCTCGCAGATGATCCCGGCCAGCTTGCGGTGGCCGACGAGGATGTCGTTGGGCCATTTCACCCTGGCGTCACAGTCCGCGATGGAGACGATCGCGGCGCGGGTGGCCAGTCCGGCCGCGATGGGCACGCCTGAGATGCGGTCATGGTGCATCCGGGCGAGGATGGAGAAGAGAAGGCCAGACCCAGGGGGAGCCAGCCAGCGCCTGTCCTGCCGCCCCCGGCCGGCACTCTGGGAGGCGGCGAGGCAGCAGAAGCCCGGCGCCGCGCCGGCTCGCGCTGCGCTGCGCACGACGTCCTGGGTGCTGGTCGTCGAGGCCACGGAGTGGAGCTGGAACGCCGCGAACGCGAGCCGCCCGGCGCCTTCCAGGGCAACGGATTTCTCTTTCACACTTCTGCCGTCATGTCAATGCTTGACGTTCTCGGAGGCGGTGTTAGCATTCCGAGCGGGACACCGCCGTGTCCGGATCGGGTCAACGTCGAATTCATTGTGGTGCAGGCAGAATGATCCAGGAGACGTGCACGCGGATCGAGGAACTCGAGGACTACTGGTCGTCGGAGATTCGCGCCCGCCACGCCCGCCGCAACAAGATCCGCGACATCGACGACATGCTGAACCAGTTCGAGATGCTCAATCTCGCCGACGAGCAGGTCATTCCCACCGATCTGCGCCAGCGCGTTGCCGTCTTCATCCACGCCGAGGGACACCCGCTCTCCGAACGTCACGCTGAGTCTGTGGCGATCCCGGATTGGATGGAGGCCCTGTACGACGTGCAGGACGGACTGATGATCCGTTTCCCCGACGACATCGACTGATGTCCACGCCGGGGCGCTGCTTTGGTCCGGCCTTCTATAGTTCGCAGACATGAGCGATCCGCACGGGCGCGGGTTCTGGGAGGCCGCCGTGCCGCCGGCCTGGGCGCTGCGCGCACTCGCCAAGGGGATCATCGGCCCGGAGCGATTCGAAGCCCTGGTGGCGTACACGGCCGATCCCAACGCGGTTCGCCGCCGCGCCCGGCCACGCACCACGTGCTCCTGTCGTGCCCGCGTGCGCCGCGGCTGCACCTCCTGGCGGTTCGAACACCCCACCTGAGTGCCGCCATGCGCGCGGGCGAGAGACGGAGTGGTACGCCCGGAGGGACTTGAACCCCCGCACCCGGCTCCGGAGGCCGGCGCTCTATCCAACTGAGCTACGGGCGCATGCAGGATCGAGGCACGAGTATAGGCTGCTCGCTCACCACCATTCGAACGGGCGCCCCTCCCAGGGGTCGAGGACGGGGTAGACCGGGGACGCCCCGAGCACGTCGAGTCGCTGTTCGAACGCGGCCACCTCGGCGGCGTCGAGCAGGACGGAGAGGTGCTCGCGGAGGACGGCGCGCCGGGCGGAATCCCCAGCGAGGCCGCGCACCCGCGCGGCCACGGCGTCGGGCAGGGATTCGCCGCCGAGCTCGATGAGCACGGTGCGCTGCCGCGGATAGGGAAGGAAGCTGAGTGCATTGTCGATGCCATGGAGGCGGCCATCGTCGGCGAGCAGCAGGTGGGCCCGCTTGCGGTCGGCATTGTTGATGAGCACGTCGAGTGCCGCCAGGCTGCGCAGCTGCTCCTCGAGGGACTGACGGTCGACCGGCGCGTCCTCCGCCGCCCCGTGCACGAACAGCTGCACTGAGCCGGGGCCGTGGGGACCGTCCCTCAGCGTCGTCGGGGGCACGGTGCCGTCGTCGAGGGCTGCGCTGACCATGTATGCCGCTGCCTCGCGCATGTGCAGTGTGTCGGTCGGGAAATCCCACAGCGGCCTCTCCCCGCGCGCCGGCTTGTAGATCGCGCGCAGCGGCTCATCGGGGTGACCGGGATCACGTCCGTCGAGTTCAAGCAGGAACACCGCGTTCGACGAGTACACGACCCGGCCCATGCCGGTGATCGGTTCGCTGCGGAGGCGCTGCAGCACCTCGCCATCGCCCGGCGTACCCGAGGCGGCCGCGTCGCGAGCCATGGCGTCGGCGAAGCGACGGGCCGCCCGCCGGCGCGCCGCGGCCTCGGCGCGCATCTGTGTCTCCGCTGCGCTCGCAGGGACATCCCGGCCGTCGCGGTGGCGCTGCCCCCGGTGTCGCTGACTGCTCACGTCACCCCAACGCAGGGCGACTCAGCGTGAGCGCCTGGCCACCACCGCTGCTGCCCCGGCGGCGACCGTGAGTGGAACGCCGAAGAGCAGGAGGCAGGTGAGGAACATGGAAATCGACACCACGCCCAGCCCCACGCAGACGATGAGCACGGCGACGAGCACGAAGACCACGTTGAACGACCACGTCCGCCAGCGGATCGACCGGCGGCTGGGCGTGGGCTCGGGGACGGGGAGTGGATCGGGGGTCACGACCGGCGTCGGCTCGAGCACAGCATCACCATCCGACGGCAGATCCGGCCGCTCCAGCGCGCCCCACCAAGCCGGCGCGCCGGTCGTGGGGCGGGGATCGGACTGCTGTCCAGAGGCGGGACGAGGGGGGTCGTCAGACATTGCGGTCCTGGGCACGTGGATGGGAGCTGCGGGCCGCCACGAGCGGGTCGTGAGCTGGAGATGGCGGCGGTGTCGATCATAGCGCCGCCCCGCCTGCGGACTTCTAGAGTCGGGCGGTGCCCACAGCACCGATCGCGGCAATCGATGTCATCCAGCGCAACCATCGCGCCTGCACTCGATGTGTCTCCGCCGGGTATCTGCAACGCGCCCACCCCGTTTTCAGCGGGCACGCAGAGCAGCGCGTCATGCTTGTCGGCCAGGCGCCGGGGCCGGTCGAGAACGACGTGACCCGTCCCTTCGCGGGACGCTCCGGGGCGATCCTGATGCGCTGGTTCGTCCGCGCCGGCTTCGCCAACGAGGCCGCCGTCCGGGAGCGCGTCTTCATGACATCGATGACCACCTGCTTCCCGGGACGGCGTCCGGGCAATACCGGGGATCGCCGCCCGTGCGCCGGCGAGGTGGCGCTCTGCCGCGATTGGCTGGACACCTACCTGGAGATGGTGCGGCCCGGTCTCATCGTGTGCATCGGCACCCTGGCGCAGAGCCGATTTCTCCCCGGACGCCGTCTCGAGGCGATCGTCGGCCGGGCCTGGTCGGCACAGGGCGACGTCGTCGAGGCAGTGCCCTCCTCCGCGCCGGTGCTCGTCCCGCTCCCACATCCGTCGGGTCAGAGCCGCTGGCTCAACGATGCCGCCAACCTGCGCCTCCTCGACGGCGCGCTGGAGCGGCTGCGCGCCCTCTCCGTGTGGGCCGCGGCGACCGAACGCTGACCCCGCGACCGCACGCCCACCGGGGGAAGCGCCCGTGGGAGCAGGCCGGTTGATATGATTCGCCAGCCGTTTTCGGCTTTCCCACAAAGGTAATTCAGGCTTTGCCCGAGACTGATGCCGGTTCGGCGGCGGCCCAGGCGCCTGTCCGCAAAGACGCTGAGGACATCCTCGAGCGCATCTTCACGCCGCGCCCTAAGGCCAGCCCTGCCGAGCAGGCCGAGCGAGCCCTGCGGCGTCCCAAGCAACTCATCTACTGCGCGATCAGCAACCGCAACTTCTACTGGCGCCAGCACATCACCAAGTTCGTCCTCGACGAGGGCGGCGTGCCGATCTCGCCCTTCATGCTGTTCGACTACTACCTCCTCCACACTGTCCCCAAGGACACCGTCCGCGAGGCCTTCAACAACCTCATCGTCCGCTGCGACCAGATGTGGGTGTTCGGCAACCTCTCGCTGGGCGTGAAGGTGCAGATCGGCATCGCCAAGCGGCTGCGCAAGCCGCTCCGCTTCTACGACATCACCGACATGCCCTACCGCGTCGTGAGCGTTCCCGAGGCGATGCTCCGCGAGGAGTGAGGTCAGGCGAGCCCGAGTTCGGCGAGGCGCTGCTTGACGCTGCGGCGCTGGGGGTCGATCGGCTGCCCGACGGCGTGACGGCCGCTGACGGCGTCCAGCGTCTTGAGCCCGTGGCCGGTGATATACGCGGCGATCGTCTCGTGACCCTCCCAGCGTCCCTGCCTGGCGAGTTTGCGGAGCACCGCGACGGTCACCCCGCCGGCCGTCTCCGTGAAGATTCCCTCAGTGGCGGCAAGCAGTTCGATGCCCTCGACGATCTCCTCCTCGGTGACGCTCTCCACCACCCCCCCGGTCTGGCGTGCGATGCGCACCACGTCGCCACCGTCGGAGGGGTTGCCGATGGCGATCGAGCGCGCGATCGTGTTGGGTCGAACCGGTTCGACGATGTCCGTGCCTCGGGCAAACGCCGAAGCCACCGGCGAGCAACCGAGCGCCTGGGCGCCGGTGAAGCGGGGCACCGTGACGTCGGTGACCAGCTCGAGATCAATGAGCTCGGCCGCCGCCTTGCGGTGTTTGACGAACTGACAACCGGAGGCGACAGGGATGACGATCTCGTCGGGCAGCCTCCAGCCCAGCTGTTCGGCGGTCTCGAAGGTCAGGGTCTTGCTTCCCTCGCTGTAGTAGGGACGGAGGTTGATGTTGCAGAAGCCCCAGTCGAGGTCGTCGGCCAGCTCGGTGCAGAGCCGGTTGACGTCGTCGTAGTTGCCGGCCACCGGCACGATCGTCGCCCCGAAGACGGCGGTGGTGGCGATCTTCTGGGACTCCAGGTCGGCGGGGATGAACACCACGGCGCGAACACCGGCACGCGCGGCGTAGGCGGCGACGGCGTTGGCGAGGTTGCCGGTCGAAGCACACGCGATGGTGGTGAAACCGTTGCGCAGTGCCCAGTTGATCGCCACGGACACGACCCTGTCCTTGAATGAGTTGGTGGGGTTCTGCGTGTCGTCCTTGAGGTGAAGGTTGTGCAGGCCCAGTTCGCCGCCGAGGTTGCGGGCGTGGATCAGCGGCGTGAACCCCTCGCCGAGGCTGACCACGTCGCCGTCGCGGACGGGGAGAAGGTCGCTGTAGCGCCACAGTGTCGGCGGCCCGGCCTCGATACGCTCGCGCGAGATGACGGCGCGGACCGCCTCGTAGTCGTAGACGACCTCGAGGGGGCCGAAGCACAGCTCGCAGAGATGCGACGCCACCTGGGGATGTTCGTGTCCGCAGGCGCGGCAGCGCAGCCCGACGACGAAGGTGTCGTTGCGGGCAGCGCCCGACCTGGGATGGGCCACCTCGTCGACCGACGGGACACTGGACATGAAAAAAACCTCCCGGAATCATGTCCGGGAGGTCTCCGCACGGAGGGCGCGACGCGCCGCTACGTTCGGAAACCTCCGCGGCGCATCATCATTGAAACGGCTGTGGACACCGCATCATCATGCATGCCGGCGATGCTAGCAGACATCGCAGCGCGCTCGCCTCACACGCGGCGGATGAGGTCGCGCTCCATCGCTTCGCGGGCGCGGCGCACGCGGCCCAGCAGTGCGTGTCCGCGCAGAGCCTGCTCCATCTGGCGGAGCATCGAATAGAGGTTCTTCATGGCCTTGACGACGTCGCCGATGTCGTTGGCCGCGGGTGTCTCGATGTCGAGAAGAGGCGTCCCCGAGGCCCACTGGTGGGCCGCGTTCACGTAGTCGAGCGACAGTGGCCGCAGGGTTTGCAGGCCGTGGGTCCGCTCCACCTCGGCGAGCCGTTGCAGGGACCCACGCAGGCGCCGGTAGGCAACCTCGACGCGTGGCGTGGGGAAGTGCCGTCGCGACGGCTGGGGCAGGTCGCGCCCCCGGTCCTCGGCGACGAGCGTGACCAGGGCTGCCGCCAGTTCCGCCGGGTCGAGCGCTTCGAGGTGCCCCGCTGCGATGGCGTCCGCGATGAGGAGTGCGTTCTCGCCGAACAATGACGACGCCAGCAGGCCCAGCTCGGTGGGCGTGTCATCTGCGAGGAACCCGGCGTCGACGAGCACGTTGCGCAGGGCGCCGAACTCGCGCCTGTAGCGGTGCCGCGCCCACTCCAGCTCCGCCTCGCCACCTTCGAGCGTCTCCTCGATCTCGTGCCTCAACGCGCGCTGGGCGCGGTGCTCACCGAAGAGCGGGCAGCTGTGGCAGGGCGAGTTGTGCAGCTTCTCCTGCTGCTGGCGCAGCTGACGGCGCGCGGCCTCGAAGCGCTGTCCCGGGTCGGCGCCACGTCCGCCGCTGCGGCCTTTCCGCGAGTCGCGCCAATGCTCGCGCTTGGCGCGGCGGACGGTCGCCCGCAGGTCCTCGACGGAGTCGGTGAGGCTGAGGTGGGTGGTCAGCGTGCGTTCCGTGCAGGGCACACGGGGATGCTGGAAGACCTGGTGACCGAGGTCGGCGAGCTGCTCCTCGAGGTTGTGGCGTTTCTCGGTCCAATGGTCCGCCCGCTGCACGTTCTGGTACTGCCCGAACGACTTGTCGAGCAGTTCCTCAGCGCGCTCAACGGAGCGCGTGCGCAGCAGGCTGAGCACCATCGTGTAGGTGGGTGCGAACTTGCTGTCCACGCTCATCTCCCCGCCGATGGCGGCGTCGTAGATGTCGCGGACGTCGACGTCCCATTCCTTGAGGATGACGCCGTGCCCCACGGGGTCGATGCCGCGCCGTCCCGCCCGGCCCATCAACTGGGTGAGCTCCCCAGCGGTGAGCGGGTGGAAGCCGGTGCCGTCGAACTTGGTGAACGACGACACCACGCACGCGCGCGCCGGCATGTTGAGCCCCAGCGACAGTGTCTCGGTGGCGAAGACCACCTTGACGAGCCCCTCGATGAACAACCGCTCCACCGCTTCCTTGGCCGATGGCAACATCCCCGCGTGGTGCATGGCGATGCCGTTGCGCAGCGTCGCGGGATCGATCGCCTGGCGGAAGACGCGGCGCTCGTCGGCGTCCGCGATGCCCTGCAGCAGCTCGCCATGGCGCGCGTCGATGGCCTCCTTCTCGGCGCGGTCGGTGAGATCGAGCGTGTGCACGGCGCAACGCGCCAGCGCTTCCGCGCAACCGCGCCGCGAGAAGATGAAGTAGATCGCGGGCAGCATGGAGCGCTGGCGCAGCTCCTCGATGACGCGGAACAGGTCGTTGTCGGGGGCGCGGCGCATGTAGCGGAAGCGCGCCTCGTGCATCGAATCGTTGGCCGCCATGTCGAGCGTCTGCCTGGCCACCTGCCCGGCGGAGTCGAACAGCGGCTGGAGGTGGTTGCTGATCGACAGCCACATCTGCAGCGGCACGGGGCGCTCGGTGCGAACCACGATGCCGATGTCGCCGCGCAGGCCACGCATCCACGCGGCCACCTCGTCAACGTTGCTGATCGTCGCCGACAGCCCGATCAGGCGGACGTGCGCCGGCGTCTCGATGATGATCTCCTCCCAGACCGTGCCGCGAGGGTGGTCGTCGATGTAGTGGATCTCGTCGAGGACGACGTCGCTGACGAGGTCCAGGCGCGAACGGTCGTCGTAGAGCACGTTGCGGAGGATCTCCGTGGTCATCACCACCAGCGGCGCACCGTCGTTGATCGTGTTCTCGCCGGTGACCAGGCCGACGTTGGCGTCCCCGTATCGGTTCGCGAGGTCGTGGAACTTCTGGTTGGAGAGTGCTTTGAGCGGCGATGTGTAGATGACCCGCGCATGCGGCCGGCGCAGGTCGCCGGGGGCGAGCAGGCAGCGCCACATCGGGTACTCCGCCACAAGGGTCTTGCCGCTGCTCGTCGGCGCCGCCACCAGCACCCCGGCGGAGCGCTCGAGCTTCGCGATCGCCTCGCGCTGGAAGGCGTCGAGAGGGAAGGGCAGCGAAGCCTGGAAGGCAGCGATGGCCGCCGCGATCTCGGCGTCAGGCACAGGCGCGTTCAGACGTGGATGAGCTCGAATCGCGAGCCGCTGACCAAGCCGTCGGCGTTGTTCTCGACGAACGCAAGCACCTTCTGACACATCTCATCGGCGTGGCGCGCGTCGTTGCTGACGCAGGCGACACCGACCACCGCCGTCTGCCACGTGTCCTGCTCGCCGACCTCAGCCACGGCCACCGCGAAGGTCTGCCGAACGCGGCTAGTGATCGACCGCACCACCATGCGCTTGTCCTTCAGCGAGTGACTGTCCGGGACGTGGAGCGTGATCTGTAGGGTGCCGATGACCAGAGCTTGTCTCCTGGTTGTCTCGATGTGCCTGTGGCGGCACGACGGCTGCCGTGTTGTGCCATTGTGCGCGACGATGACGAGCGAGGCCGCCGTCGCGCCCGGGACCCCCACGCCTACCGGGAAGCCGCTGACGCTTGTCGACCACCTCGTCTCGCACATCCGCGGCCGCGCCGGGTTGCCCGCCCTGTACACGAGGACGGGGGAACGCTGGATTCCCATCACCTGGGGGCTTTTCGGCGAGGGGGCCCGGAGGATCGCCTCGTTTCTCATCGAGCAGGGCCTGGAGCGCGGTGACCACGTCGCCATCTGGGTCAACAACCGGGCTGAATGGCACACCGCCGACGCCGCGCTGCTCATGACGGGGTGCTGTTCGGTGCCCGTGTACCAGACGCTCAGTGCCGAGGATGCGCGGTGCGTGCTCGACCATTCGGAAGCTCGCGTTGCATTCGTCGAGAACGAGCACTACCTGGCACGTGTCCTGGAACAGCGTGCCCACCTTCCCCACCTGCGCACCGTGGTCGTGATCGAGGGTGTCGAGCACGCCTCGCCCGACGGCCTCGTGATCCCCTGGCGGGAGGCGCTAGCCATCGGCGACCAGCACCTCACGGCCAACGCATCCGAGGTCGACGACCGCTGTCGGCGCACAGGCATCGACGACGTCGTGACCCTCATCTACACGAGTGGCACCACCGGGCCGCCCAAGGCGGTGATGCTCACCCATCGCAATACCGCCGCGTTCTCCGAGGGCTTCGCGGGGCTCGTCGACATCGGCCCAGACGATCGCGTGCTCAGCTGCCTGCCCCTGGCCCACGTTGCCGAGCGGCTGGTCAGCGAGCCAACGAATTCAGGCCCGGCGAGGAACTGACGCCCACCCTCAAGGTCAAGCGCAGGGTCGTCGCCGCGAGGTACGCCGATCAGATCGAGGCCCTGTACGAGGCC
>Ga0209890_10000049_pt1 | contig 54567 bp, 32 predicted proteins | sample OrgsoiDNA2013049_FD_185799 | JGI IMG/M metagenome (GOLD analysis project Ga0209890, IMG submission 185799) | Permafrost soil microbial communities from the Arctic, to analyse light accelerated degradation of dissolved organic matter (DOM) -... | ecosystem: Environmental > Terrestrial > Soil >... | reverse complement strand
GATCGCGTGAGGGAGAGACGGCTTGGCCGGCTCGAGCTCGTCGCGGGGGGCGCGGGACCCTATGAGGGTCCCGAACTGACTGATCGCGTGAGGGAGAGAGGCTTGGCGGCTCGAGCTTCCTAGTTCCTCTTGCCCGCGAAAGTGGCAGTGAGCTGCGCGCTCCCCAGGCTGGTCCGCAGGTTGACCGACCAGGTGGCCGCCGCCGAGGAGGCGGTGCCATCGGCGCCGAGGCGATCGGCCAGACCACCGCCGGATTTTTCAATCAGCGGCGCCGTCCCGGAGAGCGAGAGATCGAGGCCGGTTCCGTCGGCCGTTGCGAAGGCGCCGTCGAGCTCTCCACCGAGCGCCTCGAGGCCGGTCAGGCAGGCGCTCATCACGCAGCCGGCCGGTCGGGCCGCGGCGGGACAGACGACGCTGTCGAGCGCGGCGCAGCCGGTGGTGGTGCCGCCCGGTGTTCGGGCCAGCGAGAACAGCGCCGCAACGAATGACGGTACGTCGGCCGGCAGTCCGCGCGGGGCGAGCGCCAGCGGTCCGAACGCGGCGCGTGCCGCGGTGCCGAGCCGGAGGGTGAAGCCGTGGCTGCCGATCACCAGAACGCGGTCGCTGACGGTGGCCGACGTGAAGGCTTGCAAGGTTGGCAGGCCGAGCGACGCGAGCGTCACGGGCACCTGGGAGGCGGGGCCGAAACGGGCCTCCGTCAGAAGGTGCGTGACGGCGTAGCTTCCGGCGGTCCCGCCCGGAGCGACGGTCAAGAGCGAGACGAGCTGGAAGCTGTCGAGGATGGAGGCGGCGTCGCCAGCGATGGCCGGCAGCGCGACCAGCGGCGCGGGCGTCGGGCTGCCGAAGAGGCCGAGCGCCAGCGCGTCGAGGCTCTCGTTCCCGGCGGCGTCGCGCGCGCTCCGACAAAGGGCCGGTCCGCCGGCACCGTCGGCCAGCGGGACTCCGCGCAGGGCCGCGATCGCGTCGCCGAGCGGACCTTCTCCGCCGGACGCCGTCGACGGGACACAGTCGAGCGGATCGGCGCTGGTGGCGGGCGAGAGGGCGTCGACTGTGCAGTCGAGCCAGAGCTGGGCCGGATCGAGCGGGCAATCGGAAAGATCGGTCCACGGCGCCGCGAGGGTCGTGGACGCCGCCAGCGGCGGCGCGAACTTCAGCGTCGACGTCACCGTGTAGGTGCCGACCGGATCGGGGGACCAGTCGGTGAGCTGGAGCGCGACCTCGACGGTTTCGTCGGCGAGCAGGCTCGAGCCGGGAATGTCGACGCAGCCGCTGGCCACCAGCGCGCCGTCCGAGTAGGCCCGTCCGACGGCGGCGCTGACCACCATCGTGCTCACCACATCGAACCGAGCGGGGTTGGCGAGTCCGTTCAATGTGACCGGGCGACGCACGGGGGTGGGCGGCGCGTTCAGGTCGAGATCGGCGCACGAGACCGGGTGGTAGATGGAGGGGGGGTCGTAGAAAAGGATGTCGATCGTCGCGTCCGGCGGCAGCGGGCTGCTCGACGGGGCGACAAAGGGCGCGACCAGGACCGTCCCCGTGGGTCCCGTCGCGACGATGACGGTGACGTCGGCCTTGGCAGCGCCGATCTGCGCTTCGACGCGGAAGTCGGCCAGCCCGGCGCGCACGCTGACGGAGACGCTTCCGTCGGCTCCGGTGACGCCCGACGGTTCGGCGACGGTGGCCCCCTGAGCGCCGGCGGTGGACGAACCGATGGTGGTGAACGAGACGATCTGGCCAGGGACCGGCTGGCCGCCGTCGGTCAGGATGAAGGTCAGGGTCACCTGCGCGTTGGGACTGAGCTCGATCGGCTGCGTGCTCGCGGTGGAGGTGAGGATGAAGTCTCCGGTCCGAGGCCCGCCGCCGCTTCCGGAACAGCCGCCTCCTGCTGCTGAGGTGAGGATCAGCGTCAGGGCGCACGCGACGCGCCGGCTTGTGGACAAGCTGTGGATTCTTTTGCGCTGGATTGCCCGCGCTGGCAGGGCCAAGCTCGATCGCCGCATATGCCCGACTTCACGCACCTGCATCTGCACACGCAGTATAGCCTTCTCGACGGCGCCATCCGCCTCGACCACCTCTTCCCCAAAGTCCTCGAGCGGGGGATGAAGTCGGTGGCCATCACCGACCACGGCAACCTGTTCGGCGCGCTCGATTTCTACCAAAAGGCCAAGGCCCACGGGGTGAAGCCGATCTTCGGATGCGAGACCTACATCGCGCCGGATCGCCTCGACAAGACCGAGCGGCGGTCGAACCACCTCATCCTGCTGGCCAAGAACGAGGTCGGCTGGAAGAACCTCTCCTACCTCAACTCGATGGGGTACCTGGAAGGCTTCTATTACAACCCGCGCATCGACAAGCCGCTCCTGCGCAAGCACTCCGAGGGGCTAATCGGTCTTTCGGCCTGCCTGGGCGGCGAGGTTGCTCAGACCATCATGCGCCGCGGCCCGGAGGCGGCCGAGAACGCGGCGCGGGAGTTCGCGGACATCTTCGGGAAGGAGAATTTCTTCCTCGAGATGCAACCCAATGGTCTGGAGGAGCAAGAGACCGTCAACGGACACCTGCTCGAGATGTCCAAGAAGACCGGCATCGGCGTCATCGCCACCAACGACTGCCACTACCTGAACCAGAGCGACGCGCGCGCGCACGAGATCCTGATGTGCGTGCAGCAAAAGAAGACGATCCACGACGAGAAGCGCCTGCACCACCGCAACGACGCCTTCTTCGTGAAGACGCCGGCCGAGATGGAGAGCTACTTCGCGCACATCCCGGAGGCGCTGGAGAACGCCGCGCGGATCGGGGCTCTCTGCAACGTCGAATTCAAGCTGGGCGAGACGTTCCTGCCCAAGTTCCAGGTCCCCGACGGGATGACCGCCGAGTCGTACCTGCAGGCGATCGCCCAGGAGGGGCTGAAGAAGCGGATCGAAGAGGCGTACCGGCGGGGGGATAAGGTCGACGGCGACGTCTACGCCGCGCGGCTGGAGCACGAGCTGGGCGTCATCCAGAAGATGCAGTTCGCCGGCTACTTCCTGATCGTCTGGGACTTCATCCGCCACGCCAAGGAACAGCGCATCCCGGTTGGGCCTGGCCGCGGCTCGGGCGCCGGGTCTTTGGTCGCCTATGTCATGCGCATCACCGACATCGATCCCATCATCAACAAGTTGTTGTTCGAGCGGTTCCTCAACCCCGAGCGGGTCAGCATGCCGGACTTCGACATCGACTTCTGTATGAACCGGCGCGACGAGGTGATCAGCTACGTCCAGCAAAAATACGGCAAGGACAACGTCGGACAGATTGTCACCATGCACCAGATCAAGGCGCGCTCGGGCGTGCGGGACATCGCCCGCGCCATGGCGGTGCCGTTCGCCGAGGCCGACAAGGTCGCTAAGTTCGTGCCCGAGCCTATCCAGGGCAAGAGCCCGCCGATTGCCGAGGCGATCGAAAAGGAGCCGCGCCTGAAGGCGCTCTACGACGAGAGCCCCGTCTATCGCGAGCTGCTCGACGTGGCCAAGGGGCTGGAGGGGCTGAACCGCCACGCCGGCAAGCACGCCGCCGGCATCGTCATCGGCGACCGCCCGCTCTGGGAGTACGTCCCCTGCTTCCGCCCGGCCGGCGACGAGACCGGCATCGTCACCCAGTACGACAAGGACATGGTCGAGAAGGCCGGCCTGGTGAAGTTCGACTTCCTCGGCCTCAAGACCCTCACCGTCATCCAGATCTGCCTCGACCACGTCAACCGCGAGCGGGCCACACGGGGTGAAGCTGAGCTCGACCTTTCGCTCATCCCGCTCGACGACGTCCCGGTCTACAAGATGATCTCCGACGCCGACGTGACCGGCGTGTTCCAGCTGGAGTCGTCGGGCTTCCGCGAGCTACTCAAGAAGCTGCGCCCCGACTGCTTCGAGGACATCGTGGCGGCCGGCGCACTTTATCGCCCGGGGCCGCTCGAGGGCGGCATGGTCGACGACTTCATCGAGCGCAAGCACGGGCGCAAGAAGGTGGAGTACGACCACCCGACGCTGGAGCCGATCCTGAAGGACACCTACGGCGTCATCGTCTACCAAGAGCAGGTCATGCAGATCTCCTCGGCGCTGGCCGGCTACAGCCTCGGCAAGGCCGATCTGCTTCGACGCGCGATGGGGAAGAAGAAGGCCGAGGTCATGGCCAAGGAGAAGGCCGGCTTCCTCGACGGCGCCAAGCAGAAGGGCGTCGACGCCAGGATCGCCGAGCGCGTCTTCGATCTGATGGAGAAGTTCGCCGGCTACGGCTTCAACCGCAGCCACTCCGCCGCCTACGGCCTCTTGACCTACCAGACGGCTTACCTCAAGCGCTATTACCCGGTCGAGTTCTTCGCGGCGCTGCTCACCTGCGACAAGGACGACACCGATGCGGTCGTGAAGTTCATCGCCGAGGCGAAGTCCGACGGCATCGCCGTCCTCCGCCCCGACGTCAACGAGTCAGAGACGGACTTTAGCGTGGTGGCGGGAGCCTTGGAGGGGGTCGCGAGCCCGACAAAGGAATCGAAGGAATCGGCGAAGGCCGCGGACGAACAGAGCTCGTCTTCAACCCCCAGGTCTTCTCCCACGCGATCGACCGGTGACAGAAAGGTGATCCGCTTCGGCCTCGGCGCTGTGAAAGGGGTCGGCGAAGGGGCCGTCGAGGTGATCAAACAGGCGCGCGCGCAGGGCGGCGCTCTGCTCTCCCTGTTCGACTTCTGCCGCCGGGTCGATGGGCGCAAGGTGAACCGCAAGGTGATCGAGGCGCTGGTGAAGGCGGGCGCCTTCGACGGCCTCGCCCAGCAAAACGGCGTCACGCGGGCGCGCGTCTTCGGCGCCATTGGCCTGGCCAGCGAGCGCGCGGCCGAGGCCCAGCGCGATCGGGAGAGCGGGCAGACGAACCTCTTGGCGCTCCTCACGGGGGGGGGCGGCGCCAAGAGCCCGGGCGCCGCGACGGGCGACGACAGGTACCCGCCCTTCGACGAGTGGATGCCGAAGGAGCTGCTGGCGTACGAAAAGGAGGCGCTCGGCTTCTACATCAGCGGACATCCGCTGGATCGCTACGCCAGCGAGATCCGCCGCTTCACCAACGCGACCGCCGCCAACTGCACCGAGAAGGGGGAGCGCGCCGAGGTGATCCTGGGCGGCGTCGTGGCCGTCTATCAGGAGCGGCCGATGAAGAACGGGCAGGGGAAGTACGCCTTCTTCACGCTCGAAGATCACAGCGGCCAGATCGAGTACATCGTGAACTCGAAGAAGGTCGAGGAGTACCGGGAGATCCTCTCCAAGGACGAACCGCTCCTGGTGACCGGCACGGTCGACACTCCCTTTGGGGAGGGTGAGACGGCCCGTGAGCGGCTGCGTTTTCTCGACGCCAAGCCGCTGGCCCGCGTGCGGGCCGAGAAGAGCTCGCTGCTCGACATCAAGCTCAACGCCGATCTGGTCAGTGAGGATCAGCTGCGCGCGCTGGAGAAGGTGCTGCGCACCCACACCGGCGGCTGCCGGGCGGTCCTGCGGATGGAGATCCCGATGCGCAGCGAGACGGTCCTGGCGCTGGGGGACGACTACAAGATCGCCGCCAGCGACGATCTGCTGGCGCGCATCGAGCAGATCTTCGGCGACCGGGTCGCCGTTCTTCGCTAGGGCGCCTCGTCCGCGAGGCGCTGCGCTATTCGCAGGTGAGCGTCGTTGCGTTGCAGGCGAGCGGCGGCAGACAGTCTTGCGTCGTGTCGCAGGCGCCGCCCATCCCCTGGTACCGAAAGCAGACGCCCAGCGTTCCGCTGCCGGCGATCGCGTTGGCGTTCTGCCCGGTCCCCTGCGACAGACAGTACGAGCCGGCGACGCACTCCTCGGACATGTCACAGCGCTCGCCGACGGGGATATAGCCGGTGAAGAGGTTGGCGCAGACCGGGTTGTCGAGCGCCGCCTGGACATCAGGTTCCGTCTGACCCGCCAGAGCCGCGCAGCTGGTGGTGGCGTAGGCGTTGACGCAGTTCGTGGCGATCGTGGGGCTGATCGTGAGCAACCCTTCACTGAACGCGGTCGTCACCAGCGCGAGCTGCTGATTCGCCGAGAGCGTCGCACGATCGAGACAGCTGGAAGACCCCCCGTCGGTAGCCGAGGTGACCGGGACCGAGGCGTCGGGGTTCACGCCACACCCACCCGTGGTCGTGCAGAACGCGCTCGCCAGCCCGGAGGCCAGGGCATCCACAGTGCCCGGGATGGGCGTCGTCCCTCCGGACGATGCGGTGCTGCAGCCGATCAACCCCGCCAAGAGCAGCGCCGGGAATGCGGCGCTGCCACGGCCATAAGGAAGGTTTCGCATATGCGCCATGCATAACATGACGACCCGCGCTCCCGCGCGTGATATGCGTCGCGCGGCCTTCAAGGCGCGCCGCGTCGAATTCCGGCGACCGACCTCATCAAGAGCTGGTCTGAGGCCGCCGCAGACACTATGCTCCCCACATCTTGTCGCGGGAAACGACCCGTCCGAGACATAAGACTAAGCCTGTGCCGGTGATGACCGTTCGTCTGCTCTTACAGGACGTTGCCGAAGGAATTCGCGTCCTTCAGACCCGCGACGGTGTCGACCTGACCGACGAGCAGATCCTCGAGCGCGCCCGCAACATCGTTACCGGCTTGCTGGGGAACTACCGCATCCGTTCGATCGATCCGCGTGAGCCCCGCGAGCCCGAGGAGGTTCACCAGATGGACCTGCTCGACCAGATCGAAGCGCGCGCCGAAGCGCGCAACAACGGCCGCCCCGGCCGCGCCTAGCGCGAGTTCAAGGAAAGGCTTGCGCCTGCCGAGGCAGTCCTGAGGAGAAGAACGCGCAGCCACCAGGGGCCTGCGGACCAGACACCCAACGTGCCTTCGACGGTGTATTCAAATGCGATGGATGGGGTTTGTCCCGGTCCCCGGCGAATCCGTCCGAGGTGGCGCGGTTTGGTTGGGCTGGCCACGTGTCTCCTCGCGTTGGGCATCGGCCGGGAAGCCGCGGCCAACGGCCTGACCTGCATCTGGAACGCCGCCGCCTCGGGTAGCCTCTTCAGCGGTACGAACTGGAAGAACTGCGAGGGGGGCGGCGGAACGAGCGCGCCGAGCGGGACTGACATCGCGCAGTTCGATTCGACGTCGACGAAGAATTGCACGATCAACGCCGCCGTCAGCATCAGCCAGATCACGGTCAACGCCGGTTACACGGGGGCGATCTCCACCAGCGGATCGCCGAGCATCACCCTGACGGGCAATCTGACGGTCAGTGCCGGGACGTTTGCGGCGGGGTCGGCCAGCCTCACGGTCGGCGGCACGGTCACCATCGCCAACAGCGTGAGCAACGGAAATGATCCGAGCCTGGTCGGCTACTGGAAGCTCGATGAGACCGCCAGCCCGGCCGGCGACTCGTCCGGAAACGGAAACAGCCTCACCTGGAATGGCAGTCCGGCGAGCTCGACTTCGTTTCCGTCGGCGGTGACGTTCACCGATACCCACAGCCTGACCATGACCGGGGCGCAGTACGCCGGAAGCGCCGCGCTGAGCGGCATTCCCGAGCTGACTCCCGCCACGGTGACGGTGTCAGCTTGGTACAAGGCGACCTCGCTGGACACGAACGGCAGCGAAATCGTGAGCGGGTCCAATACCTACGGGCTCCGGATCACGTCGTCCGGCCTCACCGTCATGAAGCGCATCAGCGACAACACCGCGGCCGCCGACTGGATCGAGTATCGCGTTCCGGAGTCGAACCTCACCGACGGCAACTGGCACCAGATCGTTGGCATCATCACGACCGGCACCGGCGGAGGCATGTCGGCTTACCTGGACGCCGCGATCGCCACGGGGACCTACTGGGTCAACGGCAGCAGCGGCGCCAGCCAGTTGAGCGCCAGCACGACGCCGACCGCCGCCGCCGCCGCCTCTGATGCCATCGACTGGGATGCGAACACGGAAACGTACGGTCTCATCATCGGCAACAACCCCTCCACGACCGGCTATCACTTCGGCGCGGGGTGCTCGGCGGGGGCGTGCGCCATCGACGATGTTCGCGTCTACAACCGCGCGTTGACGGCCGCCGAGGTGGCGGCCCTCGCCCACGGCAATCAGCCCAGCAGCGCAGCGGGTCTGATCTCCCTCTCGGGGTCACTGACGGCGAGCGGCGGCGTCAACGTCCAGTCGGCGGGGACCCTGACGCTGGCGAGCGGCAGCACCGTCGCCGTCGGCACCGCGTCGGTGGCGGGGTTGGTCACCGTCGACGGGACGCTCAACTCGACGGGGGGGACGATCAAGGCCGTCTCCGCCTCCAAGCCCTACGCCTTCAAGGTCGGCTCGGCCGCCGCCGCCGCGCCTAATTTGAGCATCAACGGCCTGACCGTCCAGAACACCGACTCCAACGGAATGTGGGTCAACGCCAACACCGGCGCGGCCACCACCTTCACGCAGTTCGACAAGGTTGCCTTCAGCAGCGGCACCGGCACGCAGCTGCTCCAGATCTACGCGCCGACGCTCTACCTGTCGTCGAACGGCTGCACCTTCGATGGCAGCACCACCTACGCGGTCAAGCTGACCGGCAACGGCACCGGCAGCGGCGCCGGTCCCCGCGCGCTGTTCGGGAACGCGTCCTGCGCGACCAACGATTCCACCAGCGGCCTGTGCGCCACCAGCGAGAAGTCGGACGACGACGCCAACAACGACGGCGTGGCCGACCACCCGAGCAACGGCGCGGTGGTCCAGTTCGTCCGCGGCGCCGAGAGTGACACCGACGGTGCGGTGGTGGGGTTCCCGACCGCGGCCTTCGACTGGAGCACGTTCACCTACTATTCGACCTACGTGGCGTTCCACGACGCCTCGAGCGGGAGCGACGTCATCTACGTGCGCGACGAGGCTGGCAACCCGCTCTATTCGTGGACCGATGCGACGGCCGACGAGACGATCACGGGGACGCCCCACTGGACGACGGTCAGCGGCACGCACTATCTCTACGTCTCCGTCAACGGCGGTTCGAGCAATACGGGCAAGGTCTATCGCCTCAAGGACACCGGGACGGGGACGACCTCCGGGACGCTGACGCTGGACACGACGTGGGCGACGAGCGGCGCCTACGCCTGTACCTGTACCATCACCTCCGACCTGTCGTTGGACGCGAACAACGTGTACTGGGCGGCGACGACTTCGTCGGCGCAGGTTCTGATGGGGATCATCCAGACGAGCGGCGCCAAGATCTCGACCAGCTGGCCGGTCACCACCCCCGTCAACGTCACCACCTCGTCCCCGACCCTGTCGACCGTGTCGGGGACGACGACGCTCTACCTTGGCGTCACCGCCAGGCTCCTGCAGCTGGCCGTGACCGGAACGACCTTCGTCACGAACACCAAACCGGGGACGATCACCGGCCGCGTCAGCTTCGGGACCAGCTACCTGCCGGCGACGAACGGGACCTCGCGCGTCTATGCCGGCGACTCCACGGGAACCATGTGGGCCATCAGCCCCACGACCTTTACCGGCACCAACTACCTCTGGAGCTACGCCGCCGGCAGCGCCATCACCGACAACTACTACGACGGCGCGACCGACACCGCTCAGTTCGGGACATCGGGTGGCAAGGTGGTGGTGCTCAACGCGGCGGGGAGCGGAACGGCCGGCTCCCTGCTCAACACCAGCTATCCCTACACGCTCAACGCCTCCGACCCCATCACGGCGGCGCCGCTCTACGTGAACGGCGTGCTGGCGGTGGGGACGACGCTCGGAAAGCTCTACCTCCTCGATCGCAACACCGGGCTCACTTCGCCGAACGGCGTGTCGATCCTCAGGAAATACAGCTTCGGGCCGACGCAGTCGGTATCGACGATCGGCTACGACGCCAATTACAGCCGCTACATGGTTTCGACCTCCTCGGCCGCGAACGACGGCCGTATCTACTACTTCGACGCCGTCACCGACCCGACGCCCACCTACCAATGATCACCAGGACCCCCCGCCGACAGCGCCGTCTCGCGATCGCCCTTCCGGCATGCCGTCGGGGCGTGGGGCCGGCGCTGGTCGTGGCCGCCCTCTCGATGGCCGCGCCGGCGCGCGCCGACGACTGGACGACCCTGGGGCTGGACGCCGGGCACGCCCGGTTCTCCGCCGAGCGCTCGGGCGCCAGATTCTCGGACGGCAAGTGGTCCTTCACGCCGGGGGGGGACGCCGGAGCGCTGGCGTCCCCGGTCGTGTCGGACGGCATCGTCGTCAGCGCCGCGCTCGACGGGGTGGTGACCGCGCTGGCGGCCGACAGCGGACGTCAGGTCTGGCAGGTCGCGCTCGGCGCGTCGGTTCAGGCCACGCCCGGGCTTGCCGGTGGGCGCGTGTTCGTTCCCAGCCTCGGGAACAAGATTGTGGCGTTGGGGCTGGCCGACGGGAGGCGGCTCTGGTCGACGGACCTCGGCGGATTGAATGTCTCCTCACCCGCGATCGTCAACGGCGACGTCGTGGTCGGCGCCGGCCTGCCCCAGCAATTCGTGGTCCGCCTCGACGGGACGACGGGCGCGATCGTCTGGCAGAGCCCTCCCGTCATGGAGCAGTTCAGCAACACGCCGCCGGCAGTGGGCGGTGGGGTCGTGGTGGTCGGGACGAATGGCGGCCACTACTACGCGTTCGACGCGGCGACGGGCATTCCGCGCTGGGATTACCGAGCCGACGGGATCGTCAACATCGCCGCGCCGCTGATCGTCGGCGGGCGGGTCTACATGGCGGGCGGCGGTGAGAGCGACCACGTGCACGCGGTCGACGCGGCGACCGGCGTACCGATCGCTGGCTGGCCGATCGGTCTGCCGGCGCCCGATCCCGATCTGGGCGGGACGCAGGTCTATCGCCGCCGGTCGGTGTCCTCGTTCGTCGCGGCGGGCGGCCTCATCACGCTCGAGACGCGGCTCGACGACGCGCTCGACACCGACGGGGACGGCCAGCCAGATCACCACCTCTCGCGCGAATGGGCGCTCGGGCTCGATCCCGGCTCCGGCACGGTCGCCTGGCAGCGCACGCTTGCCCGGGTGCTGTTCACCGAGCCGAACAGCGTCCCCGGTTTTGTAGTCTGCCCGACGCCGGCAGCCTTCTCGACGACGGGCGGGACGCCGCTGCTCGCGGTCGGCTCCTCGCTGGTGGCGACCGTCAGCATCCTGGACGCGGCGACCGGCGCCGACGAGGGCGAGGTGGCGGTGGCCGGGCGCGCGCTGGCGTCGCCGGTGATGGCCAACGGTCGGCTCATCACTGTGGCGGAAAACGGCACGGTCGAGGGGCAGCTTTCGAGCGTCAACCACCCGCCGACCGCGCCGGTGATGGCGGCGAGCGCGCGGCCGCTGGACGCGGCGGACGTGACCCTGCATTGGGCGCCGGCGATGGACCCGGACGGTGAACAGTCGACCTACGAGGTCCGGATCGACAGCGACGGGGAGGTCCTGCAGAGCTACGCGCAGCAGATCTTCTCGGCCGAGGGGACGACGTCGGTTGCGGTGTCGATGCCGCTCGCGGCGGGAGCGACCTACACGGTGGCGGTGCGGGCGCGCGATCCCCATGGCGCCTTGTCCTCCTGGTCGTCGCCGGAGACCTTCACGGTGGCGACGTCAGGGACCGTGACCGTCAACGGGACGCCGGCCGCAAACCTGCGGAGCGCGGTGGATGGGGCGCAGGCTGGAGATCTGATCGTCCTTGGCGCTGGAACCTACCCACTGTCGGACACGTTGCACGTGGCTGGGGGAGTCAGCGTGCGGGGCGCGGGAGCCGGCCGGACGACGATAGACGCGACGGGGCTGGCGGTAGGGGTGAGCTTTGGCGGGACGGATCCGAAATCGCCCACGGTGCTGGACAAGGCGACGGTCACGGGCGCGGCGACCTGCGTGGCGGTGGGCGGCGGCGCGACCGGCGTGCAGTTGACGCACCTCGTGGTGCGCGATTGCGCGACCGCGGGAATCACGGTGGCGGCTGGAGGAGGCGCGGCGATCGCGAACGCGACGGTGGTGGGGGACGGGATCGGGGTCGACGCGACGGGGCTCGCGACGATCAAGAACAGCCTGCTCTCCGGCAATGACGTCGGCTTGAAGAGCGAGGGCTCTGGCGATCTGGCCAGCAGCTACGACGATCTGTTCGGCAACACGACCGAGTACCAGGGGTTGGCGGCTGGCGCCGGTGATCTCGCGGCGCCGGTGACGTTCGTCGACCTGACGCGGCACAATCTGATGCTGGCCGGCCCGCAGCCGTCGACGGACCAGGGCGATCCGGCCGACAAGGTCGGTGAGGAGCCGACGCCGAACGGGTCGCGGATCAACCTGGGCGCGTTCGGTGGGACGGCCGACGCCGAGCTCAGCGCGCCGGCGGCGGTGGCTGGCGATCCGGGCAGCCTGACCCCAACGCCTTCGAACCCGACGCCCGCCGACCCCACCGAGGCCCCGTTGCACCAGCTTGGCGACGGCGCCGGCGGCTGTGCCCTCGGGGGACGCGCGCCGGGGTCGAGCGAGTCGTCGAGCGTCGCCCTGGCCCTGACGGCAATGTTGATTGCGATGCAGCGACGCCGGCGGCCGGCGGACCGACGCTAGACCCTCGATAGGCCTAAAGGCCCGGTGGGGAACGGCCGACACCAAGGAGGAAACCGTCTGGCTTTCCTTCTTCATGCGCACACCGACCTGGGGCCTGGCTGTTGGGATAGTAGTCACAGTGGTGAGCGGCGGCGTCGCGCGTGCCGCCACCTGCGCCTGGAAAGGTGCCTCGGGAGGTTCGTTCAACGCCGGCGGCAACTGGTCGTGCGCCGCCGTTCCCGGGTCCGGGGACGACGTCTACTTCGATCCGACGATGGGGGGGGGCGCGACGAACAACTCGTGCTCCTTCGACGTCATCGTGAGCGTCAAATCGATCACGTTTCAGGGTGGCTACACCGCCACGGTGACGGGAAGCGCGAACACGGTCACCGTCACGAACGGCTGGACGATGTCGACCGGGACGTTCTCGGGCGGCTCGGGGAACATCACGCTCGGCGGCAACCTGTCGCTGACGGGCGGAACGTTCAACGCCTCCAGCGGGACGACGTCGATCGGCGGCGCCTTCAGCAGAACGAGCGGCACCTTCAACGCCAACGGCGGCACCGTCTACTTCAGCGGGACGTCGGCAATCTCTCACACCTTCGGCGGGTCGCAGATGGCCAACGTCCAGGTGGGGCTCGCGAGCAGCGGGCTGGTCGGGTACTGGAAGCTGGACGAGACGTCGGGGACGACCGCAGCCGACAGCTCGGGGAGCGGCAACACCGGCTCTTGGAGCGCAGGTGGCGTCTCCCGCACCGCGTCCGTCCCTTCGACGATCAGCTTCAGTGATCCCGAGGCGCTCACGCTGAACGGAACGTCGGGTTACGTCACGCTGGGCGTGGCGAATCTTCCGGCGAACAATGCCCCGCAGACCATCAGCCTCTGGTTCAAAGGGACGCCCACCGCGGGCAACCAGAACATGATCGCGATGAGCAACCTCTCCATCAGCAGCGCCGTGCAGGTCGGCTTTCGCGGGAGCAGCCTCCTCGCCTGGAACTACGGCGGCGGCACGCTGGTCAGCACGACCGCGCCGGTCGACGGCGCCTGGCACCAGGTCGTCTACACCTACGACGGGACGACCGACAGCCTCTATCTCGACGGCGCGGCGCCGGCCACCTCGACCACCGCCACGCACCAGACCGGCACGCCGACCTCCGCGTACCTCGGGACCTACAGCCCGTCGAGCGAGCTGTTTGGCGGCTCGCTCGACGACGTCCGCGTCTACAACCGGGCGATCACCCCGGCCGAGATCGCCCTCTTGGCGGCGGGATCTTCGCCGTCGACGGTTGCCGGTACGCACACTTTCAGTGATGCCTTCGCCTGCACCGGGAACTTCAGCATCCTGGCCGGCACCGTGACTGGGGGTAGTACGCTCAGCGTGGGCGGCAACTGGCTCAACGCCGGCACATACACGGACACGGGCACGGTCACGCTCAGCGGGACCTCCTCGGCCGGCACGATCACCACGGGAGGCAGCAGCTTTGGCGCGCTGACGGTGAGCGGTAGCGGCGGCACTTACTCGCTGAAGGACAACCTCTCCGTGACCGGCAACCTGACCATCGGTGCCGGGGCGGGATTGACGGGCGCCAAGTCGATCACGGTCGGCGGCAACTGGTCCAATGCCGGCGCCTACAGCAACGTCGGGGTCGTCACGCTGACCAGTTCGTCGGCCGCGGCGACGATCACCTCCGGGGGCGGCCGCTTCAGCGCGCTGACCATCAACGGCACCGGGACCTACACCATCCAGGATCGGCTCTGGGTGCCGGGCGGAACGATCACGCTGACCAACGGGACGCTCAACGGCGGCTCCTCAGTGATCCACGTGGGGGCCTTCTCGATCGGCAGCGGGAGCTTCGCGGTTGGAACTGGCACGGTGGTGTTCGACGGGACCACCGGCGGGGCGTTGCCGTTCTCCAGCTTCGCCGGCCTTCGACTCGAAGACCCCTCGGAGGCCAATCTGGTCGGCTACTGGAAGCTCGACGAAGGACAGGGGACCACGCTGCAGGACCTCTCCGGCAGCGGCAACACCGGCGCCGCCTCCTCGTCCGGCGTCACCTGGGGGACGGGATCGGCGTCGGTCCCCGCCACGGTGAGCTTCGACGACAACGCCGCGCTCACCTTCAACGGCTCCAGCGGATACGCCCAGCTGGGCGCGACCAACATTCCGGCGACCAATGCCGCCGTGACCATCAGTACCTGGGTCAAGTTCACCAACGTCAGCGGGAACCAGAACATGGTCGTCCTGGCGGGCGGGGGAAATTACACCCAGTTCGGCATTCGCGGCGGCTTCTTCACGGTGTGGCCTTCGGGCGCCGGAACGACGGTGACCGGGCCGGCTGCGGTCACGGGGAGCTGGCACCACGTCGCGTATACGTACGACGGTTCATCAGTCGACACGATCTATGTCGACGGCGTGGCGTACGCCGGCTCGTTCACCCACCAGACGGGGGCGACCACCGCCGTCTATCTGGGGACCTACGCCCCGTCGGCGGAGCTCCTCGCCGGGGCTCTCGACGACGTGCGGATCTACAACGTTGCGCTCACCGCCGGCCAGGTCGCGCAGCTCGCTGCTGGGCGGTACGCGGGCACGGGCGGCTACGCCACCACCACGCTCAGCGCCAACACCACCGTCTCCGGGCTCCTGGCGCTCGACGCGGGCGTGCTGAACGCCAACGGCAAGACGATGACAGCGGGCGCCACCGGTCCGACGACCGCGCAGGTCAATTGCGGTACCTACACCGTCAGCAACGCGGCCCAGACCTTCCAGGGCGGGCTGACCGTGCAGCCGCCTGGGGTTCTCACGCTCGCCTCCAGCGGGGGCAGTGTTCAGATCGGTTCAGGTAAGACGCTGACCATCGACGGAACGCTCAATGCGTCGAGCACCAGCGCCACCATCCAGGCCGCCACCGGGAACTACACGTTCAGGGTCGGCTCGACCTCGAGCGTGACGCCGACTCTGAACGTCAGCGGCCTGGCGGTGCAGGGCACCAACGGCGGCATGCAGATCGGCGCTAGCACCAGTGCGACCACCACCTTCACCAAGTTCGACAACATCGCCTTCAGCAGCGGCACGGGCGCCCAGTACCTGCTGCTCAATTCGAAGTCGCTGTTCCTCTCGTCGAGCGGCTGTTCCTTCGACAGTGCCCTCGCCACCGGCGCTACGACCAAGGCGGTCACCGCCGTCGGGGACGGAACGGGCAACGGCGAGACGCGCGCCATCTTCGGTGGGACCAGGTGCGCCACCAACTGGGCGCTCAGCGCCAGCGACAGCGTCTGCAGCACCGGCGCGAAGTCGGACGACGACAGCGACAACAACGGCATCGCCGACAGCGGGACCTCCAGCACCAACGGAGCGATCGTCCAGTTCACGCGGGCCGCTCAGGACGACACCGCCGGGTCGGTGGTCGGGTTCCCGACGGCCGCGTTCGACTGGAGCACGTTCACTTACTATTCGACCTACGTGGCGTTCCACAACGCCGCCTCGGGGAGCACCGACGTCATTTACGTTCGCGACGAGCTCGGCAATCCGCTCTATTCGTGGACGGTGCCAGTGGCGGGCGAGACGATCACCGGGACGCCGCAGTGGAACAGCAGCGGGTCGACGCACTTCGTCTACGTCGCGACCAGCGCGGGCAAGATCTATCGCCTGATCGATACGGCGACGGGAACCACCTCCGGGACGCTGTCGCTCGACGCGACGAACGCCCCCTGGTCGACGAACAATCCCTTCAACTGCAGCTGCACGATCAGCACGCCGCTGGGGATGGACGCCACCAACCTCTACTGGGGGAGCACCACCGCCAGCAAGAACTTCTGGACCCTGGGACAGACGACGCAGACCAACCCCACGCCGATCACGCTCAGCCAGACCGTCACCAACAGCGGCCTGTCGATGGCCACCATCGGCTCGACTGCCTACGCCTTCATGGGGGTGACGGGGGCTATCTTGCAGATCAGCACGGCCGGGAACACGCTCTCCGCCACCAACAGCTCGCCCGGGACGCATTCGGTCTTCGGACGGATTGCGGTGGGTCTCGGCACCACCAAACGTGTCTACGCCGGCGACGACGGCGGAACGATGTGGGCCATCGATCCGACCTCCACCACGAACTTCGGTCACAGCGGCGGTCTCTGGAGCTACAACACCGCGAACGCGATCCAGAGCGCTCCGTACTACGACACCGGAACCGACACCGTTCAGTATGGAACGCAGGGTGGAACGATCATCGTCCTCAACGGGAGCGGCGCCGTGCTCAACTCACTTTACCCCTACACGCCGGCAGGCGGAGCCGGTGATCCGATCACCGCCGCGCCGCTCTTCTACAGCGGCGTGTTGGCGGTCGGCTCGACGGGCGGAAAGCTCTACTTCCTCGACCGCAACACCGGAACGACCCCCGCTGTTTCGATCATTCGTCAGTACAACTTCGGTTCGGGCCAGGCGGTGTCGGGAATTGGCTTCGACCCGACCGTCAGTCGCTACATGGTCACCACCGCCAACGCCTCGACGAAAGACGGGCGGCTCTACTACTTCGACCTCATCACCGACCCGACGCCGGGCTCGATTTGACCATGCGCCACCGCCCCCTCCGACTCCGCCTGATTGTCCCGGCAGCCATGGCCGGCGCGATCGCGATCTGTGCGCCGGCCACCGTCCGCGCCGACGACTGGGCGACGCCCGGCCTCGACGGCGCCCGGAGCCGGCTGTCGGTCGAGCGTTCGGGCGCGGGATTCACCGACGGGCGCTGGTCGTTCACGCCGCAGACGACGGCCCGCGCGCTGGCGAGCCCGGTCGTGGCCGAAGGGTTCGCCGTCAGCGCCGACCTCGACGGGACGGTGAACGTGATGCGCGCCGACAGCGGCACGTTGGTCTGGGCGGCGCCGGCCGGGGCACCCGTGCAGGGGACGCCGGCGATCGCGCACGGGCGGCTGTTCGTGCCGACGCTCGGCAACAAGGTGGTGGCCTTCAGTCTGGCGGACGGGGCCCTGCTCTGGAGCACGAACGTCGGGGGGATGACCATGTCGTCGCCGGCGCCGGTGGGGAGCGACATCGTCTTCGCTGCCGGATTCCCGCAGCACAGGGTGCTTCGCCTAGACGGAGCGACGGGGGCGGTGCTCTGGCAGAGCGCGGCCGTGATCGAGCAGCCGGGGAACAGCTCCCCCGCGGTGTCGGCGGGGCTAGTGGTGGTGGGGAGCAACGGCGGGCACTATTTCGCCTTCGATGCGGCCACCGGTGCCGCCCGTTGGGATTACCAGGCCGACGGCGTCGTGCACCTGGCGTCGCCACTGATTGCGGGCGGGCGCGTCTACATGGCGGGGGGCGACGACAGCGATCGGGTGCACGCGGTGGATGCCGGGACGGGCCAGGCCATTTCGGGCTGGCCAGTCAGCCTGCCGACGCCTGATCCTGACCTGGCGGGGACGCGACTCGATCGACACCGGGCCGTGTCGTCGTTCGCCGCGGTGGCGGGGAACGTGGTGCTGGAGACCCGGCTCGACGACATGATCGATAGCGATGGCGACGGGGTACCCGATCAGTATCTGTCGCGCGAGACGGTCGTGGCGCTGGACGCGGGCGCAGGCACGGTCGTCTGGCAAAAGGCGCTCGGTCGGGCGCTGTTCACCGACCCGAACGACGTGCCGAAGTTCTTCGTCTGCCCGACGCCGGCAGCGTTCGGCGGGGAGAGCGGGACGCCGCTCCTGGCGGTGGCCTCGTCGCTGGCGGCGCAGGTGAGCATCCTCGAGGCGACGACCGGGGCCGACGACGGCGACCTGGCCGTGGCGGGACGCGCGCTGGCGTCTCCGGTGATGGTGAACGGGCGGATCATCACCGTGGCGGAGAACAACGTCGTCGAGGGGTTTTTGTCGTCGGTTAACCACCCGCCGACGGCGCCGGTGCTGGCGGCGAACCCGCGGCCGCTGGATCTGGCCGACGTGACGCTGCGCTGGGCGGCGGCGATGGATCTCGACGGCGAGCAGCCGACCTACGAGCTGCGGATCGACTCGGACGGGGAGGTGCTGGAGAGCTACGCGCAGCAGATCTTCCCCGGGCAGGGGGTGACGTCGCTGGCGGTGACGGTGCCGCTGGCGCCGGGCGTGACCTACACGTTCGCGGTGCGGGCGCGCGATCCGCACGGCGCCCTGTCGCCCTGGTCGGCGCCGGAGACGTTCACGGTTGCGTCGGCGGGGACGGTGACGGTGAACGGGACGCCGGCCGCGAACCTGCGGAGCGCGGTGGCCGCAGCGCAGGCCGGAGATCTGGTCGTTCTTGGCGCCGGGACGTATCCGCTCTCGGACACGTTGCACGTGGCCGGAGGGGTCAGCGTGCGGGGCGCAGGAGCCGGACGGACGACAATCGACGCGACGGGGCTGGCCGTGGGCGTGAGCTTCGACGGGACGGATCCAAAGACGGCGGGGGTGCTCGACAAGGCGACCGTCACAGGCGCCGCCACCTGCGTGAGCGTCTCCGGCGGGGCCACTGGCGTGAAGCTGGCGCACCTGGTGGTCCGCGACTGCCCGACGGCGGGAATCGCCGTGGCGGCTGGGGGTGGAGCGGTGATCGCCAACGCCACGGTGGTCGGCAACGGCACCGGAGTCGATTCGACGGGGCTCGCGACAGTCAAGAACAGCCTGGTGTCCGGAAACGACGTCGGCTTGAAGAGCGAGGGCTCGGGCGACCTCGGGAGCAGCTACGACGATCTGTTCGGGAACACCACAGACTACAAGGGGCTGCTGGCGGGAACCGGCGACCTGGCGGCGGCAGTGAAGTTCGTCGATCTGACGGGGCACAATCTGATGCTGTCGGGCCCGCAGCCGTCGACGGATGAGGGCGATCCCGCGGACGCGGTGGGTGAAGAGCCGACACCGAACGGCGCGCGGATCAACCTGGGCGCGTTCGGCGGGACGGCCGACGCCGAGCTGAGCGCACCGGCGGCTGTGACGGGCGATCCGAGCGGCCCGGCGCCCACGCCCGCCACGCCAACACCGGTCGGCCCCATCCAGACCCCGTTGCACGAGATCGGCGACGGCGCCGGGGGCTGCGCCCTCGGCGGCAGCTCTCCGGACTGGAATGGTTGGGCCCTGCTCGCGACGCTCGCGGCGCTGGCCCTCACGCGTGACCGATCGCGTCGGTCTCGTGCCAGGGCTCGTTCGCGATACGGCGAGCTCGCCGGCAACGACGGCCCCTCAAGCATTGTCAGCTACCCCCCGAAATATTAGTCGGGGGCGCCATGCGCGAGATCTGTCGCGCGCGGATGGCCGCCGCCTGGCCATCTGACAATGAGCAGACCATCTTACCGCTTGGCGATCGCTCTCCGACGTTTCGGCTCTCGGGCTGCCGTCAGTGCCGCGATCATGCTGGGCTCCATCGGGGCCGCGCGGGCCAATACCTGCGTCTGGATAGGAAATGGGGTGGGTGCGGGACTCGCGTTCAGTGGGGTCGGCAACTGGTCCGGGTGTGGAGGTCTCACTCCGCAAGCGACAGACGACGTCGTCTTCGATACCGTGGCGGGGACGAACCAGAACTGCAACGTCGACACCGCTGTCGACGTCAAGTCGCTGACGATCCAAAACAACTACACCAAGACAATCTCGCCGACCGGCGCGACGTCGATTCGCATCCGGGGCGACGTGACGATGACGTCGGCCGCAACTCTCAAGCTCACCAGCGCGACGACGCAGATCGGTGGGACGTTTACCCGGACCAGCGGCTCACTCAACGGCAACGGCGGGACGACGATTTTCAACGCGACGGGTGCGGTGACCCACACGTTTTCCGGCAGCGCCGCCTTCAACAAGGTGATCATCAACGACGGTCTGGTGGCCTACTGGAATCTCGACGAAGGCTCCGGGACATCGCTCGCCGACCAGTCCGGTTACGCGAACGGATTGACCCTCAGCGCCTCCTCGTTCACCAGCACCGTCCCCACCGCGGTGACGTTCTCGGATCCTTCGGCCGTGGCCTTCAGCGGGAGCGCCTATGCGCACCTCACGACGACTCCGCCGACCAACCTGCCGGCCGCCAACGGCGCGGTGACGATCAGCGCCTGGCTCAAGCTCGGGTCGACCGCCACGGTGCAGGATGCGGTGGCGTTGGGCGACGGGGGCAGCAACGGGGTCAAGCTGGGGATCCAGAGCGTCGGGTCGCTGGCCGCCTGGACCTGGGGGGCGACGCCGACGACGCTGGCGAGCACCTTGGCCCCCAGCGACGCCGCCTGGCATCAGGTGACGTTCACCTACGATGGCACGAACAACAGGCTTTACCTTGATGGCGCGCTCCAGAGCACTACCGCGGCCGCGCACCAGAGCGGCGCCACGACCGTCGCCGATCTCGGAAGCTACGACGGAACCCACGAGCTGATGGCGGCCGGCGGCGCAGTCGATGACGTTCGTGTCTACAACCGGGCGCTGACCGGAACCGAGGTCAGCGCGCTCGCGCTGGGGGACATGCCGGCGACCGGGGTGGCGACGCATACCTTCAGCGGAGCGCTGACGGCCACCAGCGACCTCGTTCTCGCTTCAGGGGCGATGGCCGGGGCCGGCTCCATGTCGATCACCGGGAGCTGGTTGAACTACGGCGGTTCCAACACGGCCACCGGTGGTGTGACCCTGAAAGCCGCGTCCGGTGTCATCCTTTCGGGCGGTCAGCTGCTTCAGGAGAACGTCGCGATCAGCGCCGGGGCGACCTACACGCTCTCCGATCGACTGTGGGCCACGAACCGCACGGTGACCGTCACGGGCGGGCTCAGCACCGGGCTCTACGTCGCGCACATCGGGACCCTTGCCGGAGTCGGATCGCTGAGCGCCGGCAGCGGGACGGTCGTCCTCGACAACAGCTTCACCACGACCGCGGCAGGAGCTTCCTTCAACAACCTGCGGATGGAGGACTCGAAGAGCGAGACCAACTCGGTGGCGTACTGGAAGCTCGACGAGGGGAGCGGGTCGAAGACGTACGACCTCACCGGAAGTGCCAACCACGGCACCCTGAACGGCGGGGTCAGCTGGACGGCCGGCGCCTCGGCGAGCGTCGGGTACGACGACGCCGCCGGCGTGACTTTCGACGGTACGACCGGCTACATCTCGACCGGCGTCACCAACATCCCCAAGCCGGATGCCAAGCAGACCATCAGCGTCTGGGTGAAGCTCGCCTCCACGAGCGGGACGCAGGACATAGTGGCGTTCAACGATGGCGCTGGCGACGGCATCAAGCTGGGGCTCAACGCCGGAACGCTGTCGGCCTGGACCTGGGCCGGCACCTCGCTGATCACCGCCACGACGCCAGTGGACGGCGCCTGGCACAGCGTCATCTACAGCTGGGACGGGACGACCAACAACCTTTACGTCGACGGAGTGGCCGCCACGTCGACGGTCACCGCTCACCCGACCGGAACGATCACCCAGGGGGTCCTGGGGAGCGCGGACGGGACGCAGGAGTTCCTGAACGGCTCGCTCGACGACGTGCGCGTCTACAAGACCGCGCTCACCGCGACTCAGGTCGCCCAGCTCGCCGCCGGGCGCTACGCGGGCACCGGAGGTTACTCGACCCTGACGTTGGGCGTGGCGACCACGGTCGGCGGCGCCCTGACGCTCGACGCTGGCAACCTGAACGCCAACGGCAACACCGTGGCCGCCACCTCCGCCAGCGCCGTCAACGCGGGAACCTATACCGTCGGCAGCGCGGCCCAGACGTTCTCGGGCGGGCTGACGGTGCAGCCGACCGGGACGATCACGCTCGCTTCAGGCACCGGGAGCATCGCCATCGGCAACGGGACCACGCTCACCGTCGACGGGACGCTGAACGCGTCCGCGGCTGGCGCCACGATCACCAGCGTGACCGGCCATTACGCGTTCAGGATCGGCACGACGGTCGGCGCGACCCCCACCCTCAACATCAGCGGCCTCACCGTGCAGGGCACCGATTCGAACGGGATGTGGATTGGCGTCAACTCCAGCGCCACCGTCACCACCAGCGAATTCGACAACATCGCCTTCTCGAACGGAACCGGCACTCAGCTCCTGAAGATCACGTCTGGGACGATCTACCTCGGGTCGAGCGGCTGCACCTTCGACGGAAGCACTACCTACGCCGTCAAGGCGGTGGGGACCGGCACCAACACGACGAGGGCGATGTTCGGCGGCGCCACCTGCGCTACCAACAGCAGCGGGATCTGCGCGACCAGCCAGAAGTCGGACGACGACGCCAACAACGACGGCCTCGCCGACAGCCCGGGCAACGGCGTCAACTTTGGCGCCGTCGTGCAGTTCACCCGGGCTGCTGCCTTCAGCGGCGGGACCTTCCAGGGGCTGCCGTCCGCGGCGTTCGACTGGAATACGTTCACCTACTACTCGACGTACGTGGTGTTCAGGAACCAGACGGGCAACGCCGACATCGTCTACGTCCGGGACGAAGCGGGAAACGCGCTGTACTCCTGGTCGACCACCACGACGCAAAACATCGTCGGCACCCCACATTGGACGTCGCAAACGGTGGCCGGGGTGACGACGCACTACCTTTACGTGTCCGTCAACGACTCGAGCGCGACGAACGTCGACAAGATCTTCCGGCTGGTCGACACCGGGACCGGAACGACCTCGGGGACCTTGTCACTCGACCCGGCCTGGACGGCGCTGGGTGCGAACCCCTACAACTGCGCCTGCGCGATCAAGTCGCCAATCTCCATCGACGCCAACAACGTCTACTGGTCGGCCACCACCGGGACCTCGGGCGGCGGCAACCTGACGCAGGTGCTGATGGAGATCGGCCAGACGACGCAGGCGACGCTGACCGGCTGGCCGCTCACGACGCCGAAGAACGTCACCGCCTCTCCGCCGACGCTGGTCACCGCTGGCGCGACCACCCTCTACTCCGGTGTCAACGGCGATCTGCTGCAGCTCGATGTCAGCACGACGACCTTCGTCACCAACACCAAGCCGGGAACGATCAACGGGCGTGTCAGTTACGGCACCAGCTTCGCCGCGGGAACGGCCGGCACCACCCGCGTTTACGCTGGAAACTCCGCTGGCACGATGTGGGCCTGGAACCCGGCGAACATCACCGGCGCGAACTACCTCTGGAGCTACGCCGTGGGGGCCGGGAACGCGATCAACGGCGCATACTACGACGGGACGACGGACACGATTCAGTTCGGCACGAACGGTGGGAAGCTGTTGGTGCTCACCGGGGCCGGGAGCGGTACGAGCGGCGTGGTCCTCAATTCGAGCTATCCGTACACGCTGGACGCGACCGACCCGATCTCCTCCTCGCCTCTCTACTTCGGCGGCGTTCTCGTCGTCGGAAGCACGAAGGGAAAGCTCTACTTCCTGGATCGCAACACCGGGACGGTACCCGGGGTGTCGATCATCCGCGAGTACAGCTTTGGTCCGACCGAGTCGATCTCCGGCGTCGCGTACGACGCCAACGTCAGCCGCTACATGGTGGCGGTCTCGTCCGCCGCGAAGGACGGGCGCCTCTATTACTTCGACGCCGTCAGTGATCCGACACCTTCCTTCCAATGACGATCCTCGCTGGCAATATCCGCTCGATCCGTCGGCTCTCGCTGGCCGCGGGCGTCGTCGTCTGCGTGTTGTTGGGAGCCTCCTCGGCGCGCGCGGACGACTGGGGGACCCCCGGTCTGGACGCGACGCACAGCCGCTTCTCCAGCGAGCGTTCGGGCACCACCTTCGGGGACGGCCACTGGTCCTATACGCCGTCGACCGGAGCGCGCGCTCTGGCCAGTCCGGTCGCGGCCGACGGCTTCGTGGTCAGCGCCGATCTGGATGGGACGGTAAGCGCCCTCCACGCCGACAGCGGAGAACCCGCCTGGCAGGTCTCGCTGGGCTCCGCGATCCAGGGGACGCCGGCGCTCGCGAACGGCCGCGTGATCGTGCCGATGATCGGCGGCACGATCGTCGCCTTGCGTCTCGGCGACGGGAAGCAGCTCTGGGCGACGGACCTTGGCGGCATGAACGTCTCGTCGCCGGCGGTGGTCAACGGCGACATCATCGTGGGGGCGGGGTTGCCGCAACAGTTCATCGTCCGTCTCGACGGAGCGACGGGCGCCATCGTCTGGCAGAGCGCACCGGAGCTGGAGGTCTTCAGCAACACGCCGCCGGCGGTTTCGGGCGGGCTGGTGGTCGTCGGGACGAACGGCGGCCACTACTACGCCTTCGACGCGGCGACGGGCGCGACTCGATGGGACTACCGCGCCGATGGGATCGTCAACATCGCATCCCCGTTGATCACGGGCGGGCGTGTGTACATGGCCGGAGGCAAAGACACCGATCATGTGCACGCGGTCGACGCTGCGACAGGAACGGCGATCCCTGGTTGGCCGGTCAGCCTCCCGGCGCCCGATCCGGATCTGGCCGGAACAGCGGTCTACCGGCGTCGGGCGGTCTCCTCGTTCGTGGCGGCGGGCGGCCTCATCGCGCTGGAGACGCGCCTCGACGACGCGCTCGACACCGACGACGACGGTCTTCCAGATCACTACCTCTCCCGGGAGTTGGTTGTTGCGCTCAATCCGAGCTCCGGCGCGATCGTGTGGCAGCAGCCCCTTGCTCGCATGGTCTTCACCGATTCGAATGACGTTCCTTCCTTCGGCTCGTGCCCGACGCCGGCGGCGTTCGGCAGGGAGAGCGGGACGTCCGGCGGGACGCCGCTCCTGGCCGTGGCCTCGTCGCTGGCGGCGCGGGTGAGCATCCTCGAGGCGACGACCGGGGCCGACGACGGCGACCTGGCCGTGGCGGGACGCGCGCTGGCGTCTCCAGTGATGGTGAACGGGCGGATCATCACCGTGGCGGAGAGCAACGTCGTCGAGGGACGTTTGTCGTCGGTGAACCACCCGCCGACGGCGCCGGTGCTGGCGGCGAGCCCGCGGCCGCTGGATCTGGCCGACGTGAAGCTGCACTGGGCGGCGGCGATGGATCTCGACGGCGAGCAGGCGACCTACGAGCTCCGGATCGATTCGGACGGGGAGGTGCTGGAGAGCTACGCGCAGCAGATCTTCCCGGGGCAGGGGGTGACGTCGCTGGCGGTGACGGCGCCGCTGGCGCCAGGCGTGACCTACACGTTCGCGGTGCGGGCGCGCGATCCGCACGGGGCCCTGTCGCCCTGGTCGGCGCCGGAGACGTTCACGGTGGTGACGGCAGGGACCGTCACCGTAAACGGGACGCCGGCGCCAAACCTGCAGGCCGCAGTGGCCGGAGCACAGCCGGGGGACGTCGTCGTCCTTGGGCCTGGCAGCTATCCGCTGTCGGAGACGCTGCACGTGGCCGGGGGGGTCAGCGTGCGGGGTGCGGGTGCGGGACGGACCACGCTCGATGCGACGGGGCTGGCCGTGGGGGTCAGCTTTGGGGGGAGCGCTCCGAACTCGTCGAAGTCGCCGGCGGTGCTGGACAAGGCCACGGTGACGGGGGCGGCGACCTGCGTGTCGGTGGGCAGCGGCGCGACCGGCGTGCAGCTGACCCATCTCGTGATACGTGACTGCCCGACGGCGGGAATCGGGGTGTCGGCAGGCGGAGGCGCGGCGATCGTGAACGCGACGTTGATGAGAAATGGGATCGGGGTCGACGCGACGGGGCTCGCGACGATCAAGAACAGCCTGGTGTCCGGCAACGAGGTCGGCCTCGAGACCGAGGGCTCCGGCGATCTGGCGAGCAGCTACGACGATCTGTTCGGCAACACCACAGACTACAAGGGGTTGGTGGCCGGAACCGGTGACCTCGCGGCGGCGGTGACGTTTGTCGATCTGACGGGGCACAACCTGATGCTGTCGGGTCCGCAGCCGTCGACGGATGAGGGCGATCCGGCGGACGCGGTGGGTGAGGAGCCGACACCGAACGGCGCGCGGATCAACCTGGGCGCGTTCGGCGGGACGGCCGATGCCGAGCTGAGCGCCCCATCGGCGGTCACCGGTGCTCCGGGCAGCCCGACGCCCACGCCATCGACGCCGATACCGCTGCCCCCCGGCGAGACGCCGGTGCGCGAGCTTGGCGACGGCGCCGGGGGCTGTGCGCTTGGCGGCCACGCGCCGGACGCCGGCTCCGCGGCAGCTTTGATGTTGGTCCTGGCGGCGATCGTGATCGCCCGCCGGCGGACCGCGCCCGGCTGATTGGCGGCGCCCGCCGGTCGCTCGCTATAGTGGGCGCCCGTGCCGGCCAACCCGTACCTGCAACGAATCCTCAACGCCCGCGTTTATGACGTGGCCATCGAGACCCCGCTCGATGTCGCGCCGCAGCTGTCGGCGCGTCTCGGCGCGAAGGTCCTGCTCAAGCGCGAGGATCTGCAGCCGGTCTTCAGCTTCAAGCTGCGCGGCGCCTACAACAAGATGGTCAACCTTCCCGCGGCCGCGCTCCGCCGTGGCGTGATTGCCGCCAGCGCCGGCAACCACGCGCAGGGGGTGGCGCTGGCGGCGCGCAAGCTGGGGACGCGCGCGGTGATCGTCATGCCGGTGACGACACCCCAGCTGAAGGTCGAGGCGGTGCGGGCCCTCGGCGCAGAGGTCGCGCTCTTCGGTGACTCGTACTCCGACGCCTACGCTCGTGCCGTCGTATGGCAGCGCCAGCGCGGACTCACGTTCGTGCATCCGTTCGACGATCCGGACGTGATCGCGGGGCAGGGGACGGTGGGGATGGAGATCCTCCGCCAGCACCACCCGCAGGAGCACGGACCCCTGCACGCGATCTTCGTCGCTATCGGCGGGGGCGGCCTCATCTCGGGGATCGCCGCCTACGTCAAGGCGGTGCGCCCCGAGATCAAGATCATCGGCGTGCAGACGGTCGACTCGGACGCGATGGCGCGCTCGCTGGCCGCCGGGCGTCGGATCACGCTGCGCGAGGTGGGCCTCTTTTCCGACGGCACGGCGGTCCGACAGGTCGGGCGCGAGACGTTTCGCCTCTGTCGCCGCTACGTTGACGACATCGTCCTGGTCGACAACGACGCCCTCTGCGCCGCCATCAAGGACGTGTTTCAGGAGACGCGTTCGATCCTCGAGCCGGCGGGGGCGCTTGGCGTGGCGGGGGCCAAGGCCTACGCGGCGCGCACGCCGCTCGAGGGCAAGACGATCGCGGCGGTGACCTGCGGCGCGAACATGAACTTCGATCGGCTGCGCTTCGTGGCCGAGCGCGCCGAGATCGGCGAGAGGCGCGAGGCGGTCTTCGCCGTGACCATCCCCGAGCGCCGCGGCAGCTTCAAGCGTCTCTGCAAGCTGGTCGGCGCGCGCAACGTGACCGAGTTCAACTACCGTATCTCCGACAGCGCCGCGGCGCGCGTCTTTGTCGGCGTTCAGCTGGCCCGCCCGGGCGAGGCGCGCGCGCTCATCCAATCCTTCGAAGAGGCCGGCTTTCCGACGCTCGATCTCACGAACGACGAGCTGGCCAAGCTGCACCTGCGCCACCTCGTCGGAGGCCGCTCGGCGCTGGCGCACGACGAGCATCTTTACCGCTTCGAGTTCCCCGAGCGGCCGGGTGCGCTGATGCGGTTCCTGGCCAGCATGTCGCCCAACTGGAACATCTCCCTGTTTCACTACCGAAATCAGGGGGCGGATCCGGGCCGCGTTCTCGTGGGGTTGCAGGTCCCTCCGCGCGATCGCTCGGCGCTGCGCCGCTTCCTGGCCGACCTCGGCTACCGCCACTGGGACGAGACCGACAACCCCGCCTATCAGCTGTTTCTTCGTTGATTCAGCTGCGCTGAATCAGTGGCGGCGATGCTCGGCGCCGAGCAGTGCGCCGGAGACGCTGGCGACCGCGGGGAGAGGAACTGGTGACGTGCCGTTGCCGTGGGGGATCTCGGTCGGGGACGCGGTGCGCTCCCGGCGCGCGCGTCGCGCCGACGAGAGCGCGTAGGCGAGCCCGACGGCGATGGAGAGCGGGGCGACCAGGGCCAGCATCAGATTGGAGGCGCCGATCAGCTTCATCCCCGACAGCAGGAGCACGACCGCCAGCGACGGTCGAATGACGTAGTCGGGCGCGCGCGACGAGAAGCGCGCGCCGACGAAGACGCCCGGGATGCTGCCAATCAGGATCGAGACGGTTAGCCCCAACTTGAAGTTTCCGAACAGCAGGTGGCCGATGGCGGCGCTGGCGACGAGCGGCACCGCCTGAACCAGATCGGTCCCGACCAGCTCGGAGAGCCCCATTCGAGGGTAGAGCAGCAGCAGCGCGACGATGATCAGCGACCCGGAGCCGACAGAGGTGAGGCCGACCACCAGCCCGCCCAGGATGCCGATCAGCAGGGTCGGGAACCGCTTGAGCTCGAACGGCTGCGGTTTCGCCCGGCGAGAGATCAGCAGCGGGCGTCCGACCAGCCCGGTCACGACCACCAGCAGCGCCACGCCGAGCGCCACCTTGATGTGCGCCTGCAAGGCGACGCCGGCGTCCAGGCGGCGCAGCAGCAGGACGCCCAGGAACGCTGACGGAATCGACCCGAGCATCAGCCAGGTGACCAGCCCGCGATTGACCGTGCCGCGCCGCCAGTGAACGGCGCCACCGATCGGTTTCATGACCATCGCCGCGACGATGTCGCTCGACACCGCGGCCAGGGGCTCGATGTGAAACAGCAGCACCAGGATCGGCGTCATGAGCGCGCCCCCCCCCATGCCGGTCAGTCCGACGACGAACCCGACGAAGAGTCCACTGGCTATGACGAGGGGGTCGAACACCGGTACAGGCCTCTCACCTTCGTCCGTTGCCGCAGGGTGAGTAATGTACAGTAGCGGAACCCGGCGAAAACGGGTCACAAACTCCCCGGACGGATCCGCGCCCAGCCCGTTTGCGGCCGCCAGATTCCGTGATGGTCGTGGGCGAGTCCCAGCGCCTCGGGCGAGTCCCAGCGTACCCCGGGCGAGTGCCTCGTCGAGTGCCTCGTGGAGTGCCTCGTCGAGTGCCTCGCCGAGTGCCTCGTCGAGTGCCTCGTCGAGTGCCTCGTGGAGTGCCTCGTGGAGTGCCTCGTAACGACGGATGAGCTCGGAATGTTTGAGCTTCCAAGCCTTTGGAACGCAACGGATCGCCGGATATCCGGGATGTTTAGGGCATATCCCGGATATACTGCCGCCTCCCTTGTTGCGTCATCACCGCGTCACCTGGCCCCTGCGATTCGTCGTCGTCGGCGGGCTCTTTCTCTTTGCTCTGGTGCACGGCGTTCGCCCCCGGGACCGTTCGCCAGGTGGGACTGCCGCAGCGGCGGTCAGGGGCCCGCGTCCGCTGGCCCTCGACGACGCCGATCAGGACGGGCTGCCCGACACGCTGGAGGCCGCCTTGGCCGCCCGCTTCGCGCCGGTGGTCATCCTCGATCCCCAGGAGGCCAACCGGCCCGCCTCGATCGCCTGGTTGCTCTCTCGCATTGGCGGCGTTCGCCGCCTCAAGGCCGTCCGGGGGAGCTTCCCGGCCGAGGTCCGAGCGGGCAGCGCCGACCCCCGCGACTGGGTCACCTACGTGCACGTCTACCCGCGGACCGACGGACGCATCAACATCCAGTACTGGTTCTTCTATACCTACAACGAGGGCCCGCTCTTCTTCGATCACGACAGCGACTGGGAGCACGTCACGGTCGACGTCGATCCGAGCGGCGTTCCCCGCGGCGTCTATTTTGCCCAGCACCGGAACAACAACCCGGGCGTTTACCGCGCCTGGAACGAAGTCAGGAAGACGGGCGACCACCCGCTGGTTCTCTCCGCCCGCGGAACCCACGCCAGCTACGCCGACCAGGCCTCGCTCGCCTGGTTCGAGCACGCGAGCGGCTGCGCCGCGCCCGACCGGTGCGCCGATCAGATCTGGCGGACCTGGATGGGGGGCGGTCTCGTCAACATCGGCGAGCGCAGGGTCCCACTCGGGGCGCCGGAGGCGCTCGCTTACGCGGGGCGCTGGGGCAGCCCCGGACGCTTGCTCCGATCGAGATCGGCGCCGCCCGGACCGTCGCACCAGAGCGGATTTTCGAGCGGCGGATTCGACTGATCGGCGGGACCGTCGCAGCGTCGGGTTGACTGCGTGGCCGGGGTGACCAGATTTCGCGCGAAGCGAACGCGTCGTGCCCCCCACCATCGAGACACGCTTGTTGATTCTGGTCTGCGCGGTGCTGGAGACGGGCACCGGTCTCGGCCTGCTCCTTGTCCCGCAATTCGTGGTGCGGGTCTTGTTGGGCGGCGAGCTGCTCGGAGCAGGGGTGGCGACGAGCCGGTTGTGCGGCGTCGCGCTCGTCTCCTTCGGGTTGGCCTGTTGGCCCGAGTGGGAAGCGACGCCCCATCGCCTGGACCGTCGCGCGGTGCGCGCCCTTCTGGTCTACAACGCGTCGGCGACGGCGTACCTCGCCTGCCTGATGGTTCTCGACCGGTATCGGGGCCTGCTGCTCGTGCCCGCGATCGCTCTCCACGCCCTCCTCGCGGGGCTCCTCGCGCGGGTGGTCGTTTCCACGAAGACGCTCGGGGAAACGCCTATGGCGAAGCGCGGTTGAAAGCCCGCCGCTCGCCGTAAGCGCCGAGTCCGACGAGCGCAATTCCTCCCAGCTCCATGATCCAATTGATCTTGAGCCCGCCCAGATCGGCGCCGAGGAGGCGGTCGACGTGGTGAAAGGATGAGGCTCGAATCGCGACGAAACAGCAAAGGAACACGATCCCCACCAGGGCGAGGCCGAGACGTGGAAGGTTCCGGCCGGCGAGCAGAAGGACCGAGCAGAGCATCCAGAGCCCCGCCAGGGCGACGGCGATGATGAAATCGATCTGGACCCGCTGCCGCCGTTCGTACCAACCCTGCTTGTTGGCCAGGATCTTACCGAGCTCAGTGAGCGCCGTCTGGAGATCGAGCTGCTTGTTGATCCCCAGCAGCAGGAGCCCGATAGCCAGCGCCTTCCAGAGCGCGCTCATGCGGACCGCCTCTGGCAGCGCGGCGAGCCGCCGTCTCTGTCCGAGGAGCGCCAGCGCCAGGGGGCCCCAAGTCCGCCCTTTGACCGTGGGTCCCGCCGACGCGAGCCAGTTGCGGTGGACGGCGAAGCAGAGATACGCCGCCCCCAAATAGGCGACGACGGTGACCCATCCCATGACGTTCGGATCGCCGATCCCGGGTGACCAGGCGCCGACCCAGCCCTTACGCAGCTCGCCCGTCATGCCGAGCGCGATTGTCATCGAAGGTGATCTAGCACGACGCCGGTGGCGTTCGAGCGCGTCGCGAAACATCGGCCTCGGGCCTGGGCGTCGCGGGCCTGGGACTGTTGAACTTTGGGTCCCGTTACCCCAAACTGCTCGCCCATGAACTTGCTGGTGACCGGCGGCGCCGGCTTCATAGGGTCATCGTACGTGCGCCTCGCGCGCCGAAAGCGGCCAAACGACCTCGTCGTGAACGTCGACGCGCTGACTTACGCCGGCAACCTCGAAAACCTGCGCGATCTCGAAAGCGATCGCAAACACGTCTTCGTGCGGGCCGACATCCGGGAGAGCGCGACGATTCTCGAGCTCCTCCGCCGTCACGCCATCGACGCCGTGGTGAACTTCGCCGCCGAGAGCCACGTCGACCGAAGCATCGCCTCCGCCGCCCCCTTCCTCGACACCAACGTGGGCGGCACATTGAGCCTGCTGGAGGCGGCGCGTGCCGCAGGCGTCCGGCGATTCCTGCAGGTCTCGACCGACGAGGTCTACGGATCGCTGGGTCCGACCGGCGCCTTCGAGGAGACGACCCCCATCTCGCCCCGGAGCCCCTACTCGGCAAGCAAGGCCGCGGCCGATCACTTCGTGATGGCCTTTCACCACACGCATGGGATGGACGTGGTGATCACACGCTGCTCGAACAACTACGGTCCGTACCAGTTTCCCGAGAAGCTCATCCCACTCATGATTCTCAACGCGTTCGACGGCAAGCCGCTGCCGGTCTACGGGGACGGCCTCTATGTCCGCGACTGGATCCACGTGGACGATCATTGCGAGGCGATCGATCTGTCCCTCGAGGGCGGGACGGCGGGCGAGGTCTACAACATCGGCGCGGAGAACGAGCGGCCCAACATCGAGGTCGTGCGAGCCATCCTCAGCTTGGCGGGCAGGGACGAGTCGCTGATTCGCCATGTCCCCGACCGCCCGGGGCACGATCGGCGCTACGCCATGAACTCGCGGAAGATCCGGGAGCAGCTCGGCTGGCGCCCCCGCCACGGGTTCGAACAGGGGCTGGCTGAAACCGTCTCGTGGTACCGCGCGAATGGCGCCTGGTCGGACGCCGTTCGCAGTGGCGCCTATCGGGACTACTACGAGCAGCAATATGCGCGGCGGCTGGCCGCAGGCGTGGGAGGCAAGATATGAACGACGAGGAGCTTCGAGGGGTCGTGTTGGCAGGCGGGACAGGGTCGCGGCTCTTCCCGCTCACCAAGGTGACGAACAAGCACCTCTTGCCGATCGGGCGGGAGCCGATGATCTTCTATCCCGTCAAGAAGCTGGTCGAGGCGGGCATCCGTGAGATCCTGATCGTCACCGGCACCGAGCACATGGGCGCCGTCGTGAGCCTGCTCGGGAGCGGCAAGGAGTTCGGCTGCGAGTTCACCTACCGGGTTCAGGATGAGGCGGGCGGGATCGCCCAGGCGCTCGGGTTGGCGCGGCGCTTCGGTCGCGGGGGTCGCCTGGCGGTGATCCTGGGCGACAACATCTTCGAGAGCTCCATCGCTCCGTTCGCGGAGGCCTATCGGCGCCAACCCCGTGGCGCCAAGGTGTTGCTGCAAGAGGTGCACGACCCCGGCCGGTACGGCGTGGCGGTCACGGAAGGTGGGAAGGTGGTGCGCATCATCGAGAAGCCCCAGAATCCCCCCAGCAACCTGGCGGTGACCGGCATCTACTTTTACGACACCGCGCTCTACGAGATCATCGCGGAGCTCAAGCCATCCAAGCGCGGCGAGCTGGAGATCACCGACGTCAACAACGCTTACATCGCGCGCGGCGAGCTGACCTTCGACGTTCTGCCGGGGTGGTGGACCGACGCCGGCACGTTCGAATCGCTGAAGCACGCGACCGATCTGGTCGAGAGCACGCTCAGCGAAAAGACGCGCTAGACCGACCGAGAGGCCGAACCGTCAGATCGACTACGGAGGGAGCAGGCCGGCTGGAATGTCGGCCAGCAGCGGGTTCTCGCGATCCCGATCGGACACGATCGGATTCTCGACGCCCCAGGAGATCCCCAGCGTCGGATCGTCCCAACGCACGCCGCGCTCGTCGCTGTTGTCGTACAGCTCGTCGACCAGGTAGGTCATGAACGAGTCGACCATCGCGCAGAAGCCGTGCGCCACCCCCTTGGGGATGTAGATCCCGAATGGTGACTCGGGCCCGAGCTCGATCACCTCGCTCCCGCCGCGGGTCGGCGAAGAGACCCGCAGATCGTAGAGCGCGGCGCGAACCCGGCCCGACGGAACGATCCAAAAATCGGCCTGCTTGAGGTGATAGTGCAGTCCCCGCAGGACGGTGGCCTTGGAGAACGAGACGTTCCCCTGCACCATGTCGCGCACGCCTGGGACCCACTGCCGCCGGTAGCTCTCGAAGAAGTAGCCGCGGCTGTCCTGAAAGGCTTTCAGCGGGACGATGTAGACGCCTTTGATGCGGTCAGATTCGCGCGCCGGCGTCGTCGTCGAGGACATCGCGTCTACTCTAGCCGCATCTCTTCGGCCGCGAAAGCTCGCAGCGCGTCCTGCCAGGTCGACAGGGTGTCGAACCCGGCCTCGCGGAGCATCCGGTTGTCGAGGATCGCGCGTCGCGGCCGGGGCGCTTTCATCGGCAGGGCCGCGGTCGGCACCCCCTCGACCTTGGTCGCGGGAAGACCGAGGATCTCGGCGGCCAGGCTGGCGAAGGCAGCCCAGGTCGTCTCGCCGTGCGATGTGCAGTGGTAAAGACCGTAGTGGTCGGTCGCCGCCAGCGCCGCCGAGACCCGGGCGACCTCCCGAACCCAGGTCGGCGATCCGAGCCGCTCGCAATCGGCGCGGATGGTCTCGCCCTTCCTCAACCGGCGCACGATCGTCGAGGGGAAGTTTCGGCCGCTTCGACCATACAGACATCCGACCCGCAGGATGAAGTGCCGCGCCGCTCCGTCCGCCACCGCCGCGTCGCCGGCCACCTTCGAGCGCGCGTAGCTCCCCTGGGGGCTCGGCGGATCGGTCTCGTCGTAGGGGAGGGACTTGTCGCCGTCGAAGACGAAGTCGGTCGAGTAGTGGACCACGGCTGCGCCCACGGCCGCGGACGCGCGCGCAACAGATCGGGCCCCCGCCTCGTTCACGGCAAACGCGACCTCCGGTTCGATCTCCGCCCGATCGACGTCGGTGTACGCGGCCGCGTTGAAGACGGCCGTCGGGCGGAGTTGATCAAAAAGGGTCCGCAGAGCCGCTTCGTCACGAATGTCGCACGCGTCGCGGGCGAGAGCGGCGGCGACCGTCCAGCCGCAGAGGGGCAGCTGCTCACTAAGCGCCAGCCCCAGCGTCCCCCTTGCCCCGAGAACGACCGCTCTCCGTTCCGCTGCCACGGTCACCTCGTTCCAGTGCGGGCGGGACGGGCCTTGGTGACGAGGCGCTTGTTCAGCTTGAGCAAGTTGGGCCGCCCCGCGCGATACGACATGTCCATGAACGATTGCATGATGTGCAGCCCCATGCCGGATTCGGGCAGCGCCTCGATGAGAGGGGGCTGCACCCGCGACGGATCGAACCCCGGTCCCCAATCACGAAGCTCGATCTGGATGCGACCGGGGCTGGTCTTGATTCGCAGGTCGACCTCGGCGTCGCCACTCCGGCGCGGGGCGCTTCCGACCTTTCCGTGCAAGACGATGTTGTTGAACCCCTCTCCGACCGCGGACAACACCTGATGTCGAAACTCGTCCCAGACCGCGCCGCGCCGGCGTTCGGTGACCATCTTGCACGCCGTCGCCACCGCGCGAAGGGCCACGTCACGGTGCTCGAGGATCCCGCGAAGCTTGAGTCGCACCGTGCTCGGCGGAGAAAGGGGGGCCCGAGCCCGAGAGGCGGCGGGCGTCGGGCTCCGTCGAACCTTTCGGCGTTTGGGCGGGCTCAATGTGACTTTAGCTAACTCAAATCCAGAGTTCCGCGCCACCTCAAACTGGCGCCAGCGGCGGCCCGAACGAGGTAAATCGATTTCCACAAAGGATACGCGTAGGTGCCCCACCTACCTTTCCGCCCGCGTCAGCTGGGGCGGGTGAATCAGAGACCGGTGGGCGGGACCGATCGTCGAGAGTCCACCTCTTCCGGCCGGCGACGGTGACCTGGTGCTCGGGCGTCCAATTCCCGAGCGTCGACAATGCCGATCTCCTAATATCCCGTTGGCTCGGGACCAACTTGCTCCGCCAACACGAAAACGTCGTCCACCGGGTTCAGCGCCTGGCTGACATCCTCTGGATCGTCGTCGCGCACATCGCGACCACGTTCGCCTATCACCAGGTCTGGCGACGCGAGTCCAGCAACGCCACGCTGGCGGCGGTGGTCGGTTTCATCGTCGCGGCGGAGCTGTGCAGCGTCTACCGTCCTTGGCGGGTCGAGCGGTTCCACGTCGAGCTGCGGATGATCTTCTTGGCCTGGCTCGGGACCGTGGCCGCGCTGATGACCTTCGCCTTCGCGACGAAGACCTCCCTCGAGTACTCGCGGGTCGTGACCTTCGGTTGGTTCGTGCTGACGCCGGGCATTCTGTGTGGTTGGCGGATCGTGGTCCGGCTGGCGTTGCGGACGATGCGGCAGCAGGGGCACAACGTCCGCAACGTCGTGATTCTCGGCGCCACCGTCAACGCGCGTGCCCTCTGCAAGGAGATCGCCGAGCGGCCCTGGTTCGGCCTCCGGGTCATGGGCGTCTATGACGACCGCAGCCCGGATCGACGCGAGGATCTGAGCGACCTCAACTGCGCCTTCGCCGGCAACTCGAATGATCTGCTCGAGGTCTGTCGCTCCAACAAGGTCGATTCGGTCTACATCGCGCTGCCGATGCGCGCCGAGCCGCGCATCGCGCAGCTGCTTCAGGATCTCTCGAACACCACCGCGACGGTCTACCTGGTGGCTGATTTCTTCATGTTCAACCTGCTGAGCGCGCACTGGAGCACCATCGGCGAGATCGCGATTGTCAGCGCGCACGATACGCCCTTCAAGGGGGTGGACGGCGTGCTCAAGCGCGTCGAAGACATCGTGGTCGGCAGCATGATCCTCCTCGTCATCTCGATCCCGATGGTGCTCATCGCGATCGGCATCAAGCTGACCTCGCCCGGGCCGGTGCTCTTCCGCCAGCGCCGCTACGGCCTGAACGGCAAGGAGATCCGTATTCTCAAGTTCAGGACCATGACGGTTCTCGAGGACGGGCCGCAGATCGTCCAGGCCACACGCGGCGACGCCCGCATCACCAAGTTCGGTTCCTTCTTGCGCCGAACGTCCATGGACGAGCTCCCTCAGTTCCTGCAGGTGATCACCGGGAAGATTTCGATCGTCGGTCCCCGCCCCCATGCGGTCGCCCACAACGAGACCTACCGCGCGCTGATCCGCGGCTACATGCTTCGCCACAAGGTCAAGCCCGGCATCACCGGCTGGGCGCAGGTCAACGGATGGCGCGGCGAGACCCCGGACGTCTCCTGGATGGAGAAGCGGGTGAAGTTCGATCTCCAGTACATCCAGCGTTGGACGCTGCTCTGGGATCTCAAGATCATCCTGCTGACCATCTTCGGACGCAAGAAGAGCAACAACGCGTTCTAGCCGCCCGGGCGGCGGCGGGACCGGCTATTGGATCGGGCGGGGGACCGTTTGCAGAACCGGGTGGCTCGTCCAGGCCAGCTGCGCGAACAGCCAGAGTTGCCGCTGATGGAATTCGAAGCCGGGGGTCACGAAGGCCGGCGCGCGGTCGGCCCACATGCCGCCGAGCTCGGCGAAGACCCCGGTGGTGAGGCGGCGACGAACCGCGAAGGAGACGGAAGCCAGGGTCTCGTCGGGGTAGGTCGCCACCGTCGTCGCGGGAGGAGGCGTCGACGTGGGAGGAGGCGGAAGGGGATAAGCCGTCGAGCGAAGGGCGGTGGAGAAGTCGACCCGCAGCGTCGCCGCCCAGTCGGGGGCCATGATCGCCGTGATGGCAGCGTCGACCCGCGCACGCCGCACGGCGGTGGCGAGGACCGGATCGACATAATAGTCCACGCCCCCGCTGGCGTTGGCCAAGACGAAGAACTCGTCCTTCCGCGCCACCCGCGACACGAAGTCGAACGCCCCGACCGGTGAGGCGGCCTGCCCGGTCGAGAACAGAGGCATCGTGCTCCCGATCGCCGTCCCTGTCGCCCGAACGTAGGTGAGGCCCAACGTCAACTTCAGATCTTCGCTCGGCGTGAGATGAACCTTCCAGGTCAGCACGGGACCGATCGTGTAGATGTCGAGGCTGCCGCCGTTGTAGCTGGCCTCGCTGAGGGCCGCCCCGAAGCCGAGCGCATGCCGGGGGTTCAGCTGATAGAGGGCGGCGGCCTGTTCGGTGGCAGACTTCTGATTGGTGACTGTCGTGCCGGTTGTGGTCGCAGCGCTCATCTCGTCCAGCGACCGCCAATAGAAGACCTGCCCGTCGAGATCGAGCTCCCATAGCCGCGTGAGGGCTACCCGCGCACCGAGGTGTCCAGTCACCGAGGCAATCTTCGTGGTCCGCGGGATCTGACTGGTGTTGAGCAGCTGCGACAGCTGGATGTAGTCAGGATTTCCGTAGGAGCCAGTCGCAGATCCGAGGAGTGTGAGCCGCCGCGTCGACTTCGCGTTCAGCAACAGGTTCGCCGTCTGAAGCAAGAGTGGCGACCAATTGTTGAGCGCGTTGGGATGTTGCCAGTAGATGCGCGGGCTGTAGTCGGCCTGGAAGGTGAGGGCGGGGTCGCGGTACTCGAACATCCCCACCGGCGTCACGATCTCCGTGACGAAGGCCTCCGGTTCCTGACCGGAGATGATCGGCGCTTCGCCGACACGCGACTCCACGATCGCGCTGGCCTGAACGTCGAACTCACCCGATATGAGGACGAGGGCGACGAGAAGGTTGCCCACCATAGGACGTCAGTCGACGACCACGACGTCTCCGTCCTTCAGTCGGAAACCAGTGGCGTGGGGCTCGGCAGCCGTGAGCTCTCGGGCGCGAAATCGGACCCGCTGGCTCACGCCGGCCTCTGATCGAATCACGAAGATCTTGTCCCGGTCGGCGAACTCCGTCAGCCAACCGGCGGCCGCCAGGGCAGGGATGAGGCCGCGGCCGCGCATGAGCTCGTACGAGCCCGGCGTCTTCACCTCACCCACCACGTTCACCCGGATCGAAGCCAGCTTGGTGATCGAGACGGAGACCTCGGGACTGACCACGATGTTCTTCAGCCGCTCCTCGAGCTCTTTGGCCACCACATCCGTGGTCTTCCCCCCGACGGGAATCGTCCCCAGCGTCGGTTGCGAGTAGTTGCCGTGATCGCCGACCAGGAACTCGCCCGACAGGGAGGGCTGATTCTTGACCGCGATCAGGATGCTGTCGCGCGGCTCGATCGCCTCGATGTTCTGACTGACGATCGGAATGTCGTCGACCCACACGAAGCGGCTCTCGGTCGCGCACCCGACAGTCAGTGCCACCGACATTGCCAAGGTAAAGGTTCGCATCAGAATCGGGAGTTCCGCGTGCGGGTGTTGGAGCTGGGACGGATCAAGGTTTGGGCCGCCATGGTTCGGATAAACAAGCGCTTGACCTCCTGGAACCCGATCGCCAGGAAAGCGACGAAGGCGCCGAACAAAATCCCCAGCCCACAGCGCAGCAACAAGGTCGTGGTCTTGCGCTGCCGTTCGAGGCGAGGGGGCGAGAAATCGTAGCGGGACTCCGCCGAGACCTTCTCCAAATTGAGTTGGATCTCCGCCTGCTTCAACTTGGAGAAGAGGTCCGCTTGCAGCAGCCGCGTCGTGTCCTGACGGTGATTGAGATCGCCCAACTTCTGTTCGATCCGCGGCAGATCCTTCACCACGCTCCGGACCTCACCTAGGCTGTGCTCGGTGTCGCCGAGGCTGGCCCGGGTCGCTGACAGCTGGGCCTGTAGCTTCTCGATCCGGCTCTGCGCCATCTGGTAGTTCGGATCCGACTCCCGCGACAGGCTGGGGGTCGACCCCTGCAGCTCGTCGCTGGCCAGTGCCTCCAGCCGCTTCTGCTCCTGTTTGAGCTGCTGGACGTCGGGATGGGCCTCCCCGAGGCCGCGCGAGTAGGCCTCGCTCAGCTTTCGGTTGATGTCGGTCAGCGACTGTCGGTAGGTCTCGGACCGCTGGAACTTGCGCTGAGCCTCGGGCCGGTTGGTGCGGAGCTGCTCCTGCTCGGCGCTCAGCTCTGCCTGGAGCTGGCGGACCTGCCCGGACAGCTCCGCTCTCCTGGTCTCGAGGTCGAAGCGGCTGCTGTGGGTCTGCTGCGAGTCCTCGGGGAGCCGATCGGCGTTCGCCTCCCGGAATGCGGCGCGCTCGGTGCTGATGGTCGACACGTCCTTCTCGACGGACTTCAGCTGATCGCGCAGGAAGTCGACCTTGGCGGCCAGCTCCCGCAACGACTTGCCGACCTCGGCCTGCACGTAGTCCTGCAGCATCGAGCTCAGCACGGGAAGCGGCGGCGGACGGGCCGACACGGAGTCCTTGTAGGTGGCCCGAAACGCGTGATCCCCTACCTCCTCGACCTTCAGCTTGGCGGCGACGGATCGAATGCGCGCATCGTCAGGCTCGGGCTCGCCAAACTTCAGGAGCTCGCTTCGAACGAAATCGCGCTGGGTCAAGGAGTGCTCAGCGCTCTTCACGAAGGTCGGCGAGTCCTGATCGAGGTTCTGCCACCGATCGTCGGCCGTCGGTGTCGTGAGGGTCATGTGGGGCAGCAGCTTGACCTCGGCGACGGCGGCGACGCCCGGTGGCGAGATGAACAGCGACGCCAAGCCGCCAGCGACCCCGACCATCATGAAGACGGCCAGGAAGGTTCCGCGCGCGTGGAGGAACCGGTAGGCGGTCACCACCTTGTGCACCACGTCGGCGACGGAGAGATCCTCGTCCGTCTCGGTCGCCACCCCCGTGTACTGCGGCGAGATGATGGGGACCCGGGTCGGCACCAGGGCCGAGGGCGACGCTGGGGCGACCGGGATCCGGGCGAACGCGTCGGGGATCTGGATCGTCGCGTTGGTCGGGCGATCGAGCAGGAACATGAGATCGACCGTCCCCAGCGTGATGCGATCGGCATTACGCAGGGTCGCCCGCGTGACGCGCTTGCCTCGGATGAACGTGCCGTTGGTCGAATCGAGGTCGGAGACGTCGAAGGTCTTACCCTGCCGGACGATCCGCGCGTGATGCTGAGACACGGAACCGTCCGGCAGCTGGATATCGACGTCGTCTCCCCGCCCCAGGAGGACGGAGGTCCGCTTGACGGTAAATATTCGTTGGGCCTGCTGTCCGCTCAGCAGCACCACATAGGCCAACGCCGCCTGCGACTCCACCGCCTCATCAAGCTCAGCGTCGAGACCGACGCCTGAACCTGGGGGGGGGTTATCGGGCGCTTGCTCGCCGGCCATGTCTTCGCGCCCGCATTTCCGGTTAGCTTATCTTTATCATAGGGTTGTCAAACGATCAACGCGCGGTGGCATTTTCGGGCGGGGCTGCGGGCGGGCCTGATAGGTGGGAAGGAGCACCGGTCGGACGGCGGCTGTGCCGTGCCGCCGTCAACGTAACCCCGACCAGCAGGACCGCCAAGGCGGCGAAGAGCGAAATCCACGCCCCATTCTCCCGGAGCAGCCTGCCGATCGGCGCGATCTTGCCGATGATCTTGCCGATGATCTTGCCGAAGGTCTCACCGACTATCGGCGGCATAGAAACGCGCTGCCGCTCCTGGTCCCGCGGGGGGATGATCATGGTGCGGGCGAACTGGGCGACAGGAACCGCCGGGTCGGCGCTCTTGCTGGCGGCTGCGGCCGACAGAGGCTCGATCGTCGGCCCCGTCACGACCGGCGCCAGCGGGAGCATGGCCTCGATCCGCTTCCTGCGTTCGACGTCCACGTTCGCCATCTGGCGCCGCACGAACGCGCCGACCGCGCTGGGAGGTGCAATCAGCTCGTTGGCCGCCGCCACTTTGATCAGTGTCGCCGCCATCTCGTCGGCGCTGGCGTATCGACCGTCGCGCGACCGGTCGAGCGCTCGCAGGCAGATCTCATCCAGGCAGCTTGGACTGCCATAGGTGCTGGGAGGTGGCACCTCCTTCTGGAGGACGTTGACCAGGATCTGCTCGTAGCTATCGGCCGAGAACAGCTCCTGACCCGTGAGCGCGGTCCACATCATGGCGCCGACGGCGAACAGGTCGGAACGTCGGTCGAGCGGCTCCGACATCAGCTGCTCGGGCGACATGTACGCCGGCTTGCCGAGGTTGGTGGGGTCGGCCCTTCCGGACTCGCCCAGGGCGGTGAACCGCGCGCTGCCAAAGTCGGTGAGCCGTGCCACTCCGTCGACGCCGAGGAGGACATTGGGCGGCGACACGTCGGCGTGCACGAGGCCGAGCCAACGGCGGTCCTCGTCCATCAGGTCGTGGGCGCCGTTGAGGCCGCGCAGCACGTCGAGCAGGATCGTCACCAGGATGTCGGGCGGCACCGGTCGTCCGTAGGAAGCCTCCTCGAGGTTGATCCCCTCGACGAACTGGAGGACCAGATAGGGTTGGTTCTTGTAGGTGCCGACGTCGTAGACCGACTGGGTGTTGGGGTGGTCGAGCAGACTTCCAATCTGGACCTCGCGAACGAACGACCGCTCCGCCGCCTGCTCCTGGCCGGTGTCCTGCCTCACCACCTTGACCGCGAACAGGCGGCGGAATCCGACCGCACCGGTTCGACGTCCGACGTACACCGAGCCCATCCCCCCCTCCCCGATCTTCTGCGCGACTTCGTAGGGTCCGAGCCGGAACCCACGCTCCGCCGCGCTGCTGCCCCGGATCGTGACCTCTTTCGCCTCGACCGGCACGAGCACCCGGCGCCCGCAAAGCGCTCGCAGATGCCGAAGGGTCGCCTCTTCCGACAGGCCGGAGAGCCGCGCCAGCCGCGCTATCGACAGCCGTCCGTCGACCAGTCCCAACAGCAGCCGCTCCTCGGCGCGCAATCCCGGCAGGACCACCGACCCGCCAGAGACCGCCAGACCGGAAGAGAGCTCCCGGCCCTCATCGGCCGGCGAGCGATCAGCCCGGGACGCGACCCGCTGGGAGACAGTCAGGACGGTCGTTCGGTGAAGAACAACCCCGCTTGCTTCGTTCTCGCGCGATGGCCACGGCGCCCCTTTGCTCTCCATCTCTCAGCTCCGGCTCACCCTCTTCACCAATATCATACGCCGGGAGCGGGGCCCCGCTCGACGACCGGATCACTCTGGGGGGGCGATTTCTCCGCCCTTATACTCGATGATGCCGCCCTGCCGATTGGTCGTTCGCCGCAGCCAGTAAAGCCCCTGACCGAGCGCTTGCGGCAACTTTCCAACCACGCACGATGCCGCGAAGAGTCGCGCGGCGTCGACCGCGATCCCGCGCCGGCGCGCCGACCGGTAGGCGCGCGCACCGAGTGCTCCGTAGGCACCGAGGAGACTCAGGCTGAGACCGGCCGTCATCGGAGTGAGTCCGACGGCGACGGCCGGAAGGCCCACGCCCCAAAACCAGTTGCTCCGCGTCTCGTGAACCCAGTGATGTTCGGCGTCGTGCCCCTGTCGGGCGGCGCCCTCGGCGTAGGCGTGTCCCGCGCGCACGCTGCGCTTCCACCACTGGCCGAATCTGGTCATGGCGGCGTCGTGGATCGTCATCTCGGCGTCGATCCGTTCGATGCGCCAGCCGAGCCGACGCATTCGAAGACAGAGATCCGGCTCTTCGCCGGCGATCAGTGAGGCGTCGTATCCGTCGACGGCACGGACCGCCTCGACGCGCATGAGGGCATCGCCTCCGCAGGCGTCGGCCGGCCCTACCGGCGTGTCCCATTCCAGATCGCACAGCCGGTTGTAAACGGACGCTTCGGGGTGACGCTCGCGACGACGCCCGCAGACCACCGCCCGGCGATCGTCGGAGCGAATCGCGCTCTCGGCGCGACTCAGCCAGTCAGGGGCGACCTCGCAGTCCCCGTCGACGAACTGGACGAGCTCGGTGTCGGGAGCGGCCTCGAGGAGCCGCGCGAAGCCGGCGTTCCGCGCCCGCGCGGCGGTGAAGGGCACCGCGCGATCGAGCTCGGTGACGAGCGCTCCCATGCGGCCGGCGAGCGCGACGCTGCCGTCCGTCGATCCCGAGTCGACATAGACCACGACCGCCACGCGCCCGATCAGCGATTGCAGGCATCTGCGGAGTCGCTCGCCCTCGTTGCGTCCGATCGCGACGGCGCCAAGGCTCATGATGCGGCGAGCGGGTCGGTCATGGCCTAGCTGGCGGGCGTCTGACGCCCGGGCATCTCGCGTCGGGGCGTCTCACGTCGAATTCTGTCGTGGTAGCGATTGGCCGTGCGGGTCTTGCCGAAGAGCAGCGACTCGCGCTCGAAGCGGCGGAGGTAGTCGAGGTACTTGCGATCGGTCATTCGCGGCGCATCGCCGAAACGCGCCGCCAGATACCCCCAGAAGATCCCGAGCCCGCTCAGGACGTAGGGCCGCTCCGCCATGCGATAGAGCGCCACCGCCGCCATGTAGGTGGGGGTCGAGCCCATGAAGTACTTGCCCTTCCCCCACCGCTTGCGGCCGTTCCAGAGATTGATGTGGCTCGAGCCCATCTGTCGGAGGTGAATGATGCGCAGCTCGGGATCGTCGACGGAGCGGGCCACCCAGCCGTTCATGCGGCAGAGGTGGCCGTCGATGCCGTCCCAGCAGACCTCACGGACGAAGCCGCCGATCGCTTTGAAGCAGGCAGTTCGGTAGAACTTGACCGGACCGACCGAGTTCTCGTCGCCGGTCCGCTCCCGCACCTCCTCGGACCCGTAGCGGAGGTGAAGCTTGCCCGAGAGCGTCCCCAGCCAGGGATCCTGCTCGAACAGCTCCATCGTTCGCTCGAAGTAGCGCGGCGGCATCTCGAGGTCGCAGTCGAACTTGCAGAGGTAGTCGTACTCGTCCAGGTTGACCTGCTCGAGGCCGTGATAGAAAGCGTCGATCACGCCGGGCCCCACCGATCGGTGACCGCGGTTGTCGCGTCGCACCACCTCGATGAACGGGTACTTGGCGGCCGCCCGCGCCAGGATCTCGGGCGTCGCGTCGGTTGACCCATCGTCGACGATCAGCCACTTCGTCGGCAAGACGGTCTGTGCGGCGACGGTGTCGATGGTGATCTGGAGGTAGTCGGCTTCGTCACGACAGGGAGAGATCAGGAGATATCGGCGGCCCACGGACCGATAAGATAGCTCATTCTGTTCTTCCGGCACCAGTGAACCCGGGAGACGATATAGTCGCACCGAGTGGAATTCAGCCTCTTCTCTCAGATCGCGCTCCTGCTTTCGATCCCGGTATCGATCTCGCTCTTCTTCCTGCTTCGGCCCCAGCGGGCGGCGCTCATCGCGATCGTGGGCGGCGATATGTTTCTTCCCGAGCTGGTCAATTTCAAACTCTCGCTGCTGCCACCGCTCGACAAACACAATCTTCCGTATCTCTGCGTGCTGGTCGGGTGCCTGCTTCGGCGCCCCTCGTTGGTCACCACCGTTTGCAAGGAGCGCTGGTTCCTCTTCTTGACCGTGGCGCTCGTCGCTGGCGCTGCGGTGACGGGCCTGACCAACGGAATGCCAGTGATGGTGAGGCACCATCATCCACCGATCGCCGGCATTCGCCTGACCGACGGGCTCTACTCGGCCGCGGTGGACCTGACCCAGGTCTCGCTACCGTTCTACCTCGGCTGGGCGCTGTTCCGGACGGAGCGCGATCTGCGGACGCTTCTCTCGGCGATGGTGATCGGTGCTCTCATCTACGTCCCGTTCGCGGTCTGGGAGCTTCGGATGAGCCCGAACCTGCATCTGTGGACCTACGGTTTCTCCCAGCACGACTTCGGTCAGACCGTTCGCGGAACCGGATACCGCCCGATGGTCTTCATGTCTCATGGGCTCTCGCTGGCGCGGTTTCTCTTTGTCGGCACCTCCTCGGCTTTCATCCTCGGCCGCCTCAATGCCAACATCTACGGGGTCCGGGCCAAGTCGCTGGGTTGGTTCTTGCTGGTGATCCTGATCCTCTGCAAGAGCCTCGGCGCGATCATCTTCGCGGGCGTGGCGGTCCCCCTGCTGCTCTGGAGCAAACCGACGCTGCAGGTCAGAATCGCCTTCATCATCGCGCTGTTCGTCGGTTTCTATCCGCTGCTTCGGACCTGGGATCTGGTTCCGACCGATCAGATCCTGGCCGCGTTGCGCGCTCTGGTCGGGGAAGACCGCACCGAATCTCTCGGTTTTCGGTTTCTCAACGAGGGTCTGCTCCTGGATAAGGCGCGGCTGCATCTGCTGTTCGGCTGGGGCCAGTACGGACGGAACTTCGCGCCGCGGGGTTGGGACGAGCAGGCCGTGGCCGACGGCTACTGGGTCATCCAGATCGGGATCGTCGGTCTGGTGGGGTTCGTCGCCACCTTCGGAACCATGCTGATTCCGCTCCTGGTCACCCGGTCGCGGTTGAAGGCGATCGTCTCCGAGCCACACCGAAGGCTGATCGCGGGCGTCGCACTGACCTTGAGCCTGGTGGCGCTCGACTGGGTGCCGAACGGTCTTTTCGCCCCCTACCCATATCTGATCGTCGGCGCTCTGGCGGGGGCGACGCGAGAATTCGCGCTTTATCCTGGTTAGCTGCCGGCGCGCCGTCGGCGATCCGGCCGCCGACGCAGGTTGCCTTTGAATCGGGAACGATCGTATTTTCCGTCGGAGAGTAGGAACGAGTGAGCCAATCCGTCGCGCCGATCGCCGAACTGGTCTCCTCGACTTCCCCGGGAAGAGCCGAGGCTCCTGGTTGGCTGCGGCTGGTCTCCGGCGCGCTGGTCACCCTTGGATTCGTCGTTCGCCTGTTGCCGCTGGTGCAGGGACGCGACCTGCTGCTCCGCCAGCCGACCGAAGACGGATACCTCATGTTGACGGTCGCCCGAAACATCGCGCTCGGTTTGGGAATGACGACCGCTGCCGGGACCATCCCCACGAACGGCGTCCAACCGCTGGCGACCGGGATCTACGCGGTGGCGTTTTCGCTGGCGAGAGGCGACAAGACCGCTGGCGTGGCCTGGGTCATGGCGCTGTCGCTGCTCATCGCCGGCTTGTCGCTTTGGGCCGTCTATCGCTTGGGGTGCGCCCTCTTCGCCGGCCGCCCGAACGGCCGGGAGGTTGCGGCGCTGGCGGCGGCGGCCTGGTTTGCTTCGCCGATCGTCGTCGAGCACTCGATGAACGCGCTCGAGACGGGCCTCTACTTCCTGACCACGGCGCTGGCCATGCGCGACTTCGTGGTCCACGCCAGCGATCCCGATCGCGATCTCCCCTGGGCGCGGGCGGCGATCTTGGGTGCGCTGCTGGGGGTGGCGTTCTGGTCCCGAAACGACGCCGTGTTTCTGGCGTGCGCGATCGCCCTGACACGGATCGGCCTATCACTGGGGAGGCCGGGGGCGGTGATCGCGCGGCGGATCGCCGAGCTCGCCGTCGTCGGCGCGGTGATGGCCGCCATGGCCGCCCCCTGGTTGGTCAGCAACGCGCTCCGGTTTGGCAGCGTCGTCCCCATCAGCGGCAAGGCCGAGGCCGCCGATCGGATGGGCGAGAATCTGGCGATCTTGCCGGCCAAGCTGGCTGAGTTCCTCAGCGTGGTCGGCGCGATTCCGAACCCGATCGAACCCCATCGGTCGATTCGCTGGCTCTGTTCGGCCCTGGTGGTGGCGGCGATTGGCGTCGCGCTCTTGGCGTTCCGGCGCGGTTCCAAGCAGGTTCGAGCCGGCGTGCTGCTGGGGCTTCTTCACGCCGCCTTCTTCGCCACCTATTACGGAGCGTTCTTCGGCGCGGGCCATTTTCTCTCTCGTTACACCGCCCCGATCTCGATCTTGTGCGCCTTCCTGACCGTCTCCGTGGTGATGACCCAGGTTCCTTCGAGGATCGCGCGGATCGCGTTTCCGGCGCTGCTCGGTCTGCTGGCCCTGGTTCTCGACCTGCGGGTCTACCGCAAGAGTCACGAGCACATGCACTTTCAAGTCGTGGCCTGGGTGGAGTCGAACGTGCCGGCTGAGGTGTGGATTGGCGCCATCCAAAGCGGGACGGTCGGCTTCTTCCACGATCGAACGATCAACCTCGACGGGAAGACGAACCCGGACGCGCTCAAGGCCCGCTTCGGGAATCGAATGCGAGAGTACATCCTCGCCTCGCCGATCCGATACCTGGCGGACTGGAGCGGGATCGCCGGCTGGAACAGTTTTCTGGCGCCGTATTTCGAGGTGATCGTCGACGATCCGGGCGCCAACCTGGGCGTCCTCAAACGAACGGTTTGATAGGCGCCCACGGTCTCGCCCGTCTCAAGACCAGTTGCGTTGGCAGACGCTTTCAGTAAAATCGTCGGCAGCAACTCGATGGTTCAAGTCGTTCTGGACGCCCCGACGACGAGCGAAGCGTCGACCAAGCGGCGGTTTCTCACCGGGGCCTCGTGGACCCTGATCGGATACGGGGCCCAAAACGTCTTCCGGCTGGGCGGCAACCTGGTCCTGACGCGGCTCCTCGACCCCAATGCCTTCGGGTTGATGGCGCTGACCTCCATCTTCATCACCGGCCTCGAGCTCCTGTCAGACGTCGGCGTCGGTCCGGCCATCATCCGGAGCAACCGCGGCGACGAGCAGGGCCTGCTCGACACCGCCTGGACCGTGCAGGTGATCCGCGGCTTCATCCTGTTCGCGGTGTCGCTTCTGGTCAGCTGGCCGGCGGCCAAGTACTACAAAACGCCGAGCCTCTCGCCGCTCATCATGTTGGCCGGGGTCGGCATCATCATCCGAGGCTTCACCCCCACGCGGGTGCATGCGCTGAACCGCCAGGTTCTGTTGGGGCGTTTGACCGCCGTCGACTTCGCCTGCCAGTTGGTCGGCCTGCTGGTCACCGTGGGCGCGAGCTATGCGCTTCGTTCCGTCTGGGGACTGCTCATCGGAACGCTGGCCGGCGACGTGGCCCGCGTGACTTTCAGCTTCGCGTTCTTGCCTGGCCGCCCACATCGGTTCGTGATCGAAAAGGATGCGCTGCAGGACATCGTGCACGTCGGCCGCTGGATCCTCGTCAGCACCGCGGTGACGTTCACCGCCGGCAACCTCGATCGGCTGTTGATGGGCAAATGGCTCTCGGTGCGTGATCTGGGGATCTATTCGATCGCGTTCCAGATGGTCATGGCGGTCACCGGCGCCGGCAGAGCCATCGGCGGGCGGGTCATATTCCCGATCCTGGCCGAGACCGCCCGCCTGTCACGCGAGATGCTCTACGTTCGTCTGCGCCGGGCCCGCCTGGTCTGGCTGATCCCCACGGTGGGGGTGCTGTTGTTGTTGGCGATTTGGGGGGACGTGGTCATTCGAGTCCTCTACAAATCGACCTATCGGGATGCCGGTTGGATGCTGCGCATCCTGGCCGCCGGAGCCATCGCTGCCGTCCTCAACCAGACTACGGGCATCGTCTGGCCTTCCCTCAGCGACTTCAAGATCATCGCCCTTTTCATGGCGGTGCAGGTCCCCGTGCTGGTCGTGGCCATGTATTTTGGCCGGCACTGGTACGGTACGCCGGGCCTGGTGGTGGGAGCCGCCAGCGCGGAGCTGCTCATGTGGCCGTTCGAGTCTTTTCTGGTGAGCAAACGCCACAAGCTCTGGCAACCGGAGATCGATCTCCCCTGCCTGGCCATCAGCGCCGCTGTGGTGGCCATCGGGGCATACCTCCGATGGTGACGCCGCCGACCTCGGGCGCGCCGAATCGGGGTTAGCTGCTCTGGCGCGCGGGGAGCGCGGCGCCTTGCCCGGCGGCCGTCAGCAGCGCCTGCTCCATGAGCTTGATCGACGCTGACCAGCTGCGCGCGACGGCGATCGCGTGGGCGCGCTCGGAGAGGGCGGTCCACTCTTCGGCGGACATGCGGCTGATTCGCAGGATCGCCCGGCTCATGTCGGCGGGATCGTCGCCCCGGACCAGCAGGCCGCCCCCCTCGTCGACCAGCTCTGGCGCGACACCGACGGGCGTGCCGATGATCGGCGTACGACAGGCCAGAGCTTCGAGCAGGGGAAGCCCGAAGCCCTCGCTGCGGCTGGCGAACAGCCAGGCGTCGCACCGCGCATAAAGCTCGCGCAGCTGCTCCGGCGCCGGTCGGGTCACGAAGAAAGCGTCGGGCGGGAAGATGTGCGGCGGCCCGGGCGGCTCGCCGCCGAACACCACCAGGGCGAGGGAAGGGATCTCCTTCCGCGCCAGCTCGATCGCGTCGAGCATGATATCGCACCCTTTGAGGGGAACCCGGCTGTAGACGAAACCAAAGGTGGGCGTCGCCTGCTTGCCGCGCGGGGGGGCGTGGAACTGCTGCAGATCGACGCCGTTCGGGACCAGGACGAGATCGTCGACCCCGTAGCTGTCGCGCAGCAAATCGACCAACCAGCGAGAGATGGTGATCCGGTGGAAGGGCAACCGGTACGTGGCTTCGACGCGTTCGCTCGGTTGCCCTGGAAACGCCGTCTCGTGGCCCTGAATGAAGTAGGCCTTGGCCCCTTTGCGGCTCGACAGCCGCGTCGCCCACTCCGCCGTCTCCCACCAGGTCGCCACCACCACGTCTGCGTCGGGCAGATCGGCGTCGGAGATCGGACGTCCAAAAGGCACGACGCGCGTTTCGATCCCCCGGCCGTCCAGGTGCGACGGCGCGTCCGCGGCGGACGTCGGCCAGCGCCGCTCGCGAATCAGCGACCGGACCTTGGACTTGAGCGAGGGGTTTTGATAGGCGTTGTGAACGACCACGACCTGGTGCCCCAGCCGCGACAGCGCCTCGGCGTAGGTCGCGATCACGCGCACCCCGCCGCTCAGTCCGGCGCTCGGCAAGAGGAAGGTGACCCGCATCAGCTCCCCTTGCTGGCTTGCCCACGTTCACGGCCCGCGTTCACGGTCCGGTTCACGGGGATTGGAGCTCGAACGCTCCGATGTCCCACCCGGCGCCCGAGGGCCGGGGAGCTCCCGCGAAGTCCTGATAGACCGGCACCGATGCGCCGACGTCGAGCGCGGCACTGCCGGCGCCCAGTTGAAACGCGTTCGGACTGTTGGGATCGGTCGAGACGAACTTCGGATTGCCGACCAGGTCGCCGGCGCCAGTTCCTGGCTTCCAGGTCCCCTGGCCGTTGGGGTTGTACCCGAGGTTGTGATCCTCGGTCACCTTGCCCTTGCCGTCCGAGGTGATGAAGTTGGTTTGCACATTCGTCAGCGTGAGCCCCTGAGCGAAGATGTTGTTCTCGACCACCACGCTGCCAGTGGTGCCGAGCTGGGAGACCAGTTCGGCACCGTAGTTGATATTGTAGTTGGTGGGGAAGAAATAGACCGTGTTGTTGTAGATGAAGATCTGGTCGACGAAGTTCGCGGGCAGCTGCGACATGCCGGAGACCGAGACCCCGCTCGGCCCGTCGATGAGAACGTTGTTTCGGACGACGATGTGTTGCGCGATGACGTTCATCCCCGGGAAGACCGGCGAGGGGCGGGGGTCGTTGACGAGGTTGCCCTCGGCGAGGCCGTTGGTCACGTGCTCGACGGAGGTCGCGTTCTGCGGCGTGAACTCGATCAGCCGGTTGCTGCGATTGTTGGCGACGACGATGTTGTTGTTGTCGCCGCGGATGGTGATTCCGGACAACGCGGGCGCCGTGTCGTTGGAGGAGATCGAGTTGTTTGCGATGAAACTGAACGCTCCCCCCTGAAGCCGGATCCCATGGTCGCCGCCCTGAAAGTCGTCGATGGTCGTTCCGATGATGGCGAGGTGGCTGACGTTCTGCCCGTAGAACCCGGTGCCGGTGAAGGTGTGGATATGGCAATCCACGAAGAAGGCCGGCGCGGAGGTGGTTTCGCTGAAGAGCACCTCACCCGGCTCGACGGTGGCATTTCCCTGCCCCAACCCCTCGACTTCGACCCGCTCCACCAGGGTGTTGGGCGAGCCGGTCAGCAGGATGCCATTCTCGGCCCCGGCCGAGACGAAGTGAAGATCGAGGATCCGCGCGTCCTTGGCGTTGGACACGGTCAGCATGCCGCTGTTGCCGCCCGCGGTCGCCGACTTCATGAGCGGCGCCACGGTCGAGGGAGAAGCGGGATCGCTGTAGGCGCCGATCAGAAACGGTCCGGTCCCCGAGATGTTGAGCGACGCGGTGCCGGTGTTGAAGGTGTCGCCCCGGCGAAACAGAATGGAGACCTGCGGGCCCGTCTTGGCGATCGCGGCGGAAAACGAGGCCAGTGGTTGGGCCATCGTGGTTCCGGCGTTCTTGTCGTTCCCCGTCGAGGCCACGTAATAGATGGGCCCGGTCAGGGCCGAGACGGTGATCGAAACCGACGTCGACCCAGCGTGCCCGGCGGCGTCGCGCGCGATGACCCCGACCTGGTAGGTGCCCGGATTCTCGAAGACGTGGCCGACGGCGAAGCCTATCGCTTGCTGATGGGCCGCGGTCGGATCGACCTTGGTGGTATCGAAGTTCCAGTCGAAGCTGGCGTTGACATAGTCGCTTGCCATGAGGCCGGTGGTCTGGGTGGTGTCGAAGAACACCTCGCAGGGGGCCGCGCAGGTCGTCCGCGACGCAGTGACCACCGGGGTGAGCGAGCCGCTGCAGCCGGTTGTGCTGAACTGGCAGTTCGAGGTGCAGGCCAACGTGCCGCTGTTGAATCCCAGAGACATGCAGGTCTTTCCGTTGAGCTGGGATTGGTCGCAGTCCTCGCCGGAATCAACCTTACCGTCGCCGCACGTCAGGCTGACACCGCCCGAGCCGCCGGTGGCGGTCGAGCCGCCGGTCCCCCTCGAGCCGCCAGTGCCGGTCGAGCCGCCGGTGGCAGTCGAGCCGCCGGTCGCCGGCGAGCCGCCGCTGCCCGGGCCGGACTGCATCGTGCTGCCTGTCCCCGTCGAGCCGCCGGTCTCGCCTGCTTTGGCGACAAAGTTGGTCGTCAGCTTCCCGACACACGAACAGACGAGACACGCAGATAAGACGAGCGCCCACTGCCTCATCGCGACCACGGGTAAAATATCTTTCTTGCCCCTTTTTTTCAAGCCATGCTCCCGATTGTGAGTGGCGTTTAGCGTGTTTCGTGGCGTGTGCGCGGCCGGCCTCGCAGCACTGTTTCTGGTCGCGTTCGCGACCCATCGGCAGAATGCCGCCGCAGCTGAATCTCATCCCGCGGCTTCCGCCGGGACCTCTGATGAGAGCCGCAACTGGGTCTGGTGGGAAGCGGAATCGCCCCGCAGCAGCAACTTTCCCGCGGAGAACCCCTTCGCTCCTGGGACCGAGCAGGCCGCCAGATCGCTCTCGGGATCAAGCTGGATCGGCGCCGATCATCCGGCAACGCCGCTCTTCGCAGAATACGACGTCACTGTACGAAAGCATGGCGTCTATGATTTCTACGCCCGCAAGTTTTGGCGACACGGGCCGTTTCGCTGGCGGTTTGACAGTCAACCGTGGCAGAGGTGCGGGCCGGACGTCGCGCTCTTGGATGACGTCGTTCTCGCCAAGTTCGTCAACGTGAACTGGGTGAGTCTCGGCGCCGTCGACTTGGGGCCGGGCCGACATCTCCTGCGGATCGAGCTCGACAGTGGCGTCGGTGCGGTCGCGTTCGATTGCTTCCTCTTGATCGACGGCCCCTTCACCCCTCGCGGAAAGCTCAAGCCCGGACAGAAGTACGGCGTCGCGCCGGAGGGCTGGTTCGCGTTCGAGCCGAATATCGACCGGTTCGACGCCACGCCGCTGGATCTCCGCTGGCTCAACGAGCGGATGGCAGGAGACGGCGGCTACATCCAGTCGAGGGGCGACGCCTTCGTTCACCAAAAAACGGGCGAGCCGATCCGTTTTTGGGGCGTGAACGTCGAGCCAGCGATCCTCAGCGAAGATGGACGGGCGCTCGATCGCATGGCTCGCCGTCTGGCCAAGCTGGGGGTCAACATCGTGAGGGTCCACGGCCCCCTCTGGCGCGAGGACGATCCGAGACGGATTGACGACACGAAGCTGAGAACGCTCCATCGCTTCGTAGCCGCGCTCAAACGGGAGGGGATCTATCTCAGCCTCTCTTCTTATTACCCGCTCTGGCTGCGACCCCAGGGCCAACCAGGATTCGACGGATTCACCGGTGAGCAGCATCCGTTCGGAATCGCGTTCTTCAACCAGCAGGTCCAGCAGGTCCAGCAGGGGTGGTGGCGGGCCGCATTGACGGCGAGGAACCCCTATACCGGATTGACCTTGCTGGAGGATCCGACCCTCGCGCTGATGGAAATTCAGAACGAGGACAGTCTCCTGTTTTGGACCTTTGCGCCGTACGAGACCGTCCCGGCGCCGCAGATGGAGATCCTCGAGCGCTCGTTCGGGAGTTGGCTCGCCGCAAAGTACGGAAGCATCGAGCGCGCCTTCATGAGCTGGTCGGGAAACGGACTCTATGGGCGATGGGGCCTCCCCTCGATTCGCGGCGACGTGCGTGCCGCGGGTCGGGTCGGTTTGATGTCCGCTGGACAATTGTCCAGCAAGCCGGGAGCGCGAGCCCGGGATACCGCGGCCTTCTTGGCCGGCGTGCAGCGGGCTTACTACGATCAGATGCAGGCCTTCCTCAAACAGGAGCTCGGCTTTCGGGGATCGGTCACGGGATCCAACTGGATCACCGCCGATCCCCGGATTCTGGGTCCGCTCGATAAATGGTCGAACGCCGGGTGCGATGTGATCGATCGCCACGGATATTTCGGCGGACCCCATCAAGGAGAGAGCGCGACCTTCTCGATCTCGAAGGGTGACCGCTACGACGATGCGTCGGCTCTCCTGTTCGACAGCGCCAAGCTCGGGGTGGCGGCGTTCGATCTCCCGATCTTCGACCTGGCGTATGACGGCAAACCCTCGACGATCAGCGAGCTGAACTGGGCGCCCCCCAATCGATTTCGGGCCGAGATGCCGATGCTGGCGGCGGCCTACGGCGCGTTACAGGGC